>Ga0306920_100003318_pt1 | contig 20377 bp, 21 predicted proteins | sample flu12Cox44000170_FD_204666 | JGI IMG/M metagenome (GOLD analysis project Ga0306920, IMG submission 204666) | Lab enrichment of tropical soil microbial communities from Luquillo Experimental Forest, Puerto Rico - flux4day.12C.oxic.44.000.170 (v2)... | ecosystem: Environmental > Terrestrial >... | reverse complement strand
TCGATGAGCGCTCCGATGTCCGTATTGCGGGCGGTGATGATCCCGTCAAATGGTGCATAGATTTTTTCGAACGATTGCAGTTGCTCGAGACGGCGCACGTTGGCTGCACTGGATTCAGCCGCAGCTTTCACCGCGCTGAGATTGCTGACTGCCTGGTCGGTTTCCTGTTGGGAAACGGAGCCGGTGCTCACCAGATCCTGCCAGCGGTCTGCAGTGATTTTGGCGATGTTCAGATTAGCTTGGGCGGTATCCAGGTCTGCTCTGGCCTGCTGAAGTTGCTGGTCGAGTTCCGGCGTTTCGATCTCCGCGAGCAATTGCCCTTTCTGAACATGCGCCCCAATATCGAAATACCAACGTTTGAGATAGCCACTGGTTCGCGCGTAAATGGGGGCGTCGCTAAACGCCTGCGTGTCGCCAGGCAAGACGATCTCCTGCAACGGCGCGCCTTCTTGCGGAGACACAACGGCAACGGTGGGGATAGCCGCTTCTTCTGTTCTTTGTTTTAGGCGCGATTCGGCTTCCACTCTCGAATGGATACCGGAGTACAGGAGGAATGTAAGGGCAGCAAGCGCCATTACCAGGACAAAAAGTGACGTTCGGCGGTGGATTCGCGGTCGAGCTCCAAATCCATCCGGAGGCAGCTGCACGGCTTGCGCTGTTATCGTTTCTGGTTCGGGGGTTGTTGTCACAGTTTCCTCGCTTGGAGTCATTAGTTTTCCTTTTTAGTCAGGCTTGCAGTGGCTCAGGCTCGCTCTTGGGCGGTGCTGAGGCGGCCGAAGGGGTGCGTCGTCCGTGCAACAAGCCGAAAACCGTAGGGACAAGAATCAGGGTGGCCACGGTGGCGAACAAGAGACCGCCAATCACTGCGCGCCCGAGCGGCGCATTCTGCTCGCCTCCGTCGCCGAATCCCAGCGCCATCGGAATCATGCCGATGATCATCGCCAGAGCAGTCATGAGCACGGGGCGAAACCGAGTGAAGCCCGCTTCAATGGCCGCTTCAATCGGATCGTCGTGGTGAAGAAGCCGTTCTTTTGCGAAGGACACGACGAGAATGCTGTTGGCGGTGCCGACGCCCATGCACATAATCGCACCCATTAAAGCGGGAACGCTCAGTGTTGTGTGTGTTGTGAACAAGAAACCGACGATGCCGGCAAGCGCGGCAGGAAGGGCCGTGATGATGATGAACGGATCGAGCCAAGACTGAAAGTTCACGACGATCAGGAGGTAGACGAGAACCACCGAAAAGACGAGTCCGCCTAGAAGCCCGACGTACGAAGTGCGCATCGTTTGCAACTGGCCCCGGATAGTCACAAAGCTGCCGCGCGGCAAGGATTTGCGGTTGGCCTCTACGATGCGCGAGACCTCACGGCCCACGGCTCCGAGGTCGCGGCCCTGGACAGAGGCATAGATATCAACAACGCGGCGGATGTTGTAATGCGAGATGACTTCCATCTCATTTGTTCGTTTGACTGAAGCAACATCCGCGAGAATCTCTGGCCGCGTGGCGGTCGCCGAATTGAGCGGCGTGTTCTGCAGGTCTTGCAGCGACTGAATCGAATATTGCGGAGTCTGCGTCACCAGGTTGTAGCTCACGCCGTTCTTCCAATTCAGAAAGAACATCGGCGTGATTTGGAAGCTGCCGCTTAAGGAATTCAACATGCTGTTGGCAACATCACGCTGCGTGTAGCCGCCCTGAGCGGCCTTGGTGCAGTCCACGGCGACATCAAACGCGGGGTAGTCAAAGGCTTGCTGGATCCGCGCGTCAGAGATACCGGGGACGCGATCGATTTCGTGCAACATCGTGGTGGCAACTTCCCGATTGCCTTCGATGTCGCTTCCTTCGATTTGAATATCCACGGGCGCCGGCACGCCAAAGTTCAAGACCTGAGTGACGATGTCCGAGGGCAGGAAGTAAAAGGTCGTGCCGGGGTATTCACGGGGCAGAGCTTCCCGCAGGCGCTGCACGTAGTCCGCCGTGGGATGGTGATTTTCTTTGAGGGACACCAGAATATCGGCGTCGCCTGCTGCGATGAGACCGGACGTGCTGTGCATATAGTTGATCGTGCTGTAAGGCAGTCCGATGTTGTCCAGGATGTTACCCACTTCGTTGTCCGGAATTTCGCGTCGTATGGTGCCCTCGACGAGATCGCACAACTTCGCCGTTTCCTCGATCCGGGTGCCGCTCCTGGCGCGAAGATGGAGGATAAATTGACCGCTGTCCGTGTTCGGGAAGAAATCCTGACCGAGCCAAGGCACCAGAAGAAACACCGAAAGACACGCTAGAAGAAACGCAGGGATGAAGAGGGCGCGCCGGTGGACAAGGGCGGTGAGCAGGGCGCGATAATCGTTCCGAAGGCGTTCAAACCCACGCTCGAAGGCTCGTTGGAACAGCTCAAGCGGATTCCATGACCCGCCAGCGTCCTGCTGCTTCGCTTTCAGCAGATACATTGCCAGCGTAGGCGCCAGCGTGCGGGAAAGTACATAGGACGCGAGCATGGCGAACACCACCGCTTCCGCGAGCGGCACGAACAGATATCGTGCTACTCCGCTTAGTAGGAACATCGGCAAGAACACGATGCAGATGCAGAGCGTGGAGACCAGGGCAGGAACCGCGATTTGCGCCGCGCCTTCAAGGATGGCGTCGCGTTGAGCATGCCCTTCTTCGAAATAGCGCTCGATGTTTTCAATTCGTCACCGTGGCGTCGTCCACAAGAATTCCCACGGCCAACGCCAACCCGCCAAGGGTCATGATGTTGATCGTTTCGCCGAGGAAGCTGAGGATCATGACGGAGGTCAAGATCGAAAGGGGAATGGAGACTGCGATGATTAAGGTACTGCGCCAGCTTCCCAGGAACAGGAGAATCATCAACCCGGTGAGACACGCAGCGATAACCGCCTCGCGGATGACACCGTTCACGGAGCCACGGACGAAGATAGACTGATCGGCGAGGGGCACAATCTTGAGTTCCGGAGGGAGGGTCAGTGCGACACGGGGAAGAAGGCCGCGAATCCCCTTCACAACGTCGATAGTAGAAGCGTTTCCGGCCTTGAGGACGGAGACCAAAGCGCCGCGATGACCATCCTGGCGCACGATGTTGGTCTGCGGCGCAAAGCCGTCGCGCACATTCGCTACGTCACGAAGATAGATCGTGGAATTCCCCACGACTTTGATCGGGAGGTCGTTCAGCTCCGGAACGTTTTAGGACTGGCGTTCAGTCGAACGTCATACTCAAAGGGACCGATTTTTGCCGTTCCGGAAGGCAGAATCAGATTTTGCTGTTGCACAGCGTTAAGGACATCTTGTGGTGCCAAGCCCTTCGACTGGACCAGCCCCTCGTTCAAATCGATCATGACCTGGCGTTGTTTGCCGCCGTACAGGAAGGGAATAACGGCACCAGGCACGGTCACCAGCTGGGGCCTCAGGAAATTTTGTCCGAGGTCGTTCAACTGTTGCTCCGAGAGACCGTTACCGGACAGGCCCAACTGCAGAATGGGCACACTTGAAGCGCTATAGTTAATGATGAGCGGAGGCAGAGTTCCCGGCGGCAATTGGCGAAGGATGGATTGGGATACGGCCGTCACCTGAGCATTTGCGGTGTCCAAACTCGCGCCGTGTTGCAGATAAATCTTAACGATGGCTTGACCGTTTACCGTGGTCGATTCGAGGTGCTCAATATTATCGACGGTGGTGGTCAGCACTCTTTCATACACGCTCGTCAGTCGGCCCTCTAATTCTTCGGGGTTCATTCCGGTGAATTGCCAGGCAACCGCAATGACTGGGATGTCGATGTTCGGGAAAATGTCGGTGGGCGTGCGTAACATCATTACCGGGCTCAAAATCAGAATGAGCAGGGCGAGAACGATAAAGGTATAGGGTCGGTCTAGAGCGACTCGAACGATCCACATAAGTAAATTTCCTTAAATCCAATCGCAAAGCTAATCCCGACTGTTAATGCCACCACGGGCAGAGAGAAAGCGCAGCTCTGGAGCGTGCGACTAACCGGCCGGCCAAGTGCGTACCGAATTGCTTGCAACACTGGCCATTGATGATGGTCTCTCAGGATGCGATACCAACCTAGAAAGGATGGCGGCTTCCTGATTACGTTCCTGCGGAACTCTCGATATCGTCTCAATGACGTACCTCACTTCTTTGTTCTCCCCGTTTCTTTGCCGTTGTACTTTCCTGGAGCTCGCGTTCCACCTGCAACCAGTCGTCCAGGTCGCCACGCTCAATGTGAATCTCAAAAGCGCGCTCACGGATTTCTGCTAGCGAAGGTGCGTTCTTATCTCCTACTTCGTCCGCGATTCCCGACTTAGACACGATTCTTGACGTACACTCCGCCTTCAGAACTGCGTTTAGCGATTTCATAAACCGCTCCTCCTTTTGAACCTTTGCTGCTTTTCTCTTAGCGCCCGCTCTAATCACATGCACTGCAGACAAGTTGATGGCTCGTGATGCCAGTCGCTTTACACTCGTTCGCAACGCCCGGTTTCCGGACGCCCGGGCTGACACGACATAAAGCTTCAACGCCTCGTGCAATTTCCTTCGTCCGCACGCGATCGGAGCCATCCACGGCCTGAACTCATCCGGTTCTTCCAAGCGCCTTCCTTTCCCGGTACCGCTTCGGTCGCAATCCACCAGCTTGCCCGTGACGCTTTCAGCCGGAAAACTTTGTCCTGAGCAGCCTTGATTCCGGCGCGCACCGACTTGGGCTCGCCAGACCTCAGAAGTGCACAAAGAACAAGCGCGGCTGCTCGTCGATTTTTCAATGAGAAAAGCCCGTCAGCTGACGGGCTCCCTAACCTTTTCGCCGTCCTGCTATCCAGAATAGCGGGTTCCAGACGATTCAGCCCACGGGCTCTTGCTGTGCTCGCGGAGGCAGAGCCTTTCTTGGGCCGCCGACTCTGAGCTGCCTGTCGCTCCGTTTGTGGGCCGCGCTTTTCCACCGTGCGAGCGGAGCCAGTCCCGGAGTTTCTGGCGCGCCTTATGGAGCTGTGATTTGGAGTTACCAACGGACCAGTCCATCATTCGAGCTATTTCGCTGTGGTCATATCCTTCCAGGTCGAACAAGACTAATGCGGTTCGATAACCTCGCGGCAGATGAGCAATTGCCTCGTTCAAATTGATGCGATCGATCGTTGCCATTAGCTGATGATCATCATCCCGATACTGTCGCGTGACCGGCCTTTGCTGTGAAGTCTCGACTTCGTCGAGAGGCACTTGCGGAAGGCGTTTTTTCCTGAGGTGCATGAGCACCACATTTACGGCCACCCGATGGAGCCAGGTGGAGAACGTCGACTCGCCGCGAAAGGTCGCAATCTTTCTAATGACCTGTAGGAACGCTTCTTGCGCTAAGTCCTCGGCATCGGCGGAGCTGTGGGTCATGCGCAAGCAGACAGAGTAAACGGCACGCTTGTGCGCCTCGAAGAGCGAGGTAAACGCGGCCTCCTCTCCCTGCTGAGCCCGTGCGACAAGATCCGCATCTGGGGCAGGGGCCAGAGTGGTTGGTGCTTCTGAGGATTCTCCTGATCTCACACCTTTCCTCCGTGCCGCCACTGGTTGGCTTGTTCCTCAGCGGCGAGCGGAACACGCGGGTTTTCACCGCCCCGACCGAGAGGCCTAACGGGCGAGCGGTTTCCTCGGTGGAGACCTCGCCAAGCTCACGCAGTTCGATCGCTTTTCGCGTTCCCGGATTCAACTGCTTCACAGCCGAGGACACAATTTGGGTTTTGCTCTGGCTGTAAGCGGCTATTCTCTGGGCCTGGAGCCGGGTCGGGGATTTCCAGCTCGAAGGAGGTTTCTTCACTGCGGCTCGAATCGTCAATCGATACCTCGCTCAAGCCGCGACGCCTGCGCTGCAACATCAGCCCTTCGTTGATGGCTATCCGTGTTAACCATGTCGAGAAAGAGGATTTCCCTTTGAATTTGCGCAAGTGGACGAAGGCCTTGTGAAAGCTTTGCTGGACGATGTCTTCTGCGTCCTGTCGGAGATGAGTGAAGCGCAGCGCAACCACGAGGATTTCTCGCTGATACCGCCGGACCAGGGTCTCAAACGCCTGGGCATGTCCTTTCTTAGCAGCAGCGACCAGCGCCGCGTCTTCTGTCTCCGAGTCAATGTCGACGTCTACTGGGGCTCTGGACAACATCGCAATGCTCCTTTCCCTTTACTCCCGCAGCACTCGAATTATTGCCGGCGGCTCGCGCCCCAACAGGAGTGCTCAACTGGACATCAGGATGACGAGACTTAACGGCGTTTACCTCCATCTTCAGCATGTCAACCACATACTTCGTGTAGATTCCGCCGGCTACGAACTGCGCGCCGTTCTTGGAAATTGCCCGCAGCAGCCTTTCCCCGCTCTTATCGATAAACGTCACCTCGTTCAAGTCCACGACGCATCCTTGAGTTCGGTGCCATTTTTTCCAGCACGATCTCAGTTCGCGAACCCACGGCCCGACCAACTTGCCTTGCAGAATCCATCGAGTCCCCGCTTCGGTCTCTGTGACGATGATCTTCAGCACCTTTATCTTTTTCGCCTCAGAAGCGCATTCGGCGGCGCTCTGGCGCAAACGCTACGATCAATGCTGCTCGCCGAACCTCCGGCATGCGGTTTCGTTGTTGCTTCGGAGCCCAGTTCTTCGGTTACGTGGTGGCGACTTCCGCATGTGGACCTCAGTGCCTCCCCGGTTAAACCAGACCTCGTCCATTACGGACTTCATCAGGTGGATGCCTCGGCCGTGTTCGGCCAATAGATTTTCGGCGGCTAGGGGATCAGGAATCGCACTTGGGTCAAAACCCTGTCCGTGATCCGCGACAATGATGTGGATTCCCTTTCCTAGTTCGCACCGGCGCCGAACCTGAACCAACTTGTGTGCGTCCATCCGATTACCGTGGACGACTGCATTGTTTAGAGCTTCCCTGAGCGCCAGTTCAACGTCGGATTCATTGCCAGTAATGGAGTGCGACCCCTCGATCAGTTCCATCAGCAGATCCACCAAAGGCGAGATAGCGTCGATCCTGCTCGCTATCCAGATCTCGATTTCGAGCAAGGAACCTCCGGCGCATCTCCGGTCAAATTGCGCTTGAAAACCCGGTGCTCTGTTTGCGATCCGCGTGCGAGCCATCATAAATGCCTCACGCCGTCGGAAAGATGCACCGGGGGGGCCAAACTTCGGCGTACTTCAAAAGCACGCCAAACGATTGATTTGTTGGGGAATCACGACCCGGAATAGTGCTCTTTAGGATTACGCTGCCACTGTGCCAGTGCCACCCAAGTAGTTGACTGCCCGTTTCTGAGCACCCAAAAAGACTCTTGCGTTGAAGACAGCAAATGCTTTGGACAGGTCTGACGGGAACCGGCGACGGGGCTACCTGAGCTGTCGTGAAATTGCGAGCTTATGCATTCGCTTTTGGAGAGTGGACCGCTTCATTCCGAGAAGCGCCGCAGCGCCATTGGGCCCTGCCACTACCCAATTACACTGCTTAAGGGCATCAAGGATGTGTCGGCGTTCTGTTTCTTCCAAAACGCCGTGAAGTGAGTTATTTGCCGATTTCGGAGAACCTGGCTTTTCTGCCTCAGAACCAGTTTTGAGAAACTTAAGATCGGTAATATCAACACTTAGCGCCGGACCCGTCGAAATGATTACGGCGCGTTCGATCACATTCTGAAGTTCTCGTATGTTCCCGGGCCAATGATATCGGCACAAGCCGTCCAAAGCCGTAGATGGAATCGTTTCAATCACCTTGTTCATGCGCCTGGAGAACTGCTGGGCGAAGTGTCGCACCAGGAGTGGAATATCCCCTTGACGTTCGCGCAACGGCGGAACGTGCACGGGGAAGACGTTCAGACGAAAAAACAGGTCTGATCGGAACTTCTGCTGACTCACCATCGCTTCCAAATCGCGGTTGGTCGCAGCAATTAGACGGGCATCTGTTCGGAGCGTTCGCGAGCTTCCCAGTCGCTCGAACTCCCTCTCCTGCAGCACTCGTAGCAGTTTGGTCTGCAGTTCGAGAGGAATTTCGCCGATCTCATCCAGGAAAATCGTGCCCCCATTGGCCACTTCGAACCGGCCGATGCGCTGTGCGATCGCGCCTGTGAATGCGCCTTTTTCGTGCCCAAACAGCTCGCTTTCAAGCAAACCCGTCGGAATTGCCGCGCAGTTGAGCTTGACAAAGGGCTTTGAGCGTCGTGCGCTCGAATCATGAATAGCACGCGCAATGAGTTCCATTCCCGTGCCCGTCTCTCCGTAGATCAGCACGGTCGAATCTGTCGGCGCCACAGTTTCCACAGCTTTGAGGACTCTTCGCAGAGCAGCGCTGCTTCCCACGATCTGCGCGAAATTCAGCTCCGTGCGGATTTCATCTTCCAAATACAGCTTCTCGTTGGAGAGCTGGTCTTTCAGTGCGCGAATCTCCCGATAGTGAAGCGCATTCTCCACGGTGGGTGAAATCTGGTTTGCGACTTGGGTCAGGAATTCGATATCGGTCTGGCTAAAGGCATCGTCCCGGAGCCTCCCGAGATTCAAGGTGCCAAGCGCCCTCTTGCAGTTGGTCAGGGGTAAAAAGCACAACGATTTCAAACCCTCATTTGCCGCGATCTGAACGATTGGGGCGAGCCAACCTGAAAAAGGGCTCTGGATCGTGACAGGCTTCATGGTTCGAAATGCCGCACCGGAAGGTGACCCCTCGACCGGATACGGCATCTCTTCATGCAACATCCCTTTGCTCTCCGGGAAGTCAAGAGCATATTGCAGCAGCTGCCCCTCTTCCGCATCCGGGAGAGATACGCTGACGAAATCGCAATGCATCACGCGTCGTACTTGTTTCGAGATCTCTCGGAAGAGATCGCGGAACTCTAAGTGTGAGACAAGCTGGTTGGTAACATCGAGCAGCAGCTGTAGCCGCTCGTTATCAAGCCGCGGTTCTTCGGAGGCTCGCCGCGAGGCGGTGAAGTTCAACGCATTGTCGAAGGCCAGCGCAATCAGGTCCGCGGCTTGTGACAGAAACCCGACTTCCGTTGTCGAATAGCTATCGGGTTGTTTACTACCGAAGATAATTGTTCCTAGTTTGCGGCGCGCCGTCGTCAACGGCAGTGCGCAGATGGAGCGAATTGAGAGTCCATTTAGGGTTGCCTGCAGACGGTTGTCTCTTGGCTCCTTGTCGTCCGTCGTGCGCACGACAGGTTTCTGCTGGTCGTAAACCCACAACGTGAGAGCCTCTTCGAGTGTCAGCTTCTCCTCAGGAACAAGGTCCGCCATACTTGCCCTATCGATGAAATAACTTTGAAACGCATCCGTGTTTTCGTCACAAAGAGAAACTCCCAGGAGGTCAAACTCCACTGCCCCACGCAGTTCATCGGCCAGCGCTGCGAAGAGTTCCTTGGGTTCGCTACGTATGCCCATTTCCCGACATACGTGGATAAGGGTCTCATACCGCGTCGCAAGCGCCGGCACTGTAAGGGTCGCGAAGTCGTTAATCATGGTCCCTGACGCCACCCTGGTAGTTGCGCACTATCGTTCCTTATGATGCTTTGTCGCAGGCAGTCGATGCATCAATCGTGTGTGCCCGGAAACGGGCAGTGCTACCACGTCCGTGGCAGTGCCACAGTGGCAGCGTGGTCGCGAGAACCCCTCTCGATTCGCCATCTCTCGACAAATGACCGAGTTCGGCTGCTTTTGAAACGCACCGAAGTTTGGCCCTCCCGATGCATTTTTCGAAGGCGCTAGGCGTCTGTGCTACGCGCTATCTCCGAGAAAAACGCGGGGCTCATTGCCTACGTTATGTGCGCAAAACGTGTGCTGAAGAAACGATAAACATATCATTCGATTCGTACTATCCGCTCAAGTCGGACGGTAGAAGGAGTAGAAATGGCAAATATGCGGAAAACTGCAATCGTTACTGGTGGCTCACAGGGAATCGGCGCGGGACTCGTCGAAGCGTTCCTGAAACGAGGGTACAACGTAGTGGCAAACTCGCGAAACATTACCAAAGCAAATCCATTCGCCGCGACCGCAAATCTCGCACTGGTTGATGGAGACATCGGCGATCCGAGCACGGCCGCAAAGATAGTGGAGACTGCCCTATCCCGATTCGGCCGGATCGATGTGCTGATAAATAACGCAGGTATTTTTACCCCGAAGCCCTTCACCGAGTACAGGACCGAAGACTTCAACGCTTTGGTCTCCACGACGCTTGCGGGCTTTCTCTACGTCTCTCAGCTATCGGTGAAGCAAATGTTGCACCAGAAATGCGGGAGTATCGTCAACATATCAACGACTCTAGTGGACCACCCGGTCACGGGCGTACCGGTCACCGTTCAAGTTATGGCTAAGGGCAGTTTGGACGCGGTGACGCGCGCCCTCGCAATGGAGTACGCAAAGGACGTCATTCGTGTGAACACTGTTGCGCTGGGTGTAATCAAAACTCCGATGCATAAACCCGAAACCTACGAGTTCCTCAAGGGGTTGCACCCGGTCGGCAGGATGGGCGAAATCAAAGAAGTAGTCGATGCGGTTTTGTTCTTGACAGACGCCACGTTCACCACGGGTGAAATACTGCACGTAGATGGTGGGGCGCACGCAGGCAAATGGTAGCTCGGGAAGGCTCTCGGCCTGCCAGCGCCGAGCAGCGGTTGAAAGAACTTGGCATCAAGCTCCCGACACCGCCTGAGCCGTTCGGCATCTATGCGGAGGCGGTGCAGACGGGCAACCTACTTTTTTTGACCGGAATGCTTCCCACGGAAGGCCGCGCTGCGAAATTTGTCGGGCGCGTCGGAGCAGAGCTCGATGTGGAAGCGGGCCGCAAAGCGGCTCACCTCGCGGCCCTCAATGCCCTGGCTGTCGCTCGGCAACATCTGGGATCGCTCGACAAAGTGACGCGGATTGTCCGGCTTGGGTTCGCGGTGGCCACTTCGGGAGACGTCCGCGAGCAGCCAAATGTGGCTGACGGCGCGTCAGAGTTGCTGCAGGACGTTTTCGGAAAATGCAAGAACCCTAGCCGGTTGGTGTACGGGGTAGCGAGCCTTCCGCTCGGGACGCCGGTCGAGCTGGAAGTGATCTTTGAGGTCTCCTGATGCTTGCCTGGAATCGGAACCGACTCACGTCGAAACTCGGGATCGACTATCCCATCATTCAAGGTCCGCTTGGCGGGTTGTCATCGCAAAGATTGACGGCAGCGGTCTCCAACTTTGGTGGACTCGGATCGTTCGGTGCGCACGGCTTATCGCCGGGAGCGATCAAAGACGTGATCGCAGAGATTCGCTCCCTTACGTCGAAACCGTTCGCAATGAACTTGTGGGTGTCGATGGAAGACGAAGGTGCCCGAACATCCGATGAAAACGCCTTCAATAGGAGCCTCGCGCCGCTTGAAAACCATCTCGCCGCCCTGCGAGCTCCTCGTCCTAAGTATAAGCAGCATTCGCCGACCCGATTTGAAGATCAAGCTCGCGTGTTATTTGACGCGAAGGTACCGGTATTCAGCTTCATCTTCGGAATTCCGCCAAAAGAGGTTTTGGATGAGTGCCGGACGAATCGCATCGTCACGATAGGCACAGCCACAACACCCGATGAGGCTGCGGCGCTTCAAGAGGCCGGCGTCGATGCCATCGCCGCCTCGGGCTTCGAAGCTGGGGGGCATCGTGGTTCATTCCTCCGGGCCGCTGAGGATTCACTCACCGGCACCTTGTCGCTTGTCCCTCAGGTCGTCGACCTCGTCGATGTGCCGGTAATCGCCGCGGGCGGCATAGGAGATGCACGAGGTGTCATCGCTGCCCTAGCCCTCGGTGCAGAAGCGGTTCAAATGGGCACGGTATTTCTCGCCTGCGAAGAATCCGGTGCCAGCCGCCTTCACCGTCAAGCTTTGCGAGGTGGAAAAGCCGGACACACTGCGCTCACAAAGGGCTTTACAGGAAGACTGGCACGGGGAATCCACAACCGCTTGATGGAGGAGTTGAACCGGGAGGGAGTTGAGGTTTTGCCGTATCCCCTGCAACGAGGTCTCGTCAGAAACCTCTCAGTAGCGGCAGAGCTGGCGGGCCGATCGGACCTTCTGCCTCTGTGGGCCGGGCAAAGTGTCAATCTTTCTACTTGCACGGACTCGCCCACTTTTCTGGCGTCATTGGTTGAGGAAATTTCCGAAATCGCGGCGTCTGTCATTCAGTGGAGTGCAACCCGCCGCTAAAAAGCATCCGAATTCTCAAATAAGGAGAAAGAGAGAACAGAAATGAAAGCGAACGAAATTTTGATTGGGAATCCGTTAAGCGGTAACGGATGGAAGAAGTTTTTCGCTCTTACGTTGGTATGGGCGGCTACGGCGCTCGTGGCTTCCGCTCAGACGGTAACGACGCTGTACAGCTTCAAACTCAGCGATGGGGCAAATCCTGAATTTGTCACTCCGGCGCAGAGCCGCGACGGCGACATTTACGGGACTACGTTCATTGGCGGTTCGAGCACCGCCTGCGGTCCCGGCTGCGGGACAGTCTTCAAAATCACGCCGCAAGGAGCTCTGACTTCGGTCAGCTTTGGCGTTGACGGCACAGAGGGCGCCGGTCCGGAAGCGGGCTTGGTGCTGGGTCCGAACGGGCTGTTGTATGGCACGACGTTTTCAGGGGGCGCTTCAGGGAACGGAGAGGTGTTCAGCCTAAACCCCAAAACGAGGGCAATTACCGTGCTCCACGCCTTCGCTGGTTCTGACGGTACGAGCCCCCAGGCACCTCTTACGCTGGGGCCCGGTGGAAAGTTTTATGGGACTACCTTCGCCGGCGGAGCTAACAACCTCGGGACGGTGTTCAGCATCACGCCCTCCGGCAGTTTCACCTCCCTCCACAACTTCAGCGGAGTGGATGGGCAAAACCCTCTGGGCGGCGGACTCACCCTAGGATCCGATGGTGCTCTTTATGGAGTGACTTATGGCGGAGCGATCTTCAGGATGACCGGCTCCGGCGCCTTCACGAAAATTTCCGACTACGCTACGTCGTACGGAACCCTCGTTCTGGCCGCCGATGGCAATCTTTACGGCACGACTTCTGTCGGCGGTGACCTCGGTCTTGGAAGCGTGTTCAAACTCAGCCCCGCTGGCGTCATAACCCTTTTGCATAGCTTTGACGGTACCGATGGGGCCAATCCATTTGCCGGATTGGTGCAAGCGACCGACGGCAAGCTGTACGGCACGACGTTCTTTGGGGGCGCGCAGGGGTACGGAGCAATCTTCTCGATCACCACCGGCGGCACTTTCGCTACACTGTATAGTTTCCCTGGTTTCGACTACGTTCATGGAGAAAACCCGTACGGTCTGATGCAGCACACCAATGGGAAGTTCTATGGCGTGACGATCGATGGCGGAACCTCCCACAATTGCGACTTCTCTGACTCCCCCGGCTGCGGCACGGTATTCAGCTTGGATGTGGGTCTTGGGCCGTTCGTGAAGTTCGACGTCCCTTACGGCAAGGTTGGCTCCGTTGCGCAGATTCTGGGCACGGGCCTGACCGGCGCGACTGCCGTCAGTTTTAACGGCGTGCCTGCCTCCTCCTTCAAGGTGATTTCGGACACATTTATGACCGCCACGGTTCCGGAGGGCGCGACCACAGGCCCGGTCACGGTCGCCACGCCCTCCGGGACGTTGACCAGCAACGTGAAGTTCAAGGAGTTGCCGTAAAGAAGTCAGAAGTCAGGAGTTAGAGGGACACGACCGGGAAGCTCATTCACATCGACCGGCTGCGGGGGATTGGCTTTGCCGACGGCAAGGGGAAGATTTCTCAGGAGCAATATGGTAACGACAAGAGTAGCGGTAGCACCAATCCAGGTGGCGCAAAGGTAATTCTCGTGACCGGCCCGAACTCGAAGGCAATGTCCGAGCTGATCGACGGTCTGAAGCTGAACGGAAAGCTTATGGTGGTGGGCGTGGAATTCAAACCCATCGAAGTTACACCGGCCCAGCTCGTTACTGGAAATGGAACGATTCAAGGCTGGAACACGGGAACACCGATTGAAGCCGAGGATACGCTGCAGTTCGCCGAACTGACGGGTGTGCGCCCAATGATCGAGACGTATTCGCTCGAAAAAGCGGCCGAGGCCTAAGCGCGCATTGATGAGCGGCAATGCACGCTTCCGGGTCGTTCTTACGATGTGAAGTAGATGAAAGGCACGGACCAAACCGCGGTCCAAACGATCCGAATTCATAGTCAGAAGAAAGAGAAGAGTGGGAATGTCAAGTATTGCCAACAAGGTTGTGGTGATTACCGGAGCCAGCAGCGGTATCGGCGAGAGCACCGCGCGCCTTCTTGCAGGGAACGGCGCGAGAGTTGTGCTCGGAGCGAGGCGAAAGGATCGGATCGACGCACTTGTCAAGGACATTACCGCCCAGGGCGGCAGCGCTCTCGGTTTCACGACCGATGTGACAAAGCGTGAAGATGTGGAGGCTTTAGTCACAGGCGCTTTCGACAAGCACGGCCGAATCGACGTCATCGTGAACAATTCCGGGATCATGCCCATTGCGCCAATGGCCGCGCTCAAGGTCAAGGAATGGGACCGGATGATTGATGTGAATATCAAAGGCCTCTTGTACGGGGTGGCCGCGGTGTTCCCGATCATGCAAAAGCAAAAGCAGGGCCACATCATCAACATCGCTTCTGTCGCCGGCTTCAAAATCTTCGCGCCGGGCGGCACTGTCTACAGCGCTACGAAATTCGCGGTGCGTGCGCTGACTGAGGGCCTGCGCATGGAGAACAAGGCCGACAACATTCGTTGCACCATGATCTCTCCTGGTGCGGTTGCTACCGAGCTGCCCGAAAGCAGTTCGGAGGAGGCCACCAGAAAGGATTTGCGCGAGTTCTACAAAATGGCTATTCCCGCTGACTCAGTCGCTCGCGCGATCGCGTACACCATCGAGCAACCAGCCGAGGTGGAAATCGACGAGATCGTCATACGGCCCACGGCGCAGGACTTTTAACGCGGAGACAAACTATGTGCCCTTTCGGCTCGTCCCGTTGGCTCCGATTCTTGCAGGTCTTCCGCATGGCACTTTTGATTCCTCTGACGCTCGGACCATTTCACTTGCGAGCGCAAGCCCAGGGAAAGGAGCGGCCCGTGGAGCACCCAACCCTTTATCGCAACATACAGATCGATGGGCTCTCCATCTTTTACAGAGAAGCCGGTCCGAAAAACGCGCCAACGCTTCTCCTGCTGCACGGACTCCCGTCTTCCTCGCGGATGTTCGAGCCTCTCTTCACCCAGCTTTCCGATCACTATCACCTTGTCGCGCCCGATTACCCCGGCTTCGGACACAGTGACTGGCCAGACCCGAAAAAATTCGCGTACACGTTCGATCACATCGCCGAAACCATGAATCACTTCACCGAAGCTCTTGGGATCTCGCGCTACACGCTTTACACGCAAGATTACGGCGGCCCGGTGGGTTTTCGCATGGCCGTGGCCCATCCGGACCGGATCGAGGCTCTGATCGTTCAGAACGCTGTGGCGCACAGTGAAGGTCTGGGGGCGATGTGGAAGACGCGCCGGGCCTTTTGGGCAGATCGCGCTGCCAACGAGAGCGCGCTTCGCGCAAACCTCCTGTCACTCGCGACTACGCGGACGCGCCATGTAGGGAGCGATCCTAACGTGGAGCGCTATGCCCCGGATCTCTGGGCCGATGAATTTACCTTTCTTAGCCAGCCCGGCCAGGTGGATATTCAAAGCGACCTCTTCTACGACTACCGCACGAACGTCGACTCCTACTCCAAGTGGCAAGCATGGAGGCGCGAAAGGCAACCGCGGCTGCTGGTGATTTGGGGTAAGTATGACCCCTCGTTCGACATTTCGGAGCCGGAAGCCTACCGCCGGGACGTACCGAACGCTGAGGTTCACGTTCTCGACGCTGGACACCTCGCGCTTGATACCAAAGCAGATGAGATTGCGGCGCTTATAGGTCAGTTCATGAAGACCCAGAAATGAGTACTACGATTCGCGAAGCATCGGCCGGTTCGAGCTGGTCAAGGGTGCAAGATTTTATGGACAAAAGATTCGCACTACTGGCAATTCGCCTGTTGGTGTCGGTGAACCTTCTGTATGCCGCCATCTTTCTCAAGTTTGCAGGGCTGCCAGATTCGGTGACCCTGTTCACGCAGATGTCGCAAGCCGTCCACGGGTTGGTATCTCAGCCGGTATTCCGGCTAGGGTCAGGGGTGTTCGAGACGGTGGTGGCGGTTCTGCTCCTGATTCCGAAGACAGCCAGATTGGGAGCGGGATTGACTATTGTGTGGATGACTGCCGTAATTCTCAGTCACATTTTCGTGTTGGGATATGGCTGGTTCTTTGTCGATGCTCTCACGGTGATGGTGCTGGCTGTCATTTATCTCTTGCTGACACGCAGGCAATCCCATTGGTGAACCCGAAAGTGTGGGGCGACGGCTGCCGTACAAACGCACAACAAATAGTCGGGCGAACAGTTGGAATATGTGAGTTTATGGATATGCCGAAGGAATCAGTAAAAGGAGAAGAAATCATGGCAACAGCAACGACCGCCCGCCCCCCTTTCCCGCCGTTCACACGCGACAGTGCGATGCAAAAGGTGCGCCTCGCCGAAGATGCTTGGAATACCCGCGATCCTGCAAAAGTAGCTCCGGCATACGCGATCGATTCACGATGGAGGAACCGATCGGAGTTCATCAACGGACGAAACGAAATCATTGCTTTCCTCTCTCGCAAGTGGGCCAAAGAGTTGGATTATCGGCTCATCAAGGAAATGTGGGCGTTCACCGAGAACCGCATCGCAGTACGCTTTGCTTACGAGTGGCACGACGACTCGGGTCACTGGTATCGCTCCTATGGCAATGAGAACTGGGAGTTCAATGATGACGGGCTCATGGCCTTACGGTTTGCGTCAATCAACGACCTTCCAATAAAAGATTCAGATCGCAAATATCACTGGCTACTCGGGCCACGTCCCGATAACCATCCAGGATTAAGTGACCTGGGCCTCTAGTTCAACGGAGACACAACTATGGACAAGATCAATCCGCTCTTTACCGCAACCGCGACTGCCATCGGTGGTCGCAACGGTCGTACGGAAACCAGCGACGGAGCCATCAGGGTAGACTTGTCAGTACCCAAGGAACTGGGCGGCCCGGGCAAGCCGGGCTTGGCCACACCAGAACATCTGTTCGCTGCAGGCTATGCTGCCTGCTTTGGCGGGTCACTGGACTTCGTTGCAAAGCAGAGGAGGCGCGACGCCACAAAAGCCAAAATCACTTGTGCCGTCGCGATCGGGCCGCGCCAGGGCTGCGGCTTCGGCGTCACCGTGAAGATGCGCGTCGAGGATGGGAGTATTGCGCAGGCGGAGCATGACGCATTCGTTCGGGAAGCCCACGAAAAGATCTGTCCCTATTCACACGCCACGCGCGGCAACGTGGAGGTTGCGTTTGAAGTGATCGGCGCCCGCCGGGTCATTAGCGCTTAATAAAGGGAGTACATTGGCAGCCTGAAAGGCCTGAAAGGAGAATAGCGCTGATTACACATGGCAATAGCAGGATCGACCTCGCAAACCTTGAGCTATTCGTCAGGAAGGCGTGTACGTCTTCTTTCGTAACGGGTCGAGGATAGCCCAAGGGCGCCAGTAGACCACTCCTCCGGGGAAGTAAGGGTCAATTCGGACGGACCGACATCGGCGACGGCGTCGAATTCATCAGCAATCTTCAGCGCGACCCTTCGGGGCTGAACGCTTCCCCCCACCACGCTTACATGCCTTCCCTGATCGACAAAGATGCCTGATTGACATTTCGCGTGGCAAGCAAGCGCACGCGAATACGTGGATGCGCTCACAGAAGGTGGGCGATCTCGAAGGTTTCTGCTCTGAAACTCTTCGTCGGCGCACGGGATCAGAGGGAACTGGGCAACATCGATGCGTTTCTATCAGGATACGTGGTCGTGCCGCTTCGAGAGTCCACGGGCAAAAAGGGGTAGCCGTTAAAGCAATTCGTTGCCGCGAGTCCGGTTTTAACAGGCTGTGGGAAAACGCTGTTCAGGGCCTCAGAAGCGCAGGGCATCAGCTGCGCCCCTGGGGTTTGGACGTTTGCGGGCGGAGCCCATCTTGGAGTGCGGGTCGCCGCGGCGACCCGCGGCCCCTTTTTTTTCCCGCGAGCGTGCTCGCGGCCTCGCTCCTCAAGCTAAGGTACGCCGCGCAACGGCCAGCAAGCTGGCCTGACCGAAAGCGGCAGCAAGCTACCGCAGTCCAGGGCGCGGACCTTCGGTCCGCGCACGTCGGGCTGAAGAGTCCGTATGAAAACCCACGCCCTGAGCGCTTCTCGTAGTGGCGCCCTTCAGGCCGGCACACTCTTTTCAACAAGATGCCCGGCTGAAGCCGCCTCTCTGCGAGAGGCAAACTCGGGTTTTGAAACGGACTCTGAAGTCCCCTCCGGAGTGCCACAACACTTTTTCAGCAGCCTGATCCGAGCTTGACCGCAGATAAGGGAGGGCGTATGGTGTTTCGCAAAGACAAATAGTGCGCTAGGAAGCCCGGAAGTATATGAAAGCCTTGTATAACGCCGTCTTGTTCTGCCTCTTTTTCAGCAACCGAGTGGTCGCTCAGCAGCCGCTCTTCCGTGCCGTAGATATTGACGTGGGCGGGACGGCGCAGGTCCAATTCTCAGATGGCAAGCGTGCGACGGTGAGACTACTTTCGATCAGCGAAACGCGGGACAAGGCTCGGTCGGCGATTCGGGAGGCTCGCGCCGAAGTGGAAATCAATGGCTCCCGCGCCACCCTTTCGTGTGGAAACTACCGTCTGCCGGTGACCCTGGGCGAGGTTCAGGCTGACTGCACCATAACCAAAGCCTACTATCAAAATACCAACCACGATCACTGGGGGCTTGAAAAAGACGCCCGCCTGCGCCTCTGGCCGGCGGGGTGGCCCTTCATGCCACTGGGATCGATGGCTTATCCGGTTCGGCAATGCTGGTTTGCCTCGCGGACCCAAATGGCGAACGAGCCAACCTACGTTGACGAGGGCGAGCGCATCACCTCCGCCAGAATCTATTATCACGCGGGCCTCGATATTGGCGGAGCGGAAGGCTTGGTGGACGTGCTCGCTGCGACCAGCGGCGTCGTGGTGGGGCTGGGTACTGTGGTGCTCGAAACGGAGAAAGACAATGCCAGCCTCGACCACCAATACAACGACACTATCTGGGTACAGGACGAGCGAGGCTGGTACCATCGCTACACGCACCTCTACTCCTTTGATCCCTCGGTCAAGCTGGGTGGTCGGGTCGCGATCGGACAGAAGATCGGCACCCTCGGGAAAGAGGGTGGCAGCGGCGGTTGGTCCCACCTCCATTACGAGATCCTCAGCCGCCAGGCCTCTGGCAAGCTCGGCACTCAGGAAGGATATGCCTTCTTGTGGGAAGCCTACCAGCGGCAATACAAGCCGCACCTGATCGCCGTGGCGCGGCCTCACCAAGCGGTACTGGTGGGAGAAACGGCAACGTTGGATGGGTCGCGGTCGTGGAGTGAGTCGCACATTGCCCACTACGAGTGGACCTTCACCGATGGTGCGAAAGCCTCGGGACCGAGAGTTGAGAGGTCTTACTCGAACGCGGGTACGTTTAGCGAGGTTCTGAAGATCACCGATGACCGCGGCCGCACGGCGTACGACTTCGAGACGGTCAACGTCCTCGATCCGAAACATCCGGAGCAGGTGCCGCCGTCGATTCAGGCCGCCTACTGGCCTACGATGGGCATCGCACCGGGGAAGCCTGTTACTTTCAAGGTCCGGACGTTTGGCGCCACGGATGGCGAGGAGTCCTGGTCATTCGGCGATGGCGCGACCGCCACAACCAAGTCCGATGGCAACGTTGAGGAGCACGCTACAAATGGATTCGCCGCCACCACGCATGTCTTCACCAGGCCGGGAGACCACATCGTGCGCGTAGAGCGTGCCAACCGGCTCGGCCAGAAGGCGATCGCCCATTTATGGCTGCGGGTGGGCGGCCCCGAATGAGCGCCGGGGTCGAGTGGAGATCATACTGGCGGCTTCCTTGGCGCGCTCGATAAGTCATGGGCGTGGCCGGGGCTGGGGCCGGTAGCCTTGCCTGCCACAACTCCTGGCCGGTCTCGGTGTCGAAAGCACGAAAGGTGCTATCCAGCGTCGCCCCGATGAAGGTCAAGCCGCTGGCGGTGGTAAGGGGACCGCCCAGAGTAGGTGTTCCCCACTTGACGGCGAGGGGAAGTGGGGCGAGATCCCGAAGGGTCCCCAGAGGCACCTGCCAACGAAGCCGGCCCGTGCTGGCCTCGACCGCGGCAAGAGTTCCCCACGGCGGTGCATTACACGGCATGTTCCAGGGCGAGAGCAGGGCTCGGCGGCGCATCACGTACGGTGTGCCTTTCATCGGGGCG
>Ga0306920_100003317_pt1 | contig 20378 bp, 12 predicted proteins | sample flu12Cox44000170_FD_204666 | JGI IMG/M metagenome (GOLD analysis project Ga0306920, IMG submission 204666) | Lab enrichment of tropical soil microbial communities from Luquillo Experimental Forest, Puerto Rico - flux4day.12C.oxic.44.000.170 (v2)... | ecosystem: Environmental > Terrestrial >... | reverse complement strand
CGGCTGTTGCTGGTCCACTTCATTCGTGAAGTGCTGGGACTGACGGGTACGCACGTCGGCTGCGACACCAGCCACTGCGGCGCCTGCACCGTTGTACTTAATGGCAAGACCGTGAAGTCGTGCACCATGTTCGCTCCGCAAGCAGACGGCTGTGAGCTGATGACCGTCGAGGGGCTGATCCAGAACGGCAATCTTCATCCCTTGCAAGAAGGTTTCAAGCAGGAGCACGGGCTTCAATGCGGCTTTTGTACGCCCGGCATGCTGATGTCGTCCTACGTTCTGCTGCAGAAGAACAAGAAGCCGACAGAAGAAGATATTCGCTGGGGCATCTCGGGCAATCTGTGCCGTTGTACCGGGTATCAGAACATCGTCAAGGCCGTGCAGTATGCCGCCGCCAAGACGGAAGGAGGAGCAAAGTGATCCAGCAGACGTCTCCTGAAGTTGGTGGTATGGGCCATTCCATCAAGCGTAAAGAAGATCTGCGGTTTATTCAGGGCAAGGGCAACTATGTCGACGACGTTCATTTGCCCGACATGGTTTACGGGCATATGGTCCGCAGTCCCTACGCGCACGCCAGGCTGAAGAGCATCAACACCGAAAAGGCGAAGGCGCTTCCCGGTGTGCTGGCCGTGATTACTGGAGAAGATCTCGCCAAGGCGAACCTCGCCTGGATGCCGACACTGTACTTCGATAAGCAGATGGTTCTGGCTACCGGGAAGGTCTTGTTCCAGTCGCAGGAAGTTGCATTCGTCGTCGCGGAAGACCGCTACACTGCGGCTGACGCCGCCGAGTTGGTCGACGTTGAATATGAAGAGTTGCCGGTGCTGGTGGATCCGCACAAGGCGACTGATCCAAGCTCGCCGATTCTCCGCGAAGATCGCGAAGAGAAGAGCAATCACATCTTTCATTGGGAAGTAGGAGACAAGACAGCGACCGATAAGGCGTTTCAGGACGCCGCTGTGAGAGCCAATGTACACGCGGTTTTCCAGCGCTGCCATCCCGCTCCGCTGGAGACCTGCGGCTGCGTCGCCGACTTTAATCGCGCGACGGGAAGACTCACCGTCTATCTCACATCGCAGGCACCTCACGCGCATCGCACTCTGTTCGCGCTGGTGGGAGGGATTCCGGAGAACAACATTCGCGTGGTGTCGCCCGATATCGGGGGTGGCTTCGGTAACAAGGTTCCTATTTACCCCGGATACGTATGCGCTGTGGTTGCATCCTTAACATTAGGCCGGCCGGTAAAGTGGATTGAGACGCGCTCAGAGAACCTGCAGTCAACTGGTTTTGCGCGTGACTACCACATGACCGCTGAGCTTGCGGCGGACAAGGATGGCAAGATTCAGGCGCTGCGCGTGAAAACGCTTGCCGATCATGGTGCCTTCAATGCCGCGGCTCAGCCGTCTAAGTTCCCCGCAGGACTGTTCAGCATCTGCACCGGTGCTTACGACTATCCCAACGCCTTTTGCGAGGTGGATGGCGTATACACCAACAAGGCTCCTGGGGGCATCGCCTATCGCTGCTCGTTCCGTGTGACCGAGGCCGCTTACCTGATTGAACGGGCTGTGGATGTTCTGGCCCAGGAACTGAAGGTCGATCCGGTTGAGCTGAGGCAGAAAAACTTCATCCGGCCCAACAAGTTTCCCTACAAGTCTCCGCTGGGTTGGAGCTTTGACAGCGGCAACTACCAGGCCGCGATGGACCTCGCGCTGAAGAAGATCGGCTATGCCGAACTGCGGAAGCAGCAGGAAGAAAAACGTAAGAAGGGCGAGTTGATGGGCATTGGCGTCTCAAGCTTCGTGGAAATCGTCGGAGCTGGTCCCGCCCATACCTTCGACATCGTCGGTATCAAGATGTTCGACAGCGCGGAGATTCGTGTACATCCCACGGGCAAGGCGATTTGCCGCATGGGAACGAAGAGCCAGGGTCAGGGCCATGAAACGACGTATGCGCAAATCGTCGCGCAAGAACTGGGCATTCCCGCTGCCGACGTCACGGTAGAAGAAGGAGACACCGATACCGCGCCATACGGTTTGGGGACTTACGCCAGCCGCAGTACACCGGTGTCAGGCGCAGCCACCGCGGTGGCCGCCAGAAAGATCCGCGAAAAGGCAAAGAAGATCGCGGCGCATCTGCTGGAATGTAGCGAGGAGGACCTTGAGTGGGAGCCTGGCAAGTTCTACGTCAAGGGTGCGCCTAGCAAGTCGAAAACCATTCAGGACGTTGCCTTCGCCGCATACACCAACCTTCCGAACGGTATGGAAGCCGGTCTCGAAGCCGTGGACTACTACGATCCACCGAATCTGACATTCCCATTCGGTACCTATATCTGCGTGGTGGACATCGACAAGGGAACGGGCGAAGTGAAAGTGCGACGCTTCGTCGCGGTCGATGACTGCGGCAACGTCATCAATCCCATGATTGTCGACGGCCAGATTCACGGTGGCCTGACCGAAGGATTGGCTATCGCCTTCATGCAGCAGATCGATTACGACGAGAACGGCAACGTGCAGGGTGGCAGCTTCATGGACTACCTCCTACCTACTGCCGTCGAAACTCCTCACTGGGAGACCGATAAGACGTGCACACCTTCTCCGCATCATCCTTTCGGCGCTAAGGGCGTAGGCGAATCTCCGAACGTCGGATCACCCGCCGCGTTTGTTAACGCTGTCGTCGACGCGCTGGCGCATCTCGGCGTCCGCCACATTGATATGCCGATCACGCCATGGAAGGTGTGGACAATCCTGAAGGAGAAAGGGGTCGTGAGCTAGCTTGGCTCTGCGGATCGAAAAGACCTTCCAGGTTACCCAGCCGATCGAGAAGGTATGGAGCCTGCTAAGCGATCCTGCGAAAGTGGCCAGTTGTGTGCCGGGCGCGCAGATTACGGAGAAGGTTGACGACAAGACTTACAAAGGCTCGATCAGGGTGAAGGTCGGACCCAGCCTTACCGACTACAAGGGTGAAGTGCAGATCCTCCGGCTTGATCCGCAAAATCACGAGATCGAAATTCAAGGCAAAGGACAGGACGTTCGTGGACGCGGCAGCGCGTCCATGACCATGACGGGCAAGCTCGCTGCGCTCGATGGCGGAGTGACCCAGGTCACCAGCGTTTCGGAAGTCAACGTCGTCGGCATCCTGGCACAGATGGGATCGCGCGTCATCACCGAAGTTTCTAACATCATGTTCGACAAGTTCTGTCAGAACTTTCAGGCGCTACTCGAGCAATCAGCTGATCAGCCGACGATTGCGAATGTTCGGACGGATACTGCTGTTCCCGTAAAGCCTGTTCAGCCGCAAGCGCCTGTTGAGGGCGGAACCATCGCCTGGCAGGCCATCCAGCAAATGTTTGGGCGCTGGCTGCTAGCGTTGAAGAAGCTGTTTTCAGGCCGGCCTAGATGAGCGGATCTTCCCAAGGCGCACCCAAACCACGAGAACTCACGGAGGTTGACGCACTTGTCCGTGAATTCGGACGGCTGCGATATGTTGCCGACACCCCGCTCGCCACAGCTATCTACCTCAGCACGCGATTGCACAAGCCGTTGTTGATCGAAGGCCATGCCGGACTTGGCAAAACAGAAGTTGCAAAAGTGCTTGCGTCAGCGCTGGAGACGCGGCTTGTTCGGCTTCAGTGCTACGAAGGGCTTGACATCAGTGCTGCGGTTTACGAGTGGAACTACCAGAAACAACTCCTCGCCATCAAGCTACAGGAGAAGTCTGAGCAAACGGTGGAAGAGAAGGAGAAGCACATCTTTAGCCGTGAATTCTTGCTAGAGAGGCCATTGCTGTTGTCGATCACGGAGGAGAACGCGCCGCCGGTGTTGCTGATTGATGAGATCGACAGGGCAGATGAGGCATTTGAGGCCTTTCTGCTGGAATTGCTCTCCGATTTCCAGATCACCGTGCCGGAACTGGGCGCAATTCGGGCAAAACACCTCCCGTATGTGATTCTTACCTCGAATCGTAGTCGCGAGTTGAGTGACGCGCTGAAGCGGCGATGTCTGTATCACTGGATCGACTATCCCAGCTTTGAGACTGAAATGAAAATCGTCCATGCCAGGCTGCCGGACGTGGAGAAGGAGTTGACCCGGCAAGTTGTCCACTTGGTGCAAGCCGTGCGGCGATTGGAGCTCAGCAAACCTCCGGGCGTTGCGGAAACGCTGGATTGCGCGCAGGCCGCGTCCACGCTGGGAAAACATGCTCTCGACGTGGAGACAGTCGAGCAAACGATGGGATGCCTGGTCAAATCGATGGAAGATGGCGTCACATTGAGAGCGGCCGGAATTGACAACCTACTCGCGAAATAAGGCGGTTATCGAATACGCCCATCCATTTACGATCGGCGAAGTGAGCACGTCGCACAAAAACCCGGATTCTCTTCGATCGTCAATCGTGTCGTTCTGCCGATTTGGCCGTTCCCGGGGTCTCGAGGTCGGAATGCAGCAGACCATCGCTGCGCTGGAAGCCGCCAATCTTGTCGGAGTCGCTGATCGGCAGAGATTCTCGTTTGCCCTGCGGGCCGCACTGTGCGCGTCGCATGAAGAATGGCTGAAGTTCGACCGATTGTTTGACGAGTTCTGGAAGCAGGGGCGCGATCGTCCTGATTCTCCAGATACTCGACCGCGCCAAGAGCTGGCCCGCACCCATCGAGTACAACAATCGAATCTGCTGGTCGGGCTCGAAGGCCAGCGCGTTTCGTCCGTGGACACCGAAGCCAAGCTTGTGGGAGGTGCGAGTACGGAACAGCGGCTCAAGAAGACAGATTTTGGAGAAGTCTCAAATACGGAAATGGCAGCCCTCGAGAGCCTGGCGATTCGCCTTCTGCGAGAGATGAGCGTCCGGCTTTCGCGCCGGCTACGCATCCAGGCACACGGAGACCGCGTGGACCTGCGCCGATCAATTCGGCGAAATGTCACGCGGGGTGGCGATCCTATGGTTCTGGCGTACAAGGGCCGGAAGCCGCAAAAGAGACGCCTGGTGATTTTTCTCGACATTAGCGGTTCGATGAATCTGTACAGCTTGTTCCTGCTGCGCTTCGCCTACGCTTTACAGAAGTACTTCAAGCAGGTAAATACCTTCCTTTTTAGTACCGATGTGGTGGAAATCAGCGACTTACTGGGGGCTCGCAAGCTGTCGGATGCCCTCACCGCAGTCTCACAGCGGGCGCGGGAGTGGTCCGGCGGCACCAGGATCGGCGGATCGCTCGGAGAGTTCAATCGACGTTTTGGTCGGCGGGTGCTTTCGAGCAACGCCTTCTTTATTATTCTGAGCGACGGTTGGGACACCGGCGCGCCGGAAGTTCTGGCTGCGGAGCTTCGCAAGACACGCAGCCGTGTACAAAAGCTGCTGTGGCTGAATCCGCTTTTGGGATTGGAAGACTATCGGCCGATAACGCGTGGCATTAGTGCGGCGCTTCCCCATATTGATGTTTTCGCGCCGGCGCATAATCTGGAGAGCCTGCTGGCTCTCGAAAAGTATCTGTAACCTAGCACTGGGGAGTTGACGTGTTCGATCAATTCCTGAGCAAAGCGAACGAATTGCTGGCGAAGGGTGAAGCATTTGCCGTCGCAGTTGTTGTCCGCTTTGAAGCTCCAATCTCAGGCAAGCCAGGCGATAAGGCGATCATTGAGGCTGACGGGAAGCTTTGGGGATGGATCGGGGGAGGTTGCGCCCAGCCTGTCGTAGTGAAGGAGGCGTTGAAGTCGATCGCCGATGGCCAGGCACGGCTAGTTCGCATTAGCCCGACCGCGTCGCCAGAGAAGGGAATTGTGGACTACACCATGACGTGCCACAGTGGCGGTACGCTGGACGTTTTCATCGAGCCGGTCCTGCCTAAGCCGCAGGTGCTGATTCTGGGCCGCTCGCCTGTCGCCCGCACTCTTGCCACACTTGCGAAGACAATCGGCTACCTAGTTTCCGTTGCCGCTCCGGGAGCAGACCGCGAAGCATTTCCTGGCGCTGACTCGCTTCAGCAAGGATTGGATCTGGGCCAATTCAGGATCACCCCGCAGACGTTCATCGTCGTTTCCACACAGGGCGAGTCGGATGAAGAAGCCCTGGAAGCCGCCGTAAACGCGGGTTCAGGCTACATTGCCTTTGTTGCCAGCAAGACCAAAGCGGCCAAGACGCTCGAAGATTTGAAAGCTCGTGGACTAGCAGCCGACAAACTTGCCAGAGTCCGAGCTCCGGCTGGGCTCGATATACACGCCTCGTCGCCTCAGGAGATCGCGGTCAGCATATTGGCTGAGATCATTCAGCTACGGAAAATGACGGGTTCCGAACAGCGGCCCACTGCCGCTCCGCCGGTGCTGGCCAAGACTGCCAAAGACCCCATCTGTGGCATGACAGTCGATGCGGTATCAGCCAAATACCAGTCAGAATATGCCGGTAGCGTCTTCTACTTTTGCTGCGCTGGCTGCAAACATACCTTCGAGAAAGACCCTAAAAAACACGCTCTTCCGCCAACTCAGTAAGTAGGTGCTGGTTAATTACTCAGCTTATCCACTGAACGCCATTAGATCTTCGCGTACTCAGCCCGGGCTTGCTTCAGAATTGGAATGTCGGCGTCGGCATCTTTCCAATTACCAAAAAAAACCTCATAGGCGGCATGGGCCCGAACCCTATCGCCCTCGAGTCCATACGCTCGCGCGAGCTCTAAAGGAGCCAGGCCGGCAAGAACCGAATTGATTGCAATGCTGTTGTGATCGGAGTACTTGTTAAACTCGGTCGTCGCCGCGGCTCCCTGACGCAACGCCAGGTATGCCTGTCCGCGAAGATAGGGGGATAAAACAATGCACCGAGCTCGGGTTGCGGACCGGGCATTCCCAACTCGTAGGGAGCGGCTTCTTCAAGAATCGCTATGGCCTTGGCGGGGTGGTGGCGACTTAGCTCGATAGCGGCCCGGATGGTGGGCAGCCAGTAGCCAACAATCTTGGTGTTCAACGGGTTTTGCCGTTGGAGTTCGTTGGCGAGTTCTTGCGCGTGCTCGATGTCGCCCGCGCGCGCCAACACTACAGCCGCCAAAATACGTGTGCTTCTCCTCGAACTCAAGCGCAGCGCCGAAGTGACCTCATCGCGAGCCAGTTCGGGATAGCCGAATTCCACTTCCCGAATGGCATCGTTGAGTTGGCGCTTGGCAGCGGTCTCATTCTCTCCGGCATTGTGCGCCGAGTCGGTGGCGCGGCGGGACAATGCGCGGGCTTTTCTCAGACGTCCGGCAAACGCTTCCGTGTCGGATTGGGCGGACAGCAAAACATCTTCGCGTCCCGCCTTTCCGGCGGCCCAGTCGTTCTGCCGCAGCATTTCCGCTGTGTCGCCCTCGAGGAAAGCAACCGAATAACGGAAATAGTGCAGGTCGGAGTAATCCAGCCCCTTACTCACCGCTTGCTGATAGGTCACCTTAGCATCCTGATAGTGACCCATTCGAGCTTCGTACTCCATGAGTTCGCCAAGGGCGATGCCGCTATCCGGGTTTAAACGCACCGCTTCGCGAGCTTCGGCAAAAGCCTTGTCCCATTTCCCCAGGGCCGCGTAATTCCCGCCGAGGTTATTGTGAGGTACCCAATTGCGCGGATAGTCCTTGGCATAAAGCTCATAGGTCTGATTGGCTTTGTCCAACTCGCCGGTGACGTCGTTGAAGTAGTAGGCGGAGATCGCAAACTGTTCGCGAGCGCTCACGTGAGAGCGGAGTTCATAGGCCTTCTGATAGTTCTCTTTGGCCAGGTCAGACTCCCGCAGGTTGGCGTAGGCTGTACCTAGCAACGCGTAGGCAAGCGCGAAATTGGGATCGAGTTCGATGGCGCGCTGGAAGTACGGAATCGCTGACTTCTCACCTTCGGTTGCTAGGGCACGCCGTCCCAGGGAATAGGCAGTCAACGCATCCAGCGAGGAAGTCGTTGCTTCATCCAGCGGAACATCGAATTTCTGAACGCTGGAGAGGGACTCGCCGAGTTGCGCACGCAGTTTCCCGGTCGCCTGATCTAAAGCGCCTAAAACCTTCTCCTTGCCCGATGCGGTTACGAGTTGTTGTGCCAAGGTATTGCCATCCTGGCAATTCACCGCCTTCAGCCCGAGAACGTACTCCGTCCCTAAGCTGGCAATTGAGCCAGAGATGTAGGCTTTGCCGCCCGCACGCCGGCAAACGCCGCGCGCCACTTCGGATGTCAGCTTTGTATCCGCAGGCTGGGTCATCAGCTTCAAGGTGGTCGCGACCTTGTTATCGGAAAGCACATTCATGAACGGGGACTGGCTGAGATCAACCATGAGCGCTGTCTTCAAGGGTTCGTTGAAGACAGCATCACCGGTGCTGTTGGCGAAATCGGCGAGGACGACGGTGTCTTTGTCAGTCAACGCGACTCGGTTGTGGGACCGCCAGTAGAAGACGCTGACCGTTGCGAGGGCGGCTAATAGCACGATTAGGGACGACCAAGCCTTCCAATGGCTGCGCTTTGCTCCAGTAGCGACTTCTGAGATTGGCTTCTGAGGCGGCGCAATTACTTCTGACGGAACGCTGCTTGTCTTCCGCGCAACATCGGTCAGAGGTGTCCCCACCACCGCAGAGACGCCGCTCGACGAGGAATACGAATCACGCCCAAGACGCTTCAGGTCGCTGCGAATGTCGGAAGCATGCTGGTAACGAAGGTCGCGGTCCTTCTCAAGACACTTTTCGATGATCCGTTCTAACTCGCCAGGAACATTAGGATTGAGCTGTATCGGAGGCGCGGGAGCTCCCTGCACGATCGAAAGGAACAGGACGCCTGTGGTGTCGCCCTGGAACGGCATTTTGCCGGTCGCCATCTCGTAGAGGGTGATGCCAAAAGAGAACAGGTCAGAACGCGCATCCATTGGCCTGCCCAGGGCCTGCTCGGGCGACATGTAAGGCATGGTGCCGAGAGCCCCACCGCCGATGGTCATGTACTCGCCACTGCCGGCTGTGTCCGCTCCCTCCTTGGCATGACTTGGAGCGTTAACTTTAGCCAAACCGAAGTCCAGAATTTTGACTCTGCCGGACGTGGTGACGAAGATGTTTGCAGGCTTGATGTCCCGATGGATTACGCTTTCAGCATGCGCTGCCTCCAAGCCATCGAGGACCTGGACCGCGATGTCGACCAGGCGATCCAACTCCAACGGGGCACTCAAGACCAGGTCCTTGAGTGTCATCCCGTCAAGGAACTCCATGGCAATGAAGGCGCGGCCGTCGAACTCTCCAATGTCGTAAATCGTGCAGATGTTGGGATGGTTCAGAGCCGAAGCCGCTCGCGCCTCGCGCTGGAAGCGTTCGCGCGTTTGCAGGTTGTCGGCAAAGTCGTCGGGCAGGAACTTCAGGGCCACGAAACGGCCAAGGCGAGTGTCCTGGGCCTTGTAGACGACACCCATGCCGCCCGCTCCCAGCTTTTCCAGGACGCGGTAGTGCGAAATTGTGGTGCCGACCATACGAACCCGGTAAGCGGGTTATTGTACAACAACTTGCAGCTCGGTGAAGGGCTTGGACCGCTTGCGTTTCGGCTGGCTTGAGGCTCAGGTCGCGGTGAGTCTTGCGTACTCAGCTCTGGCTTGTTCCAATACAAGAATACCGCCATCTGCATCCTTCCAAAGCTTCAGGAAGTCCTCGTAGAGAGCATGGGCCTTAGCCGTATCCCCCTGGAGGGTATAGGCACGTGCAAGTCCGAGATGTGCTAAAGGAGCGATGGGCTGGTTTTGAACGACGCCACGCCAGTTGAGGATCTTTTCGAACTCGGCAGCGGCTTCGTTGCCACGATGGGCAGCGAGGAATGCTTGTCCGCGAACGTAGATGGGATACAGCGAAGGCGTAAAGGCGGCTGTGTTGCCCGGCGATCCCAACTCGTATGGGGCGGCCGCCTCGAGAACATCGATAGCTTGGGCAGGGTCGTTGCGCTTGAGGGCAAGCTCAGCTTGAATCGTCGGCAGGTAGATGAACTTCACGATCGTATCTTCGGGAAACTGTTTGCGGAGCTCCTCGGTCAGCGCTTCGGCTTTGCTGTTTCCTGATGCAGCGAGCGCCAAAGCCGCTCCATACTGCACGTCGCGTCCGGACGAAAGTGCGAGAGCTGCCATCGCGTGCTGCTCGGCCTGCTTGACATTGCCGAATACGGCTTCGCGGAATGCCATGTCGCTTTCGTAGCCTGCCGCAGCTTCTTTCTCGCCGGCCCGTTTCGCAGACTCGATAGCCCGCAGTGAGATTTCGCGGGCCTTGTTGAGGTGGCCGGAATAGGCTGCCGTGTCAGCTTCGAGACGAAGCATGGCGTTCTCCACGCCCTGCTTTCCGGCGGACCATTCAAGCTGTTGTGCCATTCCGCTGGCATCGTTTTCGAGAAACGCAAGACGATAAAGGTTCAGGCGCAGCGCTGGTGAGTCAAGCTTCTTGGCCTGCGCCTCTGCGGCTACCGCAGCAGCATCTTGGACACGGTTCAGGAAAAGATTCGAGCCAACCAGATTGGCATAGGTGAGGCCACTCGATGGCTCGATCTTCAGTGCCTTGGTGTACGCTTCCACGGCTTTGCTGAATTGGCCGAGACTGTCATAGATGACACCGAGATTGTTCTCCGGAATGTAATTGCGCGGATAAGTTTGCGCCCAGAGATCGTATGCCTGACGAGCCTTCTCAAGGTCGCGGGTTACGAAGTGCTGGTAGCGGGACTCGATCCCGAAACGTTCGGCCTCACTGACGCGCTCACGAAGCTCGTAGCTTTTAGTCGTGTTCTGCGCGGCCAGGGTGGTTTCGCCAAGGTTGTAATAGCAGGCTCCGAGAGCGGCATAGGCCATCGCAAAGTTGGGATCCAAACTGATAGCTCGCTGGTAGAACGACACCGCGCCAGCGTTGTCGCCCTGTCCGAGTTGGATCTTGCGGGCCAGGCTGTATTTCTGCAGCGCTTCGAGCGACGGAGTTGTGGCTTGTTCGACCGGAGTATCAAACCTCTGCACGGTGCTGAGCGACTCGCCCAGCTTGCTTCGCATGCTGGAAGCCGCCTCGTTCAAAGCATCCAGAACGTGGTCCTTGTCGGCGGCCTCGGCTTTCGTGCTCGCAAGAGATTCTGCTCCGGCACAGCTAACCGCCTTGAGTACCAGGCTGTATTGCGAGCCTATTTGCGCAATGGAGCCATGCAAGACAGCAGCGCTGTTGGTTCGCTGGCAAACCTCCTGCGCGACCTCCGGGGTTAAGCGGGTGTCGGAAGGCTTGTTCATTTGTCGCAACGTCTGCTGAATACGCTGCTCGGAGACGATGGCGAGGAATGGAGACTGAGCGAGTTGGGCTTCGAGACCCTGGCGAAGCGCTCCATCGAAGACAGGATCGTTGGTTGAGTTGGTGAAGTCGGCCAAAACAATCGTGTCTTTGTCCGTCAGAGATACGGCGTGGTGGGAGCGAAGAAAGATGCTGCCGGCAATCGCCAGGGCGATCAAGGCGATGGCGGCGGGCACAGCAATTTTCCAGCTTCGGCGTTTCACCGGCGATTGCTCGGTGGTTACCGACGCCGAAGTAACAGACGATCGAGTCCTGTGTTCTGTTGACTGCGCTTGGGTCTCGGAGACGGATGTCGCGGCTGCATTTTGCGTAGTGCTTCCCGCTGCCGTCAGGTGGGTCGGCCCGCCGCCACGCTGCAAACGCTTCAGGTCGCTGCTGATGTCGGACGCGTGTTGATAACGGAGTTCGCGGTCCTTCTCCAGGCATTTATTAATGATGCGCTGCAGCTCGGCGGGCACCCTTGGGTTGAGTTGCATAACAGGCGCCGGTGTTTCCTGCACGATTGAAAGGAACAGGATGCCGGTGGTATCGCCGTGAAACGGCATCTGTCCGGTCGCCATCTCGTAAAGCGTTACGCCGAGGGAGAATAGGTCGGTGCGGGTGTCGAGTGGCTTGCCGAAAGCCTGTTCCGGTGACATGTAGGGCATTGTGCCCAGCGTCACACCTGCGCTAGTTTGGCCGGCTCCGTCGACAAGTGTCGCCTCGTCGCCAGTTCGGGCCCGACTAACAGTCGCGATCTTGGCCAGGCCGAAGTCAAGAATCTTTGCTCGACCGCTGGATGTAACGAAGAAGTTCGCAGGCTTGATGTCGCGGTGAATGATGCCTTGCGCGTGGGCGGCGCCAAGACCGTCTAGAACTTGGCGGGCGATATCGAAGAGCTGATCGAGCTCCACCGGAGCACCGGCAATCTTGTCTTTTAACGTCATGCCGGCGAGGAACTCCATAGCCATGAACACACGGCCGTCGGCCTCGCCGATGTCGTAAATCGTGCAGATGTTGGGATGATTCAGCGCCGACGCCGCCCGGGCCTCCCGCTGGAAGCGCTCACGCCGTTGCGGGTCGTCGGCGAAGTCGTCGGGCAAAAATTTCAGGGCAACGAAACGACCAAGGCGGGTGTCCTGCGCCTTGTACACGACACCCATTCCGCCGGCGCCGAGTTTTTCCAGGACGAGGTAGTGTGAGATCACGGTGCCAATCATGATTGGAGGGCTACGCCGCCGGTCTGTGAATGGTATGCAAGAGCAAGATCACGAGTCAAACCGGACTAATTGTCGTTTCCAGCCCGGTTTCGCAAGTACACGCCAGCAACGCCGTGTTCCCGCGCGAGGTTGCGAGTCGCGAGTTCGCAGGATTGATTTCACGACCTGTTCGGCCGTCCCGATTGCATTGGCGCGATGCGCAGTATCCAGTGGTCAAACGGTATGTCGGCCGCAGCTTTGAACGAAGCGTTAGAACTGATCCAGAAAAACAACCTTGGATTACTCGATTGCGCGCTGAGTTTACTGCATAGCACGGTTATTCTTTCAGTACGAAAGTATGCGGTCATGCCGAAGACGCCGCGCAGGAAGTGCTGATCAAGTCGCTGCCTTACCTACCCAGGTTCGATAGTTCGAAGGCGCTGGCTGTGCAAGTTATTTTGTTTTAGTCGCTTAGTCTGTAGTGTTCCTGCCTGGAAAAGCTCTCGGAATCAGCGACATAGCAAGAGGCGAAGAACTTCCTGTGTTTTCAGGGGTTACTACAGAGTAACGAGGCCGAACGATCCGGGAGAGACTTATGCATAAGACGCAACTGCCATTCAACGTTATCGCAGCACTGGTTCTAGGGATGCTATCCACTTGCGGCCTGGTGGCGCAGACGGCTGCGCCTGAGAGGGTACCTACCGCAAGGATGGTGGTAACTGAGGAACCTCGACATGGTTCTAACGAATCGACTGTCCAGACTCAAGACGTCACCGTCTATCAAGGACACGAACGTGACGAGATTACCCGCTGGGTGCCGGCGCGAGGACCTTACGCAGGGCTGGAGCTCTACATCCTGCTTGATAACGACTCGGCCCCTATGGTCGACACGCAGTTAGGAGACCTTCGCAACTTCATCATGGAACAGCCCACGTCGGCGAAGGTTGGCATTGCCTACATGCAGAACGGTATCGCGCGGGTAGCGCAGGAGCCGACCACAGACCACAACCTCGCTGCCAAGGCTCTTCGCCCTGTCCTGAATATCGGTGGCATAAATGGCAGCCCGTACTTTGTCCTCAGCAATCTGGTGAAGCACTGGCCTGATAGTCAGAATCGCCGGGAAGTGCTAATGATAAGCGACGGCGTCGACCGCTACTATGAACAAAACGACATATTCGACCCCTACCTTGCCAAGTCAATCGACGACGCGCAGCGTGCGGGCGTGGTCGTTTCTGTGATTTACACACCGGGAGCCGGAACTTTCTACCGCAGTAGTTGGCAGACGCTGTGGGGGCAGACTTATCTCGCACAAGTGGCGAAAGAGACCGGTGGCCAGTCGTATTACCTCGGCTTCGATCGTCCGGCGGTTGCGTTTGCTCCTTTTCTGGATGATCTGGCGAATCGTTTGAACCATCAGTACCTGTTGTCATTTCGCGCTGAACCAGGGAAGCGGGCTGGATTGGAGGATGTGAAGGTTAAAACTGCGAACTCGAACACAGTGCTTGTCGCCTCAGCCAGAGTCTTTGTTCCGGGGAACCGGTAATACAGCAGCGCGAACTGAACTTGAGGCGCTTGCACGGCGTCAATTCGGGGCCCCAGTGCCGGCTTGCACTTGCCGGGGTGAATATGAGCCGCGCGCCTAAATCCTGAGTGAGCCCGCAGTGCGAGTCGAATTTATAAGGGCACTACACACCCGGCTTACTGGACTGTACTGCTCTCCAAGCTCTTCTTGTTCCAACAACTTCCCACTAGCGTTTCTGGCCAACTTCTCGATTGACCGCTCGCTTAATGCTTAAGAGTAATTCGTCGCAGGCCGGCTGCGTCGCGATGTTGCGTCCAGCTCAGAAGAATGCGCTGCGAAACGCGTCGTGCCGTTTCTGCGCCATTGCCATCAGGTTCGAGAACTCGGAGTGATGCCGCAAGCTGTCCAAGAGTGGATCGGAGACGAAATACGGATAGGGAAAGAATCCGCTCTCAATGCTTAACCTTAGAACCCGGAGCGCCGAGTCTTTGTCGCCCAGTGCGGCGTAAGCCTGGGCAATCTTGTAAGTGCCTTCCGGATCGCCCACTCCACGCTGCTGAATCTTGCTTTCCCCACTGCGCAGCAATTCCAGTCCTTCCGGGTTTCTGTGCGCGATAGCATCGCTGAAGGCTTTCCCAGTTTGCGTGTACAGCGTGGGATCGAGCGCGTACGCGCGATCGAAGTCTTTGGCGGCCTGATCCCAATCTCTCTTGTAGTATTCGCCGAATCCGCGATAGAAGACGACGAACGCGGAATTGTTATCGTCGGGGAGGCTCTCGAGGAACTTGTCGTATTCTCCAAGATAAAGATACGCATTGAGCATTGAGCCATTCGAATCCTTGACCAGGGGATCGATTTCTCTTGCCCTCTCGCACTCCGCTACGGACTCCTGCAACATGCCGGCAAAGCGATACGCATATCCCAGTTCCCAATGGAGGGCGGCATGGTTGGGATTGGTTTTCAATCCGTCACGCAACAGGGGCACAGCTTCTTCCACGTTGCCGGTGTCGACTAACAGATTGGCGAAAAACATGCGGGCTTCCAGTTGCTCCGGCTGTAGCGAAAGCGCCTTCTCATACGCTGCTCGAGCCTTGTCATACTGCTGCTTGCCGCCGAACTGGAAGGCCGCGGCGGAGTTGTAGGAGGCGCCCAGATAAGTCCATGTCAAAGCGTACTTAGGATCGACGTCTCTCGATTTTTCCAGCATCTGAATGGCCATCGGAAATTCGTGTCTGCTGTGAAGGTCGACGCCGCGCAGGTAATATTCATATGCCAAAGGATCGATTGGCCGGTCAGGTTTGATTCGCTCTGCCTCTGCCGGGGTCAGGTTCAGCTCCAAAACGTGAATGACCTCCTGTGCCACACTGTCTTGCACGTGCAAGAGCTTGTCGTACTTCACGTCGATGGTTCCTTTACCGATGATCTTGACGGTCTTTGCCTCAATCAGCTGGTAGGTGATGCGGAGGTTGTCGCCTTCGCGCACATAGTTCGCCGTGAGTAGCGTGTCGACGTTAAGGTCCGCCGCGACCTTACGAACGTCGATTGGCTGGTTGCGGTATTTTTCGATCGCAGTAGATGGGCGAACGCTGAGAGAGCTGACATATCCCATCTTGGTAATGACGGCATCGGCAAGCGAATATCCAAGAAAGTCGTCGTCGCTGGCGCCGGGTTGAAGATTGCGAAACGGAAGCACAGCCAAGCTACGCAGCTCTGGTGGTTTAGGCGAAGCCGTTCGAATTCTGGTAAACGCAAGGTAAGCAAGCAATACCAGCAGACCGACAGAAACGAGGAATAACGGTATGGCGAGTCGTTTTCGCCAGTCGCTTGCACTTGCGGCTTCCTCCGAAGTCAGACGGCTTGGTGCATTTACATCAGCAATGCCCGCGACTTCGACCCCCGGCATTGCCGTGGCCTTTTCCACAACCGCTCCATTGTTGCTGGCTCGGACCGAAATCTCGCGGGCAGATGTCGAAACCGCTCGGACGGTTTGGGCCTCGGCCAACTCGGGAGCCGTTCCGGCCTGCACTTCCGCGATGAATCGGTAGCCTTTCTTCGGAACCGTCTCGATATACTGCGGTGCTCCTTCTCCTTCTCCTAACGTCTTTCGCAGTACCGATATCCAGACAGTAAGATTAGCCTCCTCCACGAAGCAGTCTCGCCAGATGGCCTGCATGATCTGATCCTTGGTCAGCAGCCGGCCCTGGTTTTGCACCAGGAAGATCAGTAGCTCAAATGCCTTGGGGGCCAGTGGGAGCGGCTTTTCGCCGCGTAGCAGGAGGTGCTCCTCGGGCTCTAAACGATAGGGACCGAATTCGTAAAAACTCTTTGTATTCAGTCTCATGCGGAGCTCCCGCCGGGGTTTGGATTTTCTTTAGGTTTCTTTTGGAAATTGTTCGGTCCCCTTTAAGGACTCCCTCGACGAACTGGGGCAAATTGGGCGTGTCGTGCAGCCCTGCTTCGCAAGCGTTGGCCAGATTCTAAACCTGCGTTGACACAGGAGCAAGAAAGTTGCCGACCGGTTTCGCCGATACCGAACCGATCAACAGCTTAAGGAGATAGAAACGTGAAACGCTGGTTTGCAGTAAGCCTCACCACCGCTGTAGTGACGGTACTGGCCGTTTGCTCGATGGCCCAGGTCCAGGAGACCGTCTTTAACCTCACCCCGCAACACAAGTTCCTTTCTTGCTTTGCCCAGCCCGGCTACACGCCTACCGCACAGGTAATCGTGCAACGCGGCGCCGACAACGATGTGCTGATCCTCCGCGCTCAACACCTGAAGGCCAATTTGCGTTTCGACTTGTTCACCATTCAGAACTCCAACCTGCTGGCCGACGGCCAGCCCAACCCTCAGTTCACCAACTTCGGCTTGGCCTGGTACCAATCGGACCTCCAAGCCGACAACAACGGTAACGTTGACATCGCTATCAAGACGATCCTGTTGGATCAGATCTTCGGCTTCGATCCGGCAGTCGGATTGGCACCCACCAACACCTTTCATGTTGGTTTCTGGTTCGCTGATCCAAATGCCGCTGCCGCCTGTGGCTTCAACCCAAACAATCCCACTCCATTTAATGGCGAGCACAAGGCGGGACCGAACGCGATGATCTCGCTTCCCAACGCCACCACCGACTTAGGGCCCCTGTGCACTGCCCCCGTAAGGCAAGGGAACGGTTACGTCTGCGACATCAACCAGTAGCGCAGATGTAGTCAGAGGATACGGCTGCCCGCAACTGTGGCAGCCGTCCTCGAACCCGGGCGCACCTGGAAACCATCTCCGCCGCTTTCGCATGAGGAAAGCCTTCACTGTGGCTACGTCACATCGCAAAAGGAGGGTGACATGAAAGTCAGCAGGTTGGTAGTTTTGGTGATTTGTTGCGTGGAGCTCTATGCCGCAGGTCAGCAGATTGGGTCGAATACATCCGCCGCAAGTACCTCGACCCCGGCAACCGTGCCCCGCCTCGTACAATTCAGCGGCGTCGCCAAAGATATTGATGGCAAGCCCCTGACGGGGACAGTCGGTATCACTTTCTTTCTCTATCGCGACCAGCAGGGCGGCGCCCCGTTGTGGATGGAAGTTCAAAACGTGCAGGTGGACGCCAGGGGGCATTACTCCGCTCAGTTGGGTGCCAACACCCAAGATGGCCTGCCAACTGACGACTTTACCTCCGGCGAAGCTCGCTGGCTGGGCATTCAGATCGCAGGACAGACCGAACAGCCGCGTGTCCTGCTGCTGGCGGTGCCCTATGCCTTGAAAGCCGCCGATGCCTCAACCGTTGGAGGCTTGCCGCCTTCTGCATTTGTGCGCGCCAATCCCGAGATCCAAGCCGCGACAGGACAATCCCAATCCCCCAGCGGTTCGAGTTCTTCGGCTGCTGCGACCGCAGGTCCGAAGGCCCCGCTCGCGCCATTAACATTATTGAACGTCCAAACCGCGTCTCCCGGCCAGACCGCCGGTTTCGTGCCGCTGTGGATCGGGAAGAGCCCAACGGCCCAGCTCGCCAGCTCGGCTCTGTTCCAGTCCAGCGGCAAGATTGGCATCGGGACCACCTCGCCTGCCGCCACGCTCGACATTCACGGAAATCTCAATCTTCCTCGGACCACCGGCGCAACAGCCGGCGTGATCAGCTTGGGCGGCGCTCCTTTTATGCATGCCTTCTTCTCAGGCCATGGAACACCGGACAACACCTTCCTGGGATTCGGCGCCGGGAACTTCACCATGACAGGCCCCAACAACACGGCTCTTGGCCAGGATGCACTCCACGCCAACACCAGTGGAAGCTCGAACACCGCCGTGGGTGTTAGCGCTCTTTTGTCCAACACCCAGGGGATAAACAACACGGCCATAGGGGAGAGCGCGATGTTCGGCAGCACTACGGGCTCTCAGAACACCGCAGTGGGTCTGAGTGCAATGGGTGGCGCCCTCAGCGGTCACGACAACACAGCGGTAGGCATGGACGCTCTGGGATTCGACGGCTTCACCGGGGCTTTTAACACGGCAGTCGGCGAGTCCTCACTGGGCGTTACCACGGGTGGCTCTTTCAACACTGGGATTGGATATGTCGCGGGTCCTGCGCAAACCGGCATTAACCAGGGCAACCATAACAACACCACCGCGATTGGAGCTTTCGCGCAGGTTGGCGCCGACAACTCCATGGTGCTGGGTAGCATCAATGGAGTCAATGGCGCGAACGCCAATACTCACGTCGGCATCGGCACCACTGTTCCCAACACAACGTTGCATGTAATCGGCAACGACACCTATCAGCCCTTGCGGGTGGAAAGTCCGAACACCTTTGGCACCTGGATTCAGCTTGCCAATACCAGTGCGGGAGGCCTGACCTGGTACATGCTCTCGGCGGCCAGCGGCAATAGCGAAGGCGCCGGCAACCTGGCACTCGTCAACTCGAACTTCAATGGCAGCGGAACAGTGTTTATCCACTCCAACTTGCAGGTGGATGGAACCGTGTCCAAAGGCGGAGGTTCTTTCCGGATCGATCACCCACTCGATGCGGCGAACAAGTATCTGTCCCACTCCTTCGTCGAGTCGCCCGACATGATGAACATCTACAACGGCAACGTAGTAACCAACAAACAAGGGCTCGCCGTCGTCGTCCTGCCGGACTACTTCGAAGCCCTCAACCGCGACTTCCGATATCAACTCACGCCCATCGGCCAGTTCGCACAGGCGATCGTGGCGAGGGAGATCAATCACGGACGATTCACCATCAAGACCAGCCGGCCAGGAGTGAAAGTCTCATGGCAGGTAACCGGTATCCGCCACGACGCCTACGCCGACGCCCACCGCATTCAAGTCGAAGAGGAAAAGCCGATACAAGAAAGGGGAAAGTACCTACATCCCGAACTCTTCGCAGCGTCGCAGGAGAAAGCGATCGGCTACTCGTCACCACCGCACTCCGCTATGGCAATTCCTGACCAGGTCGCCTCAACCGTTTCAAGACCGATTATTGACGCCAATTCACAGTGACGACGAGGAGCTGGATCCCAAGAGATTCTCCAGGGTCCTCGATCGAGATCAAACCGGAGGAAATGTGATGTTGAAGACAAATTCGCTCGAACTTCGCGCCAATAGCCGTTTGCTCATCGCCGCCGTATTGGTTTTGTTGATGACGCGCCCCGCCACCGCTGATACCCCAGTTCTTGGCGGCCTCGAAGGCTCGTGGGCCGAGACAGACACGCGCGGTGATGGCACCACCTTTCTTGTGTTGTTGACCCTTGCCCGCGATCTTGTTCAAAAAAATCCAAACCGTGGGGAAGCTACAGCGACCTACATCAATTCAAAGGTTCAGCTCCAGCCGAGCGGGCACGGCGAATGGGCTCAAACCGGCGATAACCAGTACGCCATAACACTGTGGTTCCTCAGTTCCAGTGGAACCTATGTGGCGGCGCATGTGCACAAGGCGATCACGCTGAACAGTGACCAGAACGCCTACACCGGGACGTTTCAGACGCAGCTGTTGGATTCGCAAGGAAATGTGCTGCACACACTGACGGGCACGGTGGCTGGCTGCCTCATTCCTATACCGACCACCAGCGGGTCCGAGGCACCCGGGGCAGGCGTCCTCAGGTGCTAAGGGGTGCCCCACCCTGGTCGCCCCCGGTTTGGCGACAGGGCGGGAGGGATGTCGTTAAACTCCGCGCTCAGCGCCCAAATGGCCCCAGGAACCGCCCCTTCCGTTGCCTGCAGTGGCCCGCGGGCAATGAGTAGAGGAGATGAGAAATGCGACGAGAAGGAACAAAGAAGCTGTCCCGAGTTTTCGGGTTCGAACTCATCAAGTTAGCCGTGCTAGCGGGCTCGATGGTCGTCGTCGCGGCAACGCACGCTCAGCAGGACGTTGACCCAACTTCGTACGACTCCCGGCCGGTGACGAACAATGCTGTCCAGCATCATCAGTCGGCAGCC
>Ga0306920_100003316_pt1 | contig 20380 bp, 16 predicted proteins | sample flu12Cox44000170_FD_204666 | JGI IMG/M metagenome (GOLD analysis project Ga0306920, IMG submission 204666) | Lab enrichment of tropical soil microbial communities from Luquillo Experimental Forest, Puerto Rico - flux4day.12C.oxic.44.000.170 (v2)... | ecosystem: Environmental > Terrestrial >... | reverse complement strand
GGAGATCGCCTACGCCGAGGGTGCCAAGCTTTATCTGCCCGTGGAGAACATCGAGCTCCTGTCGCGCTACGGCTCGGGCGAGGGAACGGTGCAACTCGACCGGCTTGGCGGCGTGGCGTGGCAGACGCGCAAGGCGCGTCTCAAGCAGCGCATCCGCGAGATTGCAGCAGACCTCATCAGGGTGGCGGCGCTCCGACAGCTGCGTCAGGCGCCCATGATGGAACCGGCCGATGGCGCGTTTGACGAATTCGTGGCCCGGTTTCCGTATGGGGAGACCGAGGACCAGACCGCCAGCATCGCCACGGTGCTCCAGGACCTAGCCGCCGGTAGGCCGATGGATCGGCTGGTGTGCGGCGACGTCGGCTTCGGCAAGACCGAAGTGGCGTTGCGTGCGGCGTTCGTCGCGGCGCTCGATGGGTTCCAGGTGGCGGTGGTCGTGCCCACGACGCTGCTCGCGCGCCAGCATTTCGCCACCTTCAGCGAGCGCTTCAAGGGCCTGCCGGTACGCATCGCCCACGCCTCGCGGCTGGTCGCCGGCAAGGAGCTCAACGCCGTGAAGGCTGGGCTCAAGGAAGGCACCATCGACATCGTCATCGGCACGCACGCACTGCTCAGCAAGACGATCGCGTTCAAGCGGCTCGGCCTGCTGATTGTCGATGAAGAGCAACACTTCGGCGTCGCCCACAAGGAGCGGCTCAAACAGCTGCGCGAGGACGTGCATGTGCTCACCCTCACCGCCACGCCGATCCCGCGCACGCTGCAGCTCGCGCTCTCCGGCGTGCGTGAATTGTCGCTGATCACCACACCGCCGGTGGACCGGCTGGCCGTGCGCACCTATATTTCGCCGTTCGATCCCGTGATCATTCGGGAGGCGTTGAGGCGCGAACGCTACCGCGGCGGGCAAACGTTTTACGTGGTGCCGCGCATCTTGGACATCGAGACGGTCGGCGAGTTCCTGGCCGAGGCGACGCCGGAGCTGAAGGTCGCGCGTGCCCACGGGCAATTGCCGTCGAGCACGTTGGAAGACGTTATGACCGCCTTCTATGACGGCCGATACGACGTGCTCTTGTCCACCGCGATCGTCGAATCGGGTCTTGATATTCCCAACGCGAACACCCTGATCGTGCACCGCGCCGACATGTTCGGCCTGGCCCAGCTCTATCAGCTGCGCGGCCGCGTGGGCCGATCCAAGACGCGCGCCTACGCCTATTTCACCACGCCCGCCAACCAGCGGCTTACGGAGGGCGCTGAGAAGCGACTAAAGGTGCTGCAATCGCTCGACACGCTGGGCGCCGGCTTCTCGCTGGCAAGCCACGACATGGACATCCGCGGTGCCGGCAATCTCCTCGGCGAGGAGCAGTCGGGCCACATCCACGAGGTTGGCTTTGAACTCTACCAGTCGATGCTGGAGGAGGCGGTGGCGGCGCTCAAGGGCGGTGATCTCGGTGAGCGGGAGGAGCAGTGGAGCCCCCAGATCTCACTCGGCACCGCGGTGCTGATCCCGGAGAGCTACGTCGCCGACCTGCAGCTGCGCCTCGGCCTCTACCGGCGGCTCTCCACGCTCGAGAAGCGTGCAGACATTGATGCCTTTGGAGCGGAGCTGGTGGACCGGTTTGGCGAGCTGCCCGAGGAGGTCAAGCACCTCTTCGACGTAATGGAGATCAAGGGGCTTGCGCGTGAGGCGGGGCTGGCTCACGTAGACGCCGGGCCCAAGGGGGCAGTCATATCGTTCCGCAAGAACCAATTCGCCAATCCCGAGGGGCTCGTGCTCTTCATGCAGAAGTCGCGCGGCGGCGTCAGAATGCAGCCCGACCACAAGCTGGTTTTCAAAGCCGACTGGCCGCAGCCGGCAGATCGCCTGCGCGGCGTGCGCGCCCTGGTCCGCCAGCTGGCCGACATCGCCGGCGCGGCCCGCAAAGCGGCCTAGCCGCAAACGCTTGCGGGTCACGCTGCCTCACTTATCCGGGCCTCTGCTGTGGCCAGCTTTGGCAATTTCTGAAGTCAGGTCCTGGGGTGCCATGGAACGCGACGAGCTCAGGCTGGCGCCTGTCGCGGCACGAAACATCGGGGGCGGCATGACGAACCCAATTCCATCGCTGCGCATCCTGCGCCGCACGGTCGAGTGCGAGATGGCCTACAGGGTCTCGCGCATGCGCGCGCTGGAGCGCTTGGCCGGTAACCCTGTCGGGATCGCCATCCGGCAGCTGGAGGGGGGAGCTGTTGCTCTGATGGCGCGCCACCTGCCGGTCGCTCCCTTCAACAGCGTCATTGGACTAGGGGCGGGGCATGAACAGCAGATCGAAGCGCTGGCTGAGTGGTATCGCGTGCAGGGTGTCAAGGTGCGCTTCGAAATCGTGCCCGGCTACTACGATGCGGCCGTCGGCCGTGAGCTGGCTCGGCTCGGCTACTACCAGTCGGGTTTTCACACCTCGCTCGTGTGCGAGCCGCAGCTCAAGGCGCCTGCCGCAGCCCCCGACATCGCCATCGAACGCATCGACGAGGCCGCAGCGCTGGATCAGTTTCTCGCCACGCATGCGGCGGGCTGGAGCATCGCGGATGTGCCGGGCTTCAAGGCCAACGTGCGGGGCTGGCTCGGCCAACCAGGCTGGTCGCTCTACCTGGCGCGGCTCGACGGCAAGCCGGCAGCGACCGCCATCCTCTACGTCGCGGACAAGGTGGGCTATTGCGCCGACGCCGCCACCGACCCAGCCTTCCGGGGTCGCGGACTGCAATCGGCGCTGCTGCATCGCCGCATCGCCGATGCCAGCGCCGCCGGCGTCGATTTCATCTGCAGCGGTGCCGACTTCCTCTCCCGGAGCCACCGCAACATGGAGCGCGCGGGAATGCGCGTGTTGTTCGTGCGCGGGCTGTGGACGGCGCTATAGAGCGCCCAGGCGCTGTTGTTCTGCCGGAGCGATCGGCGCCTGGGAGCCGGGGCTCGTCAAGGCGTGGGCCGTCCGCTGCACGCTGCGCAGCACGCAGCCACCGGAGCCTCGACACGCTTGAGGGAGAGGGCGCGGGGTCGCGCCCTGGTCCTAAAGCTCCCGAGTGACGGGCAAATGAGTGACGGGCAAATCAAAACCACACGCCCGGAAACCGGTAGCGCGGCTGCATGGACCCGGGGCTCACCCCGACCATGGATACCATCGGCTCCTCTACGACTTCGATGGGCGGGGGCAGCTCGCGGTGTTCGAGTTCCAGCAGGCGTCGGATGCGCTCCTCGGTGGGTGGATGGGAGCGCAACAGCGAGGGCTGGGGGATGCGGCGTGCGGGTACCGGAAACATCAGGTCCTCCCAGAAGCTGCCCTGGTAGCGCTCGAGCTTGGCCAGAGCCGAGGCGAGGCTGCGGGGGTCGCCGGTGAGCTCGGCGCCTTCCAGGTCGGCGTCGTACTCGCGCGTGCGCGATAGGGCCAGCTGCAGCAGGCTGCCGATGGTGGGCGCAAGATAGAGCAACAGCAACCCAAGGAAGGGCATGTCAATATCGCCCAGCAGCCACGCTGGCAGATTGAAGATCGCCAGGATGACGGCGAGATAGGAGAGGGCTTGGGTGAAGCGGGTCATCGCATCGGCCAGCGCCATCACGGAGAGATCGCCGTTGCGCACGTGGCTTAGCTCGTGTGCCAGCACGCCAGCGAGCTCGTGCAAGGAGAGACGTCGCAGCAGGCCCTCAGTGATACCGATTGCGGCCTTGCTGGGCGCGCCCGTGGCGAATGCGTTGAGCGTCATGCTGGGAATGACGTAGACTGCCGGTGCCACCGGCAGTCTGGCGCGATGGGCGAGCTCACCAACGATGTACAGGATCTGCTCGCCCTGCTTCGGATCGATTGGTCGGGCGCGGTACATGCGCATGATCATCTCGGGCGGCAGCCGCGGCGCCAAGAGATAGAGCACGCCGATCCAGGCGAAGGCGACGAGTGCGCCCGTCCACGACCACAAGAGCCACGCCGAGAAAGCCGTAACCAACCCGAGCCCGCTCACCAGGAGAGCGGAATGCAGCTCGTTGCGCGCCTTGTGCGCGCGGCGCTGGTCGTCGTCGAGAAGCGGCGTCATGTCCCGACCTCACTGCCGGCGAACCCCGAAGGCGATCGCCGCCGTTGGGCAGCATAAGGGGGAGATGCGTTGAGGGCTATCCTAGCAACTGCATAGCGGCGAGGGCGGATGACGGCGTGAAGCTCCCTGGCACTTGCGTCCTCCGCCCGCAAGTGGTTGGCGCTGCCAGTGCACGAGGTATGGCAGAGCATCGAGCCCCGCCCGTTCCGCAGCTGCCCCCACCCTCCGGGGCCGGTCCCTGGCGTCTGGCTACCTGGCGATGTGATGGGCGCGCGGCGCAATGGGCCTTTCTCTCCAACGTCGCGCTGGGCCGGCGCCTTGGCGAATTCCCCTTTGCAGATGGCTGGCTTGGGGGCGCAGACGTCGCCTTTGACCTCGCTGGTCTCGCGCAGCCAAGCGCGCGGTTCGGCCGCCGTCCCTTTGGCAAGCTCGATGCGTTTGATCTGGGCGTTTCCCTTCCGTGCGGCGCTGCAACGCAGCAGTCCACACCGTCCTGTGCATCAGCGCTGGGCCCGTTGATTGCGCCATCGGTGATGGCCAAGCCGCCCGCGGCCGCGACGCGCATGATGCGATCGCCGTCGAGAACGGTGGTGGCTAAAAGCCAACGGATGGTCCAAGGCGCTTCCCCCATGGTCGCGGGCCCGGCGTCGAAACGCGCGGGCGGCGCGTCAGAGCACGGGGGATCGCCGCAGGCGACTAGAATTTCTCGCTGACCGCTGCCGCGATCGCGGGCTCGCGCCGCGGCTGGGCGGCCGCGGCGAGGATAGTAGGCACAACGTCCTTGGCGCGTTCCACCGTCGAAAACCGCACCTTCATGTCCGGACGGATGAACGCTTCATCGCCCATGTGGCGCAGAAGGGCCAGCAACGGTTCCCAGAAGCCCTCGATATTGAGCAGCACGATCGGCTTGGTGTGGCGGCCGAGCTGTGCCCAGGTGAGCTGCTCCACCAGCTCCTCCAGAGTGCCGATGCCGCCCGGCAGCGCCACGAAGGCATCCGACTTGTCGAACATCAGCTTTTTGCGCTGGTGCATGTCGTCGACGACAATCAGCTCGTCGGCATCGCGCAGCATGCGCTCCTTCCTCGACAGGAAGGCCGGAATGATGCCCGTGACGCGACCGCCGTGCGCCAGCACCGTGCGCGCCAGCTCGCCCATGAGCCCGAGGCCTCCGCCGCCATAGACGAGGCCGATGTGCTCCTTGGCCATGGTTGCGCCGAGAGTTCGCGCAGCGACCGCGTAGGCCGGGTTGCTGCCCACGTTTGAGCCGCAGTAGACGCAGACGTTGCGGATACGGCGCTTGCCGGCGGAGGTGGGCTTGTGTGTCTTCTGTTGCATGTGATCCTTGCTTGTGGGATGCCGACGGTCTGCCTCACCTTGCCCTCTTCTTGAAGTAGTTGTCATGCCGCAGCCCGTTGCGACGTAAACCGTAGTGGCTGCCAGGCGGCCAAATTGCGGCATCCTATCGGGGCCCTGGTTGGGGGGACCCGGTTGCCCCGTTGTGCGGCGCAAGGCAGCGGGAGCGTTTGCCGCGCGCCGGGGACTTGGTTAAGTTGCGGTGCGCCCGCCTGCCGGGCGCTCCCAGCACGCCGTGACAACACCAGGAAAAGACGCGCGCTTTCGTGCGGGCTAGAGGAGGGGAGGTAAGTCGCACATGCAAGCTGCGCGCTCGACGATCGTGGGGGTGGCCCTCACCGCCGCCGCGACGCTGATGGCGGTTTCGAGGCTTTCCGACCTGGAGGCTGCCCTGGCTGCCGATCCCGTGCGCGAGCGCGCCGAGGACCTGGCGCGAGCCGCCTCGCAGCGCTTCAGCGAAGTACTAACGGGCGAGCCGGCGGGCAAAGCGCAAGGCACAAAGTCGCCCCGGCCACGGCCAGGTGATGGGGACGCTTCCTGGGGGGCCGCGGTCAACTGGCTCGAGCGCTCCAGCCACGACTACAAGTCGATTGTGCGTCGGTTGAGCCAGGCGGGCGCATCGGCTCCGGCCACGCCACTGCCGAGCGCGGCCGCGGCAAGGCCCGAGCCGCAGGCCACCGAAGCGGCCGCGGATTGGTTCGCGTGGTCAAGCGAGCGCTTCCAGGAGATCATGCGCAAGCTGGCCGAGGGTGCGGCTCCTCCCCACGAAGGGTCCAAGACGGCCAAAAAGGCTCCTGCGGAAGACGGGCGGACGCAGTCAAAGAAGCTGCCCCAAGCAGCGCCGGACGTGGCGGCGAAGCCTGGGCCCCCGTCCGCACCCGCATCGCCCGCGGCAGCGCCGACGCCGCCGCAGCCGTCGGGCATGGGGGGCGAGGAGCGCAAGATCGCCCAGACGCGCCGTGCAGAGGCGGCCAAACGCGAAGCCGAGGTCAAGAAGACCGAGGAGGCGCTCAGGGCGGACCAGCAAAATAGGGCGACAGGGCTCAAAGCGGGCGCGGAGGCCGCCAGGCCGCCCGATGCAGCGCAGCGCATTGGCGAGGACAACAAGGCTGAGGACGCGCGCAAGGCAGAAGCGGCGCGCAAGGCCGCCGAAGCCAACAAGGCGGCGGACGCGCAGAGGGGGCAAGCAGCCCGCAAGGCCGCCGAAGCGAAGGCAGCCAAAGCCGAAGCGGAGCGCAAAGGCGAGGAGGCGCGGAAGGCTGAGCGGGAGAAGCGAGCGGCCGAGGCCGAACAGGCGGCGGCGCAAGCGCGCCGGCGCAATGAGGAAGCAAAGCGGCTGGCGGAGCAGAAGGCCAAGGATGCGGCCGAGCGCCGGTCGGCCGAGAAGCAGGCGGCGAGGGCGGCCAAACCCAAGCAAGCAGAACAGCGGGCCAAAGTCGCGCAGGGGCCGTCCAAGGGCGAGGCGAAGAAGCCGGTCGATGCTGGCAATGTGGCCGAGCCCCGCAACGCCGGTGAGCCAAAGGCGATAGCGAGCGGCAAGGCTCCGTCATCTCGGGCCGAAAGACGCAGACACATCCGGATCGCTCGCACCGAGCGCCGGCGCGTTCGAGCAGAAACGCAATCCGGCACCTGCGCGACGGCCGGAACGCCGATCGAGCTTCCGGGCTGGTATGTCGTCAAGGAGGGCGACACGCTCTGGAGCATCGCGGAGCGGCACTACGGCGCCGGGTGGCGCTACAAACGCATCTACGCGGCCAATCGCCGACGCATCCGCAATGCGCATTGGATCGAGCCGTGCCAACGGGTCTATCTGCCGCGTGCGCCGCGGCGCGTCTAATCGTCTGTCGCCGGCGCGTACCGCGGTGCAAACTCGCGGGCGCGCTTGTCCACAAGCTGATCGACAAGCTTGGCCGCGAGGGCTAAAGGCAGCCCATGCAACGTATCCTTGGCGCACCGAAAAGGGGCCTCCTTGCGCGCGCTGCCGTGCGGCTCGGCCCCAACTCGCCTCAGCTCCGCGTCGCTCGCGGGCTCGCGCCGTACGTATGGCCCTCAGACCGACCGGATTTGCAAGCCACCGTTGTCGTCTCCCTTGTCCTGATGCTGGTGGCAAAGCTTGTCACCGTTGCCATGCCCTTCACGTTCAAGTGGGCGACGGACGCGCTGGTGGCCACCGCGGGTGGCAAAGTGCCCAGCGACCAGACGGTCAGGTGGCTTATCGGCGCGCCGGTGCTGGCGACGCTGCTCTACGGTCTCTCCCGCGTCGCCATGAGCCTACTCGTCCAAGTGCGCGAGGGTATGTTCGCCAAGGTCGCCCTGCACGCCGTGCGCAAGCTGGCGCTCACTACCTTTGAGCATATGCATCGCCTTTCGCTGCGCTTCCACTTGGAACGCAAGACGGGCGGCCTCACGCGCGTGCTGGAGCGCGGTCGAACGGGCATTGAGAACATCACCCGCATGACGCTGATGACGTTCGTGCCGACCATCGTGGAGTTCGCGCTGGTGCTGGTCGTGCTGATGCTCGAGTTCGACTGGCGCTATGCACTGGCGGTGGCGGCGATGATCACGCTCTACCTGTGGTTCACGGTGCGCGCGACGGACTGGCGGATCAAGATCCGCCGCACCATGAACGAGAGCGACAGCGAGGCCAACACCAAGGCCATCGACAGCCTTCTCAACTACGAGACGGTGAAATACTTCGGTGCCGAGGAGCGCGAAGCCCAGCGCTACGACCGGTCGATGGCTGTCTATGAGGAGGCCAGCGTCAAAAGCTACACTTCCCTTGCCCTGCTCAACGCAGGGCAGGCCGTCATCTTCACGGTAGCGCTCACCGTCTGCATGGTGATGGCCGGCCTCGACATCGCTGCGGGAAGCAAGACCGTCGGCCATTTCGTGATGGTCAACGCCCTCATGCTGCAGCTCTTCATTCCCCTCAACTTCATGGGCATGGTGTACCGCGAGATCAAGCAGTCGCTAACCGATATCGAGCGCATGATGGACGTGCTGGCCGAGAGCCCGGAGGTGGCGGACCGAGCCGGCGCGGTGCCGCTCGTTGTATCCGGAGGTACCATCCGCTTTGAGAACGTGAAATTCTGCTATGACCCCGAGCGGCTGATCCTTGAGGGCCTCTCATTCGAGGTGCCGGCCGGCAAGATGGTGGCGATCGTCGGTCCTTCCGGCGCGGGCAAATCGACTGTTTCGCGGATCCTCCTGCGCTTTTACGACGTGGCCGGCGGGCACGTCACCATCGACGGGCAGGACATCCGCGATGTTACGCAGGTGTCGCTGCGCGCGGCGTTGGGCGTGGTGCCGCAGGATACCGTGCTCTTCAACGACACTGTTCTCTACAATATCCGCTACGGTCGCCCGGACGCGAGCGACGAGGAGGTGCGCGAGGCAGCGCGGCTGGCGCAGATCGACAGCATCATCCGCTCACTGCCCGAGGGTTACCGCACCATGGTGGGCGAGCGCGGCCTCAAGCTGTCCGGCGGAGAGAAGCAGCGTGTTGCCATCGCGCGGACGATTCTCAAGGGGCCGCCGATCCTGCTCCTCGACGAGGCGACCAGCGCACTCGACAGCCACACCGAGAAGGAGATCCAGGACGCGCTCGATGGGATCGCGCGCACGCGCACGACGGTGGTCATCGCTCACCGGCTCTCAACCATCGTAGGCGCCGACAACATCCTGGTGCTCGACGCCGGTCGGCTGGTGGAACAGGGCACGCACGCGGAGTTGCTCGCCAAGGGTGGGCTCTATGCCAGCCTCTGGAACCGCCAGCGACAGGCCGAGAAGGCGCGCGAGGTCTTGGCCGAGGCGTTGGCCGAGGAAGGCCAGCGCATCAAGGACGGGCGGATCGCATCTGCAACTGGCGATCTGGGCGTGGAGCCGGCCCAGGCGGGCCGTGCGCCGGCCGAGCAATTGGGATCAGCAACCTGAAGTCGGGTTACCGTCTTAATCTCGCTTGAATGCGCCCTTGTCATGCTGTTTGCGGGTTGTGGATGGTCAGGCAATCCAGCGGTGCGGAGCGAGTGACGCTCGACCTCGGACGACAATGACGCGGCAGCAGAACCTGGAGCAGCTAAACCGCCTTGCGGTGCGCTCGGCAATTTTTGCCCGAGGAGCGTGGCACCTGTTCGTTCCTCTGCTGCGGGCTGGCTGGACCCTTCTCCGGCCGCTGCTGCGCAGTGCGCTGGAGCTCCTCGTTGCCCTCATCATCGTATTCGAGGAATGGGGCTGGCGGCCGCTGGCGGAGCTTCTCGGTTGGCTGGCGCGCTGGCGTCCATGGGCGGCCATCGAGGCTGCCATCAGGGGGCTGCCGCCCTACGCGGCGTTCATCATCTTCGTCCTGCCCACCACGCTCCTGCTACCGCTCAAGTTTCTGGCCCTCTTCCTCGTCGCTCGGGGCCAGCTGTTCCTGGCGGGTCTGCTGTTTGTTGCCGCCAAGGTGGTGGCAACGGCGCTTATCGCCCGACTCTTCATGCTGACACAGCCGGCGCTGATGCAGATCGGCTGGTTTGCCTGGGGCTACGATACCCTGATGCCGTGGAAGGAGGCGATGACGGCACGCGTGCGCTCGTCCTGGGTATGGCGCGAGGGCCGCGTGGTGAAGGAGCGCACCAAACGTGCCATCGCGGCCGAGGCACGCCGCTGGCGACCGACGATTTTGGCCCTGAGGCCCGCGCTCGCAGCTACCATAGAGAGCGTGCGCTTCCACTCTCGACAGCTCGTGGCCCTCGTCAAGGAGCGTTGGTCGACGCTGCGGTCGAACCTCTAGCGGCCGCCGCTCGGCCAACTCAACGCGCGTTGGTGATGGCGCGATCGGCAGGTGCGCGAGAGGAACGCAAAGCAGAAAAGCGATGGCCGACACCATCCAGGTGCCGTCGATCGCGATCACGACGCACACCAACTCGACGGTTCCAATGGTGTCGGCGGCACCCAAGATGGTGGTGGGCTCAATTGCGGCCGGTCCAACGGGGTTTTGCCGCGTGGAAAAGACCTGGGCGGCCATCCCGGTCCTTGGTTGCCGCGCACGTGATGACTGGCATCAGTCCAGCACGTGGCTGACCATGCCATCGGCTAGCTTGGGCTCGAACCAAGTGGACTTGGGCGGCATGATGCCGCCGGCGTCGGACACGGCCATCAGGTCGTCCATGGCCGTCGGGTAGAGCGCGAAGGCAACCGCCATCTCACCCGCATTGACGCGCCGCTCGAGCTCGCCCAACCCGCGGCCGCCACCGACAAAGTCGATGCGCTTATCGGTGCGCGGGTCGCTGATGCCCAGGATCGGTTCGATGAGATTGCTTGTCACCAGCGTGATCGGCAGCCGCCCGATTGGATCGGTTGCGCCGCTGAAGTCGGGCAGCAACTTGAGCTGATACCAGCTGCCGGCCAGGAACATGCCGACCTCGGTGACGGCCGTGGGCCGCACGAGCGATGGCGAGGCCGTCACGGAGTATCGCCGGCCGATGTCTGCCAGCAGCTGCTTGGGTGTGCGGCCATTGAGATCGCGCACGACGCGGTTGTAGTCGAGGATCGTCATCTCGTGGTGAGGGAAGACCACGCTCAGGAAATACCTGTGCGATCCCTCGGCTTGACCGCGCGCGGTCGCCACGCGCGCGGCCGCCGCCGAGCGGTGGTGACCATCGGCGATATAGAGGGCAGGCAAAGCGTCGAACTTCGCCGTGAAATCGTCGATGATGGCCGCATCGTTGAGCACCCACAGTTCATGGCTCACGTCGTCGTCGGCCGTCACCGCCACATCCGGGTCGCGCTCGGTGGCACGCCTGAGAGCGCGGTCGATCTCGGGGCCGTGCGGGTAGGCCATCATGACGGGGCCGGTTTGGGCGTTGAGGGCCTCGATCTGCTTGACGCGGTCCGTCTCCTTCACCGGCGTCGTAAGCTCGTGCTTCTTGATGCGGCCCCACGCATAGGCGTCGAGTGAGGCAACGCAGGCAAGCCCGGTTTGGCGGCCGCCCGTCGAGGTAGCGCGATAGGCATAGTAGTAAGGATTGGCGTCGCGCATCAGCACGCCCTCGCGCAGCATGCGCTGCAGGTTCTCAGCGGCGGTGGCGTAGACGGCTTGCGCGTAGGGGTCGGTGCCGTCGGGCAAGTCGATCTCGGCCTTGGAGACGTGCAGGAAGCTCCAGGGCTTGCCCTTGGCGCGCTCACGCGCTTCTGCGCTGGAGAGCACATCGTAGGGCGGCGCGATGACCTCGCGGGCACGGGTTGGCACGGGGCGAAGCGCACGGAAGGGGCGGATGAGCGTCATGTGCAGCTCCCGTTCTTGGTTGTGCTGCCCGTTTAGTGGCACTTTGGGCGGCATGCAACGTCCTCACCCCTGGTGAGGGGGTATTCAGCGCGGCTGCTGCGCGGCCCGAGCAATGGCCTCGCGGATCAACTGCCTGGCCTCCTCTGCGTCGCCCCAGCCATCCATCTTCACCCACTTACCGGGCTCCAGATCCTTGTAGTGCTCGAAGAAGTGCTGCACCTGCTCCAGCGTGATGGGCGGCAAGTCGGTGTAGTTGGCGACGCGTTCGTAGCGCTTGGTGAGCTTCGGGGTCGGGACCGCGAGGACCTTCTCGTCCCGGCCGGCATCATCCACCATCTTGAGCACACCGATGGGCCGCACGTTGATGACGGCGCCGGGCACGATGGGGCGCGTGTTGGCCACGAGCACGTCGATCGGGTCGCCGTCGGCAGACAGGGTGTGGGGCACGAAACCATAGTTGCCGGGATAGCGCATGGGCGTGTGCAGGAACCGATCCACAACGAGGGTGCCCGCAGCCTTGTCCATCTCGTACTTGATGGGCTCGCCGCCGATCGGCACCTCGATGATAACGTTCACGTCTTCGGGCGGGTTTGAGCCTATGGCAATGGCATCGATGCGCATGGCGTATCCTCGTGCGAGCCTCCCGGCGTGCCATGAGTTGATTTGCCGCTGCACCCTTGCATAAGTGCCACGATGAGGTGCCCACAGCATGTGCGAGCCATTCTTATCGCCGGGCCGACGGCCAGCGGCAAGTCCAGGCTCGCGCTCGCGCTCGCCGAGTGGTTCGGCGGCGTTGTGATCAACGCCGACAGCATGCAGGTCTATCGTGAGCTGTGCATCCTGACGGCGCGACCGACGGCACAGGAGGAGGCTCGCGCGCCGCACACGCTCTATGGCTTCGTCAGCGGCGCGGAGGCCTATTCGGCCGGACGCTATGCTGCCGACGCAGCGCGCGCCATCGCCGAGGCCCGCGCGGACGGTTTTCTGCCCATCGTTGTCGGCGGGACGGGCCTCTACTTCAAGGCGCTGCTGCAGGGGCTCTCGCCCGTGCCCACGATCGCACCCGATGTGCGTGCCCATTGGCGCAGGCGGGCTCAGCAAGTACCCGCCACTGAGCTGCATGCCATCCTGGCGCGCCGCGACCCGGCCATGGCTGGGCGGTTGATGCCGACCGATCCGCAGCGCATCGTGCGTGCGCTTGAGGTTTTGGAGAGCACCGGACGATCCCTCGCCGAATGGCAACGCACACCGGGCGAGCCTGTGCTCGCCGAGGGCGAGACGGTGCGGTTGCTGGTGCTGCCGGATCGCCGCACGCACGCTGGCGCGATCGACGCGCGCTTTGATGCCATGCTGGCCGCAGGTGCGCTGGAAGAAGTGCGCGGGCTGTTGGCTCTGGGCCTGTCCGAAGAGTTGCCGATCATGCACGCGCTTGGGGTCGCCCCGCTGGCCGCCTGGATCGCCGGCAAGCTCGAGCGGAGCGAGGCCGTGGCCCGCGCCAAGGCGGACACCCGCCAGTTCGCCAAGCGGCAGCTCACCTGGTGGCGGCGCAATATGATTACGTGGAGGCAGGTCTCGGCGCAAGATTTGAAAAATATGGACGGCAATGACTTATCATTTATTGGTCTTTAGCCATTGACCCCATGAGGTTGCCCCGATAGGGTCCCGCCGCCCAGTGGCGGGCGTGATGGAGTGCTGTTGCCATGGCACTGACAATGACGGGCGCCGAGATGGTCATCCGCGCCATTGCCGATCAGGGGGTCGAGCACATCTTCGGCTATCCGGGCGGCGCCGTGCTGCCGATCTACGACGAGCTGTTCCAACAGGAGAAGGTTAAGCACGTGCTCGTGCGCCAGGAGGGCGGCGCCGTGCATGCGGCGGAAGGCTACGCCCGCTCCACTGGCAAGGTCGGCGTGGTGCTCGTGACCTCAGGCCCCGGAGCGACAAACGCCGTCACCGGCCTCACCGACGCGCTGATGGATTCCATTCCGATCGTGTGCATCACCGGCCAGGTGCCGACGCATCTGATCGGCAATGACGCCTTCCAGGAGTGCGACACGGTGGGCATCACCCGCCCTTGCACTAAGCACAACTGGCTGGTCAAGAACGTGGCGGATCTGGCGCGCGTGCTGCACGAGGCGTTCTACGTCGCGCGCACCGGCCGTCCGGGTCCCGTCGTGGTGGACATCCCGAAGGACGTGCAATTCGCCACGGGCACGTACACGGGTCCCAAGGACGTCCGCCACAAGACCTACCAGCCGCGGGTCAAAGGAGACGCCAACGCCATTGCCCGCGCCGTTGAGCTCATGAGCCATGCGCGCAGACCTGTGCTTTATACCGGCGGCGGTGTCATCAACTCGGGTCGCAAGGCTAGCCAGCTCCTGCGCGATTTGGTGCGGCTTACCGGCTTTCCCGTCACATCCACACTGATGGGCCTCGGTGCCTTCCCGGCAGCGGGCAAGGAGTGGCTCGGCATGCTTGGCATGCACGGCACCTACGAGGCAAACCTCGCCATGCACGACTGCGATGTGATGGTGTGCATCGGCGCGCGCTTCGACGATCGCATCACCGGGCGCACCGATCAATTCTCGCCGCGCTCGCAAAAGATCCACATCGACATCGACCCCTCCTCGATAAACAAGAACGTCAAGGTGGACGTGCCGATTGTCGGGGACGTCGCCTATGTGCTGGAGGAGATGATCCGCGTATGGAAGGCCAATGCGGCGACCGTCGACAAGACGGCGCTCAAGTCCTGGTGGGGCCAGATCGACAAGTGGCGGGCGAAGAAGTGCCTCAGCTACAAGAAGCTCGAAGACGTGATCATGCCCCAATACGCCATCGAGCGGCTCTATGCGCTCACGCGCGATCGTGACGTCTACATCACCACAGAGGTGGGACAGCACCAGATGTGGGCAGCTCAATTCTTCCGGTTCGAGGAGCCCAATCGGTGGATGACCTCCGGGGGATTGGGCACCATGGGCTACGGCCTGCCTGCGGCCATTGGCACGCAGATGGCGCACCCGAGAGCGACCGTGATCGACATCGCCGGCGATGCCTCGATCCTCATGAACATCCAGGAGATGTCGACGGCGGTGCAGTTCCGTCTGCCGGTTAAGGTGTTTATCCTCAACAACCAGTACATGGGCATGGTGCGGCAATGGCAGCAGCTGTTGCACGGCAACCGCATCTCGCACAGCTACACCGAGTCGCTGCCCGACTTTGTCAAGTTGGCCGAGGCCTACGGCGGCATCGGCATGTTCTGCGACAAGCCCGCCGATCTCGACGATGCGATCCTGGCCATGCTGACCGCGCCGGCCGACAAGCCGGTGCTGTTCGACTGCCGCGTCGCCGCCCTCGCCAACTGCTTTCCCATGATTCCCTCGGGCAAAGCGCACAACGAGATGCTGCTGGGCGAGGAGGCGATCGACAAAGCGATCGGCAAGGAAGGCAAAGTGCTGGTGTGACCGTCGAACTCGTAAGGATCGGGATCCACACCAGCATCAAAGCGCGTGTGCCCCGAACCGCATGCGTGCAAGAGTACGTGCAAGAGTATAAGTGCAAGAGCAAGTGCAATGCCCAACACCCAGCCCGGCTCCGCCTACTTTCTTGAGGAGCGCAAGGAGAAGCCGGAGACGCATACGCTCTCAATTTTGGTCGACAACGAGCCGGGCGTATTGGCGCGCATCGCCGGGCTGTTCTCGGGTCGCGGCTACAACATCGACAGCCTGACGGTGTCGGAGACGGAGCACGAGAAGCACCTCTCGCGCTTCACGATCGTCACCACCGGCACGCCGATGGTGTTGGGACAGATCAAGAGTCAGCTCGAACGCCTGGTCAACGTGCATCGCGTGGTCGACCTGACGGTTGCCGGCGAGCCGCTGGAGCGGGAGCTGGCTCTCATCAAGGTCGTCGGCACCGGCGAAAAGCGGATCGAAGCCTTGCGCCTCGCCGGCATCTTCCGCGCCAGCGTCATCGACGCCTCCACTGAGCATTTCGTGTTCGAGATCACAGGACGCAGTTCCAAGATCGAGCAGTTCATCTCGATCATGACCGAGCTTGGGCTGGGCGAGGTCTCGCGCACCGGCATCGCCGCCATCGCGCGCGGGCCCAAGGGCATGTAAGTCGCCTCCGCCCTCGTCCCGCGCCGCCTGGCCGGCGTGGCTTCAACGCGGGCGCGATCAGCGTCCCGCACGGCGCAAGCGTAGGCCTTGCCATAGCTCGCGGGCTCGTCACATCCGTTCACACAATGTGACTGGTTCGACCTCGGCGCCGGGGCTATCTCCTCTGCCTTCGCATGGGGGGAAAGCCGCGCGAACTGGGGGAAAGCCATGACCTACGAGAAGCTTGCGCTGTTGCGCGCACTCGTCGCGCGACCGAGTCGGGAGATCGCGCCTAGCATCCAACCGATGCTCAATGAGCTCTGCAAGGCCGGCTACGTCATGGAGGACGCCGCGTCAGGGTGGACGGCCACGGCTGCGGGGTGCCATGTCGTAGAAAGCATGCGCATGGCCGGCGCGCCTATGGATCGGCCAACCGACTCAAACCCCCTGACACAAGCTTAGGACACGCGAGCTTAAGACACGCGAGCTAAAGAACGCGCTCGCGCTATCGCCGGCGGCTCCGGCATCCCTGGACGGGCGATGAGGCCGCGAGGCGGCTTCGCGATGCGCAGGGGGGCCTTGCGATGGCCAGGTCATGGATGGCGCGCAAGCTTTCACCGCTGCAGCCCATACGCCAACGGCACGCCCTCATCTTGAGCGATGGACCGACCACGCGGGCAGGAGCGATCAGGGAAACGAATTGCGCGGTGAGACGCCGAGATCGGCGATGCTGGGGTTGTCATGGGGTTATCATGGGGTTGTCATGGGGTTGTCATGGGGTTGTCCGGCGCCGATGTCCCAACCCTGTTGGTGGCACCATCGATGTTGACCGCCTCGCCATCTGCGGCCCAGCCGGTGCGGCCAGGGCGGGGCAAACCGTCCGACAAAGATCGACGAAGGCTGGATCCGCCGCCGGCAAAGCCAGCAGGATGGGCCCAGGGAAAGTTGGGCCCATTACGGCATCTAGCGGCGCGGGAGGAGGACTATGCCGCTGGCCGCCGGCCCGATCCCGGCTGATGCAGCCCGAGATAGCCCGAGAGGTGCGTGCTGGGCTAGGTAGGCTTGCGGCAACCTGATACGTTGCCTTCCGCCCGCTACCCGGCGCTTGACGCCTTGTCGGCGCGCTGAGGGCATCCTGCCCTGGTCGCCTGTAGGCCGAGCCTTGGGGAGATCGGCTGGGCAACCGAGGAGGCTTCCCGTGCGCTTTTGCGCTTGCTAGGTGACCAGCAAAGCCGCTAGGCGTGAGACACGTGCCTCGATAGCGCCTGCCAACCAGAGCGTCTGCCAATCACAGTACCGGGGTCTTCACCATGCGCGTCTATTACGATCGTGATGCCGACATCAACCTGATCAAAGGCAAGAAGGTGGCTGTCATCGGCTACGGCAGCCAGGGGCACGCACACGTCCTCAACCTGCGCGACTCGGGCGTCAAGAACGTGGCCGTGGCCCTGCGTAAGACCTCGGCCGGCGTCGCCAAGGCCGAGAAGGAGAAGCTCAAAGTGATGGAGGTGGCCGAGGCCGCCAAGTGGGCCGACGTGATCATGGTTCTCACGCCTGACGAGCTGCAGGCCGACATCTACAAGGACCACCTTCGCGACAACCTGAAGGACGGCGCCGCGCTGATGTTCGCGCACGGCCTCAACGTGCACTTCAATCTCGTCGAGCCGCGCGCTGACCTCGATGTCGGCATGGTGGCACCCAAAGGACCCGGCCACACGGTGCGCTCCGAATACCTGCGCGGCGCCGGCGTGCCATGCCTTCTCGCCATCCATCAGGACAAGAGCGGTAATGCACATGACCTCTTCCTCTCCTACGCGGCGGCGATCGGAGGGGGCCGTGCCGGCATCATCGAGACCACCTTTAGGGAGGAATGCGAGACCGATCTGTTTGGCGAGCAGAGCGTGTTGTGTGGCGGGCTCGTGGAGCTGATGAAGGCGGGCTACGAAACCCTGGTGGAGGCGGGCTACGCGCCGGAGATGGCGTATTTCGAGTGTGTGCACGAGGTGAAGCTGATTGTGGACCTGATCTACGAGGGCGGGATCGCCAACATGAACTACTCGGTCTCCAACACCGCCGAGTATGGCGAATATGTCTCCGGGCCGCGGGTCATCAACGAGGCCACGCGCGCCGAGATGAAGCGCATCCTGCGCGACATCCAGAACGGCACGTTCACTTCCGACTGGATCCGCGAGTGCAAGGCCGGCCAACCGCGCTTCAAGGCCACGCGGCGGCTCAATGACGCCCACCAGATCGAGGAGATCGGCGCCAAACTGCGCGCGATGATGCCCTGGATCAAGGAGCGGGCGCTGGTGGACAAGAGCCGCAATTAGCCGTCCGGCATGAGCGCTGTCGCCGTGCGCGAGCGCCGCCGCTGTGCCGAGACGCTCATCTTGGGCTCCCTGGCGCGGGCGCTTCAGTGAGAAGGGTTGGCAGGCGACGCGGCCGGCGCCCGCCGGGCCGCGGCACCGCCAGCGGGCGCGGCGGTCCGTCGTGCGCCTCAAAGCTGCGTTGCCCCCCTTGCGGGTTGCCCGCGGCGGAAAGTTCGGCGTAGGCAATCGCCGATTTGTGGCCTATAGATCGATGCCTTCGCGGATCCCGAGCTCGCTAGCCAAGGCGACAGCTTGCGCAATGGCTCTCACGCCGAGACGTTTGGCATGTGAACGATGCCGGAGCCTGGCGCCACCGGCTGCGGCGCAGGCCTAGGGGCAAAGCGAGACGTCAGCATGCCTCGGTGCGGCCTTCTTCTCGATCGCGACGGCATCATCAATGAGGACATCGAGTATCTCCATCGCATCGAGGATTGCCGCTTCATCGATGGCATTTTCGAGATGACGCAGGCCTTTGCCAGCCGCGGTTTTGCACTCGCCATCGTCACCAACCAATCGGGCATCGGCCGCGGCTACTACGGCATCGACGAGTTCGAGGCCCTGATGCGTTGGATGCGCGATGAATTCGCAGCCCACGGCGTCACCATCGATGCCGTCTACCATTGCCCTGACCATCCCACTCAGGGTATTGGCGCCCATCGGCGCGAAAATTCCTGGCGCAAGCCGGGACCTGGCATGCTGTTGCAGGCGGCGGCCGACCTCGATCTCGATCTCGCCCAAAGCTGGTGCATCGGCGATCGGGCCTCGGACATGGCGGCGGGCCGTGCCGCGGGCGTTGGCACATTGGTTCTCCTCGACCGCACGGTGAGCGGCCTCACCCGCGACTGCGGGCATTGGGTGGCCGGCTCGCACCGGGCGATCGTGGAATTGCTAAAGATCGAGGTCGATCGGCGATCGGCTGCGACCACGTGAGGTGTTTGTGTCGCCCTGCGAGAGGCTCGTCGGGCAGAACTTGTGTCAGCGCGTAGAGGATCCGATGGGCCGCCTTCTCAACATCGTTACGCCCTTCGATCAGATGGCGAAATCGGCAAACGCGCACGAGGCTGTGCGCGCCACCCGTTTCACGCTCCGCACGTGCGCGGCAGGTGGACGGGGCAGGTATCGCTTGCTTTATGGTTGAGGTAGCCGACGTAGCCTCTTCCACCCCCCGCAATCCCGGAGATCCTTGCCATGACCAGAAGTGTGCTCGGCATCGTAGGTGGCAGCGGACTTTACGATATTCCAGCGCTCAGGAGCGTGCACTGGGAGGATGTGCGATCGCCGTGGGGGACGCCCTCCGACCAGATCCTGTTCGCGGAGCTCGACGGTCTCCCGATCCGCTTTCTGCCCCGCCATGGGCGCGGACACAGGGTGCCGCCGTCGGCCATCAATTTCCGCGCCAACATCGACGCCCTCAAGCGGGCGGGCGTCACCGATTTGCTATCGGTGTCGGCCTGTGGATCGCTCAAAGAGGAGCTTCCACCCGGGCATTTCGTGGTGGTGGACCAGTTCATCGATCGAACCTTCGCGCGCGAGAAGAGCTTCTTTGGACCGGGATGCGTTGCTCACGTGTCGATGGCCGATCCCGTGAGCCCCCTACTGGCGGATCTCGTCGAGGCGGCGGCCAAGGCGCAGAAAATTCCCTCCACGCGCGGCGGCACCTATCTCGTCATGGAAGGGCCGCAGTTTTCGACGCGGGCGGAGAGCAACCTCTACCGCAGCTGGGGCTGCGACGTCATCGGCATGACCAACATGCCCGAGGCCAAGCTCGCTCGCGAGGCGGAGATCTGCTACGCCACCGTAGCGATGGTGACGGACTTCGACTGTTGGCACCAGGAGCACGCCCACGTCGATGTTGCCGCCGTCATCAAGGTGCTGCACGAGAACGTCGACAAGGCGCATGGCCTGATCGAGCGGCTCGCCCGCGATTTCCCGCGCGAGCACCCGCCATGTCCCATCGGCTCCGATCGTGCCCTCGACGTTGCCATCATCACCCCGCGCGAGGCGCGCGATCCGGCATTATTGGCCAAGCTCGATGCGGTGGCGGGGCGGGCGCTGGGAATGGCTTGACGGCGCGTGCGATCGCTCGCAGCGGCCTAACGGGAAGGGCTAGCCGGAAGTTGCCCCTCAAATATTGCGTAAGTCATTGAGGATGAATCAGATTGCCTCGTAAAGGCGCAATTTGTACCCATGTAATTTGCATTTTTTTCTTGACGCGGAGTGGCGAAGCGTGATTCACGCGAGCCATG
>Ga0306920_100003314_pt1 | contig 20384 bp, 21 predicted proteins | sample flu12Cox44000170_FD_204666 | JGI IMG/M metagenome (GOLD analysis project Ga0306920, IMG submission 204666) | Lab enrichment of tropical soil microbial communities from Luquillo Experimental Forest, Puerto Rico - flux4day.12C.oxic.44.000.170 (v2)... | ecosystem: Environmental > Terrestrial >... | reverse complement strand
CGGCATTGGCCATTCGGTCGGCGACGATCCCGTTCATGCCGCCGGATGACGATACGATGCCGAGGCCGTCCGAACGCGCCGGGCCATAGCGCAGCAGGAAATTTGCCAGGAGCACCATGACGTCCGGATCATCGACCAGGATCGCGCCGGCCTCGCGGCTCGCCGCGGCGAAGACCGGATAGGCGCCGGCGAGGCTCGCCGTGTGCGAGCGCGCCGCGGCCTCGCCTTGCGCGCTGCGCCCGATCTTGAGGACGAGCACCGGCTTGCCCGCCATGCGGGCTCGCCGCAACAGCTCGAGATAGCGACGAGCGTCGCGCAGCCCCTCGATATGCAGGCAGATCGCGCGCGTGTCGTCATCGCCGATCATATGTTCAAAGAAGTCGCAGACCTCAAGATCCGCCTGATTGCCGACCGAGACGATCTGGCTGAAGCCGATGCCCTGGTCATGTGCCCGGTTGAAGACGGAGAGCATCAAGGCGCCGCTCTGCGAGACGAGGCCGATATGGCCGCGATGGATAGTCTCGACATCGAGCACTCGCGCGGAGGTCAGCGCCATGCCGTTGCGGAAATTGATGAGGCCGAGGCAGTTCGGGCCGACAAGCCGCATGCCGGAGCGTTGGGCGATCGCCTCGATCTCCCGCTGCGCGTCCTCGCCCGCTTCGCCGGCTTCAGCGAAGCCCGCCGTGATGATGACGCAGCCGCCCACGCCGGCCTCCTCGCATTCGCGCAGGGTCTGCGGCACGGAAGCCGCCGGCACCGCGATGACCGCGACATCGACCCTCGGAGCCTCTCCGATGCGGGCATGGCATTTGCGCCCATGCACCGTCTCGCGGCGCGGATTGATGGGCACGATCTCGCCGCCAAAGCCGTGGAGCGCAACGTAGTGCATGATGCGCCCGCCCCATTTGCCGCGATCATCCGAGGCGCCGAACACCGCGACGCAGCGCGGCTCGAAGATCTCGGCGACGGTGAGGCGCGGCGCGGCTGTCACCGGCATGGTCGACTTGTCCATCAGCGTCCCTTGAACACGGGCTTGCGCTTCTCCATCATGGCGCGGATGCCTTCCTTGGCGTCCTCCGAGCCGTGGATCACGCCGTGATAGCGCTCGGCGAGCAGCATCGCCCGATCGGGGGTCTCGCGATACTGGGCGCGCACCGTCTCTTTGATCGCCTTCACCGGCAAGGGCGCAGCTCCAGCGAGCTTGTGCGCGAGGCGAGACACCTCGGCATCGAAGGTGTCATCCGGGAAGACCCGGGTCACGAGGCCCCAATCATAGGCCTCCTGCGCCGTGATATCGTCGCCAAGGAGCGACACGTCGAGCGTGCGATTGCGGCCGATATAGTGGACGAGCCTCGCATTCCCGAGGCCCCAGCTCGGCGCGAGGCCGAGATACACGTCCCCCGCCCGGAACCTCGCCGATTGCGCCGCGAGCCGGATATCGCACGGCCAGGCGATCGCCGTGCCGCCGCCGATGCACCAGCCGCGCACCGCCGAGATCACGGGCTTCGGATGCTCCTCGATCAGCTCGATCATGCGCATGCCGACCTCGCGCGAAATCTTTGCGCTCGATGGGTTTGCTTCGTCCGGCGTCTTGAGATCGGCGCCGGCGCAGAAAGCGCGCGTGCCGGCAGCGCCGATCAGGATGCAGCGCGTCTCCTCGCGCTCCTTCGCCGCCTCGAGGGCGGCGACCAGCGCCTGCAGCAGCTCCAAGGTCATGAGGTTGAGGGGCGGACGGTTGAGCGTCAGCCGCGTGACGCCGCCATCGTGATCGATCAACAAGTCGCTCATCGCGATCTCACCTTCCCGGATGCTGTTCGATGCTGGTGAACAATGCTGGCTTTCCCGAATTCGCTCTCTCAGCGGGCTGCGAGGCGCCTGAAGCCGCCCATCAGGTTGAGGGCGAGCACGAGCGCGAGCGAGATCATCACCACGAGCGCCGACACTGCCGCGACCGTCGGATCGATCCGGTCGGACATGTAGTTGTAGATGCGCACTGGAAGCGTCTGCAAGCTCGGCCCCGACATGAATATGGTTGTGGTCACTTCCGAAAAAGATAGCAGGAACGAGAAGAGGAAGGCGGTGACGAGGCCGTGGGCGCAAAGCGGCAAGGTGACGTGCCAGAGCGTACCGGCGCGGCTGCGGCCAAGCATCATCGCGGCCCATTCGAGCTCTTCCGGCACGGCGCCGAGCGTCGCCACGAGCGAACGGATCGCGAAAGGGATCACCAGGATCACATGCGCGAGCACCAGGCCGACGAGGCGGTTGTAGAGGCCGAGCTGATTGATGAATTGCAGCATGGCAATGCCGAACACGACCGCCGGCACGAGGAGCGGCGCGGTGAAGACAGCCATCAGTGCCTCCCTTCCGCGTGGCCGAAAGCGCACGAGGCCATAGGCGGCAAGGAAGGTTGCGGCGATCGTGATCAGTGACGCGATTGCCGCGAGCTCGGCGCTGAGAAAGAAGGCATCGACGAAGCCCGGATAGGAGAGCGCCTCGCGATACCAGCGCAGTGAGAAATCGCCGAGCGGAAGCACGAAGGAAGCGGTCGGCGTGAAGGACATCCAGACGACGAGCAGGACGGGTGCAAGCACGGCGACCAGCATCACGATATTGACGGCGAGCATCACGACGGCGAGACCTCGGGCTTGCCGCCTCGTGAGCTGAGGCCGATCACGGCGAGCTTCTGCCCGACGAAGACGAGCGCAAGCGTGAAGCCCAGCAAGGCGACGGCGAGCGCCCCGCCGAAGGGCCAATCGAGCGAGACGAGGTCGACCTGATAGGCGAGCATCGAGGCGACCTGGTTGCGCACGCCCCCGAGCAGCATCGGAATCGCGAAGGCCGTCATGTTCATGATGAAATTGATGACGAGGCCGACGATGAGCGCGGGCAAGGTGAGCGGCAGCACGATGCGGCGGAAGACGCCGGCAGGCGTCGCACCCAACGTGCCCGCGGCCCAGGAGAGCGCGGGGTCGAGCGCCGAGATCGCGGTCCAGAGCGGCAGGAGCACGAACATGAAATGCCCCGGCACCAGCGCCAGCACAACGCCGGTCTCGGTCAGGAGCAGGCGCAGCGGCTGCTCGATGAGGCCAATCGCGCGCAGCGCCGTGTTGATGACACCATTGCTGCGCAAAAGCAGCGTCCAGCCGAGCGCCTTCACCACCGTGTTGACGAGCCAGGGGCTGACATAGGCGAGGATCATCCAGGATTGGGCCCGCGGCGACAGACGCGCGATGAACAGCGCGACCGGATATGCGGCAACCGCGCTGATCGCGGTCACGGCCGCGCTGATGCGCAGCGTGCGCAGCAGGATTTCTCCATAGAGCGGATCAGCGAGGCGCCGGTAATTGGTGAGTGTCCAGTGCTCGGCATCGAGGCCTTGCGGCGTGTTCGGATGGAAGCTGTTCACCAGCACATGCAGGAGCGGCCAGGCGAAGCCTGCCGCCATGACGAGGATGAGGGGCGCGATGAAGGGCCAATGCGGCCGCAGGCGAAGCCGCGACGCTGACGCGCCAGCGGAGCTGATATTTGCCGCATCAACGGCCATCGGTCACCACCCCATCGGCAGCGTCCCAGCCAACCATGACCTTGTCGCCGGCGGCGAGCTTCGCGCCGGAGCCCGCAGGCAGCGCCGCGAGCAGCCGCAAAGGGCCTATGCGCAAGCGGCATTCGCTGCTCGCGCCGAGAAAGACGACGTCCTCGACCTCGGCGCCATAGCGGTTCGCCGTCTCGCCTTCTTCGACGCCGAGCCGCAGCGCCTGCGGCCGCAGGATAAGCGTGAGATCGGATCCGGGTGGGCCGGCTCGCGTCAGCGCGGGCAGCCGCACCGAGAATTGCCCTGCGAGCAAAGCTCGCGCCCCTCCCGCATCGCCCTCGACCTGCGTGAGCGGCAGCTCGTTGATCGGGCCGACGAAATTCGCGACGAATCGGTTCGCCGGACGGTGATAGATCTCCTCAGCGCTGCCGATCTGCACGATCCGCCCCTCCTGCATCACGCCGATGCGGTCGGACATGGTGAAGGCCTCGCTGATGTCGTGCGTCACCAGCACCGTGGTGATGGCGAGCCGGCGCTGCAGGTCGCGGATCTCGACTCGCATCTCGTCGCGCAGGCGCTGATCGAGATTGCTCAGCGGCTCGTCGAGCAAGAGGAGGTCTGGGCGTACCGCGAGCGCGCGTGCGAGCGCGACGCGCTGCTGCTGGCCGCCCGACATCTCGCAGGGGTAACGCTGCAACAAATGCTCGAGCCGCACAAGCGCCAGCGCCTCGGCGACGCGGCTGCGGATCTCGTCCTTGGGCAGGCGACGGCTTCTGAGCCCGAAGGCGACATTGTCGAAGGCGCAAAGATGCGGGAAGAGCGCGTAGCTCTGAAACACCATCGCCATGTTGCGGCGGTGCATCGGCACCTGCGTAATGTCGCGCCCGCCGAGGGCGACCTTGCCTGCATCGCTCGCATAGATGCCGGCGATGACGCGGAGCAACGTCGTCTTTCCGCATCCGGAAGGGCCGAGCAGAGCGAAAAACGAGGCTTGCGGCACCGAGAGATCGACGCCTGAGAGCGCCCGGACCGAACCGAAAGCTTTCCTGACGCCAGCGACCTCGAGAGACATGCGTGCTTCCGGCGGCGAGGTTCTACGGCGCTACCTCGACACCTCACGCTGGAACCGGTCGATCCAGCCCTGGCGCTCCTTCAGCACCGTGAAGTAGTCGATCTCGACGAGCTTCGCGAGCTTGTCCTTGCTCGGCAGCTTTGCGGCCGCGGCCTCCGAGACCTTGACCTCCTTGTTGGTCACCGTCTGGCCATAGGTCTCGGCTCGGTAGCTTAGCACCTCGGGGCTGATCCACCAATTGACGAAGGCGCGGGCGCCAACGAGGTTCGGGCCGCCCTTCATGATGCCCATCGCGGTCGGGCTCATATAGGTCGGCTCCGGGATCACATAGGCGACCGGAAGGTTGCGGCGGATCATGTCGAGGGCGCCGGAGACGCCGTGGAAGGCGAGCGCTGCCGTGCCGTCCTCGAGGAATTGCGACATCTTGGCGAAAGTGTCGCTCCAATCGACGACGCCCGGCCCGATCGCCTTCATGGCCGCAAAGCCCGGCTCGATATTCGTCTCGTCACCTCCATGGGCGCGCGCCTCGATGATCAGCGCATAGAGCCCATAGGCCGATGTACCAGGCGGGATCAGGAGCTGGCCTTGCAGCTCGGGGCGCTCGAGATCGGTCCATTTCGCCGGCAGCGCCCAGCCCCTCTTGGCGAAGGTCTCCTTGTTGTAGATCAGGCAGAACAGATCGCCATAAGGCTCGACGCCGAGCACCTGCCGGTCCTTGCCGCTCCTGATGAGGGCCGGCTCATAGAGCTTCGCCGAGTTTGGCACCGTCGCCTCGTCGATGGGCACATAGAGATCCTGGTCGACGCCGGCGAGCCACGGCAGGAGGTCCGACTGCACCACATCGACCTGCGGCTTCGCCTTCTGGGCGATCGCAGTCGCCATGATCTCGGTCCCGGTCGCCTTCGGGACGAGCACCACGCGATAGCCGGTCGAATCGGCGAATTTCTGAGCCCAGTTGTCGCGCTCCAGCATCTGCTGGATCGTGCCGCCCCAGGTCAAGAGATAGACCGTCTTGTCGTCGCTCGCCCTGACATGAGGGGCAAAGACGCTGGTCGCGGCACCGGCGAGGAAGAGGCCGGCTGACCGGCGTGTGATCGAGAAGCGTCCGCGCACTCTCATCGTGCTCATGGCCCACCGCCCCGTCGAGTGCCCCCCCTCGATCTCAGTTTGCTCAGGGAAGCACGGTCGCGACGTTGCCGCAATGGCTAAAGGCGTGCCGGCGTTGTGCAAGGGCTGGCGAGCAAGCCACAAGAGCGGCGCGCCGGCTCAGCTCTTGCGAGGCTTGCGCTTGAGGGTCTCGAGGCTCAAGATCAAGGCACGCAGCTCCTCATTGCCGACTGCCGCAGCCGCATCGGTAAGCGAGTGCCATCGCGCCTTGCGCTCACGGGCCTCGGGCCAGTCCTTGAGCTGGCGCGTCACCACAAGGGGAAAAACCCGCACCTTGCACGGCGCCACCTCCTCACGCGATTCCGAATATTTGTCGTAGACATAATCTCCGATGGCGCGTCCGACGCGCCCGCGGACGCCCGCCTCCTCAAAGGCCTCGCGAGCCGCGGCCTCGGCCGGTTTCAGTCCCTTGATCGGCCACCCCTTGGGGATGATCCAGCGCTTCGTCGCACGCGAGGTGACGAGGAGGACCTCGATCGTGTGGACAGCGTGGCGGCGATAGGGCAAGGCCCCATATTGACGACGTAGAGCGCGGGAATGCCCGGCAGGCTTCTTGGGAATTTCTTCATCCTCCGAGATTCGGGGGCGATTCGGCGAATCACGTGATTCGGCAGCGAAATCATGTTGTTCGTGGGCTCATGAGGATCAAGAGTCCAGCTTGATCAGAGCGGGAGTCCAGCGCCCATTATCCCCAGCGCATCGAGGATTGGCGTCATGCCTGGGCATCCACGACTACCCCACGCTCAGGCAATCCCAGCGGTGACGTCCTGGGTGGCCGGAACAAGTCCGGCCAATGACGGTATAGAGGGCTTGGCATCACGACCGGGCATCACGCCCGACGAAGCAAAGCGCGCTCGATCGATGAAGATTTTTAATGTTATATTCAGGTATTTGAAATAAGTATCGTCAAGAACTAGCAATTGCTCCACTAGCTACTTTCTGCACGTCCGCAGCGATCGAAGGATACCCTTGGGGGATCTTCCATTTTCGCAGGGTTCTCCCATGAGCGCTTTCGTGGTCTATGTGGGCAGCCTCGTGTGCCAGATGCCGTTCGGCATTGACCAGTGCCTCTCGACGTCGGGCAGAGCCTCGATCGGCGGTGGGACGCTGATCGCCATGCTCGGTTTGGCGGGCATGCTCGTGCTCATCCACAATCCGCGGCGATAGGATTGCGGCGACGATAGACTTGCCACGACAGGCTTGCCGCGACGCCAGGATTGCCGGCGCTCCAGGTGCCGTTAACGGTCCGCTTACCACGCTCGCCGCCCGGCCTTGATCGGGCCTCCCCGATCGCTCAACTTCTCAGCATCATCTTCACATGGAGCTAAGCATGAGCGAGCCTGGCATGATCGCTGAGCAGGACATGGTCGCGGGTCATGAGCTGCGCGCCTTCGTCGAGCGCATCGAGCGCGTCGAGGAGGAGATCAAGGGGCTGATGGAGGATAAGAAGGAGATCTACGCCGAAGCCAAAGGCAACGGCTTCGACGTCAAGATCCTGAGAGAGGTGATCCGCGTGCGCAAGGAGGATGAGAAGGAGCGCGACGCGAAGGAATCGCTGCTCGACGTCTACCTGCACGCGATCGAAAGCGCAGGGCGCTTGACCCCTGCCACCTTGGCCCAAGGCGCCTTGGCTACGGCCGCCTGAGGGCAGCCTCGACGCCTCAGCGCGCCTTGAGCCGGTCGACTAGGCGCTCGATGCTCTCGATCGACCGGAAGTTATCGACGGTCAGCTCGGATTGCGGGATCTGGATGTCGAATTCGGCCTCGACCGCGAGCATCAGATTGACCATGTCGATCGAGCTCAGGCCGATCTCGCTCAGCACATCGCTCACCGAGATCGGCCGCGACACCGAGTTCTTCTCGAGGAGTTGGCGCGTGAGGCCGACGAGCCTTGGCCTCGTCCAGTCGGATGGGGTATCAAGCATCGCATCGCTCCTTCGAGGCCCTGTCGACCTCCAATGTCATAAGGTGTATTTCCCAGAAGTCATTGAAGCGATTTGACGACATTTTACTGTAATTCCTATTCATCACCGCCTCTGCCTCGCATCAGATCTTCCTTCGCCCCCGCCATGGCCTGCGCGTTGCTACGCGCTGCCCATGGGGGCTCGAGCCGTTTCAATGCGGCACAGCCACGAGATCGAACGAGATGGGCGATGCGCCAAAACGGCTCCGGCCGGATTGCCGGCCGGACTTGGCGCCTCATCGCCGGATGCGACTGAGAGGTAGAATGATGACCCTGCTCGATATGCGTATCGCCACTTCGACGAGCGCTCCGGCGCCGCAAGGCGCGAAGATCTTCGACGAGCTGATTAGATCGGCCGGCCGGGGGCCAGATCTCGCGGCTCGCCTCGAGGCAGCAGCGACAGTCGCGGCGGCTGCCGCGGCCTCGGTCGACGCCGAGGCGCGTTTCCCGGAAGAAGCTTTCGCGGCGCTGCGGGAGCAGTGCCTTCTAGGCGTCATGGTGCCGCGCGAGCTCGGCGGCGAGGGCGCGAGCGTCTCGGATGTCGCCGATATCGGCTACCGGCTCGGCCGCGCTTGCTCGGCGACGGCGATGATTTATGCGATGCACCAGACGAAGGTCGCCTGCATCATGCGGCATGGTGGCGAAAGCGCCTGGCATAGACGTCTGCTGCAGCGCGTCGTCGCGGAACAGTTGCTTCTCGCCTCCTCGACCACGGAAGGCAGCGGCGGCGGCAATGTGCGCTCGAGCGAGGCTCCGATCGAACGTGACGGTGAGCACATCGCACTGAACCGCAATGCGGGCGTCATCTCCTATGGCGCCAGCGCCGACGGCGTCGTGACGACGGCGCGCCGCAGGGCCGATGCCGCTTCATCCGACCAGGTGCTCGTCGCCTTCCTGAAGGAGGATTACACGCTCGAGCCGCAATCGAGCTGGGACACGCTCGGCATGCGCGGCACCTGCAGCTCGGGCTTCATGTTCAGAGCGCGCGGCGAGGCGGCCCAGATCCTCCCCGTTCCCTATGAGAAGATCCATGCCGAGACCATGACACCGGTCGCCCATCTCCTCTGGTCGGGCGCCTGGGCCGGGATCGCGACCGATGCAGTCGAGCGCGCCAGGGCCTTCATCCGCAAGGCCTCGCGCCAATCGGGCGGTCAGCTCCCCCCAGGAGCGAGCCAGTTCAGCAAGGCGAACGCCCATCTGCGCCAGCTGCGTGCCGTCATCGCTACGGCACTCGCCCGCTTCGAGGCGGCCAAGGACGACGCTGCCGCGCTGAGCTCGATCGCCTTCCAGTCCATGATCAGCATAACCAAGGTCGACGCCTCCGAGCTCGCGGTCGCAGCCGTGATGAGCGCGCTTCGGACCTGCGGCCTCTCGGGCTATCGCAATGACGGCGAGTTCAGCGTCGCCCGCCATCTGCGCGACGTCCTCTCCTCGCCGCTGATGATCAACAATGAGCGCATCATCGCGAACACCGCCACGGCCTCGCTGATGAGCGGCGCCCCCGACTCGCTCAAGCTTTGAGGCTCGAAGCCTCAAAGCCGCACGCCCCCCGAGCCATTCGCAGATTTCGAGCCATAGCGGAGCCGCAATGAACATCGCCATCAGGAACCTCGCAACGCCGCATGTCGCCGAGCCGCAGGACCGGCAGGCCGAACTCATCGGCGCGCTCTTTGGGCCAATGAACGCTGACGGCGTCTATGCCCGCACGGCGCGCTATGAGAGCGTGGTCGATGGGCTGCAGCGCTTCATCTCGGCGGGGCGCGAGCCCGGCACCGAGATTTTCCGGTTTCCACCGGTGATGAGCCGTCGCCATCTCGAGAAATCGGGCTATCTCAAGAGCTTCCCCAATCTCCTCGGCTGCGTCTGCGCGCTCCATGGTCCGGATGCCGACATCCATTCGGCGGTGAGGGAATTCGAGGCAGGCGGCGACTGGACGGCGTCGCTGCAGGCTGCCTATCTCGTGCTGACGCCCGCCTCCTGCTATCCGGTCTATCCAATCGCGGCCGAGCGCGGAGCGGTTCCCGAGGGCGGCCTCACCTTCGACGTCGCCTGCGACTGCTTTCGCCGCGAGCCCTCACGCGACATCGACCGGCTGCAGTCCTTCCGCATGTGCGAATATGTCTGCATCGGCTCGCCGCAGGAGGTCGCAGCCTTCCGCGAGCGCTGGATCGCGCGCGGCCTCGAGATGGCGGCGGAGCTCGGCCTGCCCTGCAAGGTCGACCAGGCGAGCGACCCCTTCTTCGGTCGCGTCGGCCAGGTGATGGCAATCAGCCAGATCCAGCAATCGCTGAAATTCGAGCTTCTAATCCCCTTGCGCTCGGAGGAGCGCCCGACCGCCTGCATGAGCTTCAACAATCATCGCGACCATTTCGGCGAAGTCTGGGGCCTCCGCAATGCCGCAGGCGAGATGGCACACACGGCCTGCGCGGCCTTCGGCATCGACCGGCTCGCCGTCGCCCTGTTCTGGACGCACGGCCTCGACATCGCGGCCTGGCCGGCGGGCGTGCGCGAAGCGCTGGGGCAGTGAGGCAGGGCAATCGCATTTAGAATTTGGGGGTCATCCCGGGCGCGGTGCAGCGCGAAGCGGTGCGCCGCTGACCCGGGATCGGTCGGGAGATTTGGCCCCAAGCACGACCTTTGGTCGCGGATCTGCGAACAGCATTGCATGCTGCATCGCGTCCCGGACGACCCGCATCGTGATGATGAACTCAAATGCGATCGCGCCACGCCCAATCGCGAGGGAGCAGCTTCGCGAAACTGGCGCGAAACCGCCTCAGGCGGTGCTGCCGGCATCGACCGTCATCACCGTTCCAGTGATGTTGCGGGCGCCCTCGCCGAGCAGGAACTCGACCGCGCTCGCCACATCCTCGACTTGCGGCAGGCGGCGCAAGGCGCTGCGGCTTGCGACCTTGCGCCGATCATCATCGTCGAGGCTCTGCGTCATCTTGGTCTCCATGAAGCCCGGAGCGACCGCATTGACGTTGATGCCGAGCCGCCCGACCTCGCGGGCAAGCGAGCGCGTGAGCCCGATCATCGAAGCCTTGGTGCTGCCATAGACGGCAAGGCCGCTGAAGCCGGTGAAGCCGATGATCGATGTGATGTTGACGATGCGCCCTTTGCCTTCGGCCATCATGGCGCGCACCGCATATTTGGTGAGGATCAACGGCGACAGCGTGTTGAGCCGAATGAGCGTCTCTATCTGGGAATTATGCATCGTGGCGAGAAGGCCATGCGTGCCGAGCGCCGCATTGTTGACGAGTCCATAGATCGGGCCGAATTCGCGCCGCAGCCGCTTCACGAGATCGGGGATGGCCTTCGTCTCGGCGAGATCGAAGGGCACGAAATGCAAGGCGCCCTGCCCCGCCTCGGTAATGGCCGCGCTTGCCGCCTCGAGCTCAGCGCTGTCGCGCCGCGCGATGGCGATGACCTGATAACCGGCAGCGGCGAGCCTCTTCCCGATGGCGAGGCCAACGCCGCGGCTGCCGCCGGTGATAACGACGCTAAGCATTGCGGGCGAGCTTTCCGGCTTCGGCGACGTCGAGCGACGCCACGATGCGGATCGAGGCCGGAACCTTATGGGCCGGGAGCTGGTCGCGGCAGGTGCTGAGGATCTGCTTCCTGATGCCGCGATCATCGTCGCCGGAAAGCTTCGCCGAAGCCTCGTCCGTCACGACCACATCGGCCACGATGATGGCGCCCGTGATCGGATTGCGCCTCGCCTTGACGAGCGACATCCGCACCCCCTCCTGGCGGTTGATGATGGCCTCGACCTCCTCGGGATGGACCTTGAGGCCGCCGACATTGATGATGCCGCCGCGCCGGCCGACGAAATAATAGCGATCGCCGCGCAGCTCGAGCATGTCGCCCGTATCGACGAAGCCTTCAGCGTCGGCAACCGCACCATCCTCGCGCCCGACATAGCGGCTCGCGGTGCGCGAGGAGCGGATGCGCAATGAGCCGTTCACAACCTTCATGCGCACATCGCCCTCGCGCGCGAGGTAGCTCGCCGGAAAGCCTTCGAGGCCGTCGGTCACCTCGAAGCCGACGCCGGCCTCGGTCGAGGCGTAGGCATGGCCGATCGCCGCCCGAGGGTAGACGCGCTTCAGATTGTCGAGGAGCGCCTGGTCGGCGATCTCGCCCGAGAGGCGCACATAGCGTGGCGCGATGGCGCCGGCCGCCGGGCTCATCAGGGCGCGCCGCCAATGGCTCGGCGTGCCCGAAAGATGCGTCACGCCGGCGCGCGCGAGGCGCAGCAGGTGGTCGGCGACGGGCTCAGCAGCGCTCGACAGAACCAGCGAACCCGTGCCCATGACGCCGCGCAGGAAGATCTGCAGCCCGCCATAGCGGCGCATGTCGTAGAAGGTCGCCCAGACGATGCGCTCCTCGCGCCCCTGCACCGCGGCGATCGCGCCTGTCAGGCCTTCGAGACTGTGCATCACGAGCTTCGGCACGCCGGTCGTGCCGGATGTCAGCAGCAGCCATTCGGTCGAACAATGACGCGGCGGCGCCTCGCGCGGCGCGACCGGCAGCCCACAAGCGACGCGCGGCAGGTCGAGGCCGGGGAAAGCCTCGGCCTCTCGATCGGTGACGATGAGCTCGGCAGAGGCCGCCGCAGCGATCGGGGCGAAATACTCGGCCGGCAGATCGCCCGAACACAAGGTGATGCGGCGCGCCAGCCCGTCGAGCAGCGAGGCTGAACTATTTCGCGGCATCTTCGTAGAATTTCACCAGATCCCCGAAGGCCACCCGAAAGTAAACCTCGTCCGAGGCCGTAAAAGGATCGATCCCGAGCTTGTCCTCGAGGCGCGACACCAATATCGCGAAGCACAAGGAGTCGAGCCCGGAATCAAGCAAAGGAAGGTCATCGCGCAAGGGAGCGACAATCTTGTTCTGCTCGGAAGCGACGTCATTGATCTCCGAGATTATGATGGACTTAACCGACATGCGCTACGACCCCGCCGATCTGCGTGATGCCGAGCCAGATCGCCATGTATTCGGGGCGGTTCGGCATGATGAGGCAGACCGTCTCATCCGCAGCGATCCCCTGCCGCAGCGCCCAGCGCGCATAGCGATTGGCGCGCTCAGCGAGCTCGGCAAAGCTGTAGCTCTCGCGATCGGAAAACAGCGCCGGCCGATCGCCATGGGCTTTCGCCGCTTCGGCGATGACGGTGGAAAGCGTCCGCTCGGGCACGCGTCCGATACGCGAGGTCAGCTCGAGCGCCCGCAGCCAGCCCTTCGCCACCGAGCTGCCGGCGGCAGGACCCGCTTTCCCTCTGGGCTCGCCGGGATCGGTCGCCATGGCTGTCTGCTCCATCATGGCAGGGCTTATAGGCGCAGCCGCAAGGCGAACCGAACCGCTCTGCGAAGCATCGACCGGTAAGGTTACCTCGATACAGGCGCAGCGCGCTCGCGCCCAAATGGCTTGGTCCTTGCGATGTCGCTCTCAGGAACCGGCGACTGTCCCAGTTCGGCACCCCTTCGTTCGTTGTGGGCGCAAATACGAACAGTCCGAAGAGCTCGATCGTATCGACCAACTGAAAGCGGCGGATAGCACATGCGAAGTGAAACCATCGCCCTCCACAGCGGCTACGAGGTCGATCCGACGACGAGATCCGTCGCTGTGCCGATCTATCAGACGGTCGCCTACGAGTTCGAGAGCGCCGACCATGGCGCCGCGCTCTTCAATCTCGAGGTCCAGGGCTTCCGCTACAGCCGCGTCAACAATCCGACGAATGCGGTGCTCGAGCAGCGCGTCGCCGAGCTCGAGGGCGGCGTCGCCGCGCTCGCGGTCGGCACCGGCCAGGCGGCGCTGTATTTCGCGATCGTCAACCTCGCCGATTACGGCGGCAACATCGTGTCTGTGCCACAGCTCTATGGCACCACGCATACGCTCTTCTCGCATGTGCTCGCGCGCCAAGGCATCGAGGCGCGCTTCGCTGCGAGCGACGATGCCTCGGCCATCGAGGCCTTGATCGATGAGAAATGCGCGCGCCGTCTTCTGCGAGAGCATCGGCAATCCGGCCGGCAATATTTGCGACATAGAGGCGCTCGCCGAAGTTGCCCATCGACATGGCGTGCCACTCGTCGTCGACAACACCGTCGCGACCCCGATCCTGCTGCGCCCGATCGACTACGGCGCCGATATCGTGGTGCATTCGCTGACGAAGTTCATGGGCGGGCATGGCACGTCGCTCGGCGGGGCCATCGTCGATAGCGGCCGCTTCCCCTGGAGCGCCAATGCAACGCGCTTTCCGATGTTCAACGAGCCGGACCACTCCTATCACGGCCTCGTCTATGCGACCCATTTCGGGCCGACCGCCTATATCGAGCGCTGCCGCAGCGTCTATCAGCGCACCATGGGGTCGGTGCTCTCCCCGCTCAACGCCTTCCTACTGCTGCAGGGCATCGAGACGGTGGCGCTGCGCGTCGAGCGCCATGTCGAGAATGCGCGCAAGGTCGCCGAGTTCCTGCGCGCTGATCCGCGCGTCGACTGGGCCCAATATGCGGGCTTTGCCGACAATCCCTATAACGCGCTCGCCCACAAATACCTGAAGGGCCAAGGCTCCTCGCTCTTCACATTCGGGGTCAAGGGCGGGCTCGAGGCCGGCAAAGCCTTCTACGACGCGCTGAAGCTCGTCAAGCGTCTCGTCAATATCGGCGACGCCAAGTCGCTCGCCTGCCATCCCGCCTCGACCACGCATCGCCAGATGCCGGCCGAGCAGCAGAGGAAGGCCGGCGTCAGGCCCGAGATGATCCGCATCAGCGTCGGCATCGAGCATGTGGCCGACATCATCGAGGATCTCGATCAGGCGCTCGATGCCGCATCCCGCATCGATCAGGTGACGCTCGCCGCCGAATAGTCACGCGAACCCGGAGGGGTCCATGCCCGTCGTGCTCAAGGGGTCGAGATCGCAATCTGCCCCGCTGCCTGCAGGGAATGTCCTGTCCGGAAGCACCATGGCCGCCTCTTGCATCGGCGCTGGCCCCGCTGGAGGGCGTACAGCCCCCGTGATCGAGATCGGCCTCCTCAACAACATGCCCGATGCCGCGCTGCAATCGACCGAGCGCCAATTCGTCGAGCTCATCTCGGCCGCGGCCGGCGAGCTGACGGTGCGCATGCGCTTCGTGTCGCTTCCCGCGGTGCCGCGCGGCGAGGCAGCGGCCTCGCATCTCCAGGCGACCTATGCGGATATCCATGAGCTTAGGAACGGCGAGCTCGACGCCCTGATCGTCACCGGCGCCGAGCCGCGCGCCGCCTGCCTCCACCAGGAGCCGTATTGGAACAGCCTCTCGGCGATAATCGACTGGGCCGAGCACAACACCATCTCGACCATCTGGTCCTGCCTTGCGGCACATGCGGCCGTGCTGCATCTTGACGGAGTCAGGCGCCAACCCCTCGAGGAGAAGCGTTTCGGCGTCTTCGGCTGCGCCCCAAGCGCGGCTGATCCGCTCGTCTCGGGGCTCACGGCCCCGCTCCGCGTCCCGCATGCGCGCTGGAACGAGCTCAAGGAGAGCGAGCTCATTGCACATGGCTATCGCGTGCTCACGCGCTCGCCTGACGCTGGTGTCGACCTCTTCACCAAGCAATGGCGAAGCTTGTTCGTCTTCTTCCAAGGTCATCCGGAATATGACGCGGATGCGCTGCTGCGCGAATATCGTCGGGATATCGGTCGATTCCTGCGCGGCGAGAGCGAGATCTGCCCGCCTATACCGCGGAACTATTTAGATGCGCGCAGCCAGCGGGCGCTCGAAGAGTTCGCGGCGGCTGGCCGGGAGCGCCGCCATGGGGAATGGCTCGCGAGTTTCCCCGAAGAGCTGACGCTGCGGCCCGAGCTCGCGAGGTATTGGCGCATATCGGCGATCCCGGTCATGCGCAATTGGCTCAACCTTCTCGCAGCCCGCAAAGCGTAGGGGTCGTCGCTGCCGCCTCGGCGCGGCAGGCGCCGAGTTTTGGTGCCCTGCGCCGCAAGGCGCTCGGCCGTCATCGACGCGGTGGGGGCGGCATCGACTTGAATCGCGTCGGCTTGAATGGCGTCGACTGGGCACATACTAGGCGCGAAACGGCCAAAATGACAGGATCGTCGCTGGACCAGCGTTGCGCTGCGGTGGTACCTCGATATTGCGCCTCTATTCGATCGATTCCGCGCTCGTTTTGTGGGTCTATTTCGATTTTTGTGGTTCTTCTCGATTGCAGGGCCATTCGCCAGGGTTGTTCGGGTGGCTCGTATGATCCGGCACTATCGGCCGCGTTCAATAATGGCGCATCACAGCCTTTTGACTATACGTTTTAACTGACATGCACCGGGGATTGAGGCCAATACGGGCGCGCTGCGCGATCCGGCCGGGCAATCGCGACCATGTCAGTATCGCAGCGTTATTCTGCGATCGTGACCACATCGCGGACGAATCGCCCCTTGCACCAGTTTTCAAGGCGTTGACAGGACCGTGACCTTGCGGATTTGCGACCGCACATGTCTTTGCGGTTGCATGGGTGAATCGCTCGAATGACAGGAAAATTAACTTGCGGATTGAGAATCCGCTGGTATCTAGGCAGCTTAGCCGTGTATGGTGCACGCAGGTTGGATGGCAGCCCGGGATGCCGGGAATTCCCAGAAACAACCAGTGGGAATAGAGATTTTGCCAACCCACTTTCGTTTATCTACAATCTATGTCAATCGAGCGGGGGGATCAGACATCCAACGGAGGATAATTACGTGGCAGAACAGACCGGCACCGAGATGAATGATCTCGTGACCATGACCGCGGACGTGGTCGCAGCCTATGTGGCTCAGAACACCTTGCCGAGCTCGGAGCTTCCCGCCCTCATCCAGCAAATTCATTCGACGCTGCAGCAAGTCGCGAGCGGGGGCCAGCATGCGCCCGATCAGCCGCTGACGCCTGCCGTCCCGATCAAGAAATCGGTCACGCGCGAGTACATCATCTGCCTGGAAGACGGAAAGAAGTTCAAGTCGCTGAAGCGCCATCTGCGCAGCTCGTTCGACTTGAGCCCCGAGGAATACCGCAAGAAATGGGGCCTGCCCTACGACTATCCGATGGTCGCCCCCGCCTATGCGCAGACCCGCTCCGACCTCGCGAAGAGCATGGGCCTCGGCAATCTGCGCCAGAAGGCGAAGCAGGCCTCCTCGCCCCGCATCAGCACCAAGGCGAAGGCGGCACGCAAGCCGAAGGCCGCCGCCACCCCTGGCGCCGCCAAGGGCCGCAAGAAGGCGAAGTAAAGCGTCCCTTTCTTCTCCCGTTTACGGGAGAAGGTGCCGGTCGCGTGAGCGACCGGCGGATGAGGGGCGGCGGTGGTGCGCTTCCCCGGCGTGTTCATCCGCCTTCACTTCGTTCGAGCACCTTCTCCCGTAACGGGAGAAGGAAGATCAGCGCCTCTTCGGCGCCCCCTTGCCCGCGGCCGCCGGCTGCTGCTCCTCGCCGCCCGAGATTTGCGACTTGATGGTGAAGCTCAGGATCGGGCTTGCGACATCCACGACCTGCGCCTTGGTCAGACCCTTCGCCGCCTCATAGGCTCCAGTCAGCATCAAGACCCGCCCGAGATTTTGCGACAGGTCGAGCGCCGCGGAACCCGCATCGTCGGAGAAGACGCCGATCGGCTTCTGGTCGATGCCTTCGGATTGCTGGGCGTTGGTGAACTGGACCAGGATCTCGTTCTTGCCCGTGACGATCGCGACATAGCAGATCTCAGCCTCGGTGCGGCAGGGGAAGAAGCCCGGCGGTGGCGGCGGGGGAGCCGCGGGGGCGGCCGGCTGCTTGGCCGGCGCGGCCTTGGGCGGCGCAGCCTGTGCCTGCGTGCCGAGGACGAGCGTGGCCATGGCGACGACGGCTATCGCGATACGCATTGCGTTTCTCCTTGATCGGGCAGCCGCGAGCGGCGCGGCCGGCCGAACTTAGCCGAGCCTCATGACATGACAAGCGCCTGTCGGCCTCCCCCTTCCGGCCACTGAAGCCGCGCTGAAACCCGGCGCGGCTCGGTCCGTATAGCCGGCATGAAGATCGCCATCATCGGAACGGGCATCGCCGGCAACGGGGCTGCCTATGCGCTCGCAACCAGGTCGCCGCATCAGGTGACCGTCTACGAGAAGGCGTTGCGGCCGGGCGGCCATAGCGCCACGGTCGATGTCGATTATGACGGAACGAAGCTTGCGGTCGATACGGGCTTCATCGTCTATAATGAGCCGAACTACCCCAACCTCACGGCATTGTTTCGCGAACTCGGCGTCGCCACGCAGCCCTCGGATATGGGGGTGTCGGTCTCCCTCGACGGGGGCCGGCGCGAATGGGCGGCTCGCGATTATCGGGTGCTCGCCGGCTTCCTCGCCTCGCGCCGCAACGCCGTCTCGCCGCGCTTCTGGTCGATGCTGAAGGAGATCACGCGCTTCAACCGTGAGGCGCCGCTCGATCGGGCGCGCGGCCTGACGCAGCAACTGACCCTGCGGCAATATCTCGTCTGGCGGCGCTATGGCTCGGGGATGATCGATGACTATCTGAAACCAATGGCCGCGGCCATCTGGTCGATGCCGCCTTGCCGCGCCCTCGACTTTCCGGCCGAGAGCTTCATCGCCTTCTTCGAGAACCATCATCTCCTGAAATGGTCGCGGCCGGTCTGGCGTACGGTGACGGGCGGGTCGCGCAACTATGTCGAGGCCATGACGCGGCGCTATCGCGACCGGCTGCGGCTCGGCTGCGGCGCTGCCTGCGTCGAACCCGAGGGCGGCCGCGTGCGGGTCTCGGGGACGGACGGCCATGCCGAGCTCTTCGACGAGGTCGTCATCGCGTCACATAGCGACGAGGCGCTCGCCATGCTGCCTCGCACCTGCGAGGTGCAGGGGCGGATACTTTCGGCGATCCCCTACGCCCCGAACACCGTGTTCCTGCATCGCGACCCAAAGCTGATGCCGAAGCGCAAGGCGGCCTGGGCTGCCTGGAACGTGCTCGATTGGGGTGGGCGCGAGGATGACATTGCGGTCACCTATTGGATGAACGCCCTGCAGGGGATCGACCCAGCAAAGCCGCTCTTCATCAGCCTCAATCCGCCTTTCGAGCCCGAGCCTCATCTTGCCCTCGCGCGTTTCGCCTATTGTCATCCGCAATTTGACAAGACGGCGCTCGCGATGCAGGCGAGGCTCGACGAGATCCAGGGGTGCAGCCATCTCTGGTTTTGCGGCGCCTGGACTGGCTATGGCTTCCACGAGGATGGCCTCGTATCGGGCCTTGACATCGCCGAGCGGCTCGGCGCGCGCCTCTCCTGGTGGGCGCCCTCAGCTCGGGTCGCGGCCGAATGAGCGCCCTTCCGCCCGACGCAGCCGGGACGAGCGCCGGCACTCCCGCAGCCTGCCTCTATGACGGCCATGTGATGCATCATCGCCTGCGCCCTCGCCCGCATCGCTTCCGCTACCGCGTCTTCTCGCTCCTCATCGATCTCGACCGGCTGGAGGAGGCGGGCAGGCTCTCCCCCCTCTTCTCCGTCAATCGCGGTAATCTCGCCTCCTTCCACGAGGCCGATCATGGGCGTCGCGACGGCACGAGCCTTGCCGAGCAGGCGCGCCTCCTCGCGAGGGAGGCCGGCATCGCCTGCGCGATCGGCAAGGTCGCTCTCCTCTGCTATCCGCGCATATTCGGCTATGTATTCAATCCGTTATCGGTCTATTATCTGCATGACGTCGAGGGCGCGCTGGTCTGCCTCCTCTACGAGGTGCGCAACACCTTCGCGCAACGGCATATCTATGTCGCGCCGATCCGTGAGGGGGAGCTCGGCGCGAGCGGCTTGCGCCAGGCGAGAGACAAGCTACTTTACGTCTCGCCTTTTATCGATATGGCCATGCGTTACGAGTTCTACCTGAAGCCGCCGGCCGATACTGTATTCCTGCGCATCCTGGAGCGCGACCGGGATGGGCCGTTGCTGCTGGCGACCTTCGCGGGCGCGAGGCGCGCTGTGTCGACCGGGCGCCTCCTCGACATGCTCGTCGCGGTCCCCGCCCTCACCTTCAAGATCATCGGCGCCATCCATTGGGAGGCGCTCAGGCTCTGGCTCAAAGGCATCCGCCTGGTTGCGCGCCCGGCGCCCCCGGCAGCGACGAGTTGCGACGCAGGCGGCGCCTTCAGCGCAACGCAGCATGGCTCCGATGCGCCGGCTATTCGGCGCACCCCCCTCTTGATCCGCACGCCGCATTCGGGAATAGCTTGACACCGCCATGACGAGCCAGAACTCATCTCAGAACGCAGGCGGCACAAACACGAAGGCCGCCCTCACGGCCTATCCGGAGGATGTGCCGTATATCGTGCGCAAGGTCCTCGCCCCCACGACCCGCATCCGCGCGGGCGCGCTGCGGGTCACCCTGCCGGATGGGCGCGTCGTCCATCTCGACAGCAATCAGGCGGGCCCGCGGGCCGAGCTCGTCATCAAGGACTATAATTTCGCGCGCCGCCTCCTCTCAGGCGGCGAGATTGGCTTCGGCGAAGGCTATCTGCAGGGTGAGTGGGAATCGCCCCGGCTCGAGACCCTCATCGAGCTCATGAGCGTCAACCGTGACGTGATCGACGAGGTGCTGCCGGGACGCTTCCTGACACGCATCTTGCAGCTCGCCGGCCATGTTCTCAACCGCAACACGCGCTTCGGCGCACGCCAGAAT
>Ga0306920_100003312_pt1 | contig 20387 bp, 22 predicted proteins | sample flu12Cox44000170_FD_204666 | JGI IMG/M metagenome (GOLD analysis project Ga0306920, IMG submission 204666) | Lab enrichment of tropical soil microbial communities from Luquillo Experimental Forest, Puerto Rico - flux4day.12C.oxic.44.000.170 (v2)... | ecosystem: Environmental > Terrestrial >... | reverse complement strand
GCATGTCGGCCATTTCCAGACGCGTAACAAAGGCACTGTGTGTGGCTCGATCGCGCATGCCGATCCAAGTTCGGAAATCCCGTTGACGCTGGCGCTGGTCGGCGGCGAGGTGGTGCTCACATCGCAGGGCGGCACCCGCGTGCTCGCGGCAAAGGATTTCCAGAAGGACATGCTGACCACAGCGCGCGCGGCGGACGAATTGGTCGCCGCCGTGCGCTTTCCGATCGTGAAGGGCGGCGGGATTGAACGTGGCGTCGCCTTTCGCGAAGTGGCGCGGCGGCACGGCGACTTCGCCATCATCGCCGTCGCAGCGATGATGGAGAACAAAAGCACGGTGCGGCTCGGCGTCGGCGGCATGGTCGGCCGTCCGATGGTGCGCCGGATGGCAACCGACGATGCCGCGCACGCCATCGCCGCATGGGCCGACGAGCTTGAAGGCTACGAGGACCTGCACGCATCGGCGGCGATGCGGCGCGACCTGTTTTGCAATCTGGCGCCTCTTGCGGTCAAGGAGGCGATCCGATGCGCCGCGTGAATCGCAACGAGCGCGTGCGCGTGGGTTTAACGCTCAACGGCCGCAAGCTTTCCGCGCAAGCGGAGCCGCGCACGCTTCTTTGCGATTTTCTCCGCCAGGCGCTCGGCGCCACCGGCACGCATGTCGGCTGCGAACACGGCGTCTGCGGCGCCTGCACCGTGCTGATCGACGGCATCGCGACGCGCTCCTGCCTCACGCTCGCGGTCCAGGCCGAGGGCCGCGAGGTCAAGACCGTGGAATCGCTCGCCGGTGCCGACGGCACGCTTAATCCGCTGCAACAAGCATTTCGCGACAATCACGCTTTGCAGTGCGGCTTCTGCACGCCGGGAATTTTGATGTCGTTCACCGATTATCTCGCCCGCCATCCGCACCCGTCGGAGAGCGAAATCCGCGACGTGTTGAGCGGACACCTTTGCCGCTGCACCGGCTATGCCGGCATCGTCGCCGCCATCAAGCAGGCCGCACGTGGGGAGTGAGGGCTGCTCATGTCCTCGCGGCATTTTTATTTCCCTCTCCCCGCGAAGCGGCGGGGAGGGGAGAAGGAGTTCGTTGCCGGCTCCCGAACGCTTCCTTCTAGTGGTCGTAGTCGCCGGAAATGTCCTTACCGGTATAGTCCTTCAAGAATGTGGTCGCGATGATCGAGATGATCGCGGTCACCAGGATGTAGATTGCGATCGGCGTGCCCGATTTATAAGCGGCAAATAACGCGGTCGCGATCAACGGCGCCGGCCCACCCGCTGTGATCGAGGCAAGTTGGTAAGTGATCGACGCGCCGCTGTAACGTAATCGCGGCGGGAAGCTTTCCGCGATCAGCGCCGCCTGTGGCCCGTACTGCATATCGTGCGGGATCAGCGACAGCACCATCGCGATGAAGATCAACACCGGCGAGCCGGTATCGATGAGGCCGAAATAGATGAAGCCGAAGACACCCATCGTCGCGCAGCCGATGATGTACATCTTCTTTCGGCCGATACGGTCGGAGATGTAGCCGCTGAGCGGAATAGTGATCGCCGACAAACAGACCGCAGCGAGCACGCCCGCCAGCAACAGATCGCGCGAGGCATGCAGTGTCGTGGTTCCGTAGGCGAAGATGAAGGCAGTGAAAATGTAGAATGGCGCTTGCTCCGAGGTGCGCGCCAGTAATCCCGCCACAATCGTGCCCGGCTGCTTGCGGCATACTTCTGGGATCGGCGCCCGCTCGATCTTGTCCTCGGCGACAAGGTTGCGGAATACCGGTGTTTCCAGAATGCGCAGCCGAATCCACAAACCGATAGCGACAAGCACGATGCTCAAAGCGAAGGGGATACGCCAACCCCATGATAGGAAGGCATCGCCTGACACCTGGCTGAAGATCAGCACGGCAAGATTGGCCAAGAACAGGCCGGCGGGGCCGCCGAACTGCGGCCACGATGTGAGAAAGCCGCGCTCGTGGTTGTGGCGCGCCCACTCCATCGCCAGCAGCACCGCGCCGCCCCACTCGCCGCCGACGCCGATGCCTTGCAACAGCCGCAGAATGGTCAGAAGGACCGCGCCCCAAATGCCGATCGAAGCGTAGCCGGGTATGAATGCCACCAGAAAGGTCGAGATGCCCATCAGCACCAGCGTGACGATGAGAGTCGACTTCCGGCCAACACGATCGCCAAAATGGCCGAAGATGAAGGCACCGATCGGGCGCGCGACAAAGCCGACGAAATAGATGGCGAATGAGTTGAGCGTCGCCGTCAGCGGCTCTTCGTTTGGGAAGAAGAGCTTGCCGAACACGAGTCCGGCCATCGTGCTGTAGAGGAGAAAATCGTACCACTCGATCGTGGTGCCTATCGTCGAAGCGACGACAGCGCGGCGGAGCTCGCGGGCATGCTGGTCTGGCGTGAGCGCATAATTGACGTCGGTCACCGCTGCCATGTTGTTCCTCCCTGGATGCTGTGTGTCTCTGTTTATTTCCCCCTTAAATCGCCGCGGGCGCGGCATTCCGGATACGATCATCTTACCGTTGGGAATTTTTGCCAAGGGCCTTTGCCTCTGCACGCCGGGAATTTTGATGTTGTTCACCGACTATCTTTCCCACCATCCGCACCCCGTCCGAGAGCGAAATCCCCGACCTGTTGAGCGGGCGTCTGTGCCGCTGCACCGGCTGTACCGGCATCGTCGGCGCTATCAAGCAAGCCGCGGGTGGGAAGTGAATTGCTATTAAGCTCTCGCAGGAAACTTCCCCTCCCGCCCACGCCCGCAGCGCGTGGTGGGGAGGGGTCAGGGGTGGGGGGCACTTTTCGTTTGTCCCCCCACCCCGGCTCATATCGCTGACGCGATATTTCACCGACCCTCCCCACCGCTGCGCGGGGGGAGGGGAAATAAAAGGCGGAGCATTCCCGCGCGCGAATCCTTGGACACGCTCCCCGGCGCAAGTTCCCCCTCCACGCACGCTCGGCTATGATGGTCCATCGGGTTTTGCAACAAACGGGTCTGGGAAATGAACATAAGCGCAGCGGATTTTGAGCACAGCGGCGACCAAACGGGCGGCGACGACATTCTGCACTTCGATATATCCGATGCCGCGCTCGAAGCGGCCGCCAGCGCGATACCGGGCGGCGCCGGGGGCGCTATGTCATTTCCCAACGCGCCGACGGTGAGCATTTTGGTCGTCTGCTGCAGCTTTGACGGGTCATGAAGGACATCGTCGAAAAGCTTGAGGAGCGCCGCGCCTGCGCCCGCCGCGGCGGCGGCGACAAACGCATCGAGGCGCAGCATAAGCGCGGCAAGCTCACCGCGCGCGAGCGCATGGAATTGCTGATGGACCGCGCCTCGTTCGAGGAGCTCGACATGTTCGTCGAGCACCGCTCGAACGACTTCGGCATGGAGAAGTCAAAGATCGCCGGCGACGGCGTGGTCACTGGCTTCGGCACCGTCAACGGCCGCACCGTCTTTGCCTTCGCCAAGGATTTCACGGTCTTCGGCGGCTCGCTGTCGGAAACCCATGCGCAGAAGATCATCAAGATCCAGGACATGGCGATGCGAGCCCGCGCGCCGATCGTCGGCCTGTTCGACGCCGGCGGCGCGCGCATCCAGGAAGGCGTTGCCGCGCTCGGGGGTTACGGCGAAGTCTTCAAGCGAAATGTCATCGCCTCGGGCGTCATTCCGCAGATCTCGGTGATCATGGGCCCGTGCGCCGGCGGCGACGTCTACTCGCCGGCGATGACCGATTTCATCTTCATGGTGCGCGACACGAGCTACATGTTCGTCACCGGGCCGGATGTGGTGAAGACCGTGACCAATGAGATCGTCACTGCCGAGGAGCTTGGCGGCGCCTCGATCCACGCCACCAAGAGCTCGATCGCCGACGGCGTTTACGACAACGACGTCGAGACGCTGTTGCAAATGCGCCGGCTGATCGATTTCCTTCCCGCCAATGCGTCGTCGGGCGTGCCGGAATGGCCGTCATTTGACGACGTGGCGCGCACCGAGAAATCGCTCGACACGCTGGTCCCCGACAATCCCAACAAGCCTTACGACATCAAGGAACTGATCCTCAAAGTCGTCGACGAGGGCGATTTCTTCGAATTGTCGGAATCTTTTGCCCGCAACATCGTCATCGGCTTTGGCCGCATTGCCGGACGCACCGTCGGCTTTGTCGCCAATCAGCCGATGGTGCTCGCCGGCGTGCTCGATTCCGACGCGAGCCGCAAGGCGGCACGCTTCGTGCGCTTCTGCGACGCCTTCAACATTCCGATCGTGACCTTCGTCGACGTGCCGGGATTTTTGCCGGGCACGGCGCAGGAATATGGCGGGCTGATCAAGCATGGCGCCAAGCTTTTGTTCGCCTATTCGCAGGCGACCGTGCCGCTCGTCACCGTTATTACGCGCAAGGCCTTCGGCGGTGCCTATGACGTGATGGCGTCGAAACACATCGGCGGCGACCTCAATTACGCCTGGCCGACCGCGCAGATCGCGGTGATGGGCGCCAGGGGCGCGGTCGAGATCATCTTCCGCTCAGATATCGGCGACCCGGAGAAGATCGCCGCGCGCACTAAGGAATACGAAGAGCGATTTCTCTCGCCATTCATCGCCGCGGAGCGCGGCTACATCGACGACGTGATCATGCCGCACGCCACGCGCCCGCGCATCGCGCGGGCGTTGGCGATGCTGCGCGGCAAGACCGTCGAACTGCCGCCGCGCAAGCACGACAATTTGCCGGTGTGATTGGGTCGCTAATCGAGCAGTCTTCCGAATCGATCCCGTATCAATGGAAAGTCGGAATAAAGTGGATTGCTCTCGCGCTCGGCGACGAGATGCCTGAGATCGCGATCGTCCAAGGGTACAATGAATCCCCGATCATCTTTTGCCGTGTCACGACACCGTTCAATAAACAGATCTTTATTTTCAAAACCTCGACAAACTATAAGACCAATTTTGCCACGACTCGGCGAGAAGCGGCCAGCGAGTTGATCGAGTTCAGGGTTTCCTAAGTCGCGTGTGTAGTTTTTACACTCAACAAAGACGTGGGGAGCTGGATAATGCTTTGCCGCCCACTGAAAGAAGCCGTTTATAGCCATATTCGTGTAAGTGATATCAATTCTCTTACGACGGTCATGTATCTCATGCTGTACAATTGGGTTGGTTAAGTTTGGATACATCAAAGCCGTTAGAAGCCCCTCGGTAGCCTTTTCATAAATGTCAGCATCTGCAGTGCCAGGTTTGCAATCTAATAGTTTTGCAATTAGTCGATCCCAGTCGGGGGAGGCACTACCCTCTATGCTAGCGATATCGTCTAGCGTCAGCGGAAGATGTTTTTCAGTGTTCTTTTGATCCCTGTATTTTGATAGAATTTGCGGATAAGTCTTTGTGACGCGAGAAATTGTGGACTTTCCTTTATATTTTTCTATGATCGATTTTTTGGTGACACGCTTTCTCTCGTCCTTTTTTCCTTTCTTTATGATTTGCACCAACGCAGAATTCGCGTCTAGCTCAACCTTTTGTAAGTGGGTAAGCACAAAATACCGAAAATATTCACCGGAGTCGTATAAAAGGTGGTTACGAACAATTACTTTAGGAACTAACAGAAGTTTTTCGCCGTCAGCGATAGGGAGAGATACAAATTTCTGGTACCAACGTTCGTCTTTCGAGCTCCATAGCGGTCCAGATTTAACTCCAGGCTGAAGGCGAATACAGTAGTATTCACACATTCGCTGAGTATACCGAACTAACGGTTCGCGTATGATGTTGGTCGTTATATCTGAGATGATATCGATCGAAATTCCTTCGATCATTAACACCGTATCTTCCAAATCTTCCAGCAACCCGCTTTGTGCCGCTTCGCTCTCGCTCAACGCGCTCCATACTTCATGAGCGGAACCCTCGCCTAAAGCACGGCCACGCGATTTTGAACCTTTAGACAGGCCCAAATGAGTTTCATTGGGCTCTCGCAATACCCCTAATAGCGACTCCGCTTCCGCGTTTCGTCGCGCGTTGATTAGTTCTAGAATTTTATGAAAGAAGTTTTGTATTAGATGCACGCACTCGTCTCCGAAATCCGAAGGAAGCATCGTGAGTGCCTTCGGACTGATAAATAGGGGTGTGTCTTTCTTCACATCCACGTCGACGAAGTCGAGTGTCGCTTGTGTCTGTTCGAGATTGAAATAGCGAAAAATTCTCAACGCCAAGCCCCTGGTCACGGTTCAAAGTGTAGTAATGGGAAGTGGGAATTAGCTAGAGGCATGTGACAATCATCCGGTGCCCACGTCTTTCATCTCGGGTTATCGATGACGCGTGGGCTTCGCTGCGCTCAGCCCATCTACAAACTACTACAAACTACGAACTTAAGACCCAGCCATTCCGCCCAGTACTTTAGTACCTCTTTTCCTTTCACCCGCCGCATCTATTCTCGGAGTGTGACTGGTTTCTGGTCACGGCGCTGCAGCGCGATCACCTGCTGGGCCGGCATCGCGGCCGAATAGCGATCCGTCAGGCAAGACAATTTCGATCTTGAGCGAGGGTGTCATGAACATCAAATTGGCGGCGCAAGCCGGACAGGGCGGCCCAGTGACCGTTGCCTGTATGAACAAGGCGAAGACGCCGCTCGGTTACGATTTCGACAAGCTCACCGCGACTTTGCAAAAGTGCTACGACCAATATTTCCTGCCGATCTGGGGCTATCAGCTGACGCTTTACAACACGACCAGTCCCAAGCCATCGGATTGGCAGTTCATTTATTTCGACGATGCCGACACCGCGGGCGCGCTCGGTTATCACGACCTCACCCAGAACGGCCAGCCGATCTCGAAAATTTTCGTCAAGACCACGCTCGACGACAAACAGAGCGTGAGCGTCACCGCGTGTCACGAATTGTTCGAGATGGCCATCGATCCGATTGCGAATTTATGGGCGCAAGCCGCCGACGGCACGGAATACGCTTATGAAATGAGCGACCCGGCCGAGGAAGACACTTTCGATGTCGATGGCATAGCGATGTCGAACTTCGTCCATCCGGCTTGGTTCGAGCCGTTCAAGCATCCGCCCCACACCAAGTTCGATCACCTTGGCAAGCTGACGAAACCATCCAGCATGACCAAGGGCGGCTATGTGATCGTGAGGAAGGGCGGCAAGGTCACCCAGGAGTACGGCTCGAAGGCCAAAGCAAAGCGCTTTGCCAAGGAAGACCGCCGCGGCCATCGCAGCGAGTACCGCAAACGCAATGGACTTAGAATTTGAGCACTGGTGAGCGCGCCGTACTGCGCTGCGCCCCGGAAAACTTGCCGACGCGTCATGCCCGCGCTTGTCGCGGGCATCTCGCTTAGGCGGGCATTGACGTGCTTTCGTGATCGGGATGGCCGGGACAAGCCCGGCCATGACGAAAACGTGATGTCACTGCATCGTTGACTCATGTCACCGATTACGTTACATATGCTCCGAACCTCGCCCAATCGGACGGGCTGCGGCCGGCAGGCTGCATGCACGGGGCGAGTGCGGTGCCCGCGGGCGGACTTGCAACCCGCTCCCGGGCGGCTTCGGGTACCCGCCCGACCGGCAATACGACTGGTCTGCGAGGAGCTTCGCTGTACTGAGACGGGTCGGTTTGCGGGTAACGCCCGCTTACGGGCCCCATCCCAGGTAGCGCGGACTGAAGCTGAGCGGTGGCGTTCGGTCGCCTAAGCAAGAGCCGCGGTGGAACGCCGATAGATGTGCGCCTCACGCTTGAGGCGCGGCCGTGCTCGTCTGGCACGGCGAACGACCGTTGCGTCTGTCGGCGTTTCGCCTCCGATTTTTTCTTTTTCTTCGTAGCCCGGGTGGAGCGCAGCGAAACCCGGGGAGCGAACCGGAACGGGTTCGGGCGGGACCCGTTGGCTTCATTCGGGCTACATTTTGCAAAGCGGCCGTAGCGAAGAACCAAGCGGGCTCCACCACCTGTCTCTCTTCGCACTCCGTTTCGCGCTTACGTGACCGTGGTGTGTCATAGCTCGGATGCTGAGCCGCATCGCGAGAACGGGATTTTATTTCCTCTCCCCGCTGTGCGGGGAGAAGGAGCAAAAGGCGCCGCGACAACGGTGTCGCCCGCCTGTGCTTGCCGATTGTATGTGACCAAAGTCATAGCTTTGGTTGATTGGGAGGTGCGGAATTCATAAAGCGGATTTTAAGGAAACTCGAAAAGGAATTTGATCGCGGAAAGAATTTGCGCCGCGCTAGGGAGGGGGAAATGGACCCAAACCAACTGGAAATAGACCCTAAGCAGCAAGAAGCTGACCCTAAGCAAGGACCAATGCAACTCAAGCAACGGTTATTCATCGGCTGCCTCGGCGCCATGGCCCTGATCGTGGCCAATCTCTGCGTGGTCGATCTCAATACTGTCTTTGCACATTTGCTCCCACTGGAAGCTTTTACTTACTTTGTCCGCCTTTTAGGCCTCTGCGCTGCAGCGTGCGTTGTTATTTATTTGAACAGCGACGAATTTCGTCCGGTTAAATTATTCCAATTAGGTGTCATGGCGCCTGCAATCATCACCCAGATGTTGAATGGCGCGGCGGTCGTGAACAAAACCCCGACTAGTCCGACGACCGCACCACCCGTGCAGTCCGGATGGTTGCTTATTCCACGAGCGAACGCCCAGCCTGCTGCCGCACCTCAAGTTACGCCGACGGTACGCGATTGCACAAAGCCCCAGAATCCGAGCGTCTCCCAGCAAATCTTGAAGGGATTGGCCGGCATCACCCCAGGCAATCAATGGTTCGTCGTTGTCGGCTCGTCTGGCAGTGCGGAAGGGGCGGCAAACAACGCCAATCAGCTCAACGCCCAATTTCCCGGTAAATCCATATCGAGATTTGCGGCCCGACGAGCGTACCAAACTCGCCTTATCGCGTGGTCATCGCGCAATATTTGACTTACGCGGACGCCGCTAACGTAAAGAACGCCGCAATCGCCGCCGGCCTGCCGAGCGACACTTGGCTGTGGAATCCATTTGCCGTCAACCAGTAACTGGCTTGCTATTCGGCAAAACCTGCGCGGTCAGCTCGCCAAGCTGCCGCGCAGTTGCAAGTGTGAGCTTCAATATTTATTGACCGCTCATTGGCTGGAGCGATTCACGCCTCTTCACCACCAGTCGCTTGGCGATTATCCTGGTCGACCGATTTATTCGAGGGCAGGGGACATGCGAAAACTTTTAATTACGATTGCTTTTGCTGTCGTCGCGGCGGGCTTGGCCCGCGCCGACAATTTCCCTTCGCGCCCGATCACGCTGATCGTGCCATTCCCGCCGGGCGGATCGACCGACGTCGCCGCCCGCATCATGGCCGACAAGATGGGCGCGGCGCTCGGCCAGCCGGTGATCGTCGAGAATGTTGGCGGCGCCGGCGGCTCGATCGGCGTCGGCCGGCTCGCGCGCTCAACGCCCGACGGTTACACCATCGATATCGGCCAATGGGACACCCATGTCGGGACCATCATCTACAATATCAATTTCGACCTGCGGACCGATTTTGCACCGATCGGTCTGATCTCCATCAATCCGATGCTGCTGGTGGCAAAGAAAACGCTGCCGGCTGACGATCTCAAGTCGCTGGCCGCTTACATGAAAGCGCATCCGGGCGATGCCAAGTTCGTCAATCAGAACGCTTCGGCGCAGGTCGGCGGCTTGTTGTTGCAGAAGCTCACCGGCACGGATCTCTTGTTCGTGCCCTATCGCGGCGCCGGCCCGGCGATGACCGACCTGATCTCGGGTCAGGTCGATCTTCTTCTGGTGCAGGGCGCGGTGGCGCTGCCGCAGGTGCGCGCCGGCACGATCAAGACGCTCGCCGAATTGTCGCCGGAGCGTTCGGCGTCGATGCCGGACATTCCCTCGGCCGCCGAATCCGGCGTGCCCGGCCTTTACATTGCCGGCTGGTTTGGTTTCTACGCGCCGAAAGGCACGCCGGCGGACGTCATCGCCAAGCTCAATGCGGCGGCGGTGCAGGCGCTGGCCGATCCGCAGGTCAAAGCGCGCTTCGCCCAGCTCGGCCTCGACGTCGCCGCGCGCGAGCAACAGACGCCGGAAGGCCTCGCCGCATTTCAGAATGCGGAAATGGACAAATGGTGGCCGATCATCAAAGCGGCCGGGATCCGAGGGGAGTGATGAGGCTCGCGGCGGGAAAGAGATTTCTATTCTTTCCTCTCCACCGCTGCGCGGGGAGAGGTCGGATTGCGCAGCAATCCGGGTGAGGGGGCGCGGCCGCAATTCTGAGTATCGCGGTTACGCCCCCTCATCCCAACCTTCTCCCCGCACGCGGGGAGAAGGAGCGCGCAGAGCGTCGGAGGAGTCACAAATGCCCAAAGCCTATTTCATCGTTCGCTCGGTGGTCGAACCGCCGCTGCGGCAAAGGTTCGATCAATGGTATTCGAGCCACCACCTGCCGATGGCGCTTTCCGAATTCAAAGCGGAGAAATGCTGGCGATTCTGGAGCGCGCTCGATGCCGGCGTGCATTACGCTGCGTATCAATTCTCCGACATGGCGAAGCTCGACGCGGTGCTCAATTCCGACGGCTTCAAAATGTTGGTCGCCGATTTCGATCAGGCCTGGCCGCATGGCGTGTCGCGCACACGCGACCGGCTCGAACTCACGGAGGAGCGGAGCGGTTCGTAGTGTAAGGGCAGGCACAGCCGCAAAGGCGCTGCTATGCCTGATCCCGGTTTAATCGGCGCCGATCTACTGTGTCTGCCAGAAGGTGTCGGTGCCGTATATCGGCGGCTGTCCTTGTCTGTACAGAGTCCAATTCGTCCACATCGATCCGCCAAACACCGATCCAGTTCATACGGTTGTGGAATGGCAGTTCTGAATGCCATTGTTCCACACGACAGTGAAAGTGACCGAAGAGCCGTTCGCCTGCCCTGTTATCTTATAACGATTCACGTTGTTCCCGCATTGACACCCAAATCCTTCCGCGCGGTTGCAGTACAAGTCGGTGAAGTTTACAGCCGCGGGGCTTTTGCCAAGCTTAAGCTCCATCGTCGAATTGCGCTGGTTCTGCCATTTGGACGGTAGCGGCAAGTTCTGAGCAAATGCACCGACCGACGTTGCAACAACAAACACCAAGGCCGTCACAAAACCTTTCATCTCAATCTCCCAATGAAGAGTGATCAATCAGCCACACGTAAAGGTAGTTTATTTTTAGCAATGCACTCAAGGCGTACAAACAAATGGTGAAAAAAATTCACCTCCACCCGCCGCCGCCATTTACGTACACGGTGTCGGCAGTCATGAAAGAACAGGCGTCAGAGCACATGAACAGAACCAGCTCGCCGATTTCCTCGGGCTCGCCGAAACGCTTCATCGGCACATCGTCAAGAAATCGCTGGACCAGCTCCGGCGAGGACTGCGCCGCTTCCTGGAACGGCGTCTGGATCGGTCCGGGCGAAATCGACAGCGCGCGGATGCCTTGGGTGGCGAATTCGCGTGCCACGCCCATTGTCATCGACACCACAGCGCCCTTGGCCGCGGCGTAATGCACCGACGAGCCAGGACCGCCGCGCCGATGCGCCATGCTCGCCATATTGACGATCACGCCGTGCTTGTTCTTGAGCATGTGCGGCAGCACCGCTTGCATCGTGTAGAACGTGCCGTTGACATTGAGCGCGAAGGTCTTGTCGAGAAGCGCGTCGTCGATCTCCAAGAACTTGGCGCGGCGGATCGCGGCACCGGCCGAATTGAACAGAAATTGCAGCGCACCAAATGCGGCGACCGCGCGCTGCACCATCTCGTTGACTTCGACGCGCGCGGTGACATCGGTCTTGAGCGCGAGCGCTTGGCTGCCGGCGGCATTGACCGCAGCCGCGGTGTCGCGCGCGCCTTGCTCGTTGATGTCGGCGCAAACGACATTGGCACCTTCGCGGGCAAAAATCAGCGCGGTGGCGCGGCCGATGCCACTCGCCGCGCCTGTGATGAGGATCGTCTTTCCGGCGAAATAGTCCGGCGTCTTCGGCATGTCGCGTTCCTTTGGGCTTGCTTAGTGTCGTCGCCAGTGATTGTGCCCATTCGTCGCGCTTGCGACAATCGGCAATGGATGAGTAGCCGTGAGGGAGAGATCAATGCCGCGAACGCCAATTGAATACCGCGACGCCAGCCCGAAGGTTCGCGCCGTATTTGACGACATCAAGCGCACGCGGCAGGTCGATGACGTCAACAATTTCTGGAAATATCTGGCGCACGATCCGGCACTCTTGGCGCGTACTTGGCAGAGCGTCAAAGAAGTCATGGCTGCGGGCGCGCTCGATCCGCTCACCAAGGAGATGGTCTATCTGGCGGTCAGCGTCACCAATGGTTGTGGCTATTGCATCGCCAGTCACACGGCGGCCGCGCGCAAGGCGGGAATGAGCGAAGCGATGTTCGGCGAGCTCATGGCCGTGGTCGGCATGGCGAACGAGACCAATCGCCTGGCGAATGGCTATCGAGTGCCGGTGGACGCAGCGTTTGATTAGTTTTGGCGAGTGCGAGTAGCGAGTAAGCCTGCCATTCGCTATCCACTATTCGCCTTCTTACGGCTTGGCGACTTCAACTTCCAAGTTCCCGTTATTCGCAGGCACTTTGCGTATAGAAATCGGCCCCGGCACGAAAGCCGGGGCCGCTGCAAGGGATCTCAGTTCAGGTTCCGCGTTAGTGCTGCGGGTTGTCATTGTTCAGCGCCGGAGTGACCGGCGACGATGGATTTGCCGGCGCTGGTGCCGTTGATGTCGTCGGTGCCGGCGAGGTTGAAGGCGAAGGATTCGAGGCTGGCGGCGCCATTTGCGTTGCCGGCCGCGTCTCGTTCGCTGCGGTGTTGGTTCCGTTCTGTCCGGTCTGGTGCCCTATGCCAAACACGACCGCTAGGACGATCGCCACAAATACGGCGGCAGCGATCCAGCCCCAGGCCGAATTGCCGGTCCGCACATTGGGATCGTATGCGGTGTCCCGCTGGAACGGGTCATCCGGGTTGCGGTAGTCATAATCAGACATGATGGGCCTCCGTCCATCGATTGCGCTGAGTGACAACCGGAGCGCGGGGAGGGCCGTTCCGCCTCGTTTGCCGAATACCGCCTGCGCGGCGCCGACATAGCCGCGGAACCTTGGCACCGCAGTGTGGGGCAGAATGGTGGCGCAACCATTGCTTGCCTAGTGCGAACCGATCGAGTTCTCGGCCGCAAGACGCGCGTCGAAAATCGCGCCACCGTCGCGCCTGAGATTTTTGACGTTGAGAACCGTGTGTCGGCCCGATGACTTTTTTTGCGAAGCGGCTATTGTGCGCGCGACCGCGCTCGTAGCTCAGCTGGATAGAGCATCAGACTTCGAATCTGAGGGTCGGGAGTTCGAATCTCTCCGAGCGCGCCAAATAAATCAATAACTTAGCGGACATTTCGAAACAGCAATCTTCCCAATAAATCCGATTGGGAAGACGTTGGGAAGATTTTGCCGCTAGTCCGCTAAAGTCGCTTCGCGCCCACTCAGGAAGCGCGTTTGAGACATCCGATTGAAACAACTTAGCAAATAGAGCCGCCTGCGGGCCTCTTAGAGAGGAGCATCGTGCTCCTCTAGGCCGCTCGGCACGGGCGGCTTTTTCATTTCAAGCGAGAGGCGGACTTATGAGCGACGAAATACGAATTGATCGTGTGCGACGAATTAAGAATGCAGCAGAGCGACTGGGCTGCAGCACCAAGACTGTTCAGCGATTGATGGCACGCGGCGAAATCGCCTTCGTGCGAATCACCGATCGCATTCCCGGAATTACCGACAGCGAAATCGACCGCTTCATTGCGGCGCGCACCATGGGGGCTGCATGAAATTAGTGCAAAGCGATCGCCGCACCGATCGTGAAAATCAGGATGGCGACCCGCCGAACTTAGATCGCGCCGTTGAGATTGAACGGTTGGCGGCTCTGGATACGGTCGACTATGAGATTGCCCGCAAAAGGGCCGCCGATCGACTGGGCATCCGCGCATCCATCCTTGACGATTTGCGCAACCAAAAACGCCGCGAGTTGAAACTTGACGGCGCCAAGACTGATGAGGGCCAAGGCCGCACGCTGGCCCTTCCCGAAGTCATGCCCTGGCCGGACCCGATTGACGGCGATCGCGTCGCTGAAGCTCTTAAGGCTACGATCAAACGATACATCCGCATGTCCGATGCCGAAGCGGACGTGTGTGCTCTTTGGGTGCTCCTTAGCTGGGCGATCGATAAATTTTCCAAGGCACCCCGGCTCGCTATTACCTCGCCAACGAAGGGGTGCGGCAAGACCACGCTATTGACCCTTCTCAGCAAGCTTTGCCGTAAGCCGCTGCGCTCCGGCTCGACTACGCCGTCGGTTCTATTCCGGGTCATCGAGATACTTCACCCCACGTTTCTGCTAGATGAGAGCGAAAAATTTCTCGAAATAGGTTCGGAGTTTCATGCGCTGCTTAATCAAGGGCACGCCAGGGGCGACTTCGCCTTGCGCAATGTCGGCGACAGTCACGAGCCGAGAATGTTTGACACGTTCTGCTTGGCCGCATTTGCCCGAAACGGAAGGATACCTGACGACCTCGAACAGCGTTCGATCGTTATTGAGCTACAGCGGCGACTGCCCGGTGAGAGATTGGACGTTCTACGCGATGACCGCGCCGACGATCTGCACAATCTCGCACGTATGTGTGCCCGCTGGTCAGATGACTATGCCGACGACATCTCCGACATCGAGCCGGATATGGGGGCTTGATAAATCGAACAGCAGATAATTGGCGGCCGCTGTTCACTATCGCTGACCTGATCGGCTTAGATTGGCCGGCGCGTATTCGCGAAGCCGCCGACATTATGATCGGGACAGAGCCGGACAGCGACGACAGCGTCCTACTCGCGGACATTAAGACGACCTTCGAGGCGAGGGACGCCGATCGTCTGTCATCTTAGGAAATCTGCGAAGCTCTGGTCGCCATAGAAAGGCAGACCGTGGGCCGAGTACGGCAAGAGCGGCAAACCCATTTCCAAGAACCAGCTCGCCAAACGCCTCAAGCGGTTCAAGATAGTTCCGGACAGCGTCCGGATCGGCGGCAAGACCCCAAAGGGTTACTATCGGCATCAGTTTCAGGAGGCTTGGGACCGCTATTTGTCCTTTACCCTCCAGGAAACCCCTTCCGAGACCGCAACACCGCAACAATCCCGATGAAATGGGCACTTCTGTTACGTTTCAAAACGCAACAGGAAAAGCCGTGTTGCGGTTCGAAAAGTAGCGAGAACCCCCCGTCAAATGGGCATTGTTGCGGTGTTGCGGATGGAAACGCGGTTTTGGACGAGGAAGAGAAGAGGGGTGCTCAAAAATGCACACAGTGCGGTGAGGATGGCGCCGAGCTGGAGGCCTACTATGGAGAGGCTTCGGCGTGGCTACACCGCGGGGCTTGTGAGGACGCCTGGAGAGCCGCCTGTGATTCTCGATGATCTAACTATCCCGTCGTATCTCGATCGACGGCCAAGCTGATCACGCGGACGGCCCGCGCCTGCCGACAAGCAATAACATCACTGTTATCAATTGCCGTTGCCGGGACACAATTTCCGAAAACAGCATAGAAGTGCCCTATTGACGCGGCCACCAAAGGGAGGATGCTTGGCCGCGTCCACAATAACCTGACCGCGGAAGGGTGATCAGGTTTTTCACGCGCGCGTTGGACGCCGCAGATCACAAAGGATATTTTCGAGGACGCTGAATCCCATCTTACGGAACAAGAAAACATGAGATAGGTGAAAGTGTGCCTTTCGTTAGTTCACAGGCAACGGGGGAACGTGACCGATGTCAACTCGCCGGTGAAAGCTGAAAGCGCCGCCCAAATCAGGTCAATGCTGACAATCTAACTGACTAGTGACGGATGTAATCGCGTAGCGCTTCGGCTTCGTGTTCTATCTCTTCGACGCGGTTCTTGACCACATCACCAATTGACACGATGCCGATCGGATTTTCCTGCTCCACCACCGGCATATGGCGGAATTTTCCGGTCGTCATGCGGCCCATTAAGCCTTCGATCGTGTCATCTTCTGTGCAGGTCTTTACATCGCGGGTCATGACCTGACTGACCCGTTCGTTCAGTGCTGTCGGCCCGCGCTCGGCGAGCGCGCGCACAATGTCGCGCTCTGACAGGATGCCTACGATTCGGTGATCGGCGCCGAGGATGACAACCGCACCAATGCGTCGCTCGGCAAGCAATTTTATCGCCGCAGTAACATCCGCGGTCGGCTCAATCGTGACGACTTCGCCGCGCTTGCTGGCCAAAATGTTCTTGACGATCATGATAGCCTCCCTTCCAGTCGTGGCGGGCAGAGCCAAGCTCCCGGGTTTCAATCATGATCCGCCCCAAGGCCGGTTCGTTCAAGAGAGAGACAGTGCAGTGCGATAAGACAAACCGGCTTGCAGCCTGCGCCGACGCGCAAATCCCGATGCTGTTCCTGCAAGGCACCCGCGATCGCTGCACGGCCGTGAAGGCCGGTTTCTTCTCAAGTATTTCCTGACCGAGCGTCCAAAACGGCGCGCTGGCAAACGCTGAACATTCGGCGAAAGAGTAAAGCAAATAGCGCGCGATGCCTTGCTCGCCGAGACTTATCGCTGCTCAGATGCCCTTTGCCCAGCATCACCTTGGCCGGATTACTGCGGACCAGCGAGCCGAACGGCGTCAGGATCGCGGAGTTTTCGTTGATCTGAACAAGCACAACACAACCAACTCAATCACACCAATAACGTGCGGCTCCGTTTAATTCCTGACCTAACACGTCGGGGAATTTATCCGGTGCTTAACCTTCGACTCAAAAGACGACATTGATATTAAAGGCTCCGTCAATCAAACGGAGCCGCTGATTTGCTCGCACGCCATTTGGCGACCTTCTGTTTTGCGGCGGTGCCGCGAAAGAAAGACAAAAACCTCATGTTCGCTATATGCGGTGCAACAACTACCGCGTTTTGGTTGGCCTCAAACTTTAGTCTGTTTCATTTCTGTCACACCCTCATCATTTCGTCGTCACGATCGCGCGAACAAACAGAACAAATCTTGTCACGGGTCGCGCGTAGGCTCATCATGACTGCTCGGGGGATGGGCCGTAGGAGGGACGGCCCATGGACGACTTCATCCCTGGCGAAAAACGCCCGTTGGCAAGCGGCGTTGAGCAATCAGAGCGCTCCGCTGTAGGCCGGCCTGTAACCACGCCAAGTGTCGCGCATCTCCGCCGCCACCTAGAAAATGGCGCTGGCGAATTGAGCAGCTCACCGGTGAAGCCGAGCAGTTCTTCTTCATACAACGACAGCTTGGATCGCCATATGAATGAACTCAGCAATCTAATCGCGACACAAGTCGATTTGATCGAGAAAAATAAATTGAAAGGCCACAACGTCGAGCGGTCTCAAAACCTCCTGATCACGATGAATGAGCTGATGGCGAATTATCAGATTCTTCGTCAGAGAAATGAGCGCTGCGGTTAGCGCACCGGGCTGGTCCCAACCACCCGGTAAGCGCTGGTGGCCCCGGATACCTATCCCCCGACACCCCGGTCCGGGGCCACGCCTCTTGAATATCGAACATTTACCGGTCAACCTTGTGCAGTGCGGAACCAAATTCCGGTGTCGCAGCTTTAAGCTGCGCGTGGAAAGACGTATGGGGGATTGGATGTCCGGCAGCGAAAAGGTAGCGGCGTATCGGCTACATGCTGCGCACTGCGCCGAGATAGCGCGAAGAAGTTGGGACCCTGAGACGAGGGTCAGTCTTATTAAAATGTCCGAAGTCTGGCTGCGGCTCGCCGACCTAGCCGAGAAGAATAGCGAATCCCAACAGCCTGTCGCGGAAACGACAGGGGGTCCGCAATCCAGTCCAGGTGATCGCGCCGACACGACAGCCACCTCCGAAGAGCACCCAACACGGTTTGGTGGAGTTGACGCGCCGACTCGAAGCTGAGTTGCGGGGCTTGCCGCCGCTTCGGAGCCGGTCATCGCCACCGCGCGAAACGAGCCGCGATCCTCGGCGCAGGCGGGCCCGATGAGCGTTGGGCCAAGGCTGGCGTTTTATGAACGCTAAATTTTTTGAGGAACAACGACGAGAGATGGTTGCGACAATCAGGGCGATAGCCGAACACATCGCTGCCGAGCTTGGCAAGACTGCGTTGGACGAGCGAGTCCTCAGGGCAATGGCCAAGGTGCCGCGACACGAGTTCGTGCCGGCCGAGGTCCAATCTTACGCTTACCTGAACCGGCCAATTCCGATTGGTTTCGATAAGACAATCTCGCAACCGTTGATGGTTGCGGTGATGACAGACCTGCTCGAGCTAGAGCCTGACGACATGGTTCTCGAAATCGGTACTGGCCTCGGTTATCAGTCCGCAGTGCTCGCCGAGCTGGCCGGCAGGGTGTACAGCGTCGAAATCATCGACGAACTCGCGCAACGAGCAGTGCGGCGGCTGAAACGACAGGGCTATACCAACGTCGCAGTTCGCGTGGGCAACGGCTATGCCGGCTGGCCGAAGCACGCACCGTTCGACAAAGTGATGGTGACGGCGGCGCCGGACCTTATTCCGCCTCCGCTGATCAACCAGCTCAAGGCCGGCGGAAGGATGGTGATCCCGGTCGGTTTGCCCGTCGCTCAGCAGCTTGTCGTGGTCGAGAAAGACTTGAACGGCAGAGTCGCAACGAAGGAAATGATGCCGGTACTGTTCTCGGTGCTCGAGGGATCCGACGAATCTGCATTCCGGGTATCCTGATCAAGGTGATTGCCTGATGGACGTACAAGGCGCGGGTAGCGCTCCAGTTTTCCGAATTAATTGATCGAACACGCACAAAGATCAGGGACGGAAACGGCTATTAGCCCAGTCGAGAAGAGGGGGACGCTGTGATTTTCCCGAAAACAATATCTGAGCTTTTCCCGGACGTCCGCCAACCGACGAGGATTGGAAAGGGCTGCAGCCTGCAACCAAAACCACTTGCGGAGCCGGCCGCGAAGAACCTCCACCATAATTTAGAGAAACTAACTCGCCGGCTTGAAGCTCTTTGGGCTTTCCTCAACCCATTCCATTTGCTGGATTTTGTAGACTTTGGCGCCGCCCGGAGCTTCGACCTCTACTGTGGCGCCCCTGGTTTTGCCGATCAACGCGCGCGCGATTGGTGAAGTTACCGAAATCTTCCCCTTGCTCGCGTCAGCTTCCGGCTCACCAACGATCTGCCATGTCTTCTTCTTACCCGTGTCCTCCTCAATCAGCGTCACGGTGGCCCCAAACTTGATGGTGTCGCCGGAAAGCTTCGATAAGTCGATTATTTCGGCACGCGCGAGCTTGTCATCTAGCTCGACAATGCGGGCTTCATTGATTTCTTGCTCTGCCTTTGCAGCCTGATATTCCGAATTCTCAGCCAAATTGGAATCATCGGCAATTGCTTCTTGAATCCTTTGAATTAGACGAGGTCGTTCGGTTCGAATGCGGTGCTTCAGCTCATTTTCGAGAGCTGAGTGCCCGACGGCGGTCATGGGGAGCTTGTTCATTGATTTTTGCGTCTATTTGAGAATGGACCGAGGTCGCGGCTTTAGGTCAAGGCGCTGGTCAGGCCATCATGCTTCGACACGCACTCCGCACACTGCGGGAAAGCGGCGCTGACGTATTGTCTAATATCCATAAAAGTCTAAAAAATAACAAACGGGGATCACGCCGGTCCGCGCACTGAAAATTCCAGAAAAAATCACATCCCCCGCCGTCATTATTCCAATGCGATGGCAGCCATGACTTGCATGGGCCAACCAATGTCCGCTTTCGGGGTAAAGCGGACATCGCAAATTCGTCCCGTCATGTCGGCTTATGACCCAAAGGCGACATCGGCCCGCCCGTTTTGCTGCAACGCGGTGCATAGCTCTCGCTCGAAGATCGTATTAGACTTACACGCAGGTGGTTCTCGGCCACGGGAGTAAATCCCATGAGGCGGCGGGAATTCATCACGCTTTTCAGCAGCACTGTAGTTGCATGGCCGCTGACCGCGCGGGCGCAGCAGGCGGCGACACCGGTGATCGGTTTTCTCGATTCCGCGTCGCCACAGGAAAGTGCCAATCTCGTTGCGGCTTTCCGCGTAGGATTGAGCGAGACCGGTTACGTTGAGGGTCGGAGCTTGGCGATCGAGTATCGCTGGGGACAAAACGAACCCGCTCGACTGCCGGAACTGGCGGCCGATCTGGTCCGCAGACGGGTGGCCGTCATCGTCACGCCGGGAAACATCTCGGCGGCGCTCGCGGCCAAAGCCGCGACTGCGACCATTCCGATCGTCTTTAGTAGCGGTGCAGACCCGGTCCGGGTTGGTCTCGTCGCCAGCCTCAATCGGCCCGGCGGCAACATTACCGGCATCAGCTACATGAACGTGGAGCTTGGAGCTAAGCGGCTTGGAATCCTGC
>Ga0306920_100003308_pt1 | contig 20401 bp, 20 predicted proteins | sample flu12Cox44000170_FD_204666 | JGI IMG/M metagenome (GOLD analysis project Ga0306920, IMG submission 204666) | Lab enrichment of tropical soil microbial communities from Luquillo Experimental Forest, Puerto Rico - flux4day.12C.oxic.44.000.170 (v2)... | ecosystem: Environmental > Terrestrial >... | reverse complement strand
CGACGGCCTCCTCTACACGTTCAAGATCCGCCAGGGCATCCGCTTCCACGACGGCTCGCCGCTGACGTCGGCCGACGTCAAGGCCAGCTACGACAAGATCCTGTTTCCACCGGAGGGCGTGCGCAGCATTCGCAAACATCACTATTCGGCGGTGGCGAGCGTCGAGGCGCCGGACGCGAGCACCGTCACGTTCAAGCTCAAGTTCCCGTCGGCCTCGCTCCTCACGAATCTCGCCTCGCCGTGGAACGTGATCTTCCCGAAGAAGTACCTCGACCGCGACCCGAACTATTTCAAGAGCAACGTCGTCGGCTCCGGACCGTTCCGGTTCAAGAGCTACACGCGTGGGTCGTCGTTCGAAGGCGAGCGCAACCCGGACTACTTCGTCAAGGACCGGCCGTATCTGAGCGGCTACAAGTACTTCATCAGCACGGAGACATCCGTGCGCGCGGCGGCGATCCGCTCCGGCCGCGCGTACGTCGAGTTCCGGGACCTGCCGCTGGCCGAGGTCGAGTCGATCCGGAAGCAGCTGGGCGACAAGGTCGTCGTCCAGCAGACTCCATTCGTCATCCACTTCGATATCGCGATCAACAACACCGTGAAGCCGTTCAGCGACGTCCGCGTGAGGAAGGCCCTCAACCTCGCGATCGATCGGTACACGGCGGGCAAGGTCCTGTCCCCGCTCACGGGCCTGCGCGACGTCGGAGCGCTCACCCGTCCGGGCACGGAGTGGGCGATGACGTCGGCCGAGCTCGAGAAATTCCCGGGCTTCGGACGCGACGCCGAGCGGAATCGCGGCGAGGCCCGGCGGCTCCTGGTCGAGGCGGGCTACCCGAACGGCTTCAAGGTGGTGCTGAAGAATCGCAACATCAAGCTCCCGTATCAGGACTGGGCGGTGTACGTGATCCAGGAATGGCGCAAGATCGGCGTCGAGGCCGAGCATCGGCCGCTCGAGACGGCCGCCTGGTACGCGGACGGACGAGACCAGGCGAACTTCGAGGTCGTCGTGTCTCCGACCGGCCACTTCGTCGACGATCCCGATGCCTTGCTCGCGCCGTTCATCACCGGGGCCTCGCAGAACTGGGGCCGCTTCTCCAACCCCGCCATCGACGACCTGTACGACCGTCAGGCGCGGACGCTCGACCCGGCCGAGCGCAAGAGGCTCGTCATCGAGCTCCAGAAAATGGTGCTGGAGAACGCCTACCACATCCCCGGTCTCTGGTGGTCGAGGAACGTGGTGCACTGGGCCAAGATGAAGAACTGGGTGGCTCCGCCGAGCCACTTCACCAATCAAAAGCTCCAGGACGTGTGGCTGTCGGAGGATTGACATGCGAAATCGTCTGATGATCGTCGCCGTCGTCGGGCTCTGTCTCCTGGGTGGCTTCTTGGGCTCGGCGGCGCCGGCCGCTGCGCAGGCGTCGGAGACGCCGCGCCGGGGCGGCGTCCTGCTCGCGGCCATCGCGGCCGACGCGCCGAGCCTCGATCCGCATCAGGAGGGGACCTTCGCCACCATCGAGCTGGTGGCGCCGCTCTACAGCACACTGATCCAGATCGACCCGCAGAGCTACCCGAAGATCATCGGCGACGCCGCCACCGAGTGGAAGATCGCGCCCGACGGGCTCACCTACACGTTCAAGCTTCGGCCGGGCATCCGCTTCCACGACGGGTCGGCCTTGACGGCGGCCGATGTCAAGGCCACCTACGACAAGATCGCCTTCCCGCCGCCGGGAGTCCGGAGCATCCGGAAGAACGCCTACGGCGCGATTGCGAGCATCGAGGCGCCCGACGCGGCGACCGTCGTGTTCAAGCTCAAGTTCCCGTCGGCCTCGCTGCTCGGCAACCTGGCCTCGCCGTGGAACGTCATCTATCCGAAGAAGTACCTCGACCGCGACCCCAACTACTTCAAGTCGAATGTCGTCGGTTCGGGGCCCTTCAAGTTCAAGAGCTACACCCGCGGCTCGACGTTCGAGGGCGAGCGGAACCCCGACTACTTCATCAAGGACCGGCCGTACCTCGACGGCTACAAGTTCTTCATCAGCACCGAGACGTCGGTGCGCGCCGCGGCGCTCCGATCCGGCCGCGCCTGGATCGAGTTCCGCACGATGCCGCTCGCGGAGGTGGGAGCCATCCGCAAGCAGCTCGGCGACAAGGTCGTCGTCCAGGACACGGCCGCGACCGGTCAGTTCGGAATCGCGATGAACCAGACCGCGAAACCGTTCACGGACATTCGCGTCCGCAAAGCGCTCACCCTGGGGATCGATCGCTACACGGCGAGCCGGGTGCTCTACCCGATCGCGAGCCTGAGGGACGTCGGCGGACTGATGCGTCCGGGTACTGAGCTCGCGATCGCGGAGCCAGAGCTACAGAAGCTGCCGGGGTTCGGACGGGATCCCGAGAAGAACCGGGCCGAGGCCAAGCGCCTGCTGGCCGAAGCGGGCTACCCCAACGGCTTCAAGGTCGTCTTGAAGAACCGCAACGTGCGGGTTCCGTACATCGACTTCGGCGTGTTCGTGGTCCAGGAGTGGCGCAAGATCGGGGTCGAGGCCGAGCACCGGCCGCTCGAGACGGCGGCGTGGTTCGCGGACGGACGGGACACGGGAAATTTCGAGGTGATCATCAACGGCGTCTTCAACTACATGGACGACCCCGACCTGTTTCTCGAGCGCTACACGACCGGGGATACGAACAACTGGGGTCGATTCTCCGATCCTCGGATCGACGATCTCTTCGCGCGTCAGACGCGGGCGCTCGATCCTTCCGAGCGCAAGCGGCTCGTGAACGAGATCGAGCGGATCGTCCTCGAGAACGCGTATCACATCCCCGGGCTCTGGTGGGCGCGCAGCGTCGTGCACTGGGCGAAGGTGAGGAACTACGTGGCGCCGCCCAACCACTACTCGAACCAGAAGCTGCAGGACGTCTGGCTGGCCGAGGACTGAGGCGCGGCCCGACCACCTGACAAGTAACCTTACAGGCAGCACGAGTTGACAGGTGCCCCGGCGAATTGTACCGTCCGCCACTAATCGGTAGCAGAAATCAATCGAGCGTCCCCGACGCTCGGGAGGTCACTGATGGCGGCAGGAATCCGGCGGTACCATGTCTGGCTCATCGTGCTCGCTCTCGCGGTCGTGGTGGCGTCGGCCGTCACGACCGTCAACGCCGCCGAGACGCCCCGTCGTGGCGGCATCCTTCTGGCGGTCATCGGCGCCGATCCGCCGAGCCTCGATCCGCACCAGGAAAGCACGTTCGCCACCCTGCAGCTGGTGGCGCCGCTCTACAGCACGCTCTTGCAGACCGACCCCTACGACTATCCGAAGATCATCGGGGACGCGGCCAGCGAGTGGAAGATCTCGCCCGACGGGCTGACCTACACCTTCAAGATCCGCCCGGGGATCAAGTTCCACGACGGCTCACGGCTGACCGCCGTCGACGTCAAGGCCACCTACGACAAGCTGCTCTTCCCGCCGAAGGGAACGCGCAGCATCCGGCAGAACAGCTACTCGTCGGTCACGACCGTCGAGGCCCCGGACGCGAGCACGGTCGTCTTCAAGCTCAAGTTCCCGTCGGCGTCACTGCTCCTGAACCTGGCCTCGCCCTGGAACGTGATCTATCCGAAGAAGTACCTCGACAAAGATCCCAACTACTTCATGAAGAACGTGATGGGCTCCGGCCCGTTCAAGTTCAAGAGCTACACGCCGGGGGCGAGCTTCGAGGGCGAGCGTAACCCCGACTACTTCGTGAAAGACCGGCCGTACCTCAACGGCTACAAGTTCTTCATCAGCACCGAGACGTCCGTGCGGGCGGCGGCGATCCGCTCCGGACGGGCGTACATCGAGTTTCGCGATCTGCCGAACGCCGAGGTCGAGGCGATCAAGAAGCAGCTCGGCGACAAGGTGGCCGTCCAGCACACGCCGATGACCGGCCAGTGGGGGATCGCCATCAACAACACCGTGAAGCCATTCAACGACGAGCGCGTGCGCAAGGCGCTCTCGCTCGGACTCGATCGCTACACCGGCGGCAAGGTGCTGTTCAATCTCACCGGGCTCAAGGACGTGGGCGGGCTCCTGCGCCCGAACACCGAGTTCGCCCTGTCGGAGGCTGACCTTCACAAGCTGCCGGGATTCAGCCCGGACTTGGAGAAAAACCGCGCGGAGGCCAAGAAGCTCCTGGCCGAGGCGGGCTATCCCAATGGCTTCAAGGTCATCCTCAAGAACCGCAACGTGAAGCTGCCGTACCAGGACTTCGGCGTGTTCGCCGTGCAGGAATGGCGGAAGATCGGGATTCAGGCCGAGCAGCGGCCCGAGGAAACCGCCGCCTGGTTCAACGACGGCCGGGACACCGGAAACTTCGAGCTGATCGTCGCGCCGACCGTCGAGGCCAGTGACGACCCCGACATCTTCCTGCGACGCTATACCACCGGGGATCCGCAGAACTGGGGCCGCTTCAGCGACCCGAGCGTCGACGACCTGTTCTCGCGGCAGTCGCGGGCGCTCGATCCGGCCGAGCGGCGCAAGATCATCCTCCAGCTCCAGAAGACCGTGCTCGAGCACGCGTACTACATGCCCGGCCTCTGGTGGACGCGCAACGTCGTTCACTGGAGCAAGGTGAAGAACTACGTGGCGCCGCCCAACCACTACGCGAACCAGAAGCTCCAGGACGTCTGGCTGTCCGAGGACTAGTCAGAGCGCGGCGGGCGAGACATGGGCACCTACCTCGCGAAGCGGCTTCTGCTGATCGTTCCGACTCTGCTCGGCGCCGCGGCCCTGGTGTTCGTGATCATGCGGGTCATCCCCGGGGACGTGGCGCTCCTGATCTTCGGCGGCGAGGCGGGCGGCCAGATCGACGCCAAGCAGCTGGCCGACATGCGCCATCGGCTGGGCCTGGATCAGCCATTGATCGTCCAGTTCGGGACGTGGCTCTGGGGCGTCATGCGGTTCGACTTCGGCAACTCGCTCTGGACGGGGAGGCCGGTCATCGAGGAGCTCTTGATCCGGCTACCGCTCTCGCTCGAGCTCGCCATCGCCGCGACGTTCGTCTCGGTCCTGATCGCGATTCCCCTGGGCATGCTGGCGGCGATCCGCCAGGACACCTGGGTGGACTACCTCGTGCGGATCGTCAGCATCGGCGGGCTCGCGATCCCCTCGTTCTGGGTCGGCATCCTCTGCATCTTGATGCTCGTGATCTTCTTCGGCTGGGGGCCGCCGCTCGAGTTCACCCCGCCGTGGGTTAACCCGTGGGCGAACTTCCAGATGATGATCTGGCCGGTGGTCACGGTGGGCTATCGCTACGCCGCCGTCACCACCCGCATGACGCGCTCGACGCTCCTCGAGGTGCTGCGCGAGGACTACATCCGCACGGCGTGGGCGAAGGGGCTCCGCGAGCGCTCGGTCGTCATCCGCCACGCGCTCAAGAACTCGATGCTCCCGGTGATCACGCTCGTCGGGACGGAGTTTGCGTTCCTGATCGGCGGGCTCGTCGTCACCGAGACCGTGTTCACCCTGAACGGCGTCGGGCGGTTCGTGGTCGACGCGGTCGCCCACCGCGACTATCCAGTGGTGCAGGCGCTGATCTTCCTCATCGCCTTCGGGTTCGTCGTCGTCAACCTGCTGGTCGACCTGACCTACGCGTGGTTCGACCCGCGCATTCGCTACCGCTGACGGCTATAGCGACCATGATGACGCGACTCGAGACGGTTTCCCGGCACTCCGCGGTTCGAGCGCCGGCTTTGCCGGCGCAATCGATTCCCGGGGGGAGGGTTCGGAAGGGGGGCGGAGCCCCCCTCCGAGCGAACTGACCGCCATGGCGACCAACATCGAGCTGGCCCACGCGACCGCCTCGGCGACCCTCGCGCCGAAGCTCACCTTTGCCGGGGTCGTGGCGCGCTTCGTCCGCACCAAGCCGCTCGGCGCGGCGGGCGCGGTCATCATCCTCGCGATGCTGGCGCTGGCGCTGTTCGCCGAGCTGCTGGCGCCCTACGATCCGTACGTCGGCGACTACGGGCTGCAGTTCGCGCGGCCGAGTGCGGAGCACTGGTTCGGGACCGACGAGTTCGGCCGCGACGTCCTGAGCCGGATCATGTACGGGGCGCGCATCGCCCTCTTCGTCGGATTCTGCGCGTCGTTCATCGGTTGCACCATCGGCGCGCTGCTCGGCGTGGTCAGCGCGTTCTGGGGCGGGACGGTCGATCTCCTGCTCGAGCGACTGATGGACATCCTGCTGGCGTTCCCGCAGCTGATCCTGGCGCTGGCCATCGCCTCGATCCTGGGCCCGGCGGTGCCCAACGTGGTGATCGCGATCTCGATCCCCGTCATCCCGCGCGTGGCGCGCGTGGTGCGGGCGGCCGCGATGTCGGTCAAGGAGAACGTCTACGTCGAGGCGGTGCAGGCGCTCGGCGCCACGCGTCGCCGCGTGATCCTGCAGCACATCATCCCGAACGTCGCCGCGCCGTACATCATCATGCTGACCGCGCAGCTCGGCGCCGCGATCCTGGCCGAGGCCGCGCTGTCGTACCTCGGGCTCGGCGCGGCCGAGCCCACGCCGTCGTGGGGGCTGATGCTGTCGGGCTCCGCGCCGTCCTACGCCGAGAAGGCGCCGTGGATCGCGCTCTTCCCGGGCATCGCGATCAGCCTCGGCGTGTTCGGCTTCAACCTCTTCGGCGACTCGCTCCGGGACGCGCTCGACCCGAAGCTCCGGAAGGGCTAGCGCCGGTCAGCGGCCCTCGAACCGCGGGGGCCGCTTTTCCTTGAACGCCTTGACCCCTTCGGCGTGGTCCGCCGTCTGCCGCACGATCGACATGTGCGACGAGACCAGGTCGAGATGCGTCCGGAGATCGAGCCGCAGGCTTTGATAGACGAGCCGCTTGATCATCCGGATCGGGATCTGCGGCCCGTCCGCGATCTGGCGCGCCAGCGCGTAGGTCGCGTCCTTCAGCTGGGCGTCGGGCACCACGCGCTGCACGATACCGAGCCGGTGCGCTTCCGGCGCCTCGATGAAGTCGGCCGTCCACAGGAGCTCGAGCGCCTTGGCGGCGCCGACCAGCCGCGGCAGGAAGTACGTGTCGCCGTCGCCGGGCACCAGGCCCACGCGGACGTAGCCCGTCGAGAAGCGCGCCGATTCGGCGGCCACGCGCATGTCGCACATGACGCACATGCCCATGCCGGCGCCGACCGCCAGGCCGTTGACCATCGCGATCACCGGCTTGTCCACGGTCTCGAGCGTCTTCGGCACGCGGTGCACGCCTTCCCACAGGCTGTTCTTGCCGTCGAGCGCGGTCGGCTCGCCCTCACGCATGCGCCCCACGTCGCCGCCCGAGCAGAACGCACGCCCGGATCCGGTGACCACGATGACGTTGACGCTCTCGTCGGTCTGCGCCGAGCCGAGCGCCTTGGCCCACGCGTCGATCATGTCGCGGGTGAACGCGTTGAGCTTGTCCGGACGGTTCAGGGTGATCGTCGCGATCTTGTCCTTCACTTCGTAGAGCAGGTCACTCATGGGGTCGGGCTCCTTGCGCTAGTCCTTCGGCAGGCCGAGCACCCGCTCGGCAAGGATGTTGCGGAGAATCTCGGACGTGCCCGCGCGGATCCCGCTGCCGCGCGCCAGGAGCTCGTAGAACTCCCACTGGCCGTCGTCGGGCGCCCACGGGGAGCCGTGGGCGATCTGCGAGTACGGTCCGATGGCCTCGGTGGCGACCTGCGCCAGCTCCTGATCGAGCTGGCTCCAGAACAGCTTCGAGGTCGAGCCCTCGGGCCCCGGCGCGCCGCCGCGCAGGATCTTCGTGAGGCTCCGGTAGCCGTTGAGCTGCAGGGCCTGCTCGCCGATCCAGAGCGCGGCCAGCTTCTGGCGCAGAACCGGATCGTCGCCCCGGCGCCGCTCCTGTACGAGACGCACCAGGCGGTGCAGCGCGTTGCGCAGCGAGATGTGCCGGATGAACGTCAGGAGATCGCGCTCGTACGCGAGCGTCGTGATCGCGACCGACCAGCCTTCATTGAGCTTTCCGACGAGCTGCTCGATTGGCACGCGCACGTTGTCGAAGAAGACCTCGTTGAACTCGGCCTCGCCGGTGATCTGGCGCAGTGGCCGCACCGTGATGCCCGGCGTCTTCATGTCGACCAGCAGGAAGCTGATGCCCTTGTGCTTGGCGGCGTTGGGGTCGGTGCGCACGAGCAGGAAGCACCAGTCGGCCACGTGGGCCATGCTGGTCCAGACCTTCTGGCCGTTGACGACGAAGTGATCACCCTCACGCACGGCGCGCGCCTGGAGGTTCGCCAGATCGGAGCCCGCGTTCGGCTCGGAGAATCCCTGACACCACAGCTCGTCCGCGGTCAGGATCTTGGAAAGATGGCGCTGCTGCTGCGCCGGGGTGCCGTGCTTCATGAGCGTGGGGCCGAGCATCGACACGCCGCCGCGGTTGACGAGCTGCGGCGACTCGGCACGCGCCATCTCCTGGTAGAGGATCACCATCTCGACGATGGTCGCCCCGCGCCCGCCGAACTCGCGCGGCCAGTCGAGGCCGACGTAGCCGGCCTCGCACATCGTCTTCTGCCAGGCGCGGAGCTTTCGGACCTCGTCGCGGCCGGCCCGCGAGGCGGCGAACGCGCGCCCGCGCAGATCGTCCGGCAGGTTGGCCTCGAGCCAGCCGCGGACTTCCTTGCGAAACGCTTCTTCCCGGTCGGTGAAGTCGAAGTTCATTGGGAGAAGGGGGCTCCGCCCCCCTCTCGACTCCCCCGCGTACCCGCGCGGCGGCGGCTCCTTGCAGATTCTTGGGAGAAGGGGGCTCCGCCCCCCTCTCGACTCCCCCGCGTACCCGCGCGGCGGCGGCTCCTTGCAGATTCTTGGGAGAAGGGGGCTCCGCCCCCCTCTCGACTCCCCCGCGTACCCGCGCCCCGGTGACTCATTGCATGACCACGCCGCCGTCGACGTTGAGGGCTTGGCCGGTGATGTTGCGGGCTTCGTCGGAGGCGAGGAAGACCGCGGCCCAGCCGATGTCCTCGGGGGTCTGCTCGCGCTTCATCGGCGTGATGTCGGCCACGCGCTTGTCGAACACCTGGCGGGCCGTCATCCCCTTGAAGGCCGGATTCGTCTCGGCCAGGTGCGCGGCGAGCTTCTGCCAGAAGTCGGTCCAGAGGACGCCCGGGCAGATCGCGTTCACGGTCACGCCGTGCGGTGCCAGCTCCTTGGCAACGATGCGCGTCAACGTGATCACGCCCATCTTGGCCACGCTGTAGGGCGGCATCGTCGGCGCCGAGATCGGGCCGGCGATCGACGCGATGTTCACGATCCGCCCGGCCTTCCGCTCGATGAAGTGCGGGGTGATCGCCTTGCACGTGAGGAAGACCGACTTCGTGTTGACGGCGAAGGTGCGGTCCCAGTCCTCCTCCGTGTTGTTCGTGAACGGCATGCCCGGAGGCCCGGCAGCGCCGGCGTTGTTGACGAGGATGTCGATCTTGCCGAACGCCTCGCGTGTCCGGTCGACCATCGTCTTGACGTCGGCGGCGCTTGTCACGTCCGTCTTCATCGCGACGACCTTGCGGCCGAGCCCTTTGACCTCGCCGGCGACCTTCTCGGCGTTCAGCACCTGGATGTCTGGAATGGCGACGTCGGCGCCCTCGCGCGCCAGCGCCAGCACGATGCCGCGGCCGATGCCGCTGCCTCCGCCCGTCACGACCGCGACCTTGCCGGCGAGCCGCATGGAGACCCCCTCGATCTATAATCGGTGCCCCGGAGGGACCCATGACAGCACACCCGCTCAGAAGCCGCAACTGGTTCGGGCGCAACGACCTCGATGGCTTCGTCCATCGCTCGTGGCTCAAGGCCGAGGGATTCAGCGACGCCGTCTTCGACGGCCGACCCGTGGTCGGCATCGCCAACTCGTGGTCGGAGCTCACGAACTGCAATGCCCACCTGCGGCAGGTCGCCGACGCCGTCAAGCGAGGCGTGTGGAGCGCAGGCGGCTTCCCGGTCGAGTTCCCGACGATCTCGCTGGGCGAAGTCCTGATGAAACCTACCACGATGCTGTTCAGAAATCTGATGGCGATGGACGTCGAGGAGTGTCTGCGCGCCTACCCGCTCGATGCCACGGTGCTTCTGTCCGGCTGTGACAAGACGACGCCGGCGATGCTGATGGGCGCCGCGTCCGCGGACATCCCGGCCGTCATGGTCACCGGCGGACCGATGCTCAGCGGCAAGTGGCGTGCCGAGGAGCTCGGCTCAGGCACGGACGCCTGGCGGCTGTGGGCCGAACGGCGCGCCGGGCGCCTCACCGACGAGGAGCTCTGCGAGGCCGAGTCGTGCATGTCGCGCTCGAGCGGTCACTGCATGGTGATGGGCACGGCCTCCACGATGGCCTCCATCGTCGAGGCGCTGGGCATGACCCTGCCCGGCAATGCGGCGATCCCGGCCTCGGACTCGCGGCGGCTGGCGATGGCCGAGATGGCCGGGCGGCGCGCCGTCGAGATGGCGCTGGCCGGCGGGCCCAAGCCCTCACAGATCCTGACCGCGCAGGCTTTCGACAACGCGATCCGCGCCGACATGGCGATCGGCGGCTCGACCAACGCGATCATCCACCTCGTCGCGATCGCCGGGCGCGTCGGCGTCCCGCTGCCGCTCAAGCGCTTCGACGAGCTGTCGAAGACGACGCCGTTCCTGGTCAACCTGCGACCGTCCGGAAAGTATCTGATGGAGGACTTCTTCTACGCGGGCGGGTTGCCGGCAGTGCTCCGCCAGCTCCTGCCGCTGCTGCACGGAGGCGCCCTCACGGTGAACGGGCGCTCGATCGCCGACAACGTCAAGGACGCGAAGTGCTACAACGAGGACGTCATTCGTCCGCTCTCGATGCCGCTGGCCGGGGAAGGCGGCACCGTGATCCTCTTCGGCAACCTCTGTCCCGACGGCGCTGTGATCAAGCAGTCTGCGGCCTCGGCGCACCTTCTGACCCATCGAGGGCGCGCGGTCGTTTTCGAGGACCACGCGGACCTTCACAAGCGCATCGACGACGAGAGCGTCGCGATCGACGAGAACTCCGTGCTCGTGCTCAAGCAGGTCGGCCCGCGCGGCGCGCCGGGGATGCCCGAGTGGGGCGCGGCACCGATACCGGCGCGGCTCCTGAAGCGGGGTGTGAAGGACATGGTCCGCATCTCCGATGCGCGGATGAGCGGAACTTCTTACGGCACGGTGGTGCTCCACGTGGCTCCGGAATCGGCAATCGGCGGGCCGCTGGCGCTCGTGCGCGACGGCGACGAGATCGAGCTGGATGTTCCGCGACGGAGCCTGACCCTCAGGGTCAGTGAGGAGGAGCTGGCCCGTCGCCAGGCCGCCTGGAAGCCCCGATCGCCTCACTTCACCCGCGGTTACGGCAAGCTCTTCCTCGACCACGTGCTCCAGGCCAACGAGGGGGTCGATTTCGACTATCTGAAGGGCCGCACGCCCGTCAGATCCGAGGACACTGCGGGCCCCTCGCACAGCTGAGGTCGCGTAAGAGAAAAAAAGAACCGCCTTACCGGTCTAGAACTTACCGGCTTTGCAGAGATTTGCTCGATCGGCGGTGGTATACGTGTGTAGTTTCAAGAACTTACGAGACGATATTTCGTGGCATCGTGCGTGCTTAAACGATGGCCATGAAGACAGCGTGGGCGCGGCTCAGGGACAGCGAATTCTGGAAAAGCAGCAAGTTCTGGCTCACCGTCGCGGCGATCGTCCTGCCGTTCGGCTGGGTGCTGTTCGCACTCAAGTTCGAGCCGGTCCGGGTGCGCGCCCGCTACTTCCGCCGGAACTTCTGAGCACGACCCGTAGCGACCCGCCCGCGGCTCGTAGAGCGCGGGACGCTTCGGCCGCCTCCCACCCGCTCCCAGCCATCACGATCGCAAGCCGCACACGACGACCCGACGCTTCGAAGGCCCGCAGCGCCCTCGCACGCGAGACTCCCGCAAGCTCGGCGATCAATCGCAGCGCCCGCTCCCGCAGCTTCGCCGACCGCGGCTGTAGATCGACCATCCGATTTCCGTAAACTCGACCGAGCCCGGTCATGGCCGCGGTCGTCAAGGTGTTCAGCACGAGCTTGGTGGCGGTGCCGGCCTTGAGCCGGGTCGATCCGGCCAGCACTTCCGGCCCCGTCATCGGAAGGATCCGCACGTCGGCGAGCACTCTTCCGGGCCAGCTTGGATTGCAGCTGATCAGGACGGTTCCGGCGCCACGCCGTCGCGCCGCCTCGAGCGCCGCCCGCGCGAACGGCGTGACGCCGCTGGCCGAGATGCCGACGACGACGTCCCCTCGGCGCACGCGCGCCCGCACCGCCCGACGCGCCGCGGCCTCGTCGTCCTCGGCCCCTTCGCGAGAGCGGAAGACGGCCCCGCGCCCGCCGGCCATGATCGCCTGCACGAGCTGACGCGGCGTCCCGAACGTGGGCGGGCACTCGGCGGCCTCGAGCACGCCCAGGCGTCCGCTGGTGCCGGCGCCCGCGAAGAAGAGCCGGCCGCCGCGGCGCAGCGCAGCGACGATCAAGGCCACGGCCGCCGCGATCTCGGCTCGCACGCGGCCGACCGCGAGTACCGCGCGCCGGTCCTCGCGATTCATCAGCGCGGCGATCTCGCGAGGACGGAGGAGATCGAGCGCGCGACTTCTCGGGTTCGCGCGCTCGGTGGCGAGGCGCGCGTAGCGGATTCGCGAGGCCATTCCGCCCGCATGCTACTACTATCGAAAGCGTGCCTCGCGTCGAATCCGGCCTCGAGGTGCTCGTCCGCCGGCGGCCGGCCCTCCTGCGGGGCCAGCGCGTCGCGCTCCTCACGCATCAGGCGTCCGTCGACTCGCGGTACGAGCACGCGGTCACGCTGATTCGCGAGCTCCGGGGTGTCAGGGTCCGACGGCTCCTGGCGCCGGAGCACGGCCTGTGGGGCGCGCCACAGGACCACATCTGGATCGACGGCACGCGCGACCCGGCGACCGGACTCCCGGTGTGGAGCCTCTACGGCTCGCGCCGCGAGCCGACTCCGGCGATGCTCCGCGGAATCGACACGGTCGTCGTCGACTTGCAGGACGTCGGCTCCCGCTACTACACGTTCATCTGGACCATGGCGCTCGCCATGCGCGCGTGCGCGCGCAGCGGTGTCCGCGTGGTCGTCCTGGATCGGCCCAATCCGCTGGGCGGCGCGCTCATCGAGGGCAACGTGGCAGATCCGACGTTCGCGTCCTTCGTCGGCCTCTACCCGCTGGCCATCCGGCACGGCCTGACGATCGGCGAGGTCGCGGGCTATCTCAACGAGCGGCACGCCATCGGCTGCCGGCTCACTGTCGTCCCAATGCGCGGGTGGCGGCGCGCGATGGACTGGGAGGACACCGGCCTCCCCTGGGTGCCGCCCTCACCCAACATGCCGACCCTCGACACCGCGCTGGTCTATCCGGGCGGGTGCTTGATAGAAGGGACGAACCTGTCGGAGGGCCGGGGAACGACGCGGCCGTTCGAGTGGATCGGCGCGGCCTATCTCGACGCGCAGAAGTACGCGGCAGCGCTCGAGCGCGAGCGGTTGCCCGGTGTCTGCTTCCGGCCGGCGCGTTTTCAGCCGACGTTTCACAAGTGGGCCGGGCGGCTCTGCGACGGCGTGCAGATCCACGTGACGGACCGATCGCGCTTCAAGCCGTTCCTCACCGGACTCGCCGAGATCGCCGTCGCGCGCCGGCTGGCGCCCCACGGGTTCGCGTGGCGACGGCCGCCCTATGAATTCGAGCGGCGCCGCATGCCGATCGACATCTTGTGCGGGACCGATGCGATCCGGAAGGCGATCGAGCGGGGAACGCCGCTCCCGGCGATCGAGCGCGCGTGGCAGCGCGATCTCGATCGCTGGAAGCGGCTGCGCGCCGGATACTTGCTCTACTAGCTTCCGAAGGCCCTCGAGAAGAAGTCTTTGATCGCGTGGCCGCTGTACTTCGCGCCCTCGACGATCGTGCTTCCGACGCCCTTGAACATCTGCTCGAAACCCGAGCCGAGCTGGCCGTCACCGATCTTGCGGCCGCCGGACTCGACCTGCTGGGTTGCCGCCTTGACCTTTGTATCGTCAGCCGCGCGCGCCGGCATGGCCGAGCCCACCACCAGCGCGGCGGTCAGAACGACCGCAAAAAGCTTCATCACGACCCCCTCCTTCCAGTCCAGTGTACTCACGGCCTCGGACGAGGGTCGATCGCCTACCCGGTGTAGCCTCGCGAGTGCATGCAGCTCGAGTAGGCGGCGCGGTACTTCTCGTCGTTCTTCTTGTTCTCGTTGAGGCCGTAGAGCGTCCCGCCACCCGCGCCCACGACGCCGCCGATCGCCGCGCCCTTGCCCGCACCTTTCCCGCCTCCGGCGATCGCGCCACCGGCGGCGCCGACGGCGGCGCCCACCACGGCGCCGATCGCGGCGTCGGTGACGACTTCCTTGGTCTTGTCCGTCTCGCCGACCTGCGCCGCCGCGTAGCGGTTACAGGCGTCGACAACCTCCTGAGTCGGCACCGCCGGCGTCGCCGGCGCGGGCGCGGCCTGCGTCTGCGACGCGGCGGGCTTCAGGCTCGCCGGTTTCGGCTGCTGGACCAAGCGGGGGCTCGTCGGCGATGGGGTCGGTTGGGCGACTTCTTGACCGGTGCCCGACCAGTTCGCGACGACGAGGCCGGTGACGAGCGCCGTCGCCATGACCAGAGCCATCGCGAGGGCCGTCACCTTCCAGGGATTCCACTTGTCCATCACTTCCCTCCCTTGCCGACAGCATGAGCCGCGCCGCTCGCATTGCCGTTCGAGCCGGCTTCCGCTGCGTGCAGTCTGCCCGCGCCATTGTCAGTCGCGAGGGGGCCGGGAACCGCATCAGAGGTTTGCTGATACCGGGCGACCACCTGGCCGAGGCTCTTCTCGTGCACGAGCCCCTGCGCCTTCATCTCGCGGAAGATCTGGCCCCATAGCTGACCGTTCCGCCGCTTCGAGGCGATCTCTTCCAGGGTGAGCGGCCTCGCGGCCGGCGCCACGCCGTGGGCGGTCGACGCAACGGCCGGGTTCTGAGCCTGGTAGAGCGCCGCGGCGACCTTCTGATTCCCGAACGAGAGCTTGGCGTACGCGCTGGCCGGACTCGCAGCGACGGGCGCCTTGGGCTTCGTCTGCCCCTGCGCCCCCGCGCTCGCGGCCATCGCCAGCAAACTCACGACCGCCAGGCCCTGGACCAGGTGTTTGCTACGCATATCGTTCCGCTTATATGGTTGTGCACCGCTCATGCCAGACGATCCGCTCACGAAACCTCCGAATTTGCCGCGCTTTTTCTTATGCGAACGGCGTTGACGCGGCGCGTTTGTGTCAGCCGTGTGACAGTACGAGATGCATCGAAGGTCGCCAGCCTCGACAGGGTGGCGGCCTATAATCGTTCTGTGAGCGACCTCGCAAGCCTCGTCGGCGAGCGGCTCGTCTTCGGTCTCGCCGGCCCCAAGCTGACCGCTACCGACATCCGACTGTTCCGTGAGACGCGCGCGGCCGGGCTCATCCTGTACCGCCGAAACTTCGAATCGCCCGAGCAGCACACGCGGCTCCTGACCGACCTCGAGTCCGCGCTCGGGCGAAGGCTCCTCGTAGCGACCGATCACGAGGGCGGTCGCATCGTCATGCTCGGACAGGGGACGACGATCTTCCCCGACAACCTCGCGGTGGGAACGGCCGGCGAAGAAGCCTTCCCATACCGCCAGGGCGTGTTCGAGTCGCGCGAGCTACGACGCCTCGGTGTGGACCTGAACTTCGGTCCGTGCCTCGACGTCCTCACCGATCGCTACAGCCCGAACATCGGGATCCGCTCGTACGGCAAGGATCCCGGGCTGGTGACGCGCTACGGCCTCGCGCGCATCAAGGGCATGCAGAAGGGCGGCGTCTCGGCGTGCGCGAAGCACTTCCCGGGCAAAGGGCATTCGCCGCTCGACGCCCACCTGAAGCTGCCCACGATCGACTCGACCTGGGCCGACATGAAGAGCACGCATCTGCCGCCGTTCCACGCCGCGATCGCGGACGGGATCGACTCCCTGATGACGAGTCATCCGGTCTACCCGAACCTCGATCCCTCACGCGTTCCGGCCACATTCTCGCGGCGCATCGTGCACGACTACCTGCGCCAGGAAGCCGGGTTCACCGGCGTAATCGTGTCCGACGACCTCGAGATGGGGGCCATCGTCGAGACGTGCCCGATCGCGGAGGCGACGATCAAGACGGCGGCCGCGGGTCACGACCTGCTGCTCGTCTGCCACACCGAGCCGGCGCAGCGCGCGGCCGCGAAGGCGCTGCTCGAGGCCTACCGGTCGGGCACGCTTCCGATGCGCGATCTCGAGGCGTCGGTCGAGCGCATCCAGCGCATGCGGACCCGCCGAAGCGCCCGCTTCGAAGGCGGTCCGCCCGCGGCCGAGCCCGACGCCTTGCCGCTCGCGCGCGCGATCGCGAGCCGCGCGGTCACGATGGTCTCCGCCGGAAAACCGGAGCTCAGACGCGCGCTCAACGGGCGCGTCGGAGTCGTCTTCCCGCGCTTCTCGGATCTGGCGTCGCGGATCACGATCGAGCCCGAGATCGCCGCCGAGAAGGAGTACATCGCCGGGGCCTTCGGGATCGCGGGGATCACGCCCGAGACGCGCCTGGTCGGGATCGAGCCGACCGACACGGAGATCGCGGCCGCCGGAGCGCTGGCCGATGCCTCCGACGCGATGGTCCTGTTCCTGTTCGACGCCCATCTCTACGCGTCGGACGCGAAGCTCCTCAAGGAGCTTCAGTCGCGGGCGCGCACGCTCGCCGTCGTGCTCATGCGCGATCCGTACGACGCCGACATGCTCGCCCCGGGCGTGCTCGGCGTCACCGCATACGGATTCCGGAAGTGTCAGCTCGACGCCGTCATCGCGCGCCTCGTCCAGGGGTGAGCCGGCTCCCCCGACTGCCAGCCGAGATCCTCGCGATCGACTGGGGCTCGACCCCGGCCAAGCGCCAGATGTGCCGGGCGATCCTGCGCCGTGGCCGCTACGTGCTCTCTCGGCCGCGTCCCGTGGACGACGTCGCCGCGCTTGACCTCGGCCCCGGCGTGCTGGCCGCGTTCGACTGCCCGATCGGTGTCTCGCGCGAGTACGCGGCGATGGCCGAGCTCGGCACGTTCAGGGCGGCGCTGGCGGTGTTCGGCCGCGGCCGCTTCGAGCGTTTCTACGAGGCCGCCGAATGCGCCGCCGATATCGCCACCGAGCGGCCTTTCTATCCGGCGCGCGGCGTGAAGGGGACGGGGCGCGACCATCTCCGGAGCGTGCTCGGCGATGCGGCGTTCGCACCGAGAGTCTGCGACCGGCTGGCCGGCGCGGGGCCGATCTTCTGGCTGGTGGGCCCGTGCCAGGTCGGCCGGTCCGCCGCCTGTATCTGGCGCGAGCTCATCACGCCTCGTCTCGCGAACGTCGCGCTCTGGCCGTTCGACGGTCCGCTGGCCGAACTGCTCACCGCCGGCCGGCCGGTCATCGCCGAGATGTACCCGGCGTTCCTCTTGCGAGCGCTCGGGCTCACGGTCACCCGCAAGTCGGATCCGGCCGCGCGCGCGACCTGTGGCCGAGCGCTGCTCCGGAAGGTCGGCGCCGATGCGCGGCTCGATCTCGCTGCGGTCCGGACGCTGCTGCGCGGTGGCTTCGGCGGCGCCAGATCGGGCGAGGACCCGTTCGACGCCACGATCGCCTGCATCGGGCTGGCGAAGCTCCTGCTCGACGATGCGATGCCCGAGCCGCCGGCAGCGGCTCGGGCCGTTGAAGGCTGGATCCTGGGGCTGCCGGTCGGCGCCCCGATCGACTAGAGCTTCTTGCCTCCGCGCTCGGCCACGTTGGCTTCGAAGCTCTTCTTGCGCATCCGCTCTAGCAGGGACGCGTAGGACTCGGCCTGGATGATCCGGTCGAACTGGCTGCGGTAGGTCGAGATGAAGCTCACGCCGTCGATCTGCAGATCGTAGACGCGCCACCGACCGTCCCGGAGATGCATACGGTAGTCGAGCGTGATCTCGCTGCGGCGGTCGGTGAGGATCTTCGAACGCACGGTGGCGTAGTTCGCGTCGATGGCCTCGCCGGTGTACGTGATGTTCTCGCCGGCGTACGCCTCGACCCGGTTGATATAGGAGCGCTCGAGCAGCTCAGTGAAGAGCGCGATGAACTCGGCGCGCTCATCTGGCGTGCGCGCGGCCCAGTGGCGCGAGAGCGTGCGCCGGGTCACCTCCTCGAAGTCGAAGAGGTCGCGCGCGATCTTCCGGATCTCGATCCGCTTGTCCGTCGACTGCCCGGGTACCGCGGACTCCTTCGCCGCAGGCTCGATGCCCTGCGTGAGATTGATCACCCGGGTCACGGCCGTCTCCACGGTATCCCGTGGACCCATCGCGGGGGCCGCGACGGCTCCGGCCATCATGATCCAGGCGGCGAGTGCCTTACCCATGGCTCATCCTCCGGGCGGGTATTTGAGCATCCCCCATGCCAGTGCCTGAATAAGCGGAAAGCCTGTCATTTCAGACGCCTCCGGATCATTTGATCGGCCGCATAATGGACAGAGTGGCAACCACCTCCGCGGATAGACACGCGTCCAGACGACGGGCGGTGTGCGTGGGCGCGGACGTCGGCGGAACGTGGATCCGCATCGCCGTCTGGGCCGAGCATCGCGTGAAGACCATCATCGTGCCCGCCGATCGCGATCTGCAGCGGCTCGCGTCCGTGTTGCGCGCCGTGTGGCGCCGGCGACGATGGAGTCGGCGCCGTGTCGCCGCGCTCGTCGTCGCCTCGCGTGGTCTCTGGACGCCCGCCGAGCGCCGGATTCTTGCGCGCGCGCTGCGCGGGCTCGCGGCGCGCGTGCACGTGATCTCCGACGCGCAGGCCGCGCTGCTGGGCGCGCTCGGCAAGCGACCCGGCCTGCTCCTGTTGTCGGGCACCGGGTCGATCGTGGTGGGCCGCAACGCGCGCGGCCGCTGGGCGCGCGCGGGGGGCCTCGGGCCGATCCTCGGCGACGAGGGCTCCGGATTCTGGCTGGGTCGCGAGTGGCTTCGCGCGCGGGTGCGCGACGGCTACCTGCTGCCGGCGCTACGCGCCTCGCACGGACGCGATCCCGTACGGACCATGGCCGCGATGGCCCGCGACGTCCTGTCGCGCGCGCGTCGCGGAGATCGCCGCGCGCGTCGCATCGTGACGGAAGGCCAGCGGCAGCTCGCGGCGGCCGCGCTCGACGTGGTGCGCGCGCTGCAGCTCGGCCGGACCGTGAACGCGAGCTGGGCGGGGAGCGTGCTGGCCGACGGCTGGTATCGCGCCGGCGTGATCCGGGCGGTGGCGAAGACCGGTTTGCGGGCGCGATGGCATCGGCCGGCCGAGCAGCCCGTCGTCGCCGCCGCGCGGCTCGCCGCGGCGCTGGCGCGCGCGTGAGGCCGCGGAGGCTCGTGATCACGGTGTGCCCGCGGGAGCGCGGTGTCGTCGTGCTCCCGATCACGCGCGGCGGACGCGCCGTCCGCCTCGACGCGGCGTCGATCCTGCGGCACCTGTCGGGGCTCGTCGCCGAGCGCGGGCTCGGCGAGCGCGTGCGGCTCCGCGAGGGCTGCGCCGGCGGCTGCTCGGGCTCCGGGCCCAACGTCTCGGTCGAGATCTTCCCGCTGGCCGGTCCCGGTGAGCGCGAGGATCACGTGGCCGTCGACTGGAAGACCTACGTCTACTCGCTCGGCACCCTCGACTGCCTGGCCGCCGTCATCGACGACAACCTCGGTCGACTCCCCGTCAGAGCCAGCCGGCGCGCTTGAAGCGATGGTAGAGGAACCCGCAGGCGCCGAGCATCACGGCCATCGTCACCGGGTATCCCCAGAGCCAGTCGAGCTCGGGCATGAACTTGAAGTTCATGCCGTAGACGCCCGCGATCATCGTCGGGACCGCGATGATGGCCGCGCCCACGCGGCCAGCCGCTTCATCGCCTCGTTCTGCGAGACCGAGATCAGCGACAGATTCGCCTCGAGCGCCGTCGTCAGGAGCTCGCGGATGGTGTCGATCATCTCGTTGATCCGGATCGCGTGGTCGTACACGTCGCGGAAATAGACGCGCGCGGCGTCGGGGATCAGCGTGAGGTCGGCGCGTACGAGCCGGTTGCCCATGTCGACCAGCGGGGCGACCGCGCGCTTGACCTCGAGCAGCTCGCGCTTGAGCTGATAGATCTGCTCGGTCGTCTCCCGGGTGAGGGTCTGGCTGAAGATGTTGTCCTCGAGCGCACCCAGCTTGTCCTCGAATGCGTCGACCAGCGGAAAATACTGGTCCACGATGAAGTCCATGAGCGCGTAGAGCACGAAGCCGGGCCCCTTGGCCAGGAGGTCCGGGCTCGCCTCGCACCGCGTGCGCACGTCGGTGTAGGGCAGCGACCGCCCGTGCCGGATCGAGACGATGTAGTTCGGGCCGACGAACAGGTG
>Ga0306920_100003307_pt1 | contig 20404 bp, 21 predicted proteins | sample flu12Cox44000170_FD_204666 | JGI IMG/M metagenome (GOLD analysis project Ga0306920, IMG submission 204666) | Lab enrichment of tropical soil microbial communities from Luquillo Experimental Forest, Puerto Rico - flux4day.12C.oxic.44.000.170 (v2)... | ecosystem: Environmental > Terrestrial >... | reverse complement strand
GCCGGGAGTGGCCGAGGCGACGACGGGCGCAAGGGCGAGGCGATAGTGGTGCATGCCGGTCGGCGTGGCCATGGTCTGCTCCTGGGTATCGGCGCCATCAATCTGGAGACCCAAGAGAACCATCCCTGCGTAGCGGCCATTGAGCGCCCGTGTAACCAATTGTAATAAATTGTACGCCGATCCCTTCCCACTCACCCATTGCCACAGGCGGTGCGAGCACCCGCGCGCGGTCGCCTTCCTCGATACCTTCGCCCGCGCACGCGCGCGCAACTGCGACCGTCTCGACGGCATGGTCGCGGCACTGGAGGGCTCGGGGGGCTGCCCACTGCCCTAACCTCTCCTCGTCGCGTCGTCCCCTTGGGCGTGAACGTGCCCAACGATCGGCGATCGTGCGCAACGTCCACAGCGGAGGAGCTCGATGGCCGCGGCACCGAATGGCCGATCGAGTGCGGCAGCGGCGGCCGGCACGTCCATGACCTGCACCGTGGCCGCGGCACGGACGCGCGTGGGCACGGGCCGCCTCGTGCGTGCCGCGCCGCGGCTCGCCCAAAGCGCACCCAGTGCCACCAACTGCTGCCAGTGGTGGCATGTTGCCCGAGCGCTGCCCAAGCGCCCCCCGAATGCTGCCCAAGTGCTGCCGAAGTGCACCAAGTGCTGCCCAAGTGCTTTTAAGTGCCGGCCGGCAATGGCGGAGCTTGACAGCGGCGCGGGTGAGCTGCTGCGCTCTCGGCTCGCGCCGTCGCACCGACGCGGATTTCTCTGATGCGGCTGCGACAGGCATTGCAGGACAGCGACGAGGAGACGCGAGCGATGAGGCTCATGATGTTCGAGAAGGCTAAGGGCGCGGCCCTTGGGTTGGTCGAGGGCAAGTCCGTGATCGACCTTGCAGCCGTCGAGGCGTCCCTGCCCAGGGACCTCAAGGCGCTGATCGCCGTCGGATCAGGCATGCTGCATGCGGTCAAGGCGGCTGCAGCCAAGGCCCCCGCCTCGGCCAAGCTGCCCCTCGACGGTGTCAAGCCGGCGCTGCCGATCTGGCCCGCGGGCAAGATCATCTGCGTCGGCCTCAACTATGCCCTGCACGCCAAGGAGGGTGGGCACGCCATTCCCAGCTACCCTTCGTTCTTCCTGCGGGTGCCGACCTCCCTCGTCGCTGCGGGTGCACCGGTGATCCGGCCCAAAAGCTCCGTCCAACTCGATTACGAGTGCGAGCTCGCGATCGTCATCGGCAGGGGCGGCCGGCACATCCGCGAAGAGAGGGCGCTGGAGCACGTATTCGGCTACACGCTCTTTAACGACGTTTCCGTCCGCGACTTTCAGCGCAAGACCTCGCAGTGGACGCCTGGCAAGAACTTCGACGGCACTGGTCCCTTGGGACCCTGGATTGTAACGGCCGACGAGCTGCCGCCGGGCGCCTCCGGCCTCAGGATCATGACCCGCGTCAACGGCGAGATCATGCAGGATTCCAACACCACCGATATGATCTTCTCCACCGCCAAGACCATCGCCTATCTCGCCGAATTCATGACGCTGGAGCCGGGCGACATCATCGCCACCGGCACACCCTCGGGGGTAGCGCATGCGCGCAAGCCGCCTGCCTGGATGAAGGCGGGCGACAAGGTGGAAGTGGAAGTCGAGGGGATCGGCGTGCTGGCCAATCCCATCATCGACGAGTAGGGCTGTGATATGAGACCCTGCGGTCCTCACCGGCGGCGGCCGGGCTGATTGCGTTCCACCTCCTGCCACCACTCGCGGCTGCCGAAGGGCAGCTTGTCGTTGTCAAAGCGTATCGCGCGGGAGAGATCGCGGCGCTGCTTGGCGAATTCGTTCAAGGCCGGGCCTGCCACCCTTGCGACCTCCTCGGCGACCGCCGCCAACCCGGTGTCGGCCGATGCGGGCAGCGCCGCTCCGGCCAGAAGCGCTGCCGCGCCGAGCGCCGTCATGATCATCTTCATGGTTGTCTCCATCTCCTCGCCGGACCAGGCGTCTTGGCCCATGCGGCCGCAACGCGATCCTTGCAGGACCATAAAGCTCGGCGCGAGGTTGCGATGTGCCGCCTGGAACAAGCGGCGCGGGCTCGCCTCGGTCACGGCGTCGGCGAGGTTAGCTCCCCCATTAGGTGTCGCGTAAACAGCTCGAGCGAGCGCTGCGACTCAGCCAGCGCCATGTCGCCGAACGCGAAGCGGCAAACGAGATAGTTGACGCGCGTCTCCGCGATCTGCCGTGCGAGCGCGTCGCGCACGGTGGCGGGGGTACCGGCGATGCCGAATCCGGCACGCTGCACCTCGTCGAAATTGTCGGGATAAAACGCGTTGATCGGCTTGGTGCCGTGCTTGTTCCATAGCTGCATGAAGCTCTGATGCCAGCGCTTGTGCGCCCGGCGAGCGATGCTCACGGCATCGCCGTCGCTGTCAGCGACGACGATGGTGCGCGTCATGCCCATGTGCGGCAGAGCGCGGAGGTCGTGGCCGGCCTCGACCCAGGCGCGCCGATAGCCGTCGGTCACTTGGCGCACCAGCGCCGGCGGCCCGTTGCACACGACGTTGACCCGATTGGCCACCACCCACGGCAGGCCTTCCGGCCGCGCCAGGCCGTACCAGAGCGGAGGGTGGGGCCGTTGCACCGGCGCGAGCTCGATCGGCACGTCGTGGAACCTGTAATGCTCCCCGGCGAAGCTCAACGTCCGGCCGGCGAGCGCCTGCAGGATGACTTGCAGTGCCTCCACATACATCGCCTGCGCGCTGGCGGGATCAACGCCATAGTAGGCGACCTCGTGCGGCGACACCCCGCGGCCGACGCCGAGCTCCAGCCTCCCGTCGCTCATGTGGTCGAGCATGCAGATCTCCTCGGCGACGCGCAGGGGATGATGCAGCGACAGCGTGTAGACCAGCGGCCCAAAGCGCAGCCTGCGCGTTCGCTGCGCCACGGCGGCGAGGAACACGCTTGGCGAGGGCGCGAGCCCAAGCGGCGTAGCATGGTGCTCGGCCAGGTGATAGCGGTGGATGCCCAAGCGGTCGTAAGCCTCGATCAGCTTCAGGCGGTTCTCGTAGTGCTCGCCGAGCGGCGCCGTGCCGAGATCGAGATGGTCGAAGACGCCAAACTGCATGTGCATTGTCCTCGCGGTTGCTCGGTGCCGCACGCCTCCGCGCACCCTATCAACCGGCCGACGACTGCGGCAACGTCATCCCCCGTGCAGGCTCCGAGGCACGCACGCATTCGCGCCCGGGGCCGGTGGCGGATGACGACTAGCCGCCATCAGATTTTGCCCATGAGCGCGCCCGCGTAGAGCCGGCGGCAGGCCGCCTCGTTTAGCGGCACTGGATTGCCGGCGGCCGTGGGATCCTTCGCGGCCATGCGGTTCATGCGTCCGAACTGCTGGTCGTCCACCTTGAGCCCGGCAAGCGTGTGCGGGATGCCGATCTCGGCGCGCAGCTCCAGCACCCAGGTGAGGAACGCAGCGAACGTCGGCGCCAGTCCCAAATAGGCGGCGAGCCGGGCGATCCTGTCCTCTATGGCCGGCCGGTTGAAGGCGAGGACATATGGCATGAACACCGCGTTGGTGAGCCCGTGGTGCGTGTCGTAGAGCGCGCCCACCGGATGCGACAGCGCATGGATGCCGCCCAGGGCCTTCTGGAACGCGGTGGCGCCCATGGCGGCCGCCGACATCATGTGCGCACGCGCCACCAGATCGCTTCCCTGCTTTGCGGCGCGCACTAGGCTCTGCTTGAGTGAGCCGTATGCCCTCCACCGCGATGCCGTCGGCGAGCGGATGGTAGTATGGGCCGCAGTAGGCTTCGAGGCAGTGGGCCAGGGCGTCCATCCCCGTCCCCGCCGTGATCGCCGGCGGCATTGCCACGGTGAGCTCGGGGTCGCAGATGCTGACCCGCGGCATCATCTTGGGGTGGAAGATCACCTTCTTGGTAGACGTCGCCTCGTCGGTGATGACGCCGGCGCGACCCACCTCGGAGCCCGTGCCCGCCGTCGTGGGCACAGCGACGATCGGCACGATGCCCTCCGGCTCCGCCCGGGTCCACCAGTCGCCCACGTCCTCGAAGTCCCACAGCGGATGCGTCTGCCCGGCCATGAAGGCGATCACCTTGCCGGCGTCGAGCGCCGATCCGCCGCCCATCGCGATCACGCCGTCGTGGCCGCCCTCCCTCAGCACTTTGAGGCCGGCCTCCACGTTGGCAGCGACGGGATTGGGCTTCACTTCGCAGAACAGGGCCGCGGCGAAGCCCTCGCCCTCCAGCGCCTCGAGCGCGCGCTTCACGAAGGCAAACCGAGCAAGCTGCGGATCGGTAACGAGCAGCGGACGCGACATGGCCGCCGCTTTCACCGCTGCGCCCAGCTCCGCGATGCGCCCTGCCCCAAACCGCACCGACGTTGGATAGTTCCAGTTGCCGACGAGCTGCATGGCTGCCTCAATACCGCTCGAAGCCGCGCATCAGCTCCCAGTCGGTGATGCGGCGGTCGTATTCGAACTGTTCCCATTTGGCCGTGTGGAGGTAGTGCTCGATCACCGCGTCACCGAACACTTCGCGCAGCCAGCTCGCGTCAGCGAGGCAGCCGGCGGCCTCGCGCAGCGTCTTGGGCACCTCGGGCAGCATCTTCCCGGCGTAGGCATCGCCGGCGAACGGCGGCGCCAGCTCCAACTTCTTCTCGATACCCCTGAGACCGGCAGCGATCAGCGCCGCAAACGCCAGGTAGGGGTTGAGGTCTGCCCCGCCGATGCGGCATTCGATGCGAATGGCTTTGCTGTTCTCGCCACAGAGGCGGAAGCCGGCCGTGCGGTTGTCGCGGCTCCACACCGCCTTGGTGGGCGCGAAGGTGCCGACTTGGAAGCGCTTGTACGAGTTGATGTAGGGCGCCAGGAAATAGGTGATGTCACGCGCATAGGCGAGCTGGCCGGCGACGAATGCCTGCATCAGCTGCGACATGCCGTGGCGGGCCCCGGGGTCATAGAAGAGTGACTTGCTCCCCTTGTCGTCCCAAAGCGACAGGTGAATGTGCGAGGAGGAGCCGGCGAGATCGTAGCGCCACTTGGCCATGAAGGTGACCGCCTTGCCGTGTGCATGCGCGATCTCCTTGACGGCGTTCTTCAGGATCACGTGGCGGTCTGCCATCTCCAAGGCATCGGCGTAGCGCACATTGATCTCCTCCTGCCCCGGCCCCCACTCGCCCTTGGAGTTCTCGACGGCAATGCCCGCCCCCTGCAGGCCGCGGCGCATGGCGCGCATGACGCCCTCTTCCTTCGTGGTCTGCAGGATGTGATAGTCCTCGATGTAGGTGCCGGCCGTCTCCAGGCCAAAGTAGCGCTTGGCAGCCGCCGATTTGTAGGTCTCATCGAAGAGGTAGAACTCGAGCTCGGAGGCGCAGAACGCACGCATCCGCTGCGCTGCCAGCCGCTCGACTTGACGCTTGAGCATGGCGCGGGGCGAGTGCGCCACCTCGTGATGGTGGTGGTCAAGCACGTCGGCCAGCACCAGCGCGGTGCCTTCGAGCCACGGCGCCTTGCGCAGCGTCGCCAGATCGGGCTTCAGGACGAAGTCGCCGTAACCCTTGTCCCAGCTCGCGGCCGCGTAACCCGGCACCGGCTCCATGTCGATGTCGTTGGCGAGCAGATAGTCGCAGGCGTGCATTTCCGCATGCGCGCCGTCAACGAAATAGCCGGCCTCAAAGCGCTTGCCGACGAGCCGGCCCTGCATGTCGACCATCGCCACCACCACCGTATCGATGCTGCCGGCCTTCACCGCCGCCTTGAGCTCCTCGAACCCGAGATTGCCGGCCATCACCACTTCTCCCCGTCTTCTCCCCGCCTGCGGTCCTGCGCTCCGAAATGGGCGGGCTTTATCGTGCCATGCCCGGCGGCGCGTGGCGATGGCCGTTCGCGTTTGCCTCGCCTGGGGCGCCGGCGCTAGGCTCGGTGCCGCGGACGAAGGACAAGAACCACGATGCTCATGCTCAAACCCAACTGCGAGTGCTGTGACAGGGACCTGCCCCCCGACGCCGTTGACGCCATGATATGCACCTTCGAGTGCACCTTCTGCGCCGACTGCGTCGCCAATCGCCTGCCTGGCGGGCGCTGTCCCAATTGCGGCGGCGAGCTGGTGCGCCGGCCGGTGCGGCCAGCGGCAATGCTGGCGAAGTACCCGGCTTCGACTGAGCGCGTGCGCAAGCCGCATGCGGGCTGTGCCAAGGCCGCCTGATCTCTCCTCCCGCTCGCTCAGCTAATAGGGCTTGCCCTGAGCCGTCCTGAGCTTGCCCTGGCCGCCGCACAGCTGGCCTGCCGCTTTTTGCGCGCGGTGAAGCGCCGCAGCGGCGAACGCCGATGCCGATTGCTGCGGGCGTTTGCGGTGGTTGCCTGCGGGATGATCGACGGCTTGGGCTGGCAGCGAGACGGGAGATGGTCCGTTGCCGCCGGCCTCATCGGCGCGAGGCCGCTAAAGCGCCGCGATCACCACAATCTCCACCAGGTCCTTGTCCTCCAGCGCCACGCCGATGCACGCGCGCTGCGGCGGATTGGCCTTGTCCACCCACTCGTCCCACGCGCGGTTCATCTCGGGCTTGCGGCCCATGTCGGTGATGTAGACCGTGGCACGCAGGATCCGTGACTTGTTCGACCCGGCCTCGGCCAGCGTGCGGTCGATGGCGGCGAGCGCATCGCGCGTTTGTTGGTAGAGCGAGGCCGATTTCGTAGGCGCGGTGTGCACGGCATAGATGAGGCCGTCATGGGCCACGGCGCGGCTGCGGGTGGGCACGGTGCCGGGATAGCGCTTGATCATGCTCGCTCTCGCCCCTCCTCTTAGATGCGACCTGCCTCCACCGCATGGCAAGCCGCCGCGCGCCCGCTGGCGCCGCTGTCGATCAACGCCGGCACGTCCAGACAGCACGGCTCGAACGCCCACGGACAGCGCGGGTGAAAGGCGCAGCCTGGCGGCGGGGCGATGGGGTTGGGGATCTCGCCCTCAATCGGCCGGCGCGGCCGCCCCGTCATGCCGAGGTCAGGCAGCGCATCGAGCAGCAAACGTGTGTACGGGTGGCGCGGGGCGGCGAACAGCTCCGCCGACGGCGCCATCTCCACGATGCGACCCAAATACATGACGCCGATGCGCGCCGCCATATGTCGCACCACCGCCAGGTTGTGACTGATGAATAGGTAGGAGAGCCCGAGCCGGTCCTGCAGGTCGCGCATGAGGTTCAGGATCTGCGCCTGCACCGACACGTCGAGCGCGCTGGTGGGCTCGTCGCACACCAGGAACTCCGGGTTCGAAGACAGCGCGCGGGCGATGCAGATGCGCTGGCGCTGGCCGCCCGAGAATTCGTGTGGATACTTGCCGCCGTCGGCCGGATCGAGGCCGACGAGCGTCAATAGCTCGCCCACGCGATGGCGGATCTCGGCGCCGTCCTTGGCGAGGCCGAACGCCTTGATGGGGTCGGCGACGATGCGATCCACCCGCCAACGCGGGTTCAGGCTGGCGAAGGGATCCTGGAAGATCATCTGCAGCCGCCGGCGCAGCTTCTGGCGCTCGCTGGCGCTCGCCGGCGCCCACATATCGATGCCGTCGATGCTGACGGTGCCGGCGGTGGGGCTGAGCAGCCCCACCGTCATGCGCGCCACCGTCGACTTGCCCGAGCCCGACTCGCCCACCAGCGCCACGGTCTCGCGCCTGCCGACCGAGAAGGAGACGTTGGTGACCGCCTTGAGATACGCCTTGGGCTCGCGCTCGATCAGGCGGCTGAGCCAGGGCTTGGACACGTCGAACACGCGGGTGAGGTTCTGGGCCTCGACGAGCGAGCGAGGCATCATCGACGTGCCCTTGCCGAACCCGCAGCCGCGCTCGGGGCCGCATTCGCCGCTGCCCCCGCGGCCACCAGCCAGCACGCCGCCATGGACGGCCCGGCCGGCATTGGCTCGGGACGCTCGGCCCGGCAGCGGTCGAAGGCGTACGCGCAACGCGGGTGGAACGCGCAGCCCTTCGGGATGGCGTCGAGGCGCGGCATGGCGCCCGGGATCTGCACGAGCCGCTCCCCCTGAGGGCCAAGCGTCGGGATCGCACCCATCAATCCCTTGGTGTAGGGGTGGTGCGGGTGCTGCACCACGTCGCGCACGGGACCGATCTCGGCGATGCGGCCGGCATACATGACCGCCACGCGATCGGCCGTCTCGGCGATCACGCCCATGTCGTGCGTGATGAGCATCACGGCCGTGCCCCGCTCGCGGCAGAGGCGCTTGAGGAGCTGAATGATCTGCGCCTGGATCGATACGTCGAGCGCCGTGGTGGGCTCATCGGCGATCAGGAGATCGGGCTCCGCGCACAGTGCCAGCGCCAGCACCACGCGCTGGCGCATGCCACCCGAGAACTCGTGTGGATAGCTGTCGATGCGCGCCCGGGCCCCCTGGATGCCCGCCTCCTGCAGCAGTGTGATGGCGCGCTCGCGGGCCTTGCCTTCCGTGATGCGCGCGTGCGTGCGGATGGTCTCGACGATTTGGTCGCCCACGCGATAGAGCGGATTGAGGCTGGTGAGCGGATCCTGGAACACCATGCCGATGCGTTTGCCCCGCACCTTGCGCATCTCTTCGGGCGCCAGATCGTCGATGCGCTGCCCTCCGAGGCGCACCTCGCCGCCGACGATGCGCCCTGGCGGCTCGAGCAGCCCGATGATGGCAGCCCCCGTCAGGGACTTGCCCGCCCCCGACTCCCCCACCACGCCCAGCACCTCACCCGCGGCGATATCGAACGACACGCCATCCACGGCGATGAGCGTGCGCCGCCGCGTCGGAAACGCCACCCTTAGGTCGCGCACGGAAAGGACGGGCTCGCTCACGGTCTACTTCGCTGCGATGAATTTCATGTGCACCTGGTTTTCCGGCGACACCTGAATATCGAGATCGCTCTTCATCGCGTAGGCGAGCATTTGGTGGTGCAGGGCGATGTAGATGGTCTCCTCGCTCAGGGTCGTCCAGATGTCGGCGATGGTTGCGTTGCGCTTGGCCAGGTCGATCTCGGCGGCCAGGCTCTCGATCTTCCTGTCAAGCTCGGCATTGGAGTAGCGCGTGCCGTTCCAACCGCCCTCCTTTCCCGAGCGGGTGTGGTAGAGGAATGAGAAGATGTAGTGGGAATCGTAGGTCGGCACGCCCCATCCCAGCAGATAGAAATCGGTCTCCGGCGGATCCTTCTGGATCAGCGTAAAGTGCGGTCCCTTCGGCTGCGCCACCAGGTTCACCTTGATGCCGATCTTGGCCAACATGGCCGTCACCGCCTGGCAGATACCCTCGTCGTTGACGTAGCGGTCGTTCGGGCAGTTGAGCGTGACCTGGAAGCCGTCTGCGTAGCCAGCCTCTTTGAGCAGCGCCCTCGCTTGCGCGAGATCGACCTTGGAGAGCTGATCGAGCTCTTTGGTGTAGCCGTTGACAAAGGGTGGCGCGATCACGCCCGCTGGTATTGACTGGCCGCGCATCACCACCCGCTTGATGGCTTCACGGTCGACCGCGGTGTTGACGGCACGCCGCACGCCTTTGTCGGCAAAGGGGTTCTTGCCCTTCACGTTCGAGCTCTTGAGCTCGGGCGAGCCGACATTGAGCCCGAGGAAGATGGTACGGTTCTCGGGGCCGAAGTTGACCCTCAGTCCGGTCGTCTTCTCCAGCCGCTCGATGTCCTGCACGGGCACGTCCTGGACGAAGTCGACCTCGCCCGAAAGCAACGCGGCGATGCGGGTGGCGTCCGACTTGATGGTCAGATAGGTGATCTCCGAGACGCCCAGCGGGTACTCGCCGTTGCCCCAATAGTCCTCGTTGCGGCGCAAAACCGTGCGCACGTCCTGCTCGCGTGAGACGAGCACGTAGGCGCCGGTGCCGTTGGCGTTGCGAACAGCGAAGTTGTCCTTCTTCTCCTTGTAGTCCTGGACGGTGACCGTGTTGTTGGTTTCGGCCCACTCCTTGTCCATCATGTAGAGGTTGGTCAGGTAGTTCGGGACCAGCGGATTGGGACCCTTGGTCTTGATGCGCACCGTGTAGTCGTCAATCTTGCTCACCTTGTCGATGAATGTGAGCAGGCCCTTCATGTCGGAAGTCGGCTGCAGGGCACGCTCGAGCGAGAACACGACGTCGTCGGCGTTGAAGGCGTTGCCGTTGTGAAACCTCACGCCCTGGCGCAGTTTGAACTCCCACACGGTCGGATCCTCGGTCGCCCGCCAGGAAGTCGCGAGCGTGGGGATGAACTTGCCCGTGCGGTCGCGCAGGATCAGCGGCTCATACACGAGGTGCATCAAGTTGTGGGTCGGGCCCTCGTTCTGCGCGTGCGGATCGAGGGTGAGTGCGTCCCCGGAGCGTGCCCACTTGACCGCGCGCGCGTCGGCACTGCCGCTGGCCACGGCAAGAACGAGTAGTGCCGCTGCCGCCTTGACTGTCGACCGTGACGCCATGACCGATCTCCATCCTGCCGGGTTGCGCCAGGAGCCCAATCGCCATCAAGGTCTCCGGCGGGCAAGCCTACCTCAGCTTCGGATTAAGCGCATCGCGCAGCCAGTCGCCGAGCAGGTTCACGGCTAGCGCCAGCAGCGCCAGCGTGAACCCCGGAAAGGCCACCATCCACCAGGAGCCTGAGAACAGGTACTTGTTGCCGACCTGAATCATGGTGCCGAGTGAAGGCTCGGTCGGCGGCAGGCCCACGCCGAGGAACGACAGCGTCGCCTCCGTGATGATGGCGAGCGCCAGGTTGATGGTCGCAATCACCAGCACCGGGCCCAGCACGTTGGGCAGGATGTGCTGAAACATGATCTTGAGGGGTCCGATGCCGATCAGCCGGGCCGCCTCCACGTATTCCTTGTTGCGCTCCACCAGGGTCACGCCGCGCACCGTGCGTGCATACTGCACCCAAAACGACAGCCCGATGGCGAGCACCAGGATCGAGAACTTGCCGCCCTCGACGGTGTGATGCTTGAGGATCGCCAACGCCACCCCGTCGATCAGCAGCGCGGTGAGGATGGCCGGGAACGTCAGCTGCACGTCGGCGATGCGCATGATGACCGTATCCACGCGCCCGCCCACGTAGCCGGCCCACAACCCGAGCGATAGCCCGAGCGCGCTTGCGAGCAGCACCGAGCAAACGCCGATCTGGAGCGAGGAGCGCGTGCCGTAGAGGATGGTGGAAAGGATGTCGCGGCCCTGGTCGTCGGTGCCCAGCAAGTAGCTTGGATCGCCGCCCTTTTCCCATGCCGGCGGCGTGTTGGCGTCGAGGAGGCTCAGCGACTTGAGGTCGTAGGGGTCATGCGGGGCAATCACCGGCGCCAGGAAGGCGGCGCCGACGATCACCGCCGAAACCAACGCTGCCAGGACCACGAGCTTGGAGCGCAGAAAGCTGTGCAAGAGATCGCTATCGAGAAACGCCGCCAGGCGGCTGCGTCGTGCGCCCGCCCCATTGCCGGCGCGATGAGCGACAAGGGTTGGGGCGGGGCTGTCGGCGGCTTGCTTCATCGACCTTTCACAGGGGCCGAGCCAGGATGCGGATGCGCGGGTCGACCCGTACATACACCAGGTCGACGACGAAGTTGATGAACACGAACAGGAACGCCACCAGCATCAGATAGGCCGCCATCACGGGAATGTCGGCGTTCTGCACGGCTTGAATGAACATCAGCCCCATCCCCGGCCACTGGAACACCGTCTCGGTAATGATGGCGAAGGCTATCACGGCGCCGAGTTGGAGGCCGATCACGGTGATCACGGGCACCAGCGTATTCTTCAGCGCATGGCCGAAGTTAATGGCCCGCTCCGGCAAGCCGCGCGCGCGCGCGAACTTGATGTAGTCGGTGCGCAGCACCTCCAGCATCTCGGAGCGCACGAGCCGGGTCACCAGCGTCATCTGGAAGAGGCCAAGCGTCACCGCCGGCATGATCAGGGCCTTGAGGCCCGAGGTCGTCAGCAGCCCGGTGCGCCAAACGCCGATACGCACCACGTCGCCGCGGCCGAACGACGGCAGCACGCCGAGCCAGACCGAGAACACGTAGATCAGCAGTATGCCGATGAGGAAAGTCGGCAGCGAAACACCGATGAGCGATACGGTGAGGAAGATCTTCGACAGCCAGCTGTCGCGGTGGATGCCGGTGTAGACCCCCATGGGGATGCCGAGCGCGACCGCGAAAATGGCGGCTGCTAGCGCCAACTCCAGCGTGGCAGGAAAGCGCTCGGCGATGATCGCGGTCACCGGCTGTTTCATTTGGTAGGAGATGCCGAAATCGAAGCGTGCGGCGTTGGCCAGGAAGCGGCCGAACTGCACGGGGATTGGATCATTGAGCCCCAGCTCCTCGCGCAGCTTCAGTCGGTCTTCAATCGAGGTATCCTGGCCCACGATCTGGTTGATGGGATCGCCGACAAAGCGAAACACGACAAAGGCGATGAGGGCCACCGTCACCATGACGAAGGCCGCCTCGAACAACCGGCGGATGGCGAATGCAAGCATCGGGCTGACGAAAGTGTGCACGCAAACGCCACGGAAGAGGCGGCGCTCGCTCGCTACTCCTATTCCATCTTCACCCAGTAGAACAGGATCTGATTGTCGGCGCGCTGCACGATCTGCACCTTTTTCGACACCCCCCAGATCAGCGACTGCTGGTGCAGCGGGATGATCCCCGCCTCTTCATGGCAGATGCGAAATGCCTCCGCGATCATGTCGTCGCGCTTGTTGGTGTCGGTCTCCACCAGGATCGCCTTGTTGAGCTCGTCGATCTTGGGATTGCAATACCCGCCGAGATTGAAGGCGGCACCCTTGCCATCGGCATCGCGACAGCCAATGATATTGGCGATCACATTCCAGCTGTCGAAAGAGCCCGGTGTCCAGCCCAGTAGGCTGAAGGAGCTGTCGTATTTGCTTGTCGCGAGCACCTTTTGAAAGTACTTGGCCTTTGGCTGGGCGTTGAGCTTCACTTTTACGTCGATGCGCGCCAGCATCTGCGCGACCGCTTGACAGATCCCCTCGTCGTTGACGTAGCGGTCGTTCGGGCAGTCCATCTCCACCTCGAAGCCGTTCGGGTAGCCCGCTTCCGCCATCAGCTTCTTGGCCGCGGCCACGTCGTAGGGCCAGCGCTTGAATTCGCCGGCGCGGGCATAGAGCAGCGGCGAGATCAAAATCGCCGAGTTCACCGACATGCCGCGCATGACCTTGCTATGGATCGCCTCGATGTCGATCGCCTGGTAGAAGGCCTTGCGTACCCGCACATCCTTGAACGGGTTCTTGCCCTTGACGTTGGAGTAAAGCAATTCGTCGCGGAAGGAATCCATGTTGAGGAAGATGGTGCGCAGCTCCGGGCCGATCAGCGCCATCACGTTGGGGCTCGCCTTGACACGGTCGACGTCCTGGACCGGCACCGGATCCATCATGTCGATGTCGCCCGACAACAGCGCCGCCACGCGCGTGGCGTCCGACTTGATGGTTTGGAAGGTTACCTCGTCCAGGTTGTGCTCCACCTTGCCCCACCAGTTGGGGTTGGGCTTATAGACGGTTTTGACGCCGGGTTCGTGGCTGACAATGATGAAGGGCCCCGTGCCGTTGGACTTAAGCGCGAAGGAATTGAGGGAGGTCGCCGATGACATTTGGGCCTGAACGGCGCCATTTGCCTCCGCCCACTTCTTGGACATCATGTACCACGTGTCCCATTCGTAGTGCAGGATGGGGTTGGGCGTGGTCAGCACGAAGTCGACCGTATAGTCGTCGACCTTGACGGCCTTCATGTCGGCAGGCGCGCGCGAGGTCAATTGCGAGCCGGGGCTGCGCATGCGCTCGGTGGAGAAGATGACGTCGTCGGCGGTGAAGTCCTCGCCGTTGTGGAACTTGACGCCCTTGCGCAAGTGGAACCGCCAGCGCAGCGGATCGACGATTTCCCAGCTCTCGGCGAGTCCCGGGATGATCTTTAAGTCCTTGTCGCGCTTGGTGAGACCCTCGTAGACGTTTCCGAGCGCCCCTAGCGTAAAGCTCTCGTTCAGCGTATAGGGATCGAGCGCGTTGAGATCGCCCTGAAAGGCGTAGCGGAAGGTCTTGGCCGATGCCGGCGCGCCAGCAAGGCCGAGCGCCAGCGCGCCCAACAGGACTAGGGTCTTGATCTTCATCTTATCTCTCGTGAAAAGCTCCTGCGGATGTCGGAGCAACGGGCGATATTGGCCGAAATCATTGGGCGGGTCCAGCGCTCCTCCGGCTTGACTGGGGCCGGTGCCAAGCCCTACCCAGGACCATGCCGAGGGGCGCTCGCCAACGCCGGCGCCGGACGGACGCAAGGCACGACGCGAGGTAGGATGCAAGGTATGCAGAACGCTATGCAGGATGCCAAGAGGCGCAACAGCAGCCTGCTGATCAAGGGTGCCACCGGCGACTGGGAAGTCGTGGTCGGCATGGAGGTGCACGCCCAAGTCGCCTCCAAGGCAAAGCTGTTTTCGGGGGCCTCGACGGAATTCGGCGGCGAGCCCAACAGCCATGTCTCCCTCGTCGACGCGGCCATGCCCGGCATGCTGCCCGTCATCAACGAGGCCTGCATCGCCCAGGCCGTGCGCACCGGGCTTGGGCTCAAGGCAAAGATCAACCTCGTCTCGGTGTTCGACCGCAAGAACTACTTCTACCCCGATCTGCCGCAGGGCTATCAGATCTCCCAATACAAACGGCCGATCGTCGGCGAAGGCGAGGTGGAGGTGGAGGTGGACGGCGAGAGCGTGCGCGTTGGCATCGAGCGCCTGCACCTGGAGCAGGATGCCGGCAAATTGCTCCATGACCAGCACCCGGAGCATTCCTACGTTGACCTCAATCGCGCCGGCGTGGCGCTGATGGAGATCGTTTCCAAGCCCGACCTGCGCTCAGCCAAGCAGGCGCAGGCATTCCTTGCCAAGCTGCGCTCGATCCTGCGCTATCTCGGCACCAGCGACGGCGACATGGAAAAGGGCAACCTGCGCGCCGACGTCAACGTATCGGTGCGGCGGGCCGGCGAGACCAAGCTTGCTACCCGCTGCGAGATCAAGAACATGAACTCCATCCGCTTCATCGGCCAGGCGATCGAGGCGGAAGCACGGCGCCAGATCGACGTCATCGAGGAGGGCGGCGTGATCGAGCAGGAGACGCGGCTCTTTGATTCCGCCAAGGGCGTCACGCGCTCCATGCGCTCCAAGGAGGAGGCGCACGACTACCGCTACTTTCCCGATCCCGACCTGCTGCCGCTCGAGCTGACCGAGGAGTACGTCGCCAGCCTCAAGCGGGACCTGCCCGAGTTGCCCGACGCGAAGAAGACCCGCTTCATGCGCGACTTCAAGCTCTCAGCCTACGACGCTGGCGTGCTGGTGGCCGAGCGCGAGAGCGCGGAGTTCTTCGAGGCCGTGGCGACGGGGCGCGACGGCAAGATCGCCGCCAACTGGGTGATCAACGAGCTGTTCGGGCGCATCAACAGGGAGGGCAAGGATATCCGACACGCGCCCGTGTCTGCCGCGCAGCTTGGCGCCATCATCGATCTCATTGCCTCGGGCGCCATCTCCGGCAAGATCGCCAAGGACGTGTTCGAGATCGTCTGGAGCGAGGGCGGCGATCCGGCCGAGATCGTGGAGCGCCGGGGCTTGCGTCAGGTGACCGACACCGGTGCCATCGAGCAGACCATCGACGCGGTCATTGCCGCCAACCCCGACAAGGTCGCCGCGGCGAAGGCCAAGCCCGCCATGCTCGGCTGGTTCGTCGGCCAGGTTATGAAGTCGACAGGCGGTAAAGCCAATCCGCAAGCCGTCAACGAATTGCTGAGGAAGAAGCTCGGGCTCTAGCGTCAGGTCCTGCAGGGTCGCACACGCTGTTGCCTTTCGATGTTGTGGGCGCAGCGGGAAGGGGTCTTGCGAGCTATCACGCCTTGGCCTGCGCGGCCCTGGCCTTGCCGGCCAGCTTTTTCAAGCGCCGGCGCACGGCTCGCGTGTTGCCTTGAATGCGCGTAACCTTCGCACGCGGAGCGGCGCGGCGGCGCTTTTTCTTTTGCTTCTCGACGTTGCGCGCAGAGAGGACGGCCATTGGCGGGCTCCTTCGTGGGGTGGGGTGTTGAGATGGCGCGCCTCCTCTACCGCGGACCGGGCGCCGGGGCAATCTAGTCTTAGTCTAGTCAAGTCGCGCAACCACACTTTCAACGGCATGCCACCCTTGGGCCGCAGGGTGACGCGGCTCAGGGGCTCGGGCGCGTGCACGCCGTCCCACTCAAAGCGGGTGGCGCGCACCAAGCTTGCCAGGATCGCCGTCGCCTCCATCAAGCTGTTGCCGATGCTGGTGCGCGGGCCGAAGCCAGACGGCATGAACTTGGTGGGCGCATAGTTGGCTTCACGCTCGGGCCGCAAGCGCTCCGGATCAAAGCGATCAGGATCAAGACGGCGCCTGCGAGGGTGCCTTGGCTTGGCGGGGCGACAACAGCGGAGGTCATGGTAAGTGAGGCCAGGGCAAGTTCAGGCGAGGCAAGTTCAGGCGAGGGCAAGTTCAGTCAGGCAAGTGCCGGTCAGGGAATGCGGAAGCCATGGGCGGGCCGGCTTCAGATCCGCACCCTCCTGGGGTGCGGCTTTAGCCGCACCGAGGCACCGGTCTTGCCTTACGACAGGTAGTTGTGAATCCAGCCCATGCCAAGCTTGCCGGGTGCCAGCAACACGGCGGCCCATAAGAACGCGGAGGTCCAATTGGCGATCTGGAAGCGCAATGTCGGCATCTGCGTGATGCCGGCAACGATCGGCACGCTGGCGCGAAAGGGCCCCGAAAACCGGCCGAGCACGATGGCCCAGGCGCCCCAGCGCGTGAAGAATTTGTGCCCTTGGGGGATGAGGTTGGGGTAGCGGCTGAGCGGCCACATGCGCGCGATCTGCGTGTGGTAGTGAAACCCCAGCCAATAGGACAGCCAGTCGCCGAGCGCCGCCCCGACGGCGGCCGCGGATACAATGGCCCAGAAATTGAGGGAATCCGCCGCGCCAAGCAACGGCCCGATGCCAAAGACCAGTATGCCCCAGAACGGCAGGATCAGCGAGACGAACGCGAGCGATTCACCGAACGCCAGGGCCAAGACGACGGGCGCGGCCCATTCGCGGTGATCGCCGACGAACGCCAGTATCGGCTCTTTGTACTGCGCAAAGTCGGAAAACCACATCCCGCTTCCCTTCCCCCGGTAACCCCATCAGAGCAAGGACCCAGCGCCCACGCTTTGTCAACGTTGGATCAGCGCCCCGATCAGGCAAAGCTCACCCACTACCTCGGATTGACGGGCGGGAAGGCGAGCAGATGACCCCGGCGAGGGCGGCAGCGCACCCCGTCGGGGCGCTTGCTGCTGATGCCGCTTGTTCCCTTGCATTGGTGAAGCGATACGACATTTTGCGCGCATCAAACTGACAGCTACAGCGCGCCCGCGTCGTCCATCCTCCGGTTGCGCAATACCGCCTGCCGGTATGGGCGTTTGCTCGATCGCCGGCCGGCGGCACAGGAGCGAGGACCCCCAGCGAGGAAGCTCGCCTCACGCCTTGCAGCGGCGGGCGCGCATCTCGGCGGCGAGCTCCTTGGAGACTTCGGCGGCGAGGATGGTGGTGCGCGACACCTGCGCCGGTGACATGCTCTTGCCTTCGGGCCCCTTCAGGGCCTTGGGCACGCTGTCCGCCTCGCGGCGCCCGATTGCCAGCTCCTCGCAGGAGAGCTCCTTCTTCCGACTGCGGAAGGCAAACAGCCGCACGCCCGAAGCGTGGGCTTGGGGGCTCGCGGACTCCCGCACCCACACCCGCTTCTCGTCGGCGAGCATCGATTTGAGTGTGACCTGACGCTGGTCCACGCAGTCCGGGCTGTCGTCGATACACGACAGGCCGGCGCGCTCGTCCAGTCCCGAGCAGGCCGACGCCACGAGGCCGAGACCGCCCAAGATGGCTGCCATGGCTCGTGTACGCGTTCCTGACTGGCTGGCGTGCATCGTTCCCCCTTGAGGTTTCGGGCTGGAGCCCATAGAAGGCACGCATATGGCCGGGCTGTGGCGAGCCGGCAAGGCGCGGGGCCGGCTCGGTGCAGCGTGATTACGGATTCTGGCGCTCCAGTCAACGCCCGGCCATCTCGCTTGCGAGCTTCGGCAGCGCAGACAGACAGAAATTCGCACGACAGACAGTATGGAGGTGACAGCCATGGTCCACGCGATCCGCATCCACCAGACAGGCGGGCCCGAGGTGATGAAGTGGGAAAGCGTGGAGGTGCCCGCACCGGGTGCCGGCCAAGTGCGGCTCAAGCAGCACGCCGTCGGCGTCAATTTCATCGACATCTATCAGCGCTCCGGCCTCTACAAGGTGCCGCTGCCGTTCGTGCCGGGATCGGAGGGGGCCGGCGAGGTCGTCGCCATCGGGCCCGGGGTGACCGACTTCAAGGTCGGCGACCGGGGTGCCTACGCGGGCGCCATCGGCGGTTATGCGGAGGAGCGGGTGATGCCGGCCGACCGGCTCGTCAAGCTTCCCGACAGCATCGACTACAAGACCGGTGCGGCGATGATGCTGCAGGGCATGACGGTGCGCTACCTGCTGCGGGAAACCTACAAGGTCGGCAAGGGCACCACCATGCTGCTGCACGCCGCCGCTGGTGGCATCGGCCTCATCGCCTGCCAGTGGGCGCGCCACTTGGGCGCCACCATCATCGGCACCGTCAGCACGCCGCAGAAGGCGGCGCTCGCCAAGGAGTACGGCTGCACCCACCTCATCAACTACAAGACGGAAGACTTCGTGAAGCGCACGAAGGAAATCACCAACGGCCAGGGCGTCGATGTCGTCTACGACGCGGTCGGCAAGGACACTTATCCGGCCTCGCTCGACTGCCTGAAGCCGCTCGGTCTGTGGGTCAGCTTCGGCAACGCCTCGGGCGCCATCGCCAACTTCGACCTCCTGCTGTTGTCGGCCAAGGGCTCGCTCTACGCCACGCGGCCGACGCTCGGCACCTACGTTGCCAAGCGCGCCGATCTGCTCGCCAACGCCGCGGAGCTGTTCGACGTGGTGGGCAAGGGCATCGTCAAGATCAACATCAACCACACCTGCGCCCTGAAGGACGCCGCGCAAGCCCACCGCGATCTCGAAGCGCGCAAGACAACCGGCTCCATCGTGCTGCTGCCCTAGTGAAACCCGAAGGAAGCTCAGGCGCGCGGCCCCGAAAACCTTGCCCCCGCGACGTGGCGCTTCGCTACGGGCCTTCGTCATGGCCCCTTGCCATGGGCCCCGCGTCATGGCCCTGCGTCATGGCCCTGCGTCATGCCTTGCGTCATGGCCCCGCTTCGTTCCGGCCATAAAATGCGCTCGGCGGCTTCGCGGAGCCCAACCCGTGCGGCCAGACCGAGTGCCCAGACCGAGTGCCCAGACCGAGTGCTTAGACACCAAGCATCCCGTCCAGTTTGCCTTAGAGGGAACATCCGCCATGGCCCAAACGCCCATCGAGCTTTACTACTGGCCCACGCCCAACGGGCACAAGATCACCATCATGTGCGAGGAGGCGGGCATCCCCTACCAGATCAAGCCCATCAACATCGGCAAAGGCGAACAGTTCAAGGCCTCCTTCCTGGCGATCGCGCCCAACAACCGCATGCCCGCCATCGTCGATCCCGCTGGGCCCGGCGGCAAGCCGATCTCCATCTTCGAGTCGGGCGCGATCCTGCAATATCTTGGGCGCAAGACCGGCAAGTTCTATCCCCAGGAGGAGCGGGCGCGCGTGGAGGTGGATGCGTGGCTCTTCTGGCAGATGGCCAACCTCGGCCCCAACTGCGGCCAGGCGCACCACTTCCGCAACTACGCACAAGAGAAGATCCCCTACGCCATCGATCGCTACACCAATGAGGTGAACCGGCTTTACGGCGTCATGGACTCGCGCCTCAAAGACCGGCCCTATCTCGCCGGCGACTGCTCCATCGCCGACATGGCGAGCTACCCGTGGGTGCGGCCCTACAAGAACCAGGGACAGGACCTCGCCGAGTTCCCCCACCTCGAGCAATGGTACCAGCGCATGCACGACCGGCCAGCCGTTGCCAGGGCCGTCAAGGTCGGTGAGGAGCTCAGGGCAAGCTACAACCTCGCCACCGACAAGGAGGCCCAGAAGGTTCTGTTCGGACAGCGCGCGCGGCGATAGCGCGCGCAGGCATCGGGCGGGCACCCAACGCGAGCCGTCAGATCACCTTGCGCAGCCGCATGTCGGCGACCTCGGCCGCCGAGCAGCCGAGCCATTCGCCGAAGATGGCCTCGCTGTCGGCTCCATGGATCGGTGCGCAGTTGAGGGGCACCTTGGTGTCCGACATCCGCAATGGCCAACCCGCCACGGTGACCGGCCCGCGCACGGGATGCTCGATCTTTTGCATCATCCCGCGCTGACGCAGATCCGGGTCATGCATCAGCTCGAGCGTGGTGAGGACGGCACCGCAGGGAACACCG
>Ga0306920_100003305_pt1 | contig 20406 bp, 18 predicted proteins | sample flu12Cox44000170_FD_204666 | JGI IMG/M metagenome (GOLD analysis project Ga0306920, IMG submission 204666) | Lab enrichment of tropical soil microbial communities from Luquillo Experimental Forest, Puerto Rico - flux4day.12C.oxic.44.000.170 (v2)... | ecosystem: Environmental > Terrestrial >... | reverse complement strand
GTCGGGCGGAGCAGCTGTGTAGCTCTTTAGGTGGTCGTAGAACTTGAAGCGGTCGACCTCTCCTAGATCGCGCGCTTCGTTCACGCGCAGGACGACGGATTTGTCGAAGCCGTTGAAGGGGCCGAACAGGTGCGAGGGGGAGATCTCGTGAAAATTCCACGGCCCCACCGCATGCTTGATCGGCTCCAGCATGGTGTCCTTGCCGATCCCCTGCGCGCCGCCGAGCACGAGGGCGTGATTGATCTTGTGCTCAGGGTGTTGCACCCGCTGCGCCAGCCATCGGATGTTGTGCTCGGCGTCGTCGGGATAGATTAGGTTGACATGGTCGATCCAAAAGCCTGCTTTGCCGGCGTCACCTAGTTTGATTTTGGGCGGGCGGTATAAGTTCAGGCAGGTCACGTCTTTGCGGTCGATCCAGCCGCCGTCAACGACGAGTCGATCCTTGATCAGCACCGGCAGCCCGGGGCACCACGTCATCTGCTCGACGGCTCGATTTTGCATGAGCCATTTGCTGGCGCGCTGGGTGACGATCTTGCCGTTCTTGCGCTTGGGCTTGCCGCTTGCGCCGAGCACCGGGACCGGCGGGATGCGAGCGTCGACGCTCGCGGCCGGCCACGGCTCGCGGCAGGGCATGAAGATGTACGTGTGGGCCGGCAAAAAGGCCTGGAAGTCGTCGATTGTGACGCCGGAGCCCTCCGCGTATAGCTCCGATATTTCCTCGGTGAAAGCGTCTTTGAAATCCTCACTCATCGCCGCACCAGATCGTTGAAGTCGGTTCCCGGACGTTTCGGGAGAAGACGCACCACGGTGCGCCCTGCACGGGTCCAGCGGTCGGTACAGCGCGCAGCCGCGTTGCGGCCTGCGGCGTCGTGATCGACGAGGATGATGAGGCGTTCGACGCCAGGGAGGACCGGCAGATCGCCGAGCGGGCCGGCGGACACTGCGGACCATGCCGGACGCAGAGGTTCGCCCCGGTAAGGAATCCGCGTCGCTGCCGCGAGTACGGTTTCAATGCCCTCGCCGATCACCAGCTGAGAACCGGCTGGCCACAGCTTCACCGCGCCGGAGCGGCCCAGTATGCGGCGGTCGATCTTCTTCCCTTCCGGCGTCAGCGCGATCCGATGAATCCCGGTCGGCGCGTCGGTTTTGATGTCACGTAACAGTGCTAGCAGACATGGATGCCGCGCGCCGGCACCGAACGGACAGCGCGGGTGGAAGCGCAGCACCTGGTCAACATCGGCGGGAAGCGCCGCGAGATCGATGCCACGGGTCTCGGCGAGATAGCGGGCCGCCAGCGTGCCGGCCATCGGTTGGCCTTCCTTCCACAGTTCCAGAGCAAAGGCGGAGCTCGCGGCGCGGTCGTTGGTTATTCGATTGACCGGAGGACCATCCCAAGCGGCCAGGAATTGGACCGCTTGGTCGCGGTTCATTCCTTCAACCATCATCAACCAATCGATATGATCGCCGTGGGCGCCACAGTAGAAGCAGTGATAGTGGTCGTCGTAGACGACGAGGCTCGGGGCATGGTCGTCGTGGAACGGACAGCAAACCCTGCCGTCGATTAGCGGCTCGCCGATCAAATCGGCCAGTGGGATTTCTGCCGCGCGATCGTGTTCGTCGTCCTCGTCTTCTATGGCGGCTGGCGGGACTACGATCGTCGAGGAGGTGGCGGGGCTGGCGGCGGGCTCGCCATTGATGCGGACCGGCGCCGCTAGGGCGCCCTTTGTCTTCACGTAGCGCGGGCCGGTCCAGGCTTTGGCGGCGATCGGCAGTCCTTCCGCCCAATCCGGCAGCGTGGTCATGATCTTGAGAAATTGATCGATGTTGCCGAACCATTCCGGCACCTCACACACGATCTCGTCGTGAACATGCAACACGACGGGATAGCCGGCCGCTTCAAGCCGCAGCATGGCGGCCGCGAGCAGATCGCGGCTGACCGCCTGCACCACGTTTTCGGTGAATGAGCCGTACCAGGCGCGCGTATCAGTCCACCCACCAGCGGCATTGTCTTTGAACAGGACCTGCGCGGTGTTTTCGAACTTCCCCGGCCCAAGCCGGGCTTCCGGATAGGCCAAGCGGCGTCCACTCGGTAGCGTGAGATAGAGCGTGCCGTTGACGGACTCGAAGCTAAGGCGGTTGCCGATGGTGATTTGGCGCCGGGTGAACAGTGCTCGCTTGGCGGCGCGTTCGAGATCACGCCAAAACTCGCGCGTAGCCGGGTGAGCGTCGCGCCAAACTGTGATGTCTACCCGGATGTCCGGATCCGAGCGGTCATCTTCCGGAGCGAACCGACGCCACGCGCCGACGCTGCCGCCGTAGCCGCAGGCGAGCTCCGCGGTCTTGCCGACGCTCCGGCCGGCTTCGTCCTCCGGCGTGATTGATCGTCGCAAGATTTTTGACGCCGTGACGCAGTAGGGTTCAAGCACCGGGTCGCTGGTCTCGTCGTATGTCCGGAAGTTCTCGATCTTCCACTGCTCGCCGGCGATCCACGCCAGCACGCGGGCCTCGATCGCCGAGAAGTCGGCGCCGATCAGCACGTGGCCGGGTGCGGCGCAGATCAGGGCGCGCGAGATGTCGCCCACCACGGTGAGCGGGGCGCCAAGCTCGCGGACGCGATCGAGATCAGCGGCGAGGATCGCGTCGACGGCGGCACCGAGATCCTTGGTCTCCGGCTTCTTAAGGTTCTGCGGCTGGAACCGGCTGCCGGACCAGCGGCCTGTAGCAGCACCGTGGAAGCGCAGCGTCCCACGCAGTCGATCATCCTCGTCGAGCCCGGCGAGCAGCGTGTCGAGCTTGCGCGTGGAGGCGCGGCTACCGTCGCGCCGCAGCTCTAATAGTCGGCGGACATCCGGTTCTGGTCCATGCGCTAGGACGGCGGACACCAATCGTTTGCTCAAACTTTGGAGCGCATGTCCGTGCTCGCGCACGAAGGCGACGATCCGAGCCACCTGGTTCGCCGTGTTGATCGTGCCCTTGGTGACGGCGGCGATCTCGGCGTTGACCGCCTCTTGCTCATGGTAGGCGAGCTCGCGCGCGGCTATTGCGAGCGCGCGATCGACATGGAAACCGCGTCGGTTGACGATCTGATCTAGAGTCCAGAGCGCTTCCTCGGTTTCAGACAACGGCGGCAGCCGGTGGAACAGAGCACGTTCGAGCTCAACGTCACGGGCGCAATATTGGTGCAGGCGTTGCCGGTGTTCTGCGCTGTCAATCCAATAGAGTTGATCGGCCTTTTCACCTTTGCGGGGACGCCGCGGACGTGACATCTGCAACATGAGACGCTGCCCGTCGCGATCCTTCTGGAACGGAAGTCCAAGAGCGGTGGCTGCTTTTTCCAGCGCGCCGGGCAGAGCCGCGGTCAGCGCCATCGCCATGGTGCAGCGGTGCTGCTCGATCGGGATTAGCGGCCAACCATAGCGTGGGTGCAGCAGATGCTGCTCGATTGCGCTTTCGAATTGATCGTTATGCGCGACGATCAACCAATTAGGATCGCGCGCGGCCGTCAGGAATTCTTCGGGATTGGTTGATCTGGCGTCCAGATCTGCACTGTCCCGGCGTCGATCGCGTAGCCGACGCACAGCACCTCGGTCGTCGCGTCGGCCGCATAACGCCACGCGCCGCAGCGGCCGAGCCGCACGGCGGAGCGCGTTTCAATATCGCGAAAGAGTCTGAACATCGGGTGCAACAGACAAAAATGTACACGAGACTGCGCGGACGCAGTCCCGTCAGTCTGGGGCTCAAAAAGGCAATTCGTCGTCGAGTGCTTCTTTGGCCGTGACCGGCTTGACCGGTTTGCCGATGGCGCTTTTCTTCTTCTTGGGTGCCTCTTCTTGGTCACGCGGGCCCACGCTATTGACCTTCTCAGCCGGCGCTGCTTGCTCCGGTGGTGCAACTGGCGCGGTCTGGTGCTCGATCTGTGGCGCAGTGTGCTGCGTAATGCTTGCGGCAACGTCGAGTTCGCGCCATTCGAGTGCGGTGAACTCGGGTCGCATCTTCTCCCCCCAGGCCGTCTTCATTGGCCGGCTGTCGAGCTTGATGACCGGCATAACGTTGGCGCCACGCATTGCTCGCATCCATTTGATCCTGTCGTGCAATCGGTCCCACGCGATCTCCGCGCCTCTGGTCGAATTCAGGTAGGTGAGGGTGTCGGCGGTCTCGGGGTCGATCAAATAGACGACCCAGTTGAGTTGCCATGGCGGCCGCGGCTTGCCGTCCAACCCGTCATCCCACTCGTTCTCGGGGATTTGCGCGTTGAGCTCGTCAACGTCGGGCAGCGGCTCGCCGCCTGGCACCTCGAGGATGGTGTCGATCAGCTTCTTCTCTTGCCAGCACTGCAATGCTCGTATCGTTCCGAGCACGAGGAGCTGCGCGGGAGGCGTCTGCCCCTCCGCATCCAGCCAACGGCCGTCAACGCATTTCAGGATTACGCCCTGAATCAGACGTGTAGCTTCGCGCTTTGCTAACTTAGACATTGTTAAACGCTCCAATGTTTTGCCGGAGCAGGCGCTCCGGCTCGCTTTCCGTGTACTGCGGAAACTGTCATAAGCATCTCCGGGACAGGAACCAGCGGCGCCGATCGCTATGAATGTGCCAGTCGGTGGCGACGAGCAGCTCGTTGATCTGATTCACATGCGCTTTGATCGTGGTGGGTTGGACCGCCCGTCGCTCGTGGTAGAGATCGAAGATGATCTCCATGGAAGTGATGCCGAGGTCGCCGGCAGATTTGATGCGATCGAAGATTGTGGCTTTAAGCGGTGGCATCGGTACGCCGAGCCGCTCGATAGCGATGTTCTGATGGCAATGCGGACAGCGCATCGCGTCACCGCTCATTGATAAGTTTGCTAGGTGCAATCATCTCGGGGCTATCGGCCATCGCCCCGACGATTTCCGCGTCGGTCACGCCGGCGGCGCGTAAGGGGTCACACAGCTTGAGGAGGTGCTTCGGCGACCGCAGCGAGCGATCCAGCTCGCTGCCATCGACGACGGGTTTCTGCTTGTGCATGATCTAATCGTCCCCCGCGGTGCCGTCGGTTTCGCTGAGGATGTCGGCTATCTCTATGCGCAGGTCACCGAAGAGAACTGTTAGTTCGGAAATTGTCCGTTCCCTGCATTCAGGAAGCCGTTTGCGCACGTGTGCGTGGACGCGATCGAGGATTCGATATGCGAGATCGCCAGGGTGCATTGGATGATCTCCGATTACTTAACGGCCGCTCAGCCACGCCATCCGGGAAAATAGACGTCCTCAGCTTCGGACCGAAAATTCTCGATCTCGGCGTGGAGCTTTCGCGCGTCGCAGTTTTCTAGGTCGAGCACCTGCGCCACGGCGTCGAGCAGTGCACACGCATCATCGCGGCGCGCCGACCTGGACAGGGATCGCGCGCTCGAGAACCTATGCGCGAATGCATACTCCACGTCCCGGAGGCGATCGCCCACAAGGAGATTGAGGTGCCTGACCTGCAGCCGGCCGCGGATCGAACTCGCGAGCACGTCGAGATCATTGTTGGTGGTTACGGCCGCGGGCTCCTGCTGCTCGGCCATGAGCGGAGCGCGGTTCAGAAATTCCGGAATTGGGCCGGCGTCCTCGCTCTTCGGCCAGGGCCGGTTGACATCCATGAGGGAAGCCGTATGTGTGTCCGGCATCTAGGAACCTCCTGGGAATTCTCCGCGCTGGCGGGCGCGGATTGAGTCGCGAAAAAAAGAAAACGGCGGCGCCCAAGGGCGTCGCCGTTTTCCGTCTAGGATTGCTTTGCGGTGCGCCGCGTGTTTTGTGACGCGGCGATAGCGGCGGCGATCTCCGCCTCGGTGGGGACAAGGCAACGCCGAAGCGCTCGCTTCGAACCGATGATCAGCGCGCCCATCCGCCGGACAGGGATGGTTCCTTTGTCAATCTGGTGGCGAGCTTGTCGTTCCTCGATCCCAAGGAAATCCGCGATTGCCCGCGCGCCGGGGAGGAGGTCATCGGCGAGCGGCGTTTCGTCTTGCGTGGTCATATCGGCTCCGACTGATTGAGTCGGATCGCCTTGTATGACCAACAATTCCGCGTTTGAATTATTTGAGGTCTAGGGAAGAGACACGCGCGTTGCTGCTTGTCTCCTCGATCGCCTGAGCTCTATTGATAAACCTCGCGACGGTCTTCCACGGCACGTTCTTGCCGGTCACGTGACGTACAAAGTTGGCAATGAATTTGTAAGCAGCCTCTACGCCTTGACCGGGAAATTCAGCCCAAAAGATGTGCGCAAGCTGCAGCGAAAAACGGTTCCACTTCATGGCCTCGCACTTATCAGCGAGGATCAGTCGCGCGGCTTGAAGCGCACGCTCGCGGGCGTCACGCTCGGCAAGGATGCATTTGCGGCGCTTGACTTCTTGTTCCTGCAGCGTGATCTCCTTCTGCAGCTGGCGCGCGACGTCTCTGCGGTACAGTCCTTCCTTGGCCTGACGCTGGTCTTCGCGCAGCTCGTCGAGACGCCGCCGCGCGTCCTGCGCCGTCACATCATCGAGCCTGGCCGGGCGCCAGCTCTGCGAGTAGCTTCCGCAGCGTGTGCTCTGCGCGTAGTTTACACGCATGCGTGGCCAGACCCCGTCTTGCACCCTTGCTTCCCAAGCGGATAGCTCGAACCGCGGGCCGGTCCACTCCGCCAAGATGATGTTCAGCACGTAGAACAAGTGCACGACGACGCCGCTGTTTTTGCCGAGCGGCATGTCCTCTGCCGGCGTGCCGACCAGCACTTCTTGCATCCAGTGGAGCACGTCGGACGGCTTGACGGAGCGGCTCGTCAGCGCGCGGGTTTTTAGAACGTAAGCTAGGCTCATGGCGTTGCACGCTGCGCGGTGTGTCGCAGTCATGTTGCATGGAGCCGCCGGCGGTCAATGGCAGTCGTTGAAAACAAACAGAAATTTTTTGCAACATACGCGACATGAAAATGGCCGAATCAAATCCGGCCAAAATGCGAGAAATGCCGATGAAATAGGGACTTCCTAACTGGCTGGGGGACTAGGATTCGAACCTAGATTAACGGAGTCAGAGTCCGCTGTTCTACCATTGAACTATCCCCCAAGCAGGGACGGCACGTCAGCGTTGCCGCCAGCAGCGCGTATGTCCGCTCGACTACTGTGGCGCGGGTGACATCTAGGGCATCTTCGCGAAATTTCCAAGAGACCGCGGCCCAAGCCGCCCGCGCTATGGCCTGACCAACTCCTTCGCCCTCTCGACGATGCGCTTCGGCGTGGCGTAAAGCTCCTCCACCAGCCGCTGCACCCGCTCCCCCGATGACGGCGCCACATCGATCCGCGTGCGCTCCGCATCGGCGAGGAAATCCTTGTCCTGCAGGGTCGCGCTGAACGCCGCACGCAGGATTTGCGTCACCTCCGCCGGCATGCCGGGCGGCGCCAGATAAGGCCGGCCGAACACCTGTTGGCCGATGATCAGCGCAACCGCCCGCTTGTCCTCCTCGTTCCCGACGTATTGCCAGAACTGCGGCACGCCAAGCGCGGTCAGTTCCGGCTCCGGCTCCAAATTGTCCTGGACGAGAATGTGGACCGTCTTGCTGGCGATCCAATCGGGACGTTGCGATTTCAGGCTTGCCCAGTCCAGGCCGCACAGGCCGTCGACCTCGTCGCGTTCCATGGCCAGCAGAATGTCGGCGCTTCCTCGATAGCCGGTGGCCGGCTCGAATTTCGCGCCGCTCGCCCTGCGGTGCATGGTGGCATAGTCGCGCGTGGCGCCGCCGGTGGCGGTCGCGCCTATGATCGTTTTGCGCTCGAGCGCTTCGGCGTAGCTCTTGGTCGCGGAGCGCGCGTGGGTGATGCACACCCGCGTGGCGTTCTCCGCGGCGGCGAGATACTGGAACTTGGTCGGATCGAACAGCGCCTGGGTCCGGTCCTCGAGCAGCGGGCTTATCATGACGCTGGGAAACACCGCGCCGATCACCGAGCCGTCTTTGGGCGCGACGCTGTAGAGGAAGGCTGCCGCGCGTGCGCTGCCCGCGCCGGGCAAGTTCTTGGCGACGATCGTGGGATGGCCGGGAATGAAGCGGCCGAGATGGCGGCCGACGACGCGCGCATAGATGTCATAGCCGCCGGCGACATTGCCGCCGATGATCAGGTCGATCGTCTTGCCGGCGTAATAGTCAGCGGCCTGCAAAGGTGTCGCGGCGCACATCAGTGCAAGCGCCGCGGCGGCGGCAATGCGGCAAGCGATCGTCGCAGTACGGTCGCAATCGAGTAGCCGTCGCCGCGCAGGCATTCTCGACTCCTCCGGCGCGTCGCGATCAGGCCGCGGCTTGCCCCGTGCGCCGGCCCGACATGCCGAAGCCGATGGTCGCGATGGCGATCACCGCGCAGCAGGCGACGAACAGAAACACCGCGCGCGGCATGCCGTGATCGAGGAACTGGCCGAAGATCACCGGCGCAATCATGCCGCCGATGTGAAAGCCGCTGGTGACGAAGCCGAACACCTTGCCGAACGAGCCGGGCGGGGTCACCGCGCGCACGATCATGTCGCGCGACGGCATCGTCATGCCGCTGGCAAAGCCGCCCAATGAAACCACCAGAACCAGCAGCACGGCGCCCGGGTCGGCGAACGCGATGAAGCTGCTGACCGCGGCGGTGACGATGAGGCCGGTGCTGGCGACGATATTGTGATGCGAGGTGCGCGCGGCGAGCGCGCCGCCAATGAGCACGCCGATTGCGCTCATCGTCAGCAGCCCGGTCAGCGCGGTGTTGGCAATCGTGGGCGGCGTGCCGTGCAGCGCGCCGAGCCCAACCACGAGAAACTGGTTGAGGCCGCCGCCGACCAGGGACAGCACCACGAAGAACGCGAGGTTGAGCAGGATCGGCGGCGAGAGGAGCAAGCGCCAGCCATCCGCGGACGCGCCGGCTGCCGCCTCCGCTCGCGCCTTCGACGCATGCGCGGCATGTTTCGCTGGCAATTCGCCCAATGATGCCACGACCAGCGCCGCGCCGACGCCGAGCAGCGAGGCGCCAAGAAACGCGCCGCGCCAGCCCACCATCCGCTCCATGAACAGGAGCGTGGCGGGCGCGATGGCCCCGCCGATCATGCCGGAGCAGGTGTGGAAGGAGAAAGCGTGGGTGACGCGCTCCGGCGCGACGCGCTCGGAGAGCAAGGTGTAGTCGGACGGATGATAGACGGTATTGGCGAGGCCCAGCACCGCGAACATCGCGATGAACACCGGGAACGAATTGACCAGCCCGGCCATGGGCACGGCGACAGCACCCAGCAGCAATCCGCCGATCAGGTTGATGCGCGCGCCGGTGCGGTCGACGAAGAAGCCGACCGGCGTCTGCAGCACCGCGGAGACCACGCTGAACGCGGTGAGCGCGAGGCCGAGTTCGGTATAGCTCACGCCGTAATCGGCGCGGATGAAGGCGAACAGCGGCGCGAGCAGCACCATGTAATAGTGGCTCACCAGGTGCGCGGTGCACACGCCGGCGATAAGCTTGGTCTCGCTCGCCCGCGCGGGTCTGAGAATGTCGGTGGCTTGCGTCATTTCCGCTGATGAATTGCGGGATCACGCGGTCTGCGCCGCCCGCGCATCGGCGATCGCGCGCCAGACTCGGTAGGGCGTCGCCGGCATATCGAGGTGGCGGATGCCGAATTCGGAGAGCGCGTCGGCAATCGCGTTCATCACCGAGGTGAGCGAGCCGGCACAGCCCGCTTCGCCGCAGCCTTTGACGCCGAGCACGTTGGTCGTCGCCGGCACCGGATGATTGACCACCCCGACCTCGGGCGAGTCGGCGGCACGCGGCAGCGCGTAATCCATGAACGAGCCGGTGAGCAGCTGTCCTTCGTCATCGTAGACCGTCATCTCACTGAGCGCCTGGCCGATCCCCTGGATCACGCCGCCATGCAGCTGTCCCTCGACGATCAGCGGGTTGATGACCGTGCCGAAATCGTTCACCGAGGAATATTTCACCACGGCGATCACGCCGGTGTCGGGATCGAGCTCGACCTCGCAGATATGGCAGCCGTTGGGAAAGGTCGAGGCGCCGGGCCCCTCGCTGACATGGCGCACGTCGAGGGTTGCGGGAACGCCTTCCGGCAAATTGATCCCGGAACGCAGGCGCTCGGCAAGCTCCATGATCCCGATCGCGCGGTCGGTCCCGGCAATGACGAAGCGTCCCTGGGCGAACTCGATGTCGGACGCGGAAGCCTCGAGCACGTGCGAAGCGATTTGTTTGCCCTGCTCGATCACCTTCGCCGCGGCTTCGACGACGGCGGTACCGCTGTGCATGATCGATTTGGAACCGCCGGTGCCGCCGCCCACCAGGAGCTCGTCGCTGTCGCCCTGCTTGAGGCGGATGCGGTCGAACGGAATGCCGAGCCTTTCGCTCAAGACTTGCGCGAATGGCGCCGCGTGACCTTGGCCGTAGTCGAGCGTGCCGGTGATGATCGTCACCGTCCCGTCCGCCTCGAAGCGAATGCCGCCCATTTCCTTCGACGGCGGCGCGGTGACTTCGAGATAGCAGCCGATGCCGAGCCCGCGCACCTTCCCGCGCTTGCGGCTTTCCCGCTTGCGCCGGGCAAAGCCGCGCAGGTCCGCAACCTCCATCGCGTGCTTGAGCACAGCCGGAAAATCGCCGCTGTCATAGGTATTGCCGGAGGCCGTTTTGCGCGGGATATCGCGCGGCCGGATCATATTGCGGCGGCGCAATTCCAGCCGATCGATTTCGAGCTCCGCGGCGGCCACGTCGATCAGCCGCTCCATGTAGTAATTGCCTTCCGGCCGGCCGGCCCCGCGATAGGCCGATACATGACTCGTGTTGGTGAACACGCATTTGGTGGAGACCTCGATCAGCGGCGTGCGGTAGAGGCTCTGCACGTTCTTCACCGCGTTGATCGTCGACGGCATCGGCGCAACGGGGGAAAGAAAGCCGCCCATATTGCCGAAGCTGGTAAGCCGCAGCGCCAGGAACGTGCCATCGGCGTCGAGCGCGAGCTCGGCGGTGACCTCGTGGTCGCGGCCGTGGCTGTCGGAGACGAAGCTCGTCGAGCGCTCGTCGTTCCATTTGACCGGGCGGCCGAGCACCCGCGCGGCGTGCAGCACGCAGACGTATTCGGGGAACGGCGCCGCCTTCATGCCGAACGAGCCGCCGACATGGCCGCTGACGATGCGAACCTGCTTCGGCTCGACCTTGAGGATTTCCGCGATACTGCCCTTCATGCCGAACACACCCTGGGACGGGACGCGCAGGGTGAAGCGCCCGCTCGCGCGCTCGTAAACGCCGACCGCAGCCCGCGGCTCGATCGCGTTGACCACCACGCGGCTGTTGACGAGCTTGATGCGGGTGACGTGGGCGGCCTTGGCGAAGGCCGCGGCGACCGCATCCGCGTCCCCGTAGTGATAATCGAGCGCGACGTTTCCCGGCGCCTCGCCGTAGATGAGAGGGGCGCCGGGGCGAGCGGCGTCCTCCGGCCGGATCACTGCCGGCAGCGGATCGATATCGACCTCGACCGCTTCGGCGGCGTCCTTCGCCTGCAGCAGCGTCTCGGCAACGACGAAGGCGACCGGATCGCCGACGAAGCGCACCTTGTCGGTTGCCAGCGCCGGCCGCGGCGGCTTCTTCATCGGCGTTCCGTCGCGGTTGTTGAACGCCACGATGCATTTGAGCGTGCCGTACTGGGCGAGATCGGCGCCAGTGTAAACGCCAAGCACCCCGGGCATTTTCTGCGCGGCCGCCGTGTCGATCCTCTTGATGACGCCATGGGCGACGCGGCTGCGCACCATCACTGCATAGGCCTCGCCCGCGAGCTTCACGTCGTCGGTGTAGCAGCCCCTTCCGCGCACGAGAGTTGCGTCCTCGCTGCGCGGCACCGGCTGGCCGACGCCGAACTTCATCACGGCAAGGCTGTGCGGATCGCTCTGCAGGTTCATCGATCAGGGCACGGTCATAACAGATCGCCTGCAAGCCGGCTGGCCGCAGGCGACATCGGTTCACACCGGCCCGCTGTGCGGGCAGGCAGCGAATAGCACGTGAAATAGAGGACTGAGGATGCTTCGACAAGCACATCCTTTCTGCCATGCGCCGCCTGCGCATCTGTTGCGCGCGGCGGCCGCGTGCTACAGTTGCTGCGATTTGGATTGAACTCGCCGCTGCCGTGGAGCCTGGAGGCTTCGGCGCGGCAGGAAAGGAATTCGATGAAAGACGAGGGCCGGCGCGCCGGCGACCTCGACTCTGGGCGTGAGCGCGCGCCATCACCGCGGTCGCGGTGGGGGAGGCGGCCGCGCTACAGCTCGCCGCGCCAGGATGAGGTGCACAGCGACGTCATTCGCGGGGCGCCGACCTATGCCGCGCTCGACCTCGGCACCAACAACTGCCGGCTCCTGGTCGCGCGGCCCACGCACGACAGCTTCCGCGTCATCGATGCGTTCTCCCGCATCATCCGCCTCGGCGAGGGCGTGTCGCGTTCCAGACGCATCAGCGATGCCGCGCTCGGCCGCGCCATCGAGGCGCTCGCGATCTGCCGCGACAAGATGCGCAACCGCGGGGTCACGCGAGCGCGGCTGATCGCGACGGAGGCGTGCCGGGCCGCGGAGAACGGCCTCGAGTTCCGCACCCGCATTGCCGAGCAAGTCGGCCTTGAACTCGAAATCATCGACCGGGAAACCGAGGCGACGCTGGCCGCCACCGGCTGCACCCCGTTGATCGATCCGCAGGCGGACGGGGTGGTCCTGTTCGACATCGGCGGCGGCTCTTCCGAGCTGGTGCGGCTCGAGCGCTCGCCGCCCGCGCGGCACGGTCCGCCGCTGCCGACGATCAAGGCTTGGGTCTCATTGCCGGTCGGCGTCGTCACGCTCGCCGAGCGCCACGGCGGACGCACGGTCACGCGCGAAACCTATGCCGCGATGATTGCCGAGGTCGCGGCATTCGTGGACCGCTTCGTCGCGGAGCACGGTAGTCTGCGACCGAATGGCACGCATTTGCTCGGAACCTCCGGCACGGTGACGACGATCGCCGGGGTGCATCTCGACCTGCGGCGCTACGAGCGCCGCCGCGTCGACGGCTGCTGGATGGGCGACGATCAGGTCACCCGCGTGATCGAGCGCCTGCTCGGGTGGAGCTATGAGGAGCGCGTCGCCAATGGCTGCATTGGCGCCGAGCGCGCCGACCTGGTGCTCGCGGGGTGCGCCATTCTCGACGCGATCCGCCGCGCGTTTCCCTGCGGGCGGCTGCGCGTCGCCGACCGCGGGCTGCGCGAAGGAATGCTGGTGCAGATGATGCGTGGAGACGGTATTTGGGAACGCGCGGCGAGGGCGCCGTGATCAAGGGGGGCGGGGGCGGGCGCGGGCTCAAGGCGCGGTTGAAATCCCCGAAGCGCCGCTCGCTCTCGTCGCGGCGCTGGCTCGAGCGGCAGCTCAATGATCCCTACGTGGCGCGGGCCAAGCGCGAAGGTTTTCGCGGTCGCGCCGCGTTCAAGTTGATCGAGATCGACGACAAGCATCGCCTGCTTAAAAAAGACGAGCGCGTGGTCGACCTCGGCGCGGCGCCCGGCGGCTGGAGCCTGGTGGCGGCCGAGCGCGTGGGTGCGCAGGATGGCAGCGGACGCGTGGTCGCGGTCGATATTCTTGCCATGGCGCCGGTCGCGGGGGTCGAATTCATCGAGCTCGATTTCCTCGATCCGCGCGCGCCGTCCGCGATCAAAGCGGCACTCGGCGGGCCGGCCGACGTCGTCCTCTCCGATATGGCGGCCAACGCGACCGGCCATCGCAAGACCGATCATCTCAAGATCATGGCCCTGGCGGAGGCTGCCGCCGATTTTGCGCGCGAGGTGCTCGCGCCGGGCGGAGCGTTTCTCTGCAAGGTGCTGCAAGGTGGCACCGAGGCGACGCTGCTTGCCGCGCTCAAGCGCGATTTCGCCAGCGTGAAACACGTCAAGCCGCAGGCGAGCCGTAGCGATTCGGCGGAGCTTTATCTCCTTGCGACAGGATTTCGCGGCGGCGTGTGATCGCTGCGCGACTATCCGAGCTTCTGATCTGCCGCTTCAGTCGGGCCGGCGATCGGCGTCGGTGTGCGGCGGGCGAGCTCGGCCCCCGCGTCGGCCGGCATCTGCATGAACACGAAGAAGGCGCAACCGGAAATCACCGCGATCGCGATGTAGGCCGGCTGGAAGTCGGCTGCCGTGATCGCGGACTGTCCGCGCGCCCATAAAGTCAGATCGACGGCGAGGGCGCCGATGGCGACGCCGACCGAGATCGAGAGCTGCTGGGCGACCGAGACCAGTGAGGTCGCGCGGCTTATGCGCACCTGCTCCACATCCGCGTAAGCGATCGTATTGAGGCTCGTGAACTCGAGCGAGCGAAAGAAACCGCCCACAATCAGCACGCCGACGATCCAGGCGAACGACACCCCGGGCGTGAAGGTTGCGCAAGCGGCGATCAGCACGGCGCTGATGAGCGCGTTCGCCGTGAGCGTGTTGCGGAATCCGTAGCGCCGCAGGATGACCGGGACGACGGTTTTCATGCCCATGGCGCCCACCACGTTGGAGAGGGTGATCAGGCCGGACTGAAATGGCGTCAGACCGAAGCCGAGTTGCAGCAGAAGCGGCAGCAGGAACGGCATCGCGCCGATGCCGGAACGGTAGATGAAGCCGCCGACGACGGCGGCGCGCATGGTCGGAATTGCTAGCAGCGAAAGATCGAGCACCGGCGTCGGCGTGCGCCGCGCGTGTACTACGTACGCGTAGGCCGCGACCGCCCCGCCGCCGATCAGCGCCAGCACGACCGGAAGCGGCAGGAAATCAAGCCCCAGCACCGAGCCGCCAAACGCCAATCCGCCGATGCCGAGCCCGGCGAGCACCATGCCGACCGCGTCGAACGGATCGGGCCGCTCGGCGCGCAGGTCTTCGATGAAGAGCGTCGCCAGCACGATGCCGGCAATCCCGATCGGGATATTGATGAGAAAAATCCAGTGCCAGGTAATGTACGTGGTGATGAAGCCGCCGAGCGCCGGTCCGATCAGCGGGCCAACCAGCGCCGGCATCGTCACCCAGACCATGGCGTTGATCAGCTCGCGCCGGTCGACGGTGCGCACCAGGATCAAACGGCCTACCGGGGTCATCATCGCGCCGCCGATGCCTTGGAAGATGCGGGCCACGACGAAATGCGTGAGCGATACCGACAGCGCACAGCCGATCGATCCCAGCATGAACACGGCGATCGCGCTGCGAAACACGATGCGCGCGCCAAAGCGGTCGGCGGTCCAGCCGCTCACCGGAATGAAAACCGCGAGCGAAAGCAGATACGAGGTGACCGCGAGCTTGAGTGCCAGCGGATTGGTGCCGATATCGGCGGCGATCGCCGGCAGCGACGTGGCGATCACGGTCGAATCCATGTTCTCCATGAACAGGGCGACCGCCACGATCAGCGGCACGATGGGTTTTGCAGTTAACGGCGCGGTGTCGGCCATGGGGAGAAATTTACGAAGGAGCTGCGCAAAATGACACAGGCATGGGTTGGCGCGCATTGTTTGCCGGCCGACGCAGCCTTATTTACGGAGAGGATGCGTTGCCCCGGGAGCAGCGACCGATGATCTACATCCTTGCCGCCCTCCTGCCGCCGCTCGGACTGCTTCTCAACGGACAGCCGTTCTCGGCCATCCTCAACTTGCTCATCATTGTGCCCTGCATTATCGGCGGCCTGATCTTCCCCGTACTCTTTCTGATTCCCTCGCTGCACGCGATCATCGCGGTCCACATGAAACGCGAGGATCGCAAACATCGCGAGCTCGTTGACGCGATCGAGCGCCACGGACCGCCACCGGGCTGGCGTCCTTGATAACGGCCCGGAACGGCTGGCTGCCATTTGCCTGGCTTGGAGCCGTTTCGGCAACGCGATAACGTCAAGCAAGGTGCAACGGCGCCGCGCGCAAGCGGCCGCCGCAGCCGCGGTGAGCAGAATGAGCGTTATTGATCGACGTGAATTCCTGCGCGCTTCCACCGCAACGGCGCTCGGGTTCGGCTTGCCCGGCGAGTTGTACGCACAAGTCCGGACTGATCCCCCGGCTGCAGGCCGGTGGGATTCCGGCGCGGTGCGTCACCTCATTCCCACCGTCAGCGACACCCGCATGCTGATCAAGGCGTCGTTCAACGCGGCGCTGGACGGCGCACCGAGCTTGCACATCGGCGATACCTCGGTGCGCGGCCGGATGGGCGATACCGGTGGCGAGCACTGGCATTTCTACGTCACCGATCTCGAATCGGCGCGCCGCTATCGCCTTGCCCTCGTCGGCGGCAATGGACGCAGCCTGTGCGAGCCCTGGGAGCTCGCGACCTTTCCTGCTCCAGATGCGCGGCCGGAGCGGTTTCGCGCGCTGTTCTACACGTGCGCCGGCGGCCATGAAGCCTTGACCTTCCTGCCCACCGCCACGCGCAACCGTCTCTTGCGTAGGGCCCTTTCGTTCCAGCCGGACGTCGCCGTGGCGAACGGCGACCATGTGTATTGGGACCTGCTTTCGCCGTTCAACTCGCATCTCATCGGCGGCGCCTCACCGCAGGCGGAAAAACTCGCCGGTAAGTTCGATCGCTCGGACATCGTGCTCGGCGGCAACAACGAGGCGGTGCTCAAACGCGCGGCCGGGCCGCAGATCATGCCGGTCTACGGAACCGACTTCCGCTCGACGCCAATGTTCTTCCTGCAGGACGATCACGACTACTTCGACAACGACGAGGCGACCGACGAGATCATCACATTTCCGCCCTCGTATTTCATGCTGCAGCTCGCGCGCGCCACGCAGAATCTTTACTATCCCGAATTCCTGCCGGACGTGGCGCGGCCGCTCGGGCTGCCGTGGTCCTCGGCAGCCGATCGGCCATGGGGCGTCTCGGAGAGCTTTGGCACGATCCGCTACGGACGATTGGCAGAGATTCTTCTTTATGACGTGCGCCGGACCCAGACATTGGCCGGGCCGAGCGCCGTCTATCTCGATCGCGAAGTGGAAAAGTGGCTCGCCGCGCGCGCGGCGGCGAGCGAAGTCACCCACCTCGTCCACGTGCCGTCCAACCCGCCGGGATGGACCGCCGGCAAGTGGGGCGAGTGGTACCCGGACGTGCTCGGACGCGACGGCAAGCTCACGGTCAGGGAGGACAAGCCGTACTGGCAGCCGGGATGGCTCAAGCAGCATGACCGGATCATGGCCTCGCTCTCGGCGATGCGCGGCCGCGCCCCGTTGGTGATCAGCGGGGATCTGCACGCCGTCGCCATCGGCCGGATGTTGCGCAGCGGCAAGCTCGACTTCACCGCCAATCCCGTCACCACCGTGCTGAGCGGTCCGATCGGCACGCGGCCGGGCGGCTGGCCGTCGGGCCGGCGCGGCACCGGCGCGCTCCCGTCCGCGCACCTCGACATGCAGGAACTGGTCAAGCCGATCGAGCAGCATGGGTTCACGATCGTCGACTTCACCGCAGACAAGATCGCGGTGCGGTTCTTTAAGTGGGACGTGAATAGCCAACCGATCGAGGCGGTCGACGCGCTGCAGCCGTTCTTCGCCGCGGAGCTCACGCGGCCGGTATGACCTCTCTACGCCCGCCGCGGACCGGCGGGCTAGGAATCATCCGCGCCGCGTGCTATCGACCGGCGCCAACCCCAAACGGGCCGTTCCGTCGCGCGCGAGACCGGTGTTTCGCCGCGGAAGGGACATTATCTCCGTTCGCAACGGGGCCTCGATCGTCCGGCCAAGCCGGGCAGCAGGAGTTGGCGATGCAACCGAAATCCAATGGGGGGCCGCCCGAAGCACTCACGTTCGATGATGTGCTGCTTAAACCCGGCCTGTCGGAGCTGCTCCCCTCCGACGCGGACATCCGCACCCGCATCACTCGAGAGATTCCGCTCAATATCCCCATCATCGCTTCGGCCATGGACACGGTCACCGAAGCCAAGATGGCGATCGCGATGGCGCAGGCGGGCGGGATCGGCGTGGTCCACCGCAACCTCGACCCGGAGCAACAGGCCGCGCAGGTCCGCCAAGTCAAGAAATTCGAGGCCGGCATGGTGGTCAACCCGGTCACCATCGATCCCGGCGCCACCCTGGCCGCTGCACTGGGGCTGATGCGGGATCACGGCATTTCCGGCATTCCGGTGGTGGAAGGCGCTAGCCGCGGGCGCGCCGGCACGCTCGTAGGCATTCTCACCAACCGGGACGTCCGCTTCGCCACCGACCCGCAGCAAAAGGTCGCCGAGCTGATGACCAAGGAGCGGCTGATCACGGTGCGCGAGGGCGTGGGCCAGGACGAGGCCAAGCGCCTCCTGCACCAGCATCGCATCGAGAAATTGCTGGTGGTGGACGATCAGTATCGCTGCGTCGGCCTGATCACAGTGAAGGACATCGAGAAGGCGGTTGCCAATCCGCACGCCTGCAAGGACGAGCACGGCCGGCTGCGGGTCGCTGCCGCCACCACCGTCGGTGATAAAGGCTACGACCGCACCGAGCGGCTGATCGAAGCCGGGGTTGATCTGGTGGTGGTCGACACGGCGCACGGCCATTCGCGCCTGGTGCTCGATGCGGTGAAGCGCATCAAGCGGTTGTCGAATGCGGTGCAGGTGATCGCCGGCAATATCGCGACCGGGGAAGGCGCGCAGGCTTTGATCGACGCCGGCGCCGACGCGATCAAGGTCGGCATCGGGCCGGGATCGATCTGCACCACGCGCATCGTTGCCGGCGTCGGCGTGCCTCAACTCACCGCGATCATGGACGCGGTCGCGGTCGCCGGCAAAACGTCGACCCCGGTGATCGCGGACGGTGGCATCAAATATTCCGGCGACCTCGCCAAGGCGCTCGCCGCCGGCGCCGATTGCGTCATGATCGGCTCGCTGCTCGCCGGCACCGACGAGACGCCGGGCGAAGTGTTTCTGTATCAGGGCCGCTCCTACAAGACTTACCGCGGCATGGGCTCGGTCGGCGCGATGGCGCGCGGCTCGGCCGACCGTTACTTCCAGCAGGAGATCAAGGACACGCTCAAGCTGGTGCCGGAAGGCGTGGAAGGCCAGGTGCCCTACAAGGGCGCCGCCGCCACCGTGCTGCACCAGCTCACCGGCGGCTTGCGCGCGGCAATGGGTTACGTGGGCGCGCGCACGCTCAAGGAGTTGCAGGAGAAGGCGGAATTCGTGCGCGTCTCCGGCGCGGGCATGCGCGAAAGCCACGTGCACGACGTCATCGTCACGCGCGAGAGCCCGAATTATCCTTCGCGCGTCTGATGCGCCGGTGCGCAGCCGAGGGGTGAAAGAAATTTACAATGTCGATCCAGGCCATCCTGCTCCCGTTGTTCGTAGAGGCCGTGTTGACCTTCGGTCTGCTGTTCTGGATGGCTGCACTGAACGCGACGGCAGTTCGCGGCGGAGCGGTGCGCTGGCAGGATATCGCGCTGCGCGAGCCGAATTGGCCGGCGCGCAACCGCCGGATCCAGAACGCCTATCACAATCAGCTCGAGCTGCCGACGCTGTTCTATATTTTGACGATCCTCGCGATCATCACGCGGCACGCCGATCTGCTGTTCGTTTTGCTGGCCTGGGTGTTCGTGGTGCTGCGCTGTCTGCAAGCCTTTGTCCACGTCACGAATAATTACGTGCCCCGGCGCGGTGCCTTGTTCGGGGTCGGCGCCGCGGTGCTCGCGGCGATGTGGTTGATCTTCATCGTGCGTATTCTGCTCGGGCTCGGATGACGCCCGGCGCCCGTCTCGCCGCCGCGATCGAAATCATCGCCGATATCGAGACGCGGCGGCGGCCGGCGGGCGACGCGCTCAAGGATTGGGGCCTCTCGCACCGCTTCGCGGGCTCTAGCGATCGCGCCGCAATTGCCGGGCTGGTCTACGATGCGCTGCGCCGGCGCGGCTCGAGCGCGCATATCATGGGCGCAGAGACCGCGCGCGCGATTGTGCTGGGCATGTTGCGGCTCGAACGCACGCTTGACGCCGATGCGATCGGACGACTGGCCGACGGCGCGCGCTTTGCGCCGGCCCCGCTCACCGGGGAGGAGCGGACTCGACTCGAAGCAGCCGACCTTTCCAATGCGCCGCCCTGGGTCATGGGCGATTATCCGAAATGGCTCGATCCATATCTGGCACGCGTGTTCGGTGACGAGCGCGCCGGCGAGGCGGCGGCGCTTGCCAGCCGCGCACCGCTCGACCTGCGGGTGAACACGCTCAAGGCCGAACTCGAGAAAGCGGCACAGGCGCTGGCGCACCTCGAAGCCGCGCCGACCCGATGGTCGCCGTTCGGCCTGCGCATCAAGCTCGGCGCCGACGCGAAAAACCCGGCGATCCACGCGGAGCCGGCTTTCATCAAAGGCCTGGTCGAGGTGCAGGACGAGGGCTCGCAACTGTCCGCGTTGCTCACCGCTGCAAGGCCGGGCGAGCAGGTGATCGATGTTTGCGCCGGCGCCGGCGGCAAGACCCTCGCG
>Ga0306920_100003304_pt1 | contig 20412 bp, 20 predicted proteins | sample flu12Cox44000170_FD_204666 | JGI IMG/M metagenome (GOLD analysis project Ga0306920, IMG submission 204666) | Lab enrichment of tropical soil microbial communities from Luquillo Experimental Forest, Puerto Rico - flux4day.12C.oxic.44.000.170 (v2)... | ecosystem: Environmental > Terrestrial >... | reverse complement strand
GGTGCTCGACCAGGGTCGCGTCGTCGAGCAAGGCTCGCACCGCGAACTCCTCGTGGCGAACGGTCATTACGCGACACTTTGGCGCCGTCAGGCCGGCGGGCTCGAAGTGCCGGCCGCCGACCGCATCGGCGAGGACGGCCGCGGTTTCGAATACTTCCTTCGCGGCCTCAATCCAGAACGCATTCTGGTCGCCGCCGAAGCGATCGGCCTCGGCCGCGCCGCGCTCGCGCGGGCAAGCACCTACGCCAAGGAGCGTGTCGTATTCGGCCGGCCGATCGGAAAAAATCAGGCAATCCAGCATCCGCTTGCCGAATGTTGGATGGAACTCGAAGCGGCCGATCTCATGATGATCGACTGCGGGCCGGCGGCAAACGCCGCCAAATACCTCGCCGCCGAAGTCGGATTCAAAGCCTGCCAAACCGCGATCGCCACCCACGGCGGTTATGGTTACGCCAAGGAATATCACGTGGAACGCTATCTTCGCGAAATCATGATTGCGAAACTCGCTCCGATCTCGCCGCAGCTTATTCTTTGCTTCATCGCCGAAAAAGTTTTGGGCCTGCCGAAGTCTTATTGACGCCGATATGCCGCCGTGGCCGCGCGCCCGTCGCAATTTGATATTACCATTCATCCATTGCGCCGATAACGGAGGAGACGATTTCATGCGCCGTCCGCTTATTGCCGCTTTCATGATTGCCTCCGCGACGATGGCGCTCGCGACAGATCCGGGCTTGGCTCAGCAAGGTCAACAACCGCAATTGCCGCTGCCGCCGGGAGGCTTCAAGCCGCTGCCGCCGGCGCCCGTCAAACCCTATCAGCCCGTCGCCGTAACGCCGCCCGCGCCGCTGAACGATCCGAGCTTCGTGGCTTTTCGCCAAGAGCTGGGCCAGGTCGTCGCCCGCAAGAATCGGGCTGCAGTTGGCAAATTGGTCGTCGCACAGGGCTTCTTCTGGATTCAAGACAAGGATGTCGCCGACCCGCACAAATCCGGCTTCGACAATCTCGCCAAGGCTGTCGGCCTCGACGCGCAGGACGATTCCGGCTGGCAGACACTGGCCGGCTTCGCTAGCGAACCGTCGGCGGCGGAGTCGCCCCAGCAAGAAGGCGTTTTCTGCGCGCCGGCCGATCCCAATCTCGATCCGAACGCTTTGGAAGCGCTCGCCAAGGCGACACAGACCGATCCCACCGAATGGGGTTTTCCAAATAAAAACGGCGTGGAAGTGCACGCCGCGGCGCAGCTTGATTCTCCCGTGATCGAAAAACTTGGAATGAACCTCGTGCGGGTGTTGTCCGACACCAGGCCGCCCTCAAATCCGAACGAGCCGTTTTTACTCCACGCCGCCACGCCCTCAGGTAAAGCCGGCTTCGTTGACGCCCAGGCCGTGGCGCCATTGGGTGGCGATCAAATGTGCTACATCAAGCAGGGCGGCGCTTGGAAGATCGCCGGCTATCTCGGCGGCGCGTCGCCGTAAATTCGTAGACGCCCAACCGGCGCAATCGCCTGCTGCGCCGCAGGCATGCCGGATCCCCGGCGCCTTGTGCGCTAGTGTTTTGCCTCGGCCATGGCCGTGACGGACTTCGCGGTCTGGCCGAACAGGATCGCACGCTCCTCCGCGGTGCGGATGCCGCCTTGGCCGGGATTGATCTTCGGCATCCACTCATAGGCCCTGACCACCGCCGGCCGCGCCTTGATCGCTTCGAACCAGCGCTTGAGGTGCAGAAAATCGGCGATGTTCTGGCCTTGCCGCTCCCACGGCACGACCCACGGATAGCAAGCCATGTCGGCTATCGAATAAGGGCCGGCAAGATATTCGTGGCCGGCAAGTCTTTTGTTCATCACGCCGTAGAGACGATTGACCTCATTACGGTAGCGATCCATCGCGTACTGGATCTTGTCGACCGCGTAGTGACTGAAGTGGTTATTCTGACCGGACATCGGGCCGAGACCGCCCATCTGCCAGAACAGCCATTCGAGGGCCGCGGTGCGGCCGCGCAGGTCCTTCGGGATGAATTTACCGGTCTTCTCGGCGAGATAGAGCAGAACGGCGCCGGACTCGAAGACTGAAATCGGCTTGCCGCCGTCGGCCGGCTTATGATCGACAATGGCGGGGATGCGGTTGTTTGGCGACACCGCCAAAAAGTCTCCCTTGAACTGGTCGCCTTTGCCGATATTGACTGGAATAATTTTGTACTCCAATCCGGCTTCCTCGAGAAAAATTGTCACTTTGTGGCCGTTGGGCGTGGTCCAATAATGTACGTCGATCATGACGAGCCTTATGTTTGGATGAAGGTGGCGAAGATTAGCGCGCCGGAGAGCCGCAATGGAAGTCCGGCGCGCGCATTCCTGCTATCTATCGCCGCGGCGGGGCATTCGGTTTAACACCTGACCGTTATCAAATGAAGGACAAACAATGATTACCGAAATCGCGCAAATCGACGTCAAGCCGGGGACCGAAGCCGAGTTCGAGAACGGCGTGAAAAACGCCGTCCCTATCTTCAAGCGCGCCAAGGGCTGCCGCAGCATGAAATTGCAGCGTTCGATCGAAAAGCCCGGCCGTTATCGATTGTTCGTGGGATGGGACACGGTCGAAAATCACACGGTCGATTTTCGCGGCTCGGCCGATTTTCAGGAATGGCGCAAGCTCGTCGGCCATTGCTTCGCCTCGCCGCCGGAAGTGGAGCATGTCAGTCAGGTCGCGCGCGGATTTTGAGGCGTTCTAGGCGCGCGCGGCGTTCGACATTGGCAATCCGCGCCGGCACCGGATCGTTTCGTGCGACGGATTGGCGAAACACAGCCTGGTGCGGTTTTTGCCGTAGCTTTGGTCGGTCGACCATTTGGTCGCCGGCGGCGGCAGGCCGGATGCGAAAAGCGGTGCGAAATCGAGCGGCGACGTGGTCCGGTTCATGAACGCCTTCTCCCTTTTCTTCCGCTCTTCGGCGGTCCGATAGCCTCGTCGTGAGCTTTTCTTAATGCCCGCTTGTGCGGGAATATAAGCGGAGTGCTTTCTCAAGCCTTTCTTGGTTCGCGAGGTTGATTAGCCAAGCCGCTTCGCCAAGTCTGGTTCGCCAAGTCTGGTTCTGGTTCGCTAAGCCTGGCTCGCTAAGCCTGGCTAGCCAAGACACGGGCGACGCGCTGACTCTGCATCGACTAGTACTTTTTGTTTCGCTCGTGCTGTCGCCTTTCAGCGTTGCCACCGGCGCGGCCGCTCAATATCAATCCGATCCAATCGCGCCGCAGGCCGCCGGCAGATCGATGGATACGCTGACACGCGTGCTGGCCGCCGCGCTGTCGAATGAACTCCATCAGCAGGTCGTGGTCGACGATCGGCCCAGAGGCGCGCTCACGCTCGGGCTCGATCTCGCGGCGAAAATGCCGCCGGACGGCGACTTTCAACCGATCGCGGTCGTTTCGCGCGGCCAACTGCCACTGGCCGTATCGCCCAAGACACCGTTTCATTCCATGCGAGAGCTGATCGACTATGCCAAGCAGAACCCCGGCAAGCTCCTCAATGCGTCGTCGAGCAACGGATCGCCCGGCCATGTTGGTGGTGAATTGTTCAAGTTCACGCGCAGATCGTGCATGTGCGATACAAAGGCGGCTCGCCGGCGATCAACGACCTCATTGCCGGGCGCGTGCAGGTGATGTTCGAAAGCCTCAATTCCATCGCGCCGTTTGCGCGCTCAGGCGCGCGCGCTTGCGGTCAGCGGCGATCATCGTTCGCCCGGATTTCCGGATCTGCCGACCGTCGCCGAGGCCGGCGTCCCCGGCTATTCCGCGCCGGCCTGGGCCGGCGTGATCGGGCCGGCGGCGTGCCGCAGCCGATCGTCGAGGCGCTCAATCCCGCCATCAATCGCGCCATCCACGCGCCGGCCATGAACCAATTCTACGGCCATCGGCGATCCCAGGGCGGAACGCCCAAGGAATTCTCGGCCCTGATCGCCTCCGATTCCAAGAAATGGGGCGAGAACGCGGAGGTCAAGTTGAATTGAGCAATCGGGCGCTAGGGCTTGCCCCTCTCCCCTCGCAGGAGAGGGCCCTTTCTGCGTTTCAAAAACAAAGGTTGAGTGAGGGATGGACCCCCACCCACAGCCTTCAATAAGCACAGCGTCACTTTCCTCGGTCCGAGACTCGACCCATATTGTGAGCATGGCGAAAGGGCCCGATCGGCCGCGCGCGCCGAGTGAGCGCGATCCGGCAAAGCATTCGAAGAAAGACCCTGCAAAGCCGACGCGCGCCAAGGCGGCGCGCCCGGAAACGCCGGCGCTCGACCCGTCGCTCGCGGAACTCCTCAATCCGGCCATCAGCCATGGCCGCGCCGGCATCGGCGCGCAGACGGGAATAGGGTCTCCTTCTCCCAAAGCGGAAAAAGGCGAAGAGCAACAGCGCAAGTCCAAGCTCGCTCCGCCGCCGAACAATTCCTGGGATCGCCGCGCCGATTTCGCCAATGCGCACCGCGCCCGCGCTTCGGTGGCGCGCGGTTTCGCCGAACCGCCGCAGCAAGGTTATGTCGGGCGCATGCCGGTATCGCCCGGGGAACTCGATGCCGATTTGGCGCGCGCGCTCGGAATTGAGGCGGATGAAGAGGAGGACGCTCGTTCGTCACCCTCCTCTGGAGGGGAAGGGTCGCCAGCCGAAGGGGCGCGGGGTGGGGTGATCAAATACGGCGAAATCACCCCCACCCGATCGCGTTTTGCCCGATCGGCCTCCCCCACCCAGGGGGAGCCAAATCGAAGCGGAGGCGAAGCCTTCGGCAGCGCGGCGAGCCAGCAATCGCTGGAACGCCTGCTACGCGAAGGCCGCGTGGAATTTCGCGAACAGCTCTGGACGCCGCACCGGCCGCCGCGGCCGGACAAGTCCGAAGGCGGACTTCGCCTAACCATCAAATCCGATTTCGATCCCAAGGGCGACCAGCCTCAGGCGATCGACGAACTGGTCGAAAGCGTGGGGCATCACGACCGCACGCAAGTGCTGCTCGGCGTCACCGGCTCCGGCAAGACCTTCACCATGGCGAAGGTGATCGAGCGCACCGAGCGCCCGGCCTTGATCCTTGCGCCCAACAAGACGCTCGCCGCGCAGCTCTACGGGGAATTCAAGAGTTTCTTTCCTGACAACGCAGTCGAATATTTCGTCAGCTACTACGACTATTACCAGCCGGAAGCCTATATCCCGCGCACCGACACCTATATCGAGAAGGATTCCTCGATCAACGAGCAGATCGACCGCATGCGGCACGCCGCGACGCGCGCGCTGCTCGAACGCGACGACGTCATCATTGTCGCCTCGGTCTCGTGCATTTACGGTATCGGCTCTGTCGAAACCTATTCGGCCATGACTTTCACCATTAAACGCGGCGAGCGGCTCAACCAGCGGCAATTATTGGCCGACCTCGTCGCCCTGCAATACAGGCGCTCCGCCGGCGATTTCTATCGCGGCTCGTTCCGCGTGCGCGGCGACCTGATCGAGATCTTCCCGGCGCACTATGAGGATCGGGCCTGGCGCGTCTCGCTGTTCGGCGACGAAGTAGAATCGATTCACGAGTTCGATCCGCTGACGGGGCAGAAAACCGACGAGCTGGAATTCGTGAAAATCTACGCCAATTCGCACTATGTCACGCCGCGGCCGACGCTGCTGCAGGCGCTCTCGGGCATCAAGCTAGAATTGCGCCAGCGGCTCGAACAGCTCAACGCCGCGGGCCGGCTTCTCGAAGCGCAGCGGCTCGAACAGCGCACGCTCTATGACCTCGAAATGATGGAGGCGACCGGAAGCTGCGCCGGCATCGAGAACTATTCGCGTTACTTGACCGGGCGCAAGCCCGGCGAGCCGCCGCCGACTTTGTTCGAATATGTCCCGGACAATGCGCTCGTCTTCGTTGACGAGAGCCACGTCACCATCCCCCAGCTCGGCGGCATGTATCGCGGCGATTTCCGCCGCAAGGCGACGCTGGCCGAATACGGCTTCCGCCTGCCCTCCTGCATGGACAACCGGCCCCTGCGTTTCGAGGAATGGGATGCGATGCGGCCGCAGACGCTATGCGTCTCGGCGACGCCGGGCCCGTGGGAGCTCAATCAATCCGGCGGCGTCTTCACCGAGCAGGTGATCCGCCCGACCGGCCTGATCGACCCGCCAGTCGAAGTGCGGCCGGCGCGCACTCAGGTGGACGATCTGGTCGGCGAGGTCCGCGCGGTGGCGCAAAGCGGTTACCGCGCCCTCGTCACCGTTCTCACCAAGCGCATGGCCGAGGATTTGACCGAATATCTGCACGAACAGGGCATCCGCGTGCGCTACATGCATTCCGATATCGACACTATCGAGCGCATCGAGATCATCCGTGATCTGCGGCTTGGCGCATTCGACGCGCTGGTCGGAATCAATTTGCTGCGCGAGGGCCTCGACATCCCGGAATGCGCGCTGGTCGCCATCCTCGACGCCGACAAGGAAGGGTTTCTGCGCAGCGAAACGAGCCTGGTGCAGACCATCGGCCGCGCCGCACGCAATATCGACGGCCGCGTCATTCTCTACGCCGACAGCGTTACCGGATCGATGGAACGCGCCATCGCCGAGACCGAGCGCCGGCGGGAGAAACAAAAAGAATATAACGCGGCAAACGACATCACGCCGGAGAGCGTGCGCAAGGGCATCGCCGACATTCTCGACAGCGTGTACGAGCGCGACCACGTGCTGATCGCAACGGGCTCGGGCGAAGGCGAATTCGAGGAAGCCGCCACGATCGGGCACAATTTCGAGGCGGTGATCGCCGACCTCGAAACCCGCATGCGCGCCGCCGCTGCCGATCTCGATTTCGAGGAAGCGGCGCGGCTGCGTGACGAGATGAAGCGGCTGCGCGCCACCGAGCTAGCCGTGATCGACGATCCGACGGCAAAAATCCTGCCGTCCTCTAGGGGCGCAGCGTCGCGCCGAAGCGCAACGCGCGAGGGTGGACGAGGTACCGCGAGCGGAATCCACAAACCCACGCTTGACGAAATGGGCATCGCGCTTCGTCACGAAGTCGCTCCTCACCGGCCGGGACGCCAAGAGGCGAGGAGCGCCCCCGGCTCGGTGGCCGGGGCAGGCTCCGTCGCGACAGGGACGCAAAAATCCAAACCGCGTTACCCAACGCTCGATGAAATGGGACCGGGCGTGGAATCCGTGCCGGCAAAGCGATCGCCGGAGCGCGGCGACGATAAGGCTCTAAATGAGCGCGAAACCCGTTCGGGCCCGCGCTCGACTTTGGGCCGCCCCGGCATGCACGGCGGCTGGAAGCCAAGGCGAAGGTAGTGGGCGCCGCAGTCGCCGAGGCGCATAGAGGAAATTAAGTCCTAGATCCCCTTCGCCAACACGTCGGCGCCGGTTTTGGCGATCTGCTCGTCCTGCGAAGACAGCGCGCCGGAGACGCCGATCGCGCCGACGATCTTGCCGTCGGATAGGATGAGAATGCCGCCTTGCAGCGGCGTGATGTCTTTGAGCGCCAAAAGCCGCATGCCCGCCCCGCCGGCGGCGATGGCGTCATCGAGTGCCTTGCTCGGCAGCTTGAATTCCAGCGCCGTGCGCGCCTTGCCCTGCGAGGTGGTGACCGCCGACAATTGCGCATTGTCGAACTTGTGGAACATGACCAGGTTGCCGCCGCTGTCGAGAATGGTGATGGCGACCGTCCAGGAATTCTTCGCCGCTTCGAGCTCGGCCGCGGACATGACGCGCTTGGCCTGCTCGAGCGTGATCGCTGGCCCATAGGGCGGCGGCGGCGCCGGAGCGGCGGCGGGAGCCGCCGGCTGCTGTTGCGCCAGCGCCGCCGTGACGCCCGATCCGGCCGACAAAGCCAGCGCGCAGACCAACGCACCGGCAAGTGCAGGTATTCGAACCGATTTGCGAACCATTTTGGCGGCCTCCTAACGACGGCACCTCGAATCCGCGGCGCGGCACAATAAGCGGCAAAAGCGCGATGTGGAAGCTAGTCGTTCGCCAAGGCCAAACCGCGGACTCGGGAAGGAAATCGTGTGACCGGCGCGCCGGCGGCCTTACTGGCCCTTGCCGATCGTTGCGGGCGCCTCGCTAGCGCGACCGTGATCGGCTTGCCTCGTGCGGTTTGCCTGCCTGACGACTATATTTCTCCCGAAATTGCCGTGGTTTTTCCGAGACGCGCAGGAGACGCCGTTATGTTTTCATTCCGCAAGAAGCTCGAAATGCCGGGACCTGGCGAGGCCCTGCCGGGCCGGCCGGCACCGATCCCGACCGCGCGGCAGCATTTCGTCAATGGCCGTCCGCTCAAAGGCCCCTATCCGGAAGGGCTTGCCATGGCGATGTTCGGGCTGGGCTGCTTCTGGGGCGCCGAACGCAAGTTCTGGGAGCTCGGCGACGGGATTTATGTCACCGCGGTCGGCTATGCCGGCGGCGTGACCCCCAACCCGACCTATGAGGAAGTCTGCTCAGGGCTCACCGGGCATAACGAAGTCGTGCTCGTGGTCTACGATCCCCGCAAGATTTCTTACGAACGCCTGCTTAAGACATTCTGGGAGAGTCACGATCCGACCCAGGGCATGCGCCAGGGCAACGATATCGGCACGCAATACCGTTCTGCGATCTATGTATTTACGCCCGGGCAACGCGCCGCCGCGGAAGCGTCCAAAGCGGCCTACGCCAAGGCGTTGCAAGCCAACCACATGGGACCGATCACCACCGAAATCGTCGACGCGCCGGAATTCTATTTTGCCGAGGACTACAACCAGCAATATCTTGCCAAGAATCCGCACGGCTATTGCGGCCTCGGCGGCACTGGCGTGGCCTGTCAGATCGGCACGGGCGTAGCGGCGTAGGACTTCAGGGATCAAGTGTCAGTAATTCTGATTCCTGGTTTCCCGATGCTTGATCCTTGATCACCTGACTCCTGATCACTTCACGTGCTTCGCCAGGAAGGCCATGGAGCGTTCCCACGCGAGCTTGGCGGCTTCGGCGTTGAAGCTGCCGCGCTCGTCGCAATTAAAGCCATGCTGGGCGCGCGGATAAACGTAGATTTCGCAATCGCCGCCGCGCTTCTGCTTGATCAAGGCGACGTCGGTCATCGGAATCGACGCGTCGTCTTCGCCGAAATGCATCAGCGTCGGCACTTTGGGTTTCTCGTCGGCGTTCTTGGCGATCTGCCCGCCGTAATAGCAAACCGCCGCCGAAAGCCCATTGAGCTTGCACCCCGCCAGGAAGGAGATCGTGCCGCCCATGCAGAAGCCCATGATCGCAACCGGTCCGCTCTTTTTCAGTTCGTCGATCGCCGCCTGCACGTCGCGCAACATCGCGCCCCAGTCCGGATTGGCGACGAACTTGCGCGCATTGGCGATCTCGTCGGGCGTGTAGCCGGATTCGAAGTTCGGTTGCTGGCGATCGAACACCGCGGGCGCCAGCGCGGCATAGCCTTCGCCGGCCAGCCGGTCGCAGACCGCGCGGATGTGATGGTTGACGCCGAAGATTTCCTGAATGACGACGACGCCGCCCTTGGCCTTTCCGCTCGGATCGGCGCGATAGGCGCTGAGCTTGAAATTGTCCGACGAAGTCAATGAAAAGTGGTCACCCAACGTGATCCTCCATCGATGTTACCCTGGCCCCCAAGCGGGCCTGCCGCATGGCAACGGCAGCCCGGCGCAAGCCTATCGGCGGCTTACCGCGCGCTCAACCCACCTTTATTCGTCAGAAAACTTTCAGACCTGCGCCCCGGATTATCGCGTCACGACGATGAAATCCGTTCCTTCGCCGGTTTCGCCCCCGAGACCTTGATCCGACACGACCAGCGACGACCCTGGCACCATCAGTTGGGAGATCGCGTCCATCACGTCGGCCGGAATATCGATCCGCGCCAAGATATCAGCCGGCGTTTGCGGAGGCGGCGGGCTGGCGGCGTCGTCTTCCACTTCCACGCGCCGTCCCCGGCCGTGTTTGCCATAGCGGCTGCGGCTCTCCACGTAGTGCGTGTGCTTCGGCTGCTCGCCCGGAAGCGAAACCACGTTCCAGCGCAAAGTCGTGTGGTCGGCTCCGGTAAACTCCAATGCGGTGAACACGTCCGTGCCGAACGGCGCATCCGGCTGCGCGATGGTGATCGGAACATCGAACAGCGGCTGGAAGTCCTGCCGCACGTAGAGCCTGCCCTGCTTGCGGCTGATAAAGACCGTAATTGGCGACCCCTTTGTCACGGCGGCCTTCACCGTGTCCGCGAACGGCGACGGCGCGGCGCCGTTGCCGACTGCAGTCAGGGTCGAGGACGCCACAGGCGTTTCAAGCTTCGGATCGGCGGATGATGGCGGCGACGTCTGCTGCGCCGTGGCGCTGGCGGCCGGCGCGTCCGTCTCCGCCGATTTGACGGCCGCTGTCTCCGCGGAAACGTTGGGCGGAGCCGCCGGTGCGGGAGCCGCCTCAGGCGACGGTTGCTTGTGCACGAACAGACGCGCGTCGACGAAGTCCGACGGCTTGAGCTCGGGCCGCGAGATGATGACGCGCACGCCGATCTTGGTCACACGGTAGAGTCGCGCGGCAAAATCGTGCGGCATGCGGATGCAGCCGTGGGACGCGGGGTGGCCGATGTCTTCACCCTCATGCATGGCCACCCCCGACCAGGTGATGCGCTGCATGTAAGGCATCGGCGCGTTGCTGTAGATATTGGAGCGATGGAAAACCTGTTTTTGGATGACGCTGAATACGCCTTGCGGCGTCGGCAGCCTGGGTACGCCAGTCGCCACGGATGTATCCGCGACATGCACGCCGTCGCTATAGACGTGAAGTTTCTGCTGATTGATGGAAATGATGATCTGTAGCGGACCCTTGGGAAGGTCGCCGAAAGGCTTTTTGTCGACCTCGACGGCGCCCTTCTCCTTATGCGCGATTTTGTGTTTGGGTCGGGGCGCATAGTAGTCGCCTTCGGGCCAGCTCCAATAATATCGCGCCGCCGCCGGTGAAGCGATCGATGTCAGGGCCAAGACGGTAACAGCACCGATCGCGTAGGCGCTGCCGCGAGGGTTGGTGAAGCGATGCCGACGGAAAGGTGCGTTGTCGCGCCGCGCGATGACAGTACTCACATCTGCCCCCAGACTAACCGGAAAATCCCCGGCTATTCTCGGATTAAAATATTAACAGCCCCCCATACCTGAATGTCAGATCGCGAGCTTATCGCAGGAGTGACGACGGCTCGATAAGGGCGAAGCCACAAGAAGCTGCAAATCGTCATGCCGCTGTTGTTCCCATCACATAGCGAAATCCTTAGCCGATCGATGGCCGATACATGGCCGATAAATGGCGCGGAGTTCCACGCCCTCTCTTCCGTCCGGGAACCGTGTCATTGCGGCAGCGCGAAGGCTTTCGCCAAAAGCTCGTAGGAATGCCGGCGCGCCGCATGGTCGAACACCATGGTAGTGACGATAATTTGCGGTCCTTGACACGATCAGCGCTTCCGACCGCGAGCCGGGCGCGATGGCGCGCCAGCCTTTCGCGATCGCTTGGCGTGTAAGGATAGGCCGCGACGGCTTCCGGCGATTCCAGTGGAGGATATTCGCCTTGGGCGCGCCGCACGTAATGCAGTTCGGCACTCGCGGCGATGCGTTCCGCTCGCACATCCGTATCGGCCGCTATCGCCGCGGTGCCGAGAATGACGCAGGGCCGCGCCAGCGCCGCCGATGGCTTGAAATTTTTGCGATAGCTGAGCATGACGCTCGCCGCATCGTAAACGGCGAAATGATGCGCAAAAGCGAAACCCATTCCGCACGCGGCCGCGAGCGCCGCGCTGTAGCCGCTCGACCCCAACAGCCAAATGGGCGGCAGCACGACATCGGCCGGCACCGCGCGCACGCTGCGGAACGGATGACCCTCCGGAAAACCGTTTTCCGCCAGCAGCAACAATTCCTAGAAGCGTTCGAGGAATTCGTCGCCGCCCTGTGGGTCCTGCCGCACGCGCAACGCATACGAAGTGACCGGATCGGTCCCCGGTCCGCGGCCAAGGCCGAAGTCCGGGAAACAGGGCCTGCAGGACTTTGAAGCGTTCGGCGACCATCAGCGGCGCGTGGTTCGGCAGCGTCACGCCGCCCGACCCGACACGAATGCGCGGCGTCGCGGCCGCGATTTGCCCGAACATGATTTCCGGCGAGGTGCTGGCGATATTGGCGAGGTTGTGGTGTCCCGCGACCCAGTAGCGCGGTCGGCGAGCCGTGCCAGGTCGAGCGAGTTGTGCAAGGCCACGGAACCCGGCGCGGCTGTAATCACGGGCGATAGATCGAGGACGGAAAGCGGGATCAACCGATTTCTTTGCGTTTTGTTTCAGGGCGCGGCGGACCAGGGCGGCCGCCGGCGCTTAAGAGTGCGTCAATGAAGGTTTCGTCAATGCCGGGGCGCGGGTTACCGCGCTCCGTCGGCGACGGATCCTTGATTGGTGCGGCTCGACTGCCGCGACGGCTGCGACGCCGGTTTTTTCAAGATAACGCGACGTTGCCTGATCACGACGCGACGGACGGTTGGGGGCGGTTGCGCAGCGGTATCGGTCCACCGATAGGCGGGCTCCGATACCAGCTGCGAAAACAAACCGGTCGACTGCGAAGCGATCGCGGTTTGCGGCCTATGCCAGCCGAGTACCTTGGTCACGCGGCGAAGCACCGGCGGCGCCGGGCGCGCCGCCTTTACTTCTTGTTGTTTCACCACGTCCTTTGTCGCTGCTTTGCGGTCCCCGGGCGAATTGGCTGACGCCCCCTGCGCAGCGGGCTTTTGGGTCGCAGGCGTTTGAGAGTTCAGAGCTGCGGTTGTCTCATTTTGCACCGGCTTGCCTTCCTCGCCGGATGCCGGAGCGGCCGATGCGCCTTGAGGCGCTTCCATGGCGGGCGCGGCTTCGGCGGCTGGACCGTTTTGCGCGGCCGGAGCGCTCTCGGCGGCGGAAGCGGTGTCGGCGGTCGGCGCTGCCCCGGCCGCGGGCGCAGTCGAAGCCGCAGAAGCAGACTCGGGATCCGCCGTCTCCGAAGGAGGAGCGGTCTCGGCGGCAGGAGCCGCTGTCTCGGAAGCAGGACCGGCTTCGGCGGCCGGCGTGATTTGGGCGGAGGGAGCTGTCGCATCTATCGGCGCAGTCTCCGCTGCCGGAGCGGCCTCGGGGACCGGAGCAGTCTGCGGGGTTGACGCGGCTTCGGCGGTCGGAGTGGTTTCAGCGTCTGGAGCGATCTCGGCGGCGGCCGGACGAGGTTCAGGGGCCGGAACCGGCGGGTCGGGCGAGTCCGCAGCGGCTACAACAGCGCCCTCCGGCTTCGATTCGGCTTTTGACGCAATCGGGACGGCGGTTTCGCCGCTGGTTCGATCGCTCGCGGCCGTTGCGGCGGCTGCCAGAGCGGGCTCTGTAGCGTGCATATCCGCGGGTGCGGGCTGCGACGGAAGCACTCGAGCGGCAATCGGCTTTGCCTCGCCGTTGACCGGATATCCCACGCCCCACGGCGACGGCTTCGGCGCCGGCTCCGCCTTCTCCCATGCAAGCTGCAATGGCACGCCACCGTTCGACAGCCGCGCCAGCGCCAGCGGTTCGTGATTGACGCGGAAGGTCGCGAACAGACCCAGGCCGCAACCGATGCCGAGAATCGCGGCGAGCACCGTCACGATCATCAGCCGAATATTGGGGAACATTGGACCTCGCCGAAGGTCCGCGCGGTCCGCGAAGAATCACGCCTTACCAGCTTCGCGATTTTCGCGAGGACGGTGCGCATGAAGTGACTGATACAACCTTAGCTGAGTCGGCAAAAATCCAACGAAAAAATTTGCCTCGCCGGTTGCTGCAGCCGGCGACATCGAACTTCCGAAAACTGAAGAGTGCCCTTTTACCGCGTGACAGGCTGTGCCACGGCGGCGGTATTTGGAGCGGTTCCAGGCAGCACAACGACGCGCGTGCCGACACTGACGCGGCTGTAAAGATCCTCGACATCCTCGTTGGTCAGGCGAATGCAGCCCGACGACACGAAAGTACCGATGGTCGAGGGCTGATTGGTGCCGTGGATACGGTATTCGGTACTCCCGAGATACATGGCGCGCGCGCCAAGCGGATTGGTGTCGCCTCCCGCCATGAACCGGGGCAGATATGGTTGCCGCTGGATCATCTCCTTCGGCGGATACCAATCCGGCCATTCCTTCATGCGGCTGATCCGTTCGGTACCCGACCAGGTAAAGCCCTCGCGGCCCACGCCGATGCCGTAGCGCAGGGCGGTGCCGTTCCCGAGCACCAGATAGAGGTAGGTGTGCGGCGTATCGATGATGATCGTGCCGGCCGGCTCGGTTGTCGTGAAACTCACGATCTGACGCTGAAACTGCGGCGCCAGTTGTTTGCGCGGGCCTCGCTCCGGCTGATCCTCCGGCGGCAATGCCGCAATCAGCGCGGCGTCCGACGATTGCGGCGTCGCAGCGGAGGGGCCGGACGCTCCGGCGGGCGGCGCGACCGAAGTGCCGCGGATCGAGCCTGTTTCATCGCCTGCAGCCGGCGCGGCGCCCATGTCTACGGGCGGCCGTTGCGCGGCGCCGCCGTTCCAAACCGGCAATGGCTGCGGCGGGAACATCGGCCGTCCTCCGGGCGGAACGGCGTAGGCTTCGTCGCCGGGCGCAGGTTGTACATAGCGCGGGTCGTAAGGAACGCCATTGGCATCGCGGTAGATCGGGCCGGGCCCGGCATAGGGAGGCGGCGGCGCCGGATAATCGGCGGGCGGCGGCGGATAATATTGCGCGGCTGCGCCGCCGGCGGAGCCCGCCAGAGCTAATGCCACCACCACAAGGCTGACGCTCGCTCGCAAGCTGATACCCCGCATATGCTCAGACAAACCCAACTCTTTGTGACGGCAACATTAGGCGGGAAGAAGGCAAAACGCCCAGTTCCGCGGCGGACTTCTGTTCCGGCGACGACGGGCATCGTGAACAAGCATGGTGAACAAATGGTAACCTCGCGCGGCGGCACGCTATGGTCGGGTCGACATTTCAACGGCTTCATGGGAGACGCGAAATGACACGCACGGCTTTGAGCGTCTTGTTCACGCTGGCTCTTTCGACGCCGCTTCATGCGCAAGATACGACCGTCAACGATCTCAAGGCTAAGATTTTCGACGCCTAGACGTTGCAGCAAAGATTTACCGCGGGCTTGCGTCACTGCAGCGAGCTGAACGGCACCAACTTTTATTTTCCGACCGCGTCCTCAATCTGCAAGACTATCACCAGTCTTTGGAAAATTTCGTCTCGGAGGGTATGTTCAATCCCGAAACCAAGCGGCCGTCGACCAAGCAGGACGCCCGATGCGCGCTGGGCGCAGGTGGCCGTGCAGGCGCAAGCCGACCAGGCGAATTGTGCGCTGGTGGCGAGCCTGCCCTTCCTTCAAAAAGAGCTAGACGAAATGCAGCAGCAAGCGCCGCCGCCGCAGGGCACCACAGCCAAGTGAGCGGCTCTGCCGCATCTCGCCGCGGCTTGCATTTTCCTCCTGGCGCGTTGACCGGCATTGCCGCAATGGCGCACAACTGGCGGGCGCTGCGGTTTGCAGCGTGATAGAACACGCGCTCATTTATCGGCCAATTTAAGCCAACAGGGGAAACAGATGGATTGGACGAACCGACGGGAGCGTTTGCGCTCCGTCATCGCTGGCCCGCGCTGCATTTATCCGGGGTCGGTCTACGACGCGATTTCTGCACGCATTGCGGAAGACCTCGGATTTGAGGCCGGCATGTTCGCCGGTTCGATTGCATCATTTACGGTGCTCGGCGCCCCCGACATCGTCGTGCTGACGCTGACCGAATTCGCGCAGCAAGCCTATCGCATCAATCGCGCGACGAAACTGCCGTTGCTCGTTGACGCCGACCACGGCTATGGCAATGCGCTCAACGTCAAACGCACGGTGGAGGAGCTCGAGACCGCCGGCGTGTCGGCGATGACCATCGAGGATACGGCCTTGCCGACAGGCTATGGCACGAGCGGACTCGCCTTGATTCCGATCGCCGAGGGCGTCGGCAAGATGAAGGCCGCGCTCGCCGGCCGCCAGGATAAGCGGCTCGTCGTGGTCGGCCGCACCAGCGCCATGGCGATCGCCGGCGTCGCCGACACGATCGCCCGGCTCAAGGCCTATGAAGAAGCCGGTGTCGACATGCTGTTCATGGTGGGCGTGAGAACACGCGCGCAGCTCGACGCCGTCGCCGGCACGGTCAAGCTGCCGCTGTTTCTCGGCAGCCCGGGAGTCGAGCTTTACGATCTCGATTATCTCAGCGCGCGCAACGTTCGCATTTGCTTGCAGGGCCACCTGCCGTTCATGGCCGCCGTCAATGCCGTACATGAGACGCTCAAGGCGCTGCGGGCCGGAACGCCACCGGCCGATATCAAAACCGTCGCGTCGCCTGACCTGATGAAACGGGTCACGCGCCATGCCGATTATTCGCGATGGTCGAAGGAATTTCTCGACGCAAGCTTATCGGGAGCGTGATAGCGCGCGCTCGGGCTTAATCGCCGGCAGCCCTGTCAACACATAGCGCCAAGGCGCTATGTTGCTTCGCCGTCAACTCGGGTACAAACCGCATTCGAAGCCTGTTGCCGCGAACGAGGAAGATCCGATGCCATCGCTAAGCGACTGGAAAGTGCCGCCTTCCGCGCAACCCAAGCCGGAGGATTATGGCTACGACCTGGAGCGCGCGTTGTCTTGCGTTGTCGGCCTGCACGCCACCGTTCCGGCAGACGCATTCACCGCCGATACGCTCGGCACGGAGCGCGCGGGCAACGGCGTTTTCATTGGTGGCAATGGGCTGATCCTGACGATCGGTTATTTGATCACCGAAGCCGACACGATCTGGATCACGGTCGGCGACGGCCGTTCGGTGCCGGGGCATGTGCTCGGCTACGATCAGGAGACCGGGTTCGGCCTGGTGCAAGCGCTGGCCAAGCTCGATGTGCCGTCATTGCAGATCGGCGACTCTGCGGCAGCCTCGATCGGCGAGCGAGTGGTCGTCGGCGGATTCGGCGGACGGCATCGCTCCGTCGCGGCGCGCATCGTCGCCCGGCAAGAATTCGCCGGCTATTGGGAATATGTGCTCGACGAAGCGATCTTCACCGCGCCGGCACATCCGAATTGGGGCGGTACCGCCTTGATCGGTCCCGGCGGCGATCTCCTCGGCATCGGCTCGTTGCAGCTGCAACATTCGGTCGAGAAGGGCCAAGCGCAGAACATCAACATGATGGTCCCGATCGACTTGCTTAAACCGATCGTCGACGATCTCCTGAAATTCGGCCGCCGCAACTCACCGCCGCGGCCGTGGCTCGGCCTCTACGCGACCGAAGTCGAGAACCGGCTTGTTATCGTCGGCCTTGCCGATCGCGGGCCGGCCAAGAAAGCAGACCTGCGCACCGGCGATATCGTGCTCTCGGTAGCCGGCAAAGACGTGCGCGATCTCGCCAGCTTCTTCCGCCGTATCTGGTCGCAAGGCCAGGCCGGCGTCGAAGTGCCGATAAGCGTCTATCGCGACGGCGAGACCTTGGACATGCGGATCAAATCGAGCGAGCGCAACCGGTTCCTTAAGGGTCCGAGCTTGCATTGAACGCAGTGCGCGTCCCGACGCCGCAACCGCGAGCGGATGATTTTTCTACGGCTTTTCGAACAGCGCCCTTAAGCCGTCGCGATAAGTCGGATACCGCAGTGTGACGCCAAGCGCGCGCTTGAGCTTGTCGTTCTTCACGCGCCGGCATTCCTCCCAAAAACTCAGCGCCATCGGCGACAGTGACGCCGCTACGTCGTCGAATTTTTCTTCCGGCGGCGCGGCGCGGCCCATCAGCTGCGCCGCGAACACAATCGGATCGGCGGGCGGCGCCGGCTCATCGTCGGCGATGTTGAACACCCCGGATGCGCAGCGCGTGAAAGCGGCGTCGATCGCCCGTGCAATATCGGCGACGTGAATGCGGTTGAAAATCTGACCGGGTTTGACGATGCGGCGTGCTTTGCCGCGCGCGATTTGCAAAAGCGCGTTCTGTCCCGGACCGTAAATTCCGGCGAGGCGCAACACTGCAACCGTAATGCCGCGGCGCGCACCAAGCGCTTGCCAAGCCTCTTCGGCGGCCAGCCGCCGGCGGCTTCGCGCCGAAGCCGGCGCGACCGAGGTTTGCTCGTCGACCCAGCCGCCGCGATGGTCGCCGTAGACGCCGACGGTCGAGAGATAAACGACCGAGCGTAGATTTTCGGCGGCGGCCAAATCATCTCCGAAGGCCGCGAGCACCGGATCGCCGTCTTCGCCGGGCGGAATGGACACCAGGGCGTAGCGAGCCCGCGCGATCGCGTCGCGGAGTTCCGGCGTTGCCTGCGCGCCGTCGAATGCAACGGCTTCCAAGGTTCCAGGCTTATAGGCATTCAGCACCGCGGCGCGCTCGGCGCCGCGTACGGTTCCGAAAATGCCCTCGAATTTGTCCCCGAACGCAGCGACGAAATGCTCCGCGCAGTAGCCGAGGCCGAAGCAAACGAGCACGGACATCAGGGCGGGCACGCTTCGGCGGGCGCCGGAGATAGTGCCGCGGCCCATTCCGCTATCAGCTCCGGATTGCCTTCGTTGTCGCGACGCGTCTTTGCGCAAGTTTCGAGCCGCGCACGGTCGAGTCGGCCCAGCGCCCAGATCGCCGCGCCACGCACCAGCGGGGATTCATCGTCGAGCAGCCGCTCGGCTTCGGCGGCGAAGTCCGCATTGCCGGAATTGCCGAGCGCAATGAGCACATTGCGGACGAAACGTGGTCGGCCGATGCGCCTGACGGCGCTTTTGGTGAACAAGGCCCGAAACGCGGCATCGTCTAGCCGGGCGAGCGCGGCAAGCTGCGGCGCGCGTAGCGAGTCGCGCGCGGCGAGTTTTGCTTCGTGGCCGGCGCGTGCGAATTTATTCCATGGACAAACCGCCAAGCAATCGTCGCAGCCGTAGATGCGGTTGCCCATCATCGGACGAAGTTCGCGCGGGATTTGGCGCTTATGCTCGATGGTCAGGTAGGAGATGCAGCGCCGCGCATCGAGACGATAGGGCGCCGGAAATGCCGCCGTCGGGCAGACATTGAGGCAAGCACGGCACTGGCCGCAATGGTCCCCTTCGGGCGCGTCCGCTGGCAAATCGAGCGTGGTGAAGAGCGCGCCGAGGAACAGCCAGGAGCCCAATTCCCGAGACACCAGATTGGTGTGCTTGCCCTGCCAGCCGAGACCCGCCGCGGCGGCAAGCGGCTTCTCCATCACCGGGGCGGTGTCGACAAAAACCTTGATGTCGCCGCCGGCGCGATCAATGAGCCAGCGCCCGATCTGTTTGAGCCGCGACTTGATCAAATCGTGATAGTCGTCGCCCTGCGCATAGACCGAAATCGCGCCGCGGTTGCGATCCTTCAGGATCGCGAGCGGATCGTCGTCCGGACCATAATTCATGCCCAGCACGACAATGGAGCGAGCCTCGGGCCACAGCGCGCGAGGATCGCTGCGCCGTTCGGCGTTCGCCGCCATCCACGCCATGTCGCCGTGCGCGCCGGCGGAGAGAAATTCGCGCAACCTCGGCTTCGCGAGCGGAATCGCATCGGGCCGGACCACGCCGAATGCGTCGAACCCCTGCGCGCGGGCGAATGCGACCAGTTCGGCCTTGAGTCCCGACGGCGTCAGAAATCGAGATTGGCGTAGGTTTTCGAGGGCGGCAGGCCGGGGAGCGTTTCCACCAACAAGCCGCGGAACGACGGCCGCGACTTGATCCTTGCGTACCAGCTCTTGGCACTCTCGTCTTCGTCCCACGGCACATCGCCCAGGTAGTCGGCGACGGACAGATGCGCCGCCGCGCTCAAATCGGCATAGCTGAGTTTGTCGCCAGCAAGCCAGTCACGCGTGCGGATTAGCCAGCCGATATAGGCTAGATGGTACTTGATATTGATTTTCGCAGCACGCAGCGCTTCGGTATCCGGCGGCCCGCCGCCGCTGCCGGCGGGTATGTAGCGCTTATAAACCCGCTCCATGACCAGGGGTCCGCTCGCCTCCTCGAACAGTTTGTCATTGAACCAGCTCGTCAGGCGCCGCACCTCGACGCGCGCTCGGAGCTCCGTCGGCATCAGCCTTCGCTCCGGCAGTCCGGCGCCGCGCGTTTCATCGACATATTCCGCGATGACGCTCGCCCCGGGCACCGGCGGACCGCCTTCCTCGACCAGGACCGGCGTCGTTCCCGCTGGATTGAGCATCAAGAATTCCGCGCGGCGCTCCCAAACCCGCTCCTGGACCAGCCGCGGGGTGACTCCATATTCCTCAAGCGCCAATCGCACGAAGCGGGAATGCGGACAGATCGGATGATGGAACAGCGTTAGCATTTAGCCCCAAACTATTTAGCCCCAAACCTTGCCCAAAACTCGACAGGTTAAGCAGGATTTGCGAAAAGGCCCGTCCGTTGGGCAGCCCAGGCAGCGATCCCCAGTGCCGGATC
>Ga0306920_100003303_pt1 | contig 20417 bp, 19 predicted proteins | sample flu12Cox44000170_FD_204666 | JGI IMG/M metagenome (GOLD analysis project Ga0306920, IMG submission 204666) | Lab enrichment of tropical soil microbial communities from Luquillo Experimental Forest, Puerto Rico - flux4day.12C.oxic.44.000.170 (v2)... | ecosystem: Environmental > Terrestrial >... | reverse complement strand
CTGCCGGCAGTGGCGGTGGCGCCGGCCACGCGGGGAGCGGCGGCGCCGGACGAGGCGGTACCAGCGGTGGCGGAGCCGGTGGCGGCGCCGGTACGGGAGCGGCTGGAGGGGGTGGGACCACCGCCGGCGGCGGCGCTGGCGGATCGACCGGCGGGAGCGCGGGCGGCGCGGCGGGTGCCGGCGGCGCGGCCGGATCGACTGGAGGCGCAGCAGGCGTGGGAGGCGCCGGCGGGGCGGCGGGCCGCGGCGGGACGGGCGGCACCGCAGGGACAGGCGGCGGCGGTGGTCGAGGGGGAGCGAGCGGCGCGGGCGGCGCGTCGGCCGGAACCGGCGGGGCGACCGGCGGAACGGGCGGGGCGACGGCAGGAACGGGCGGGGCGACCGGCGGAGCGAGTGGAGCTGCCGGCGGTACGGGAGGCACTGGCGGGTCGGCCGGCGGCGGTACAGCCGGGACAGGTGGTGCGAGCGGCAGTGGCGGCTCCGGCGGCAGTGGCGGCGCCAGCGGCAGCGGCGGAGCGGCCGGTTCCGCGGGCGCGCCCGCCGCGCTCCACCTCTACGTCGGGTGCGCCGACACGACCGGCACCATTCAGAGCTATTCCCTCAACGCGTCGACGGGCGCGCTCAGCCCGCTGGCGACCTTCGTGGCCGGTGGCGCGATCTCGAACTGCGAGCTCAACGACGCCGAAGACCGCATGTACGTCGCTCACCAGATCTCGGGCGAGGGTCGGATCACGGCCTACTCTCGAAACGTGATGACGGGCTTGCTGACGCCGCTGGGGTCGCCGGTGGTCGTGCCGTTCACCCCGCCGGCGGCGGGCGGCAGCGGCGGGGGCGGCGGCGCGGGCGGCGCAGGCGGCGCAGGCGGCGCGGCGGTCATGAACGCCAACACGCAGACGCTGACCTTCGACCGGACCCGTCACTTCTTGGCCGCGCCCAACTACGCCGCGGGGAACGTCTACATCTACAGCATCGCGACCGACGGCTCGGTCGGTTCGCTGGTCTCGTCGGACGCGGGCGGCATGAACGCCCACAACGCGGTGTTCACGCTGAACAACAACTTCATGATGGTCCCGTATCTCGGGTCCAACATCATTCGCAGCTACGCATTCGACGCCGCCACGGGCGCCATCACCGAGTCCAGCTCGGTCACGTTGCCCAACGCCATGTCCGGCCCGCGCCACCTCGCGCTGCACCCGAACGGGATGTGGCTGTACTCGATCAACGAGACCGCCGGCGGCACGACCACGACCTCCGGAACCATCGACCTGTTCAGCGTCAACCAGACGACCGGCGTCTTGACGTCGGTGATGACGTTCAACGTCCCGCTGCCCAGCGGGTACACCGGCGCCAAGAACGGTTCCGAGATCGACATCGCGCCGGCGGGCGACCTGCTGTTCGTTTCGATGCGTCTCGACAGCGTGGCCGACGGCTCGCTGGTCTCGTTCATGATCAACCCGACCACCGGGGCGCTGACGTTCATCGAGCAGGACGACTCGCACGGGATCACGCCGCGGCAGTTCAGCCTGTCGAAGGACCGGCGGCTGCTCGTGGTCGGAAACCAGAACTCGAACACCGTTGCCGTCTTCCGCGCCGATCCGGCGACCGGCAGCATGACCTTCATCGGCGATCGCGACGTCTGCCTCAGCCCGCGCTTCGCGCGCATGGCGATCGATCAGTAGAAGAGAGGCGCTCTAGACGACGAGCTCGGCCGCCAGGTCGTACTCGGCGGAGTGCGTGACGCGTGCGTCGACCAGGGCGCCCGGCGCCGGCGTCGGCGCGTCGGGCGGGAGCGTCAGGTAGACCTGTCCGTCGATCTCGGGCGCCTGACCCTCGTGTCGGCCCATGACCAGGTACTCGGACTCGTCCGACGGCCCCTCGACGAGCACGCGCAGCGTGCGGCCACGCATGGCGCGCAGCTTCTTCTTCGAGACCTCGCGCTGTATACGAAGGAGCTCGCGGCGCCTGGCGTCGACCTCCTTCTGAGGCACGCGCTTCGGCAACAGCGCCGCGACCGTCCCCTCCTCGCGCGAGAAGTTGAAGACGCCGACGTGGTCGAGCTCGGCCTCGCGCACGAAGTCGCACAAACGCTGGAAGGCGGCATCGGTCTCGCCCGGATGGCCGGCGATGAAGGTGGTCCGGAACGTTCCGCCCGGCACCTTGTCCCGGAAGCGAGCCACGAGGTCACGCACCTGGCGCTCGCCGTAACCGCGGCGCATCGCCTTGAGCACGTCGCTGTCGACGTGCTGGATCGGCACGTCGAGGTAGCTCGCGACCCTCGCCTCGCCGCCAATCGTCTCGAGCAGCTCGTCGGTGCAAGCGGTCGGGTAGGCGTAGTGGAGACGAATCCAGGCCAGCCCGTCGACCGCGCCGAGCGCGCGCAGCAGCGACGCCAGCCGAGGCGCGCCGGGCTCTTTCGCCCCCGGCAGGTCGGTGCCGTAGGTCGTCAGGTCCTGGGCGATGAGGCAGATCTCACGGGTGCCGCCGGCGACGAGCTCCCGGGCCTCGCGCACGACCGATTCCGGATCGCGGCTCCGCTGCGGGCCCCGCAGCTTGGGGATGATGCAGAAGGCGCAGGGGCGATCGCAGCCCTCGGCGATCTTCACGTAGGCGCTGGCCGGTGCTTGCGACCGGCGGCGCGGGGCGGCGTCGTCGTAGAGGTAGGCGGGCGTGTCGGCGATCGCCAGCCGGGCGATGGAGCCGGAGATGGCCTTGGCGATCGTCCCCACCTCGTCCGTGCCGAGGAACTGATCGACCTCGGGCATCTCGTCCGCCAGCTCCTTGCCGTAGCGCTGCGACAGGCAGCCCGTCACCACCAGCCGCCGGCAGGTCCCGGCCTGCTTGTGCCGGGCCATGTCCAGGATGGCGTCGATCGACTCCTGCTTGGCCTCGCCGATGAAGCCGCAGGTGTTGACCACGATGACCTCGGCCGCCTCCGGCGCCTCGACCAGCGTGTGGCCCGCCTCGGCCGTGTGCCCGAGCATGACCTCGGTGTCGACGCGGTTCTTCGGACAGCCGAGCGAGACGAAGTGGACGTTCATGGGCAGGCGGGTTGCGGAAAGCCGGCAAGGTTAGCACGCGCCGCCCCGGCCGGCCGATGGCCACCGGCCCGGCTGGCCGACGCCGCGCCGTCAAGAGGGTCAGACGCGGTCGGCAGTCATGCCGAGGCCAAAAGCCCTGCCTGGGCTCTCATTGTTCTTGCTGATTTGCGCCAGACATGACGATCTGTTCGCCCCCATGGGGCCGCCCGCCGGGAGCCCGCTCTAGCCGCAAAGTCGTCGGGCATCCGAGCGGCTGTGCCTGAACGGCAAAAAAGTTTCGCGGGGCGGAGAAACCTCCGCCGCTCTCGTCCGTAGCCCCTGTTCGACGCACGTAGACCTGCACTGACGCAAGGAGACCAGACCTCATGAAAAAGACGATCGGACGTGGACTCGTAGCAGCGCTGCTCATCGCAGCGGGCTGCGGCGACGGCGGCAGCAACACGACGGGGAAGGGCGGCGCGGGGGGGACCTCGGCCGGTGGAACGACGGGCAGCGCTGGGACGACCGGCAGCGCCGGGACCACGGGTAGCGCTGGGACGACCGGCAGCGCCGGGACCACGGGCAGCGCCGGCCACGCCGGGACCACGGGCGGGGGCGGCACGTCGGTCGCGGGCACGAGCGGCGGCGGCACCAGCGGCGGCGGCGGGGGCGGGTCGAGCGGCGGCGGCATCACCGGGTCCGCGGGGGCCGGCGGCGGGACGACGGGCAGCGCCGGGACGTCCGGCGGCGGCACGACGGGCGGTGGCGGGACCGGGGGCGCGGCGGCCTGGCTGTCGCTTCCCGCGAACCTCCCCCCGACGCTATTCCCCCCGTCGGGCGCGACACTGAAGATCCACGACCACGCGACGGGCAACCAGATCTACACCTGCACCGCGAGCAGCACGGGCGGCGCAGGCGGCGCGGGCGGCGCGGGCGGCAGCGGCGCTGGCGGCGCTGGCGGCAGCGGCACAACCTACAGCTGGGTGCTCAAGCAGCCGGACGCGAAGCTCTACGATCAGAGCAACACGCAGGTCGGGACGCACGGTGTGGGGCCCAACTGGACCTCCACCGACAGCAGCATCGTGAACGGCTCCAAGGTCTGGCAGGAGACGCCCGACACGAGCGCGATTCCGTGGCTGTTGCTCCGGGCGGTGTCGAACACGGGCACCACGGGCGTGTTCAGCGACGTCACCTACGTCATTCGCGCCAACACCATGGCGGGCAAGGCGCCAGCGACGGGCTGTGATTCGACGACGGTCAACACGGACATGAACGTGGCCTACATGGCGGACTACTACTTCTTCAGCGGCGGCGGGCCGGGCACGGCCTGGATGACGCCGCCGGCCGTGGCGACCGGCATCGCCGTCCCGAGCGGCGCGACGCTGGCGATTCACGACCACGCCATCGGCGCGCAGGTCTACACCTGCACGGCGAGCAGCACCGGGGGCGCGGGCGGCGGCGGTGGCGGCGCGGGCGGCGCGGGCGGCAGCACGACGACCTACAGCTGGGTGCTCAAGCAGCCCGACGCGACTCTCTACGACCAGAGCTTCACCGCGGTCGGCACGCACGGCATGGGCCCGAACTGGACCTCGACCGTCGACGGCAGCGTCGTCAACGGCACGAAGACCGCGTCGGCCACCTCGCCCGACGGCGCCACGGTCTCCATCCCGTGGCTGCTGTTGACGGCCACGTCGACCACCGGCTCGGGCGTCTTCACCCCGGTGACCTACGTGCAGCGCCTCGCCACCCACGGCGGCGTCGCCCCGACCACCGGCTGCGACTCCACCACAACCACCGACGTTCGCGTCCCGTACTCTGCCGACTACTACTTCTTCACCGGCGGCACGAGCACCGACGGCGGGACGAACGGCTGACGGCCGACCGGATAGAAACAGGATCGTGAGTCCACGGGAGGGGCGAAAGCCCCTCCCGTTTTTTCATGGGAAGGCGAGAACGGCGCGCTCGCCGTAGGCGGCGATCTGGTTGTCGATGTGGCGCTGGACGACGTCGCGGCGGGCGACGACGGCGGCGATCTCGGCAGAGGTGAGGATCTCGTACGGGGCGCCGACCTCCGCGGACAGCGCGCGCTCCAGCGTGGCGACGGTGATCCGGGGGAGCGCCTCGTAGAGGCCGCGCGAGAACCGCTGCGTCCTCAGCAGCGCCTCCCGGGTGCGCGGGTTCCCCTCCGGGTCGACGAAGAAGGACATCGTGTTGTCCATGTAGAAGAGCTGCGTCCCGTCGGGCGACATCTTCATGTTGCCGCCCGAGTAGCGGTCCGGGTTGGCGGTCAGGAAGTCGAACACCACGAGGTCGGAGAGCTGCGTGGCCATCGCGATCTTGTCGGGCGGAACCGGCTGTCCGATCGACAGCCACGCCTGGCCGAGCTGCCGCCCCTCGGGCGTGTCGAACCCGGAGTCCTTGATGATCGGGATCCAGTACGACGCCGTGCCGATCGTCTGGCCGTTGGACCCGAACACAGTCTCGGCCTTGATGCGTGGCAGGGCGTCGAGGCTCTCCGGGTGGAGGCGGGAGAACAGCTCGTCGCGCGAGACGGCGCGCGGCGCGGCCGGCGGGACGGCGTTGAGGCCGAGGAGGCGGTTGAGCCGGTAGGCGGCCACCTCCTTGCGCGGGATCGTCTGCATGTTGGTCTGGTTCGGCTTCCACGCGGCGCGCGAGCCGTCGGCGAAGTCGACCCGGAACGACAGCGACGAGCCGCCGTGGTTCAGCTTGAAGCGGACGATGGGCTGCGTGCGGACCCGCTCGAGCAGGAGCTCGTCCGACATGCCGAGGAACGTCCCCGAGGCCTCGAGGCTGACGCCCAGATCGGGGAGCGTCGACAGATCGCCCCGCGGGGCGAGCGGCGGCGGGGCCTGCGCCGCGATCGAGCGCGCCGTGAGGATCGCGCGCAGGTGGCGCACGCCGTGGGCGGCGCCGTAGCCGCTGCCGCCGACCACCACGGTGGCGACGGCGAGCTCCGCGAGGATGTAGCCGGGCAACCGCACGCGGGGGCGATTCTAGCGCGGCGCCCGCGCGCCGTAGATTTGTGCGCAACCAGCTCATCGCTTCCGGTAGGGTTCCCCCCGCATGCCGACCTCCCCCGCCTTCGTCTGCTCGATGTGCCGCAAGCCGATCCCCGTCGGCGCCAAGGTGATCAAGTGCTCCGTCAGCACCTGCAACTCGGGGCGGGTGAAGCTGGTGTTCTGCTCCGCCTCCTGCTGGGACAGTCACCTGCCGGGCGCGCGGCACCGGACCGCGTACTTCACCGAGGAGATCGCCCGCCGGGAGTAGTCAAAGCCGCCACCTCCGCCTACGAGACCGCCGGGGCGCAGGAGGGGCGAGGCAGGCCGCCTGCGTCACCGTCGGGAGCGGAGCCCCGGCGTCGTCATTCAGATCTCTGCCCGGCCCGACGATGAGCTGGCAAACGGTGCGGGCGTTTTGAGATGAAGAGGCCATCGGGCGTTCGGCGCGCGGCGCTGCTCCTCCCCCTCGTCGGGCTGGGGGCCTGCGGATCGATCAGCGTGCAAGAGGGCGCGGATGGTGGCGGCGCCGCCGTCGGATCGGCGGGGGCCGGCGGCCTGGCGGCGGGCGGGAGCGGCGGTGTCTCGGGCGTCGGTGGCCAAGTCTCGGGCGTCGGCGGCCAAGTCTCGGGTGCGGGAGGCGGGGCCGGCCGCGCCACCGGCGCCGGCGGCTCCTCCAATCCCGATGCCGCCACGGGGAAGGACAGCGGCGCGTCCGACGGCGGCACGGTCGATGCCGTCGCCAGCAGTTGCATGACCGGCGATCGACGCTGCATGGGCTCGACCCCGCAGACCTGCGACGCGAACGGGGTCTGGCAGTCGGGCGCGGCCTGCGGCAACACGTGCGCGGCGGGCGCCTGCGTCGGCACCTGCACCCCCGGCGCGAAGATGTGCGTCGGCAACATCCCGCAATATTGCGACAGCCAGGGGCTCTGGCAGACGGCGCCGGCCTGCGCGTACGTCTGCCACCAGGGGGACTGCACCGGCGTCTGCATGCCGGGCGCCCGCCAGTGCAGCTCCGCAGGCGTGCCGCAGACCTGCAACGTTGACGGCGCCTGGGACAGCGGCGCCGCCTGCCCGTTCGTGTGCAGCCAAGGGGTCTGCAGCGGCGTGTGCAAGCCCGGCGACGTCGGTTGCAACGGCAACGTGCCGCAGACCTGCAGCGCGGCCGGGGACTGGCAGGCGGGGACCACCTGCCCGTACGTCTGCACCAGCGGCCAGTGCGCCGGGGCGTGCACGCCGGGCACGCACCAGTGCGCGAACGGAGTCCCTCAGACCTGCAGTCAGGGGGGCGTCTGGCAGTCGGGAACCGCGTGCCCGTACGTCTGCGCGAACGGGAGCTGCAGCGGCTCGTGCGTCCCGGGCGACACCCAGTGCACGAGCGGCCAAAAGCAGATCTGCGACGCGACGGGGGCCTGGCAAGACACGACCACGCCGCCGGTCCAGCTGTTCGCCAACCCCAACCTGGATCTCGGTCACGTCTCCTGGGTCGAGAAGACGCTCTCCACCAGCCAGATCATCACCGCCGAGAGCACGCTGAGCCAGATCAAGGCGCAGACGTCGCCCAACGTCGGCTGGCTGGGCGGCTACGCCAATGCCCAGGACGACCTCTACCAGAGCGTGACGATCCCGGCGGGCGCCACGGCCATCACGCTCACGTTCTGGTACGCCATCTTCACGCAGGAGAACGCGAACGGCGAGTACGACACCATGGACGCGTACACCTACGATCCCGTGAGCAAGACCTACAACGCGCTCGCCACGTTCAGCAACGCGACGCCCGCGTCCACCTGGACCCGGTTCTCGACCGACCTGCCGTTGTCGCTCGCCGGGCAGACCTTCGAGGTTGGATTCCTGGCCACGACCAACGCGACCAAGAACACGAACTTCTTCGTCGATACGATCTCGCTCGCCGTCACCGCCTGCGGGCCCTGAGGGGCTCAGCCGCCAGGCGGCGGGGCGGGCGCGGGCGTCGGCGCGCTCACCGCCTGGCCGATCGCCTTCTCCAGCGTCGCCTGCGAGGTGTAGCCGACGAAGCTCTCGCGGATCCGGCCGTCGCGCCCGACGAGCACGAGCGTGGGGAGGGCCTCGACCTTGTAGAGGCTCCCCACGCGGCCGTCGTCGACGACCATCGGGTAGGGGAGGCCGTGAGCCGCGACGAACGCGCGGATCTCCTCGGGCGGCGTGGGGCCGTCGGAGTTGATCCCGACGAAGGCGACCCCGCGACCGCTGAAGCTCGCGTGGACGTCGCGTAGCACGGGGACCATCGCGACGCAGGGCGGGCACCAGGTCGCCCAGAAGTCGAGGACCACCACCTGGCCGCGCAGGCCGGCGAGGCCGACCGCCCCCGGCGTGTCGTCGATCCGGGCGAGCGTGAAGTCGGGCGCCTCCTGCCCGCGGTGGATGGGGCGGAGGGCGTCGAGGTGGCGCGCCGACCAGACGGCGTTGCCGGCGACGCCCGCCAGCGCCAGCGCGACGACGGCGATCCCGCCGGCCCGCGCGGCCGGGCCCGGGGCGCGGACCTCGTCGTGCGACGCGCCCAGGGATGCGGCGGCGCGCGCCTCCTCGGGCAGCGCGCCCGGGGGCGCGGCGGCGGCGCTGGCTCGGCCCGCCGGCGGGCGCGCGCGGGCCACGCCGATCGCGCGCACGAGGACCGGGAGCGCGGCGGCGGCGGCGACGGGCCAGGTCACGCGCGGCGGGAGCACGCGCATCCCGACGACGGCGTCGATCGCGCGGGACAGCGCGAGCACGACGAAGAACACCTGGTAGACCGCCGCGCCGAGCTCGAGGTCGCGGCTCGGGTCACGCCGCGCCCCGGCCAAGAGCGTGACGAGCGCAGCCGCCGGCAGCACGATCCAGGCCGCGTCGCGTACCTCGCTGGCGAATGGCGCCACCAGCCGCAGCAGCGCGCCCGAGGTCGGCCCAGCGGCGGCGAGCAGGACCTGGAGCACCTCGGGCAGGCGGAACGCGAGCGTCCCCGCCACGACGAGCGCGACGGCGTCCGCGAACCCGCCCCCCTCCGCGTCGATGCGGCGGAGGGCGGCGCCCGGCGCGATCAGCAGCTGGCCGAGCCGCACCGGGAGGGCGCGAAGCGGGGGGCGGGGCGGCGCGGCCATCACCGGTTGCGATCGTGGATGATGGCCAGCCCCTGCAGGGTCAGCCGATCGTCGCACTCGTCGATGGTGCGCGTCTCGCGCGCGATGAGCGGCGCGAGGCCCCCGGTCCCCACCACCCGGGGCGAGAAGTCGACCTCGCCGCGGATGCGATCGACGATCGCGTCGACCAGCCCGGCGTAGCCGAACACGAGGCCTGCCTGCATGCTGGCGACGGTGTTGCGGCCGACGACGACCGCCGGGCGCGCGATCTCGACGCGGGGGAGCTTGGCCGTCGCGTGGTAGAGGGCCTCGGCCGACGCCGTGAGCCCGGGCGCGATCACGCCGCCCGCGTACTCGCCCCGCGCCGTGACGACGTCGAACGTCGTCGCCGTCCCGAAGTCGACGACGATCGCCCCCTGCGGCCAGCGCTCGTAGGCCGCCACGGCGTTCACGATCCGGTCGGCGCCGACCTCGCGCGGGTTCTCGTACAGGATCGGCACGCCGGTCTTGATGCCGGGGCCGACGACCAGCGGCGCCACGCCGAACGTCTGGCGGCTGAGGCGCTCGAGCGGGGCGAGCACGGGGGGGACCACCGACGAGATCGCGACCGCGCCGACCGCCGTGAGCTCGATCCCTGCGCGCCGGAACAGCTCGCCCAGCAGGGCCGCGTACTCATCCGTGGTCCGACCGGTTCGCGTCTCGAGCCGCCAGTCACCGACGAGCTTCCGGGCGGCGTCGAACAGTCCGAAGGAGATGTTGGTGTTGCCGACGTCGATGGCCAGCAACAACCCCCCGATCGGGGATCGGGGGTCTCCCGACATGGCGCTTAGGTTAGCACGCAACGTGTACAATCGGGCGATGCCGCCGACCCCGCCGTCTGGGCCGCCCGGGCCGCCCGAGTCGGCCGAGCCGATTCTGGCGATCGCCATGCCGGAGCCGTCGCGCGCCGCACCGCTGACCCGGCGGCCGGGATCGCTCGCGCCGGCGTCCGGGCGGGCGGTCCCGCAGCCCGTGCGCCAGCGCCGCCGGTCGCTCGTGACGCTGGGTCTGCTCACCGCGTTCGCCGTCGCGGTGTTCGCGGCGCTGTGGCTGCTCGACTACTTCTTCATCGACGCTGCCAGCGCCGGGAAGGAGGGGGCCTTCCGCCAGCTCTTCGACTTCGACCCCGAGACGATGCAGAACGCGCTCGGGAACGTCGCCCAGGTGATCGCGGCGGTGCTCGGCATCGCCATCACCGTGGTGTCGATCGTCGTGCAGCTCGCCGCGACCCGCTACACGTCGCGCGTCGCCGATCTGTTCTTCCGCGACCGCATCAACCTCGGCGTGATGGGGTTCTTCGTCGTCGCCTGCGTGGAGGCGCTGTGGGTGAGCATGACCGTGCGCAAGGACTTCGTCCCCCAGGCGACGATCGCCGGGACGGTGTTCATGGCCACGGCCAGCCTGCTCCTCCTCGTGCCGTACTTCGCCTACGTGTTCGACTTCCTCGACCCCGAGAAGGTCATCGCGCGCATCGGCGTGCAGACGCTCGATCGCGCGGCCGGGCGCGGGGGCCGCGCCGAGCCGAACCCCACGGCGCCCGAGGCGGTCGCCGCCCGCCAGGCCCAGACGACGAGCGGCCTCGCGCACCTGGCCGACATCGCCGTGAACGCGCTCGGCCAGAAGGACAAGGTGATCGCCTCCGACGCCTCCGCGGCGCTCCGCCGTCTGCTCGTCGAGTACCAGGCGGAGAAGGGGCGCCTCGATCCGTCCTGGTTCGCCATCAGCGCCGCGCTCCGCAGCGATCCGGACTTCGTGGCCCTGGCCCCGGACTCCGTCGAGGACCTCGCGCGGCGGCGCCTCTGGCTCGAGTGGAAGGGGCTGCGCCAGATCCGCGAGGTGTTCGGCGCCGCGCTCACCAGCATGCCGGAGATGGCGCACGTCGTGGCCATCGACACGCGCTACGTGGGCGAGGCGGCGCTGGCCGCTGGCGACCGCGAGGTGATGGCGCTGACCGTGAAGTTCATGAACACCTACCTCCGCGCGGCGCTCAACGCGCGCGACGTCCGCACCGCCTACAACGTGCTGAACCAGTACCGCCAGCTGGCCGAGGCGCTGCTCGCCGGGCCGCGCGTGACGAGCCCAGCCGCCGAGGAGACGCTGGTGGAGATCGCCGGCCACTTCAAGTACTACGCCCGCCTCGCCCACGGCATCGGCCTCGGCTTCGTCACCGAGACGGCCGCCTACGATCTCTGCGCGCTCATCGAGGCGGCGAGCGCCGTCGACGCTCCCTGCCACGACCGCCTGCTCTCCGTGTTCCTCGAGATCGACAAGGAGCCCGAGAACGCCGCCGAGGAGCGTGCGCTGCGCGGCGTGCGCAAGGCGCAGGCCAAGCTCGCGTCGTACTACCTCCTCCACGACCAGGCCGGCCGCGCCCGCCGCATCTACGAGGACATGGCCCACGAGGCTCCGGACCGCCTGCGGTCGATCCGCGACGAGATGCTCTCGATCACCTCCAAGGACTTCTGGGAGGTCGTCGACCGCGGCACCAACTTCGACTACCTCCCCGACGACCGCAAGGCCAAGCTCCGCCAGTTCTTCTCCGAGTTCGCCTCGCTCGCCGCCGCGGCGGAGTGACGCGTCGAGCGTAGCGCGGCTTCGCCGCGCGGAGGTCATCGCGGGAGGCCTGGAACCCTTCGAGGGTTCCGGATCAGATCAAACGGGATCTTTGACCGCTGCCGCCTCGACTTGAAGGATCTCCTCGGGGACGAGGGCGCGGTTCCAGATCGCGACGTCGTCCATGGTGCCGGTCAGGAAGCGGCTCGGGCCTGGCCAGCGGCCGAGGTAGAGGGTCGGGATGCCGGCGGTGATGCCGTGGGGGACGGGCATCTGGGCCTGCATGACACCGTTGACGTAGAAGGTCATCGTGGTCCCGCTGTCGACGACGCCGGCGAGGTGGACCCAGGTGTCGGTCGCGAAGCAGTTGCAGTCGACGTAGGCATAGTCCATGGGTGGGCCGAGGTAGTAGACGAAGTCGTAGTTGGCGGGCGTCACCTGAGAGGGCAGGGGGACGGAGATGTTCATCGACCAGCCGCCGCCGCCGAGCGCCTCGTTGCTCATGAGCGCGCCGATCGAGGCCGTGTTCGGCCCGAGATCGGAGGAGGCGACGTAGAGCCAGGCGGTGACCGTGAAGCTGGCGGGCGCTTGCGGGAACGAGCCGACGGTGACGGAGTCGCCGGAGCCCATGAAGGGTCCGCCGAAGCGGAGCGCGCCGCCGAACTTTCCGGGCGCCCAGCTGTAGCCGAAGCCGGTGATCGAGCCGTCGCGGCCGTTGCCGGAGGTGTCGTGCGCCGTCGTCCCCAGCATCTCGTCGAACGTCCAGTGGGCCATGAGCCCGGTGGACAAGCTCGTCGGGGCCAACGTCGCCACGTCGACGGGCCCCGGCGTGCATCCCGCGCTCGCCGCGGCGGCGACGCAGCCGGCGATGACCATCAGACGCGCGCGGGCTGTCGTCATATCCCCCCCAGGAGTGACACGCTGCCGAGCAGCGAGGGGCGGCCGGCGCGCGCGATCTCGGTGTCGAAGAAGCGGACGACGGGGTAGGGCTGGGCGAGGATGGCGTGCGCTTCGACGCCGAGCTCGAACCGGCGCGGACGGAGCGGAACGCGGAACCCGACGCCGACGTCGGCGGCGGCCGCCCAGCGCGAGCCGCTCTCCGCCTGGTAGGGTGTCGACTCGTGCCCTTCGGCGGAGAGCCGGAGCGTCCCGACGCCGATCGACGCGATCGGCTCGAGCCGCCGCCCGCGGCGGAACCGCACCAGCCCCTCGGCGAGCAGCACGCTCTCCGAGAGGTCGGCGTAGCCGCCGCTCGGGGTGGCGACGCGGGCCTGCGTGCCGAGGCCGGCGAAGCTCACGCGCGCGCACAGGCGCGGCCCGAAGGCGTGCTCGATCCGGCCGACGGGGATGAACTCGGTGCCCACGCCGGCGCCGCTGGCGGTGACCGCGCCGATCGCGCCGCCGCCCGCCTCCACCGCCCACCGCCAGTCCGGCTCCTCGAGCGGCTCGGTCGCGAAGCGCGTCACCGCCGGGGTGGTGGGGACCGGCGCGTCGACGGCCTCCGGGACCGGGCGCGACGAGATGGCGAGCTCGAGGAAGCTCGCGCGCAGGAGCTCGACGGCGCGGACGGCGAGGACCTCGGCGATGCGCGCGGCCGCCGTCGGATCGGCGCGCACGCGCCTGACCACGGTCTTGCCGGTGACCCGGTCGACGACCCACAGCTCGGCGCTGCCGGGATCGGTCCCCGCCACCACGGCGACGAGCGCCGTCGCCGCCATCGTGGGCGCGACCCGCTCGAGCGACGCGCGCGTGTCGGGGCCGAGCGCGCGCTCGACGACCTCGGCGTCGAAGCCCTCGACCATCAGCTCGCCGCGGAGCCGCACCAGCGCCTCGCTCACCGTCGCCGGGACCGCCGGCGGGCGCAGGAGGATCACCTTCGGCGGTCCGGCCGGCGCCCCGACTGGCGTTCCGGGCGTTCCGGGCGCCGCGGCGACGGGCGCCGCGGGCACGGTCGTCGCCGGCGTGGTGGTCGCAGGCGCGAGGGGTGCTGCGGGGACATCCGCCCGCGCTTCCGGCAGGCCCAGCGCCGAGGTCCCGACGGCGATCATCACGACGACCCCCCGCCGGCCGCGCCGGGTCACCGATCCCTGCGTAACGCCTGCGCGGCCCCGGCGTAGCTGCCGCGTGGGAAGCGACGGACGTACTCGTCGGCGACGTCACGCGCCGCGGCCGGCCCCGAGACCTCGCGGATGGCGATCATCTTGCGGCCGAGCGCCTCCGCGGCGTACGAGCCGTCCGGCGATTCGTCGAGGTAGCGGTCGTACCAGCGCAGCGCGCGGCCGGGCCCGCCGCCGTTCTCCTCCAGGCGGCCGAGGAAGAACGCCGCGTCGGCGGCGCGCGCGGAGCTCGGGAAGCGCCGGCGCTGCGCGTAGAGCGCGCGGCGGGCAATGTCGTCGTGATGGCGGTAGCGGGCGGCGTCAGCGAGCGCCGCGAGCTCGTCCGTCCCGCGCGTCGCGAGCGCGCGCCCGAGGTCGCGCTCGGCCTCGGCGATGATGGCGTCGAAGTCGCCGGCGGACAGATCGGCGGCCCAGCTGCGCGCCGCTGCGGCGCGCGCGGGGCGGGCGGTGCGGGTGGCCACCGGCTCCGGCGCCGCGGCAGGGGCCGGCGCCTCGGGCGGCGGTGGCGGCGGCGACAGCGTGGCGAGCTCGTCGACGTCGTCGATGTCACGCAGCAGGACGCGGGGCTGGCGCAGCGTCACCGTCAGGTGCTGCCCCGTCCGCACCGCGAGCGGACCGCTGGCGACGGGCCCCGTCACCGACACGAGGCCGCGCTCGAGCTTCACGTCGAGCCGCTCCTCCGCCTCGTCCCAGGCCGCGGTGAACACCGTCCCGTGGACGGTCACCAGGAAGGGGCCGACGTCGATCAGCCAGCGCGCGTGCGGTTTCGGCACCACGCTGACCTTCGCCAAGCCGTCGTGGATCGACACCCGGGCCCCCCGGGCGTCGACGTCCGCCAGCCGCCCGCTCGTGCCGGGCGCCAGCTTGATCACCGTGCCGTCGACGAAGCGGAGCACCGGCTCGGCGTCGCTGGCGGCCTCGATGGCGCCGCCCGGGCCGAGGGCTCCCCCCTCGACGAGGTAGCTGAGCGGCTCGGCGGGGAGCGCGGCGTGGCGGACGACGCGCGGGACGAGGACCACGGCCGCCGCCGCGGAGGCGAGGCCCCCGAACGTCGCGGCGATGGCGATCCGTCGGCGGCGCCGGACCCTGCGCGCGCGGAGCTCCTCGAGGCCGCGCAGCTGCTGGGCGGGCGACATCTGGCCGAGGCTGCGGCGCGCGAGCTTGGCCAGCTCCGCCGCCCGCGGCCGGAGCTCGATCGGCTCGCGGAGGCCGGTGTCGCGGCCGTCTCCTCCGTCGCTCGTGTCACCCGTGTCGCCGGTGTCGCGGCTCACGACAGCCCCCGTCCGTCCCGTGGCGGCCGCAGCTTCGGCCGCCGCCCCGACAGCTCCGCGTCGGCGTCGACCAGCGCAGAGACGCGCAGCGATGCCCGGCGCAGGACGCGCTTGATCGTCGCCAGCGACAGCTCCATCGCGTCGGCGATCTCCTCGAGCGTCATCCCCTCCACGTGCCGGAGCACGAGCACCAGCCGCTCGCGCGTCGACAGCTGGTCGAGGAGGCTGTAGAGCCGCCGGAGCGCGTAGCGGCTCTCAGCGTTCATCACCAGGAGCTGATCCTCGGGCACGTCGCCCGTCTCGGACAGCGTCAGCCAGCGGCGCGCCCGTCGACGTCGCAGCTCCCACTTGACGATCCGGACCGCGAACGAGATCACGAAGCTGCGCAACGCCTCCGGCTTGCGGAGCGTGCCGATGCGCGAGAACAGCCGGTAGAAGATCTCCTGTGTGACGTCCTCGACTTCGGCGTCGGGGCCGAGGGCCCGGCTCACGATGCCGTGGACCAAGGGGGCGTAGCGGTCCCACGCCAGCTCGGGTGCGCGCGCGTGTCCCGCGATCAGCGCCTGCGCGAGCTCGAGGTCGAGAGCCGCGTCACTCTCGTCAGCCGCGGCGGCGACGGCGCGCAGGCGGATGTTGCGAACGTCGTGGGCCATGACGTCGCGAAATATCCTACTACCGCCCCGGCCGGAGCCCAAGCGGGAATCCGAGCCCGGACAGCGCGCACAGCGACGGCGCGTCAAACATCCCGGTTTGCGGGAGCCCCCCGAACAGTTACGCTACACGGCATGACCCCCGCGGACGCCGCATGGGATGCGTTGTTCACCGCGCTCGAGCGCCTGCGCGCGGCGTGGCCGGACGCGAGCTGGACGTACGATCGCCGGCTCAAGTGCGTCGCGTCGTCGATCCCGCTCGCGCGCGCGGACGAAGCACGCGCGGCGATGGCCGAGACGCTGCCGACGTCGTGGACCGAGGCGACGCTCGCTGCCGCGCCAGCGCCCGTCAAGGCGCTCGCCGACGCCTGCGGGGGCCTGCGCGCGTCGCAGCTCCTTTACTGGGGCGGCGGCGCCGACGCGCCGGGCGCGTTCGGTCTCTGGTGGCCCTGGGGCGACGGGACGACGGTCTCGCTTCGCATCGGGCTGCACGATGTCGATCTCCCCAAGCAGCGCTACCCCCGCCTCCGGGATGTTTTTGGAATTCCCCAAGCGCCGGTCGCCGGCTGAAACCAGGAGGGTTGTCATGACGCGATGGCTGCGTGCCCCGTTGGTTCTCGCTCTGCTGCTCGCCCCGGTCACCGCCGGCGCGGCTGACAAACCTGCCGCCAACGCCGGCGCGAAGGCGGCGAAGATGGACGGCGCCAAGCCGGCCACCGGCGGCGCGAAGCCCGCGGCGCGCAAAGCGAAGGACAAGGCCGCCAAGAAGCGGGCGGAGCCGTCCGAAACTGCTGCCAGCTCGCACGGAAAGGTGCAGCGGGCGGCCTACCAGAAGGTCGGCACGGGCCTGCATCCGACCGGCGAAGTGCAGGTCACGCCGTTCCCCAGCCATCCCGAGGCCGCGAAGAAGGCGCTCGCGCAGAACCGCCGCGATTCGCTCGACAGCGCGGAGAAGGCCGCGCGCGCCGAGCACCAGGACGACCGGTGGCAGACCGTGCTGTTCAACCTGCGCGAGTTCGACGCACGCTCCGACGCCGAGGCCTGCTTCTGGCGGGTCGTGGCGTACTACCGCCTGGGCGAGATGGCGCGGGCCCGGAGCATCCGGCAGCTCTGCACCCTCAGCTCCAAAGAGGAGTCCGCGCTCGACACCGAGGACGGGTTGTGCGGTACCCTTCAACCCGCCACCGTGATGCCCGAGATGCTCGCGGCCGGCGAGCAGCCGCCGGCGCCGGTGCCCAACCCGGCCCCCTACACCGGCCCCCCACCAACGCGTGTCGGCCGTTAGCCGCTACGCGGGCCCCGCTTCCACGCGCGTCGGCCCCTAGCCGCGACCGCGCTTCACGACGAGGTCGCGAGGCGCGGGATCCCCGCCTCGACGAAGCCGCGGATGGTGTCGAACAGCTTCTGAAGCGGGATCGGCTTGCGCAGGAAGGCGGACGCGCCCGCCGGACGCTCGCGCGCCACGGCGGAGAGCACGACGACGGGGATCGTCGACAGCTGCGGATCGTCCTTCATCGCCTTGAGCACCTGCACGCCGTCGACGAGCGGCATCATCAAATCGAGCACGACGAGGTCCGGCAGCTTGCCGCCGCGCACGCCCTCGAGGAACTCGAGCGCCTGGCGGCCGTGGCTCGCGGGGACGACGTCATAACCTTCGGCTTCGAGAAGGTCCTGAAGAATGTCCCGAATTTCGACATCGTCTTCCGCCAGCAGGACCGTCTTCTGCGCCATTCACCCCTCCTCGTGGAGCCCGTTTCCTACTCTGCGAGATCTGCGGCGCGCTCGTCAATACGGCACATTGTTCGTGACCACGAATACGGACGAACCCCTCATCTTATCCCACATCGACTCCACCTTGAGGCGTATCCAGGCGCGCCCGATCGCGTATGATCGATGACCCTGTTGGAGGACACGAAGATGCGCAGAGCCCTCATGCTGTCGGCTTTCCTGTTCGCGATCGTCGGCGTGGTCGGCGTCGCCGAGGCCAACCCGGTGCGCTACATGTCGAGGCACCCGCTGCCGCGCAAGGTCGGCCGCGGCTTCTGCTACATCGACGTCCCGCACTTCCACGACTACGGGCCGTCGGACCCGCGGATGTTTCGCCAGGTCGACGGCCAGTACTATTTCGTCGGTGATCCCGCGCCGTTCGACTACGACGGGCCGCGCTATTCGTTCTATGGCCCGCACCCGATCGTCGACGCTGACGTGCAGCTCGGCGGCCCGACCTACTGCTACCTGCGCGGGCCGCACTACCACTGGTACCAGCCGCCGCCCCAGGCGCAGTTCGAGATGAAGGGGGGCGCTTACTGGTACGTCGGCAATTACGACCCGGTTTACTACGACGATCGCCCGCGTTACGTCGTCGTCAACGACGCTTACGCGCCGATCGTTTACACGCGCCCCGTCGTCGACGTGACCATCGCCCCGCCGGCGTTCCGCGGCGAGATCATCGCAGGCGGGCCGGGCTGGCGCGGGCAGGCTGTGGTGGGCGGGCCGGCCGTGGCAGCGGGTGTGACCATCGGCGTCCCTCCGCCGCCGTCGGTCCACGTCGGCGTGAACATCGGCGCCCCGGCGCCGGTCGTCGTCGGCGCCCCGCCGGTCATCGTCGAGCAGCGCGACGTTTACGTCCACGACCGTCGGGACCACGAGCACTGGGAGCACCACGACAACGGGCGCCACGAGGGCTGGGGACACCGGGGTGACGATGACGATCAGGGACACCGGGGCTGGGACCATCACGACAACGGGCGCCACGAGGGGTGGCGCGGAGGCGGACCTCCCGGCCACGACGCCGGCTGGCGAGGTCCCGCACCGGCGCCTCAGGGCGGCGGATGGCGCGGCCCCGCCCCCGCGCCCGCTCCGGCCGCGCAGGCCGGTGGGGGTTGGCGAGGCGGGCCGCAACCCGGCGGGGGCGGCGGGCACAAGAACGGCGGCTGGAAGCGATGACCCTGCTGGGCAAGCGCCTCGGGATGATGGTGGCCCTCGCCGTTCTCGCGGGATGCCGCGGCAAAGGCGACGGCGCCGCGCCGGGGACGGGGGCCCCGCCCAGCGCGGGCGCTCCCGCCGCGCCGGGGTCGGCCCGCGCTGACGGCGTCGTCAGCGCGCTCCGCAATGCGGGTCTTCCGACGGAGGGGTTCGCCGCGCTGAACCCGGTCCCGTATGGCGCCGCCGCCTGCGAGGAGGGGCGCGTCGACACCATCGACACGCTGGTCTGCGAGTATCGCGACGACGCGACGCTCACGCGTGGCAAGACCGCGTTGCTCGATCAGTGGGGGCGCGAAGGCGGGCACACCGGCGTCGCGCTGGCCTCGAAGTTGATGCTGCTCGGCGTCTTCGACCGCGCCCGCCACGACCCGAACGGCAAGACCATCAGCCGGGTCGTCGAAACCTTCCGCAAGCTCTGACCGCCCGCGAGCTCCGACTCCGTCCCGAGCGCCGTGCCGGATTGCTTGGCCGCCCGGCACGCGTCATATAGAGTCGCGCACCCACACTCTAAGACGGACGGGAGACAGAAATGAGCACTCGCATCGCAATCAACGGGTTCGGCCGCATCGGTCGGCTGGTGTTCCGCGCCCTCCACGAGCAGGGCCTCTTCGGCAAGGAGATCGAGGTCGTCGCGGTCGGCGACATCGTGCCGGCCGACAATCTCGCCTACCTCCTCAAGTACGACTCGATCCAGCGCCGTTTCGAGGGCGCCGTCGGCTCCAAGAAGTCGGGGACCGACAAGGAAGCCGACGACGTGCTCACCGTCGACGGCAAGGAGATCGCCGTCGTCAGCGCGAAGACGCCCGCGGAGCTGCCGTGGAAGAAGCTCGGCGTCGACTACGTGATCGAGTCGACGGGCCTGTTCACCGACGCGGAGAAGGCCAAGGGGCATCTCGCGGCCGGCGCCAAGAAGGTGATCATTTCAGCGCCCGCCAAGGGCGAGGACATCACGGTCGTCATGGGTGTCAACGAAGGAAAGTACGACCCGGCGAAGCACACGATCGTCTCGAACGCGAGCTGCACGACGAACTGCCTCGCGCCGGTCGTCCACGTCGTCCTCAAGGAGGGTTTCGGCCTCGCCGAGGGGCTCATGACCACCGTCCACAGCTACACGGCGACGCAGAAGACCGTCGACGGCCCGTCGCGCAAAGACTGGAAAGGCGGGCGCAGCGCGGCCATCAACATCATCCCGTCGTCGACGGGCGCCGCGAAGGCCGTGGCCCTCGTCCTCCCCGAGGTGAAGGGAAAGCTCACGGGCATGGCGTTCCGCGTGCCGACGCCGACCGTCTCCGTCGTCGACCTCACCTTCAAGACGACCAAGGCGACCAGCATCAAGGAGATCAACGCCGCGATGAAGGCCGCGAGCGAGAGCTACCTGAAGGGGATCCTCGGCTACACCGAGGACGAGGTCGTCTCCTCCGACTTCATCCACGACGAGCGCTCGAGCATCTACGACGCCGGCGCCTCGACCGAGCTCAACTCCAACTTCTTCAAGCTCGTCAGCTGGTACGACAACGAGTGGGGCTACTCCCACCGCTGCGTCGACCTCCTGACCTACATGATCAACAAGGGCTAACGCCCGGCGCGGGAGGGGCAGGCCCCTCCCGCGGGCCCACCCCCGACGAGAGCCGCGCCCGGATCTGCATTCCGGGCGTGGTCTCCGGCGGGCGGAG
>Ga0306920_100003302_pt1 | contig 20419 bp, 18 predicted proteins | sample flu12Cox44000170_FD_204666 | JGI IMG/M metagenome (GOLD analysis project Ga0306920, IMG submission 204666) | Lab enrichment of tropical soil microbial communities from Luquillo Experimental Forest, Puerto Rico - flux4day.12C.oxic.44.000.170 (v2)... | ecosystem: Environmental > Terrestrial >... | reverse complement strand
CACGGCATCTCCTAGCATCTGAGAGTATTATTACTCTCAGACTAGGCCCGCAACCAGCCACGATCCAGAACAGCCACCAATCTGACGCGCACCCCCGGGTGCTCCGCGCGGCCGTCACCCGCGGGCGGCCCCGAGGCTGCTGGCCAGGTCGTCGGCCAGCGCGTCGACCGCACCGGTCAGCTCGCAGAGCCCGGGCAGGGCGGCGTCGAGCGCATCGCGGCTGGCCGGTCCCAGGCTGGTGATCGCGGCCTGCAGGATCTGCTCGTTGACCTCCTGCCAGGAGCCGACGATCGCGGCCCCGTCCGCCGTCAGCAGCAGCGAGGCGGTCCGCCGGTCCCGCTGCCCGCCGGTCCGGCTGACCAGGCCGGCCCGCCGCAGGCCGTGCACGAGCGTGGCCACCGAGCTCGGCGCTAGCCGGAGCAGCCGCGCCAGCTGGCTTGGCCCGGCCCCGGGCTGTCGGCCAGGCAGGACAACAGCTCCAGGTGCGCACGGACAGCCCGCCCGGCAGCTTCCCGTCCCGCCCGGCGGCGCGGGCCGCGCGCCGCATCGCGCGCCGCAGCCGCGAGACCACGTCGGCGATCTCCAGCCCCTGCGGGTCCGGGCCGGCGTGGCCGGGTGCGGCCGCCGCCACTGGCGCGATCCGGCCCGGCGGCGTTGGCATGCAGATGAGGGCGCTGGCGATGCGGCACCGCCGGTGATTATGGGCATTCGGCGTCCTACGGCCGCCGGGCATCAATACGCTGCGGAGCAGTGCCTGCCGCGAGCGATCAGGGCCGGGACGGATCACACATGTTTGTGCAGGACATGCCGGGCGAGGTGCTGGCCAGGACCGGGCTGTAACCGCCAGACTCGTGACGGGGGAGGTCCGAGCTACGCCCCCGCGCGGCCGGGCAGCGCTGAAGGGACGCCGATGCACGAGTTGCGCCTCGTCGCAGTCAGCGAGGACGGCAGTTACGCCATCCTCGCGGTGCCGGGACGGGGAGGGCGTTTCTCACTGCCCATCGATGACCGCCTACGGACCGTAGCCCGCGGCCAGTTCTCCCGGCTCGCCCAGTACGAGATCGAAGTGGAGAGTCCGTTGCGACCCAAGGAGATCCAGGACCGGATACGCGCCGGAGAGACCGCCGACGAGATCGCCGACGCGGCGGGAATCCCGATCGAGCGGGTCCGCCGCTTCGAGGGCCCGGTCCTCGCCGAGCGCGAGTACCGGGCTCAGGAGGCCCAGCGGGCCACGGTCCGCAGACCGGGGGACTCCGGCCCCGGGCCACGGCTCGGCGAGGTGGTCGCCGAGCGGCTCGCCGAACTGGGCGCCAGCCTGGATGACGCCCGGTGGGACTCCAGAAAGCGGACCGACGGTAACTGGCAGGTACAGCTCACGTTCCTGGCCGACGGCCGGTCGCAGGTGGCCGAGTGGGTCTTCGACCCGCAGCGCAGGCACATCGCCCCGGACGATGACCACGCCGCCCGGCTTTGCCTGCCCGCCGATGACCTGGCGCCCCTCAGCTTCTCCGCACCAAGCCCGGCCACGGCGACGGTAACCCCCATCGCCTCGCGGCTCGGCGGCCAGGCGGCGCATCACCCCGAGCCGCGCAGCCCCGCCGCCCCGCCGTTCTCGGCGGCCGCGCGGGGCGCGGCATCGCCCGCCCCTCCCGGGCCAGTGACCCGTGAACCGGACGGCGAGCCCCGCCCGGCCGAGCGCGACGCGGCCGCGGCCGACCGGCATCCGGAGCCGGCCCGCCAGCGCCCGGTCCGGAAGGCCGCCGGTGGCCGGTCCCGGCGCGCGTCGGTTCCGTCCTGGGACGAGATCATGCTGGGGAATTCCCGTCAGCCCGACTGACGCCGGCTGACCGACGACGCCGTCGGCCCGGCCTGGCCCGCCCGGGTAACGTAGGATCGCCGACCGGAGCGGACTGGGCCACGGGAAAGGGTGGGTGCGCTTGGGCTGGTGTGGGCGCGTGATCGGCCGGGCGGCCCCGCGGGCTGCGGCCTCGGTGGCGGCGGTCCTGCTGCTCGGCGGCTGCAGCCTGCTCAGCGGGCCCACAGCGCTGCAGCAGGCGGATGACCCGCAGACGATGACCGTCACCAGCCCCGAGTTCGGCCAGGGCGTGCCGATCCCGCTCCAGTACACCTGCCACGGCACGGGCGAGAGCCCGCCTCTCACCTGGTCTGGCCAGCCATCGGACACCAGGGCCCTGGCGCTGGTCATGGACGATGCGGGCGCGCCTATCACCCCCTACGCCTACTGGATCGTGTTCAACATCAGCCCCGCGACGCCTGATATCCAGGCGGGCCGGACGCCGCCGGGCTCGCGGGAGGCGGTCAACAGCAAGGGAACCGTCGGCTACGCCCCGCCGTGCCCCGCGCGCAGCCACCAGTACCGGTTCAATGTCTACGCCCTTAACGCACCGTTGCGGCTGCCCAACGGAGCCAGCCTCACGGACGCGTGGTCCGCCATTGCCAGCCACGCGATCGCGCGGGGCAGGCTACAGGTCTCTGCCAATCCGTAACGGCTTCGGTTGGCGAACTGACACGGCCAGGCAAAAGTTCTCCAATCGCGTGACAACGTCTCTAGCGGTCCGACAGAATCACTGTGCAGGTGACCAGCACGGATTCAGATCCAGGGTGCTCGCGCAAACGGGAAAGGCCCGCGTCAATGGCCGCGTGTGCCTTGCTTGCACCGCTCTGTGAGGCCATGCCTGTTGGATGGTGCGATGACTAAGCTCATGGTCGTCCTGGCCGTTGTTGTCGTGGTAATCCTCGTGGTTGTCTTCGTGGCCGTGCGGAACATGCGCGCCGAGGACCCCGAGGAATTCGCCGACCGGCCTCGTGGCCGGGCCGGGGACCGCGCCAGCCGGGACGACCGTGACCTGCGTTATGACCGCCGGGAGCCCGCCGGGCGGCCGCCCGCACGCGCGGGCCGCGGCGGGCGGCCCGCAGGGCGCCCGGCAGGCAACGGATACCGGCCCGCCACGGGACCGGACGAGCGCCGCACGGCGCCGCCGCGCGGCGGCCAGGAGCGCCGCCGCAGCGGCCAGGACCGGACCGCGGAGAGCCTGGCGCCCGCCCGCGCCCGCCCGGCCCGGGGCAGGCCGCCAGGAGACAGCTCGGAGTGGGACAGCAGCGAGTGGGAGAAGCTCTCCGACATCGACTACTGGACCGAGCTGGCGTCGAACAAGCCGCTGACCACCACGGCGCAGCCCGCCGAGGCCCGGCCCGCGGCGGACCAGGACGCTGAAACCGCTGCTCTGCACGGTCCCGTGCCCCAGGAAACGGCCCCCCGCCGGGCCCCGCGCCGGGACCCCGCCACGGGTTTCCCCGTGCGGGACCTTCCACAGCCGGCTGACGCTGGGCTGGCCGACGCTGGGTTCGCCGACGCTGGGCTGGCCGACGGCGGGCCAGCTGACGCTGGGCTGGCCGACACTGTGCTGGCTGACATAGGGCTGGCTGACATAGGGCTGGCCGACATGGGGCCGGCCGACACAGGGCTGGCCGACATGGGGCTAGCCGGGGCAGCCGGCCCGGCCGCCTACGCCGCGGCACCGGTTCTCGGCAGCCCCGCTCAGGACCAGATGCTCCGGCCGTCCGGCCGGGCCGCCTACGCCGCGGCGACCCCTCCCGCGGCCGCAGCCCAGGACCAGATGCGCCCGCTCGCCGAGCCGTACGCGGCCGTGCCCAGGCACGCGGGCACGCCCGGGTTCCCGGGGCCGGACCGCGGCGCCCCGCCGTCGCGCCCGCCCGCCGATCCTGACGATGACCCGCTGACCAGCCCGTCGTTCCCGAAGGTCCCCGCCTCGGACAGCAGGTCGTACCACAACGGAAGGGGGGACACGCCCGCCGGGGGCTCGCACGCCGCGGGGCGGCATCTCGCTCCCGCGCAGCAGTTCACGAGCTACGGTCCGGCAGCGCCGCAGCGTGCCGCCGCGCGGCACGCGTCGGGGCAGCACGCCCTCCCCGCTGACGTCTTCGCCGACACCGGTCGCACGAACCCGAATGGCTATCTGCCCGATCCCCTGCTGGACGGAAACCCTTATCCCATGTCGGCGGCTTCGGCGCCGCCCGTGCCCGTGCCGCCCGTCCCCATGCCGCCTGACCCAGCGCCGGCCGCTGCGGCGCCGCCCGCTCCCATAGCGTCGGCGTCAGGCAACCCGTACGGCAGCTACGTGACGCCCGGCAGCCATGCCGCGGCGAGCTACGACGACTACCCGGGGATGCCCGGCAACGGTCACGGGTCCTACCTGCCGGCGGCCGTGCCCGCGGATACCGGACACGCCGGGAATGGGTACTGGCAGCCGACGGCACCGGGCTACTCGCCCGGCGCGAGCGCCTACGGCTATCAGGGCGGCCCGGCCCCGGATCCTGGTGCGCGCGACGCCGGCGCCCCCGCCGCCGAACACCGCAATGGCCGCGGACGGCATCACCAGCCGGCCTACCTGCCGGGCGGCTATGCGGCCGGACCGCAAGACCAGGCAGGTTACGCTCGGCCAGACCCGTATGGGCACAACGGATATAGCGGCTACCCAGAGTACGGGACGGGCGGACACTGAAACCCGCCGGCGGGTGGGCTTGACAAGGTGGGCCTGCTCGCACCGACAATGTGCCGACCCCGCAAGGCAGGTGAGATGCAGGACGGCACGCATGACCACGTACGCAGTTACCACTTGCACCGGCTCGCGACGGCGCTGGATACCGAGGGCTTTCATGCCACGGTGAAGACCACCTACCCGGCAGCCCTGCACGTGTTCATCCCCGGCGCGTCGATGCTCGCCGAGAGCATCGACTGCACCCCGGGCACCGACGACGAAGGCCGTTTGTGCTGGTATTACCGGTGGTCGTGGGGCGAGGTACTGCACGACGCGGAGGATCCACCCGGCGCAGCCGCGAAAATCGCCGAGGTGCTGGCCGCACGCTGACGGCGCGGACGGCCGGGCCGGGGCGGAGCCGGTGAGCCCGGCGCAGCCCGGGCCGGGCTCACCCGGCCGTGACCGGGACGAGGCAGCAACACCAGACCCCGCAGGTCCCCCCCACGACTCCCCGCGCTCGGAGTGCGACTCGTCGCCCGGGTTTCGGTCGACCGCAGGTGCCGCGGCCTCCCCCGACGCGTTGCTGCCTCGCCCCGGCACAGCAGAAGCCAACCGCTCCCGGGCCCGCCAGGCCATCCCCGAACTCCGGGATGCGTGCCGCGGGCCCGCCACCCTAGAATGCCCGCTACCGCAAGCACGTCACCCGGCCGAGGCACTGCCGGGAGCGCGGCAGGGACCGGCGGCGGCAGGACATCCGCGGGCAGGACGGTGATGGCGCTCGATTCCACCCCGGCGACGGCGCACGCCGCCGGCCCGTCGGCGCATGTCACCGCCCCGTCCGGGCGAGTGATCGGGCTACCCGAGGGCACGCGGCTGGTGTTCGGCCGCGGCCCCGATGCGGACCTGGTGATCCCGGCCGGGCGCGGGCTGTCCCGGCGGGCCGGGATTATCACCGCGGTCGCCGACGGTGCGTGGGTGGCCAACATCAGCCACACCCACGCGCTGTACGCCGAGGGTCACGGGTACCGGATACGGCTGCCGCGCATGGACGAGCCGGGCGATCCGTCCGCCGGCTGGTTCGTACGGCACGGGACCGCGCTGGTCGGCTCCCGGGTGATGCTGGACGAAGGCCAGCCGCTGCGCCTGGTCGTGACGGACCGGGCCGCCGCCGGCCAGGACGACGCCCCGGTACGGGCCGAAGGCGACCCGACCCTGCTCCCGCTCTACCTCGACCCGAACACCAAGCTGTTTCTGGTGGCCCTGATGTGGTGCCGGCCCTGGCTGATCGACGCGGCGCGCGGCACGCCATTGCCGCGCACGCCTGAGATCGCCCGCGCAGCTCTTGAGGTCACCGACGCTCATCACCAGATCGAGTGCTTCGACAATGACCCGGCCTTCCGCGACCGGCTGTCAGCGCGGGTCGGCGAGCATCTCAAGGTGCTGCGCCGCAAGATCGTAGAGCGCGGCCTGGTTCGTTCCGGCGTCCGGCTGTCCGATGAGGTCGCGGTGGGGGTGCTCATCGAGACCGGGATCGTCGCGGCCGACGACCTGGCCCGCCTCAGCGACCCGGCGTGGTGCTCGCGCCAGGAGGACCTGTGGTGGACGTAGGCCCGGGCGGCGGACGCTGGACGACAAAGCTCGCCACCGCCCTGGTGCCGTCCGGGGCGGTCGCCACCACGTGGTAGGTCCCGGCCGGCAATGGACCGCGGAAGAACTCGTGACCCTGGTTGATCGCGTAGCTGAAGGTGCCGGCCAGGTCCACGATGGGATGATCGGGCGAAGCGCCCAGCCCGGCCAGCGCCACCGTCACCGGCTGCCCGGGAACCCAGCCCATGCCGTGCAGCACGAACACCGTGTCGCCGTCGCCGAAACGCTGATAGAGCGCGATCTGCGGCCGGCCGCCCTGGTGCGCCGACGCCTCGGCCGGCGGGACGACAACGATGTTCGCCGATGGCGGCGGCGGAGGCAGCGGAGGCCGCCGGCTGTCCGCGAACGCGAAGCCGGCCGCGGCCGCGCCGGCCAGGACGGCCACGGCCCCGGCCACGCAGGCGGCCAGCACCGCCCACCGCCGGCGCGGGCGAGCCGCGCGGGCCACGTCGGCGCGCCTCGCGCCGGCGGTCTCGCCGCGGGCATGCTTCCCGCCCGGGTGCTCCTCGCCGGCCTCCGCGCCGCCGGCCTGCGAGCCGAAGGTCGCGTCCGCAGCGGATTCCGGGCTCACCGGCGCTGACGGCCGGGGATCCCGGCGGTATTCCTCGATCAGCGTCAGCGCCGGGCCCGGCAGCGCCGACGGCCCGGGCTCGCGGTCGCCGCCCGCCCGGCCGATGCCCGGGGCCAGGTGGGCCAGGATGGCCACTGAGTTCGGGCGCTTGCGGGGGTCGCGCTCGAGACACGCCTGCACGATGCCGGCCAGCTCGTCGGGCAGCCCGGTCAAGTCAGGCGGCTCGGTCGCGAGCCGCACGAGCACGTCCATGACCGTCTCGCCCTGGTACGGGGCGTGACCGGTGGCGGCGAACAGCATGGTGGCGCCGAGGGAGAAGACGTCGCTGGCCATCGTGGCCTGACGGGTGTCCCTGGCCTGCTCGGGCGCCATGTACGCCGGCGTGCCGACCGCGCCGCGGGTCACCGTCAGCTGGATCCGCTCCGCGGCCCTGGCCACGCCGAAGTCGATGACCCTCGGCCCGTCCAGCGACACCAGGACGTTGGACGGCTTCAGGTCCCTGTGCACTAACCCGGCGCCGTGGATCGACTCCAGCGCCTCGGCGCAGCCGGCCGCCAGCCACCGGACCGCGGGCACCGGCAGCGGGCCGCAGGCCCGCACCAGGGTGCTCAGCGCGGGCGCGGGCACGTACGCGGTCGCCAGCCACGGCACGTCTGCCTCAGGATCGGCCGCGACGACCGCGGCGGTGAAGGCCCCGCTGACCCGCCGGGCCGCGGCCACCTCCTGGGCGAACCGGGTGCGGAAACCTGGCTCGTCCGCGAACTCGATCTTGATGGTCTTGACCGCGACCAGCCGCCCCGAGGCTGACCGGCCGATATAGACCTGCCCCATCGCGCCCGCGCCCAGCCGGCCGACCAGCGCGTAGCCACCGATCTGCTCCGGGTCCCACCGGCGCAGCGGCTCGGTGAGTGCAGCCTGCGGCAATCCAGTCCCCTCCCGCTACGCGAGGCTAGCCCCTATCGCCCGCACCTGGCGAGCAGTTGGCGTCATCTACCGCGTCCGGACGGATGCCTTAGCCTGCTGGCGGCCGAGTCCGGTCAGAGCACAAGGGACACCGCTGATGCCGACAGTGGCGCGGGCGCAGCGCCCGCGCCCGGTCGGCCTCCTCCGGCTGACCCGTCAGCGCCAGCGCTGCGCGCCCTGGATCAGCACGTACGATGGCCGCGGCGCGGCCGGATCCCGATCACGGGGCCGGACCGTGGACACGATCCCCGGCTCGCGTCCTCCCTCGTCGATCGCTCGCAGCTTGCCCGCCTGCAGCAGGTCCTGGAAGCAGCCGATGTCGACCAGGAACAGGTCGTACTTCTCGGTGTACGGCCGGTCCGGCAGCTGCACGCTCTGGCCCCGGCGGTGCAGCAGGCGCATGTCGTACAGTTCCGCCACCACCGCCGCCGCGTACTGGGTCGTCCGGCGCAGCGCGATGAGCCGGCTCTCGCCGGCGATGCACTGCTCCATGATGTCGTTCAGCGCCCCGGTGGCCGAGCGGGACAGCCGGCCTTCCTTGTCTCGCCGGAAGTAGTCGCGATTCGCACGCCGGACGTGCGTGGTGGATATGGGCGAACGCCCGGCGAGCGCGGCCGAGAGCGCCGCTATCTGCAACGCGTCGCGCGGAATGCCCTCACTGAACGTTACGAGGAACTTGAAGGTCGCCGGCTCGTCGAACGCGGTCCTGAGGAACTCGTCGGCGACCGAGAACAGCGGCTCGGTCCCTTCCAGCCGCTGGAAGCTGGTGACGTGACGGCAAAGCACTTCGGCGAAGAAGGACTCGACCTCCTGGCGGTCGTGCTCGAAGGTCAGGTAGTCGTCGATATCCAGGCTCGCCGCGGTGTCCGCGCCCGGCTCGATGCCGATGTAGCTTCCGTGCGGCCGGTGCTCCATGAACCTGGACCGGCGCTCGATAGCGCCAATCTTGATGGTTATCCCCGCGACGGTAAAAGCGCTCCTGCGCAGGAGGTCGGCGAGAAACGGCTGTAGTTCTATCGGCAGCGATGACCATTCGTCGAGCATGATCCAGAGTCCCCGGCCGTCGAACGCCCGGATCAGCCTCTCCAGCGCCGCGGTCAGCCGGCCGAAGACCACGTGATAGGTGCCCTGGTCGCGGTCTGCATCCGCAGCCGCCCTGGCTCTCGGCCCGGCGGCGCCGTCTTGGCCGGCGCCCGGCCCGGATTCTTCATCGGATCCCGCGCGCACCAGCACCTGGTTGGCCGAGGCGAGCAGGTCGTCGAGCGCGGAACCGGCCGCCTCCAGGTACTTGGCGAATTGCTCATCCGAGAGAACCAGGTCAAGGATGCCCGCGTGTATCGCCGTTATGATATCCGTCAAGAGTGCCGTGGCGCGTGACGGCACCGGAATACTGCTGTCTGCGTAAAGGCCTCCGGAGGATCCGATGGTCCGGAGATCAATGTAAATGGCGGCGTTGCCATCGGACCGCTCCTGCCGGGTCAGGTGCCGCAGGATATGGGTCTTCCCGGTGCCACGGCGGCCGTACAGGATATGGTGCTCGGGCGAGCGCAGCAGGTTGTTGAGGGAGGTAATCGGCACGAAGGTGTCTTCAAGTGCGGCTTCGTCCGGTCTTTCCGCACGTTTATAAGATTGCACGAGCGTGAAGTTGACTCGCTCATTCATTGCGCCAGCCATCCGCCGCTCCCCCGAACAGTGAGTTGGCCTAGATGTACCATGCGGATCTGGCCCGATCAAGGCCGCGCGGTGCCGCGGGAAGCGGCCCGCGGCAGGCAGCGCGGCGCGGCCGGCGGCAGCACGGCTCTCCTGGATGCAGATCATTCATGACACGATGAGACATGCGCAGAGCGGCCCGCCTGGCCATAGCGCCCACGGTAGCGGTTGTCGTGACTTTCGCCGTGCTGGCCGTCATCTTCGGCCGGAGCTGGTCTTGGGGCGGCGTCCCGGACTGGGTCACCGCGCTAGGCACGGTCGGCCTGCTGGCCGGCGCGGTCTTCACCGCGGTGTTCGCGGTACAGGCCTTTCGCGAGCAGTCCAAGGAGGTGCGACTGCTCGAGGATCAGGTGAGCGATCAGCACGATCTGGCGCTCAAGCAGGTCGAGGTGCTCGGCCTGCAGGCCGAGGAAATCCGCGCCTCCCTGGAGAACCGCCGCCGGGATCAGGCCGCCCGGGTCTTCACCTGGGTGGAGGTCACCAGCCACGCAAGAGGTCGTTTCCGGGTCCACGTCACCAACTCCAGCGACCGGCCCGTCTACGGCCTGACGTTCCTTCTCGGCTATGGCGACGACGATGAGGCGGACTATTTCTCCAAACCCGAGGCGGTAAAACACGTGATGCCTCATGAGACCACCGTGTTCGAGCCGGATGAGGACGAGCATTCGATTCTCTGGGGAACCTCATGGGAGCCGGGCGATGTGTGGTCGGCGGTTCATTTCCGTGATGCTTCCGGCGAGACCTGGCAGGTCAACTCCAGAGGACAGATGGAAGGGCTCCCGAGGCGGGATAGCTAGAACGCCTTTTTCATCCTCCCAAGACTGCCCGCCTGCCCTGGGCAGGGAGATCTGCGAATGAAAAGTTCCGTCCCGCAGCGCGTCCCCCGGGCCCTGCCTGACCCGCACGCCGCGGCATGGGAGATTGTTCCTGTGACGATCATGACGGACGGGATGACCGCGGTCATCTTCGATTTCTACGGGACGCTGACACCGGTCACCCCGGCCGCGGCCTGGATCGACCACACGTCGCGGCTGGCCGCGCTGTTCGGCGTCGGGCCCGAGGCCCTGGCCCGCGCGCTCGATGAGTCGTATCCCGAACGGGCCACGGGCGCGCTGGGCGATGCGCGGCAGACCCTGCGGGCGCTCGCGACCCGGCTGGGCGCGCAGCCCACCGAGGACCGGCTGGATGAGGCGTGCCGGCGGCGGCAGGCCATGCAGGAATCGCTGTTCCGGCTGCGCCCGGAGGCGCTGCCTGTCATCCGGCAGCTGCGCGCCCGCGGCCTGCGGATCGGCCTGGTCTCGGACTGCACATCCGAACTGCCGGCGGCCTGGCCACGGCTGTCGCTGGCCGACGCGATCGACGCGCCGGTGTTCTCCTGCGTCGAGGGGGCGCGCAAGCCCGACCCCCGCCTGTTCCGCGCGGTCACCGAACGCTTGGCCGTCGATCCCGCCGCATGCCTGTATGTCGGCGACGGCGGCGGCAGGGAGCTCACCGGGTCGACCGCCGTCGGCATGCGCGCGGTGCTGCTGGCCGGCCCGGACTGGCACGACCACCGGGCCTACGACCAGGAGCGCGACTGGGCCGGGCTCCGGATCAGCTCGCTCCGAGAACTACTCCGGTAGGACCGGCCCGGGCTTCCTGTCGCCTTTCCGGGTGAGCGCCACCCCGGCCAGGATGAGCGCGATCCCGGCCAGGGTCAGCCCCGAGACGGACTCGCCGAGCACGATGACCCCGAGGATGATGGCCACCACGGGAAGCAGGTAAGTGACGGTGGACGCGACGGTCGCACCGTCACTGACAATGATCTGGTAGTTCAGCACGTAGGCCAGGCCCGTACCCAGCAGGCCCAGCACGGCGATGCTGGCTACCACCTTCGCATCAAGCCGCGGCGCCGGCGCGCCCGCGATGCCCAGGGCAGCGGTCAGGAAAGCCGAGGCCAGTAGCAGCTGGCACGCGGACAACGCCACCGGGCCGATGCCCCGGCGAGCAATGAACTTGTCCATGTAGACGTAGCTGATGCCGTAGCAGGCCGCGGCGGCCAGGGACTCGGCCGCCCCGATAGAGGCGAGCCCGGACCGGTCCTGCCACGGCGAGAACACGAGCATCGCCCCGGCGAACCCCACCAGGAGGCCGGCGGCCCGGGCGGGCGGCAGCCTCCGCTCGTGCCGGGTAACCAGCGCGACCACGATGGTCCACAGCGGGGTGGTCGCGTTCAGTATCCCCGCCGTCGATGAGCTGACGTTCTGCTCCCCCAGCGCGAACAGCAGGTACGGCGCGGCGTTCGCGAAGAGCGCCGCCACGGCGATGTGTGACCACAAGGACAGCGAGCGCGGCAGCGGATAACGCCGCACCGCCACGATGACGAACAGCGCCGTGGCTCCCAGCAGGAGCCGGCCCAGGGTCACCTCGACGGGCGAAAGCCCTCGCAGCGCGAGCTCGATCCACAGGAAGCTGGAGCCCCAGACCGCGGCCAGAAGCGCCAGCCGGGCCGTAGTTAAGCTGCGCACAGTCAGGCCACCTGGATGCCGGGCGGCGGCCCGGGCTCAGCTGGCATCGGCCTCGTCGCCGGGGAAGGCGTCGAGCGCGGCCAGATCCTCATCGGTGAGCGTGGTGAACGGGGCGATCCGCTGGGCGTACTCCCTGGCCACGTCGTCCACGCAATCGCCGAAGCTCAGAGCATTCTTGGTGACGTGCTCCACCCATTCAGCCACTTCCCGGGGACTGAATCGCACCACCAGCGCGCTGCCCACCTCCAGCAGATGCCGCGGCGGCGCGACACCAATGGCCGCTCGGACGGCCACGTCGGTAAAGTCATCGTCCGCTGCGGGGCCGGTCACCAGCCCCGCATAGTTGCGATAACTGTCCGCCTGGACCAGGCCGTAGTTGCCGCGGGAGGGGCCTTTCCCGCCGACTATCACCGGGTCGCCGACGTCGGTCATGGCGGCCAGCGCGACCAGGTGGAACCACACCCGGCCGTCGACCCGCTCGCCAAACCGCGCCTGCAGCCCGAACGGGCTATCGCGCAGCAGGCTGCCGACCTTAACGCCAGACCCCACAAGGTCATTGTCGCTGATAACACCGTCAATCCCCGGCATTGCCCGCGCTTTTCGAACTCAATGTCCGATTCCCTGGGCGAGAGCAGCGCGACCCCGGGGTCCGTTGAGGCAACAATGGACCAGCGGCACTGGGCGATTGCCGTGGTCTCCGGTCCTGTCGCAGCGGGCCGTCTGTACTTCCTGGGTCTCCTGCGCTGGGAGTGACTGGAGTGAGCTTTATTACCGTCCGTTTACCATTCGCCCTACGGCGACCGGCAGTAGCCTGAAAGGTCGTCGCCGGCCCGCGCTAGCGCGTTCTGGCCACGATTGGGTGGAATCACCACGATTTGGGGCGACAGGAAGGCGAGTCATGGCCATCTTCAGACCTGGCCTGCGAGCAGCGGAGGAGCCCAGGGAGAAGGGTCTCAAGACAGGTGCTCTTGGCCTGGTGTCCAGCGTGGCCATCGGCATGGCCTCGACCGCCCCGGCCTACAGCCTGGCCGCGACGCTGTTCTTCGTGGTGGCCGCCGTCGGGCTGAAGTCCCCGCTCGTCGCCGTGCTGGCGTTCGTGCCGATGCTGCTGACCTCGATCGGCTTCAGCGAGCTGAACAAGGCCGATCCCGACTGCGGGACCACGTTCATCTGGGGGGCCCGGGCGTTCGGGCCGAAAACCGGCTGGGCCGGCGGCTGGGCCGTCGTGGCGGCCGACGTGCTGGTCATGGCCAGCCTGGCCCAGGTGGCCGGGCAGTATCTGTTCTTCCTCATCCAGGGACCGGACAGCGCGATCGGGGCCAACGCCTCCGGCGGCTGGGTGCTGCTGGTCGGCATCTTGTGGATCGCCGCGATGACCTACATCTGCTACCGCGGCATCGAGGTCTCGGCCAAGTTCCAGCGGGTGCTGCTGTCCATCGAGATCACCCTGCTGCTGGTCATGTCGGTCACGGCGCTGGTCCGGGTGTACGGCAGTAATCCGCCGGCAGAGTCGCTGCACCCGAGCTTGAGCTGGCTGTCGCCGTCGAACCTGCCCGTCTCGGCGTTTGTGTCCGGGATCATCCTGATGCTGTTCATCTACTGGGGCTGGGACACCGCCTTGTCGGTGAACGAGGAAACCGCGGACAAGTCCCGGACACCAGGCCGGGCGGGGATCATCTCGACGGTCCTGCTGCTCGTCACCTACGTGACCGTGATCGTTGCCGTGCAGGCGTTCGCCGGCATCGGCACCACGGGCATCGGGCTGATGAATCCTAACCACCAGTTCGACGTGCTGTCGGTCACCGGCGGCGCGATCTTCGGCACCTCCGGGTTCGGCATGTTCTTGTCCCGGCTTCTGTTCCTCATGGTGCTCAGCTCGGCCGCCGCCTCGACCCAGACCACCATCCTGCCGACCGCCCGCACGACGCTGTCGATGGCCGCCTACGGGGCACTGCCCGAGTCGTTCGCCAAGATCCACCCCAGGTACCTGACCCCGACGGTGTCCACTCTCGTGATGGGCGCGGTCTCGATCGCCCTGTACATCCCGCTGAACTACATCTCCGGCGGCAACCCGATCGCCGACGCGGTCACCGCGATCGGCCTGTACATCGCGTTCTACTACGGGCTGACCGCGTTCTCCTGTGTCTGGTATTACCGGGCCACGCTGACCAGCAGCGCCCGGAACCTGTGGATGCGCGGCATCCTGCCCGGGCTAGGCGGGCTGATCATGTACGCCGCTGGCCTCTACAGCCTGCAGAGCGACTGGGTCGCGTCCAACAGCTACACCACGTGGACGGTGCCGGGCCTGCACTGGCAGATCGGCGGTATCTTCATCATCGCCGCGCTGGCCGCGCTGGCCGGGGTGATCGCCTTTGTCTTCATGCGCGTCACCGCCCCCGCCTTCTTCCGCAAGGAAACGCTCACCAGGACCAATCCCGTGCTCGTCTTTAGCGAGGAGCTGTAAGCCAAGGTGGCGCCGGGTCAGTCACCGCCGGACACCGAGCCAGGGCCTGACGAGCCGGCGGCCGGGCCCCGGGGACATCAGGCACGCTGCCCGCGTCCTTCCCGGACCGGGCCGTGCCGGGCCGGAGCGGGCGGCAGCCGACTGCCGTCGAGCCGCCAAACGGCCTAGTCACTGAGGGGATTGGCTATCCGCGCTGATAGTTGGCAGGCTAGGGCAACGATGTGCAGCCTGGCCGCTAGCTGGTTCCGCCAACGACGGCGGAATCGGCCGGCGGCAGGGGGGAGGGAACATGGCCTCGTTAGCGCGGCCCAACCCGATGCCGGTGCCGTCGGTGAGCCAGTCTGGCTCCGCGCCGGCTGGCCCGGGGTCTGCCCGGCCACAGCTGCACGGACGGCGCATCCTGACATGACCTACTCAGCCAGCCGAGTCGGCGCCGGACACCCTGCCCGCGTACGGCGGGCCGTGGAAGGCGCGCTATGAACGGCGCAGGGCCGCCCGCGGGCCCGGCCGGCACCGTCCCCGGCCGGCCATCGTGGCCCATCCGGTCCGGGCCGGTACCGGCTCTGGCCGACGGCTTCATCGCCAGGCCGGAAACGGCCCCCGGCCTGACGGCTGCGCTGCCGGCCGGGGCCAGGGTCGCGCTCGTGGCCGATCTGGCGGACCCGGATGCCTTCCCTGGCCCGGTAGCGGCTCCCGATGCGCCGGACTGGCTGAGATCGTCAGGTAAGACCCAGCTCGCCGCGGTTTTCGCTGAGTCACTGTGGCAGTCAGGTGGCGTAGACCTGCTGGTCTGGATCGAGGCCACGAGCCGGGCCTCGGTGCTGTCCGGCTACGCCACGGCGACGGCCGCCGCGACCGGCCGGGACCAGTCGAGCAGCTGTGAATCAGTCGCCGCCCAGTTCCTCAGCTGGCTAGGCGAGACCAGCCGTTCGTGGCTGGTGGTACTCGATGACCTAACCAGCCAGGCGAACCTTGATGGCCTGTGGCCGGCCGGCCCGGCCGGCCGGGTGCTGGTGACCTCCGCCGACCCTGCTGCCATCCCCAGCGACATGCGGATCGTGCCGGTCGGGCGGTTCAGCCTGCGTGAGGCCAGTAGCTATCTGAGCGGACGCCTGTCGGCCGACCCGGACAAGCGGCACGGTGCGATCGAACTGGCTCAGGACTTGGATTTGGAGCCGGTCGCGCTGGCTCAGGCCAGCGCGGTGATCGCCAGCTCCCCGCTGTCGTGCCGTGAGTACCGGGCCCACTTCGTACGCAGGCGGGAGCAGCTGGCGAGGTCGTCCCGCACACGGCCGTCGGCAGCCGCGGTGACGTGGACATTCTCGTTCGAACGGGCGGGCCAGCTGACGCCGGCCGGAACGGCCCAGTTGCTGCTGGCCCTGGCCGCGCTGCTGGATGGGCACGGCATCCCCCAAACCGTCTTCGCCGCTTCTGCGGCTGGCGATTTCCTCGCCGGCGGTAGCGACGTCCCGGCCAGTGGTGAGTATGCCCGCGCGGCGCTGGAACAGGTCGGTCTGCTGACCGTCGATCCGGTGACGGCGCCGCCGACGGTCCGGATCAGCCCAGTGCTGCAGGCGGCGTTGCGGGCCGCGATGCCCGAAGGCATGCTGGATCGGGCGGCGAGATCGGCCGCAGACGCGCTGCTCCAGGCCTGGCCGGAACACGAGCTGCCCGTTTGGCCTGCTTCTGGCCTGCGATCCTGCGTGGCGACCCTCCGGCGGATCACCGGAGACCTGCTGTGGGACGGCGGCTGCCACCCCGTCCTGGTGCGGGCGGGGGACAGCCTGGACCGCGCCCGCCTGACCGGACCCGCGGTGGACCATTGGCGCGACCTGGCCACGACCGGCGGCCGCCTGCTCGGCGGCGAGCACCCGGACACGATGCTGGCCGGCCAGCGGCTGGCCGATGCCTACCTGGCGGCCGGGCGCCCGGACGACGCGATTCCGTGGTTCCAGTGGATACTCGACAGCCTGACCCACAAGCTCGGGCCGGATCACCGTGACGTGATCGAGGCTCGCCGCCGCCTGGGCCACGCCCTCGTGGCTGCGCTCCAGCCCCCGGCTGCGGTCACCATCCTTGAACGCACGGTTCCCCAATTCGAGCAGGTCTGCGGGCCCGAGCATGCCGACACGCTCGGCGTGCGGGACGAGCTCGCCGCCGCGTACCTAGCCGCGGGCCAGTACTCCGAAGCCATCGCCCTCTACCGGCGCACGCTGGCCGACCGTGAGCGCGCCCAGGGAGTCCGGCATCCGGAAACGATTACCACGCGTCACGGCCTGGCTGACTCCTACATGGCCAGCGGCCGGACAAAGGACGCAGTCACGGCCTACAAGCGGGTGGTGGCCGACCGGGAGCGCGTCCTCGGGCCCGATCACCTGGACACGCTTACGGCGCGGAACAACCTCGGCGCCGCCTACCAGAAAACGGGCAAGACGGCGGCGGCGGAGCTGGCTTGCGAGCAGGCCTGGGCCGGGTTCGAGCGGGTGCTCGGCCCCCGTCACCCTGATACGCTGCGGAGCCGTGCGGGGCTGGCCCAGGTTTACAGTCGGCTAGGGCGCTATGGCGACGCCCGCGTGCTGCTGCGAGACACGGTCGACCGCCTGGAACGCACCTTGCCCGACGGCGATCCGCTGATCAGCGAGCTGCGCCAGAGCCTGGCCGACATCGGCGAGGAGTAACTCCTCGACGTCCACGTCACCGACATCAACTGACTACGCCGCGCCGTTCTGCGGGTCGATACCGTGTCGGCGCAGAAGGTCACGTAGCCGCTCGACCTCGTCGCTCAAGGACGGAAGGTCAGCTGCCTCCTGCAGGCGGGCGGCCCTGTCGCTGAGCAACTGGCTTTCCCTGTCCCGCAGCACCGCCGCGTTCTCGAAGTCCTGGGCGTCGATGGCGTTTTCCTTGTCGCGGCGGACCTGGGTGATCTCCTGGTCGAGCTGAGCCAGGCCCGGAGAGGTGCCGACGCGTTGCTCCAGTACCGACAAGCGCCAGTCCAACGAGTCGAGACGGCCGCGCAGCTCAGACAACAGCTTGCGCTTCCCCCGGCCAGTGGCGCGGCCGGTTCCGGGCTGCTCACGGACCCGCCTGGCCGACACCAGCTGGATCACTTGCTGACGCACCCTGTTCGGGTCGACGCCCAGGCCGTTCAGTACCCGCATGGCGACGCCGTCGCCTTCGCGGACCAGGCCGAGCAGGAGGTGCTCGGTCCCGATGTAGCTGTGACCCAGCGCGATGGCCTCGCGCAACGACAGCTGCAGTACCTTCCTGGCCCGCGGCGTGAACGGGGGGTGCTCCCGCTGCGAGTCGGCCTGGCCCCGCCCGGTGATCTGTTCGACCTGCTGGCGCGCCGCCTCCTCGGTGATCCCGAGCGACTCCAGCGCCTGGGCTGCTATCCCGCCGCCCTCACGGATGAGGGCGAGCAGAATGTGCTCGGTGCCGACGTGGTCGTGGTTGAGCATCCTGGCCTCTTCCTGGGCCAGGACCACGACGCGCCGCGCCCGGTCAGTGAACCTTTCGAACATGCTCCGCGCCATCCTTCTCGTCTTGATCTCCAGTATGTTCGGTTAGCAAACACGATACATCGCGTTTGTGCGGCATGGCGCTGTCCTGGCGTCGTAGCCACTTTGAGGCGGGCCGAGTCGGGTAGGTTCTGCTGGTGCTATCCCCGCCACCTGCGGTGCTCGCAGCTTTCGGTGTGGCCGGATGCCGCCCGGTTCCGCTGAGCGGCGGGCAGAGGATGTCCTGGTTCGCAGGCGATGTGGTCTTCAAGCCAGCAGATGACGACGGCTTGGAAGAACTGGCATGGCAGGCCCAGATCTTCTCCCAGATTTCTTCGGCAGGTTTCCGGCTGGCCAGGCCCCGGCGGGCTGCGGACGGCTCGCTGAGGGTCGATGGATGGTGTGCCGCTGAGTATGTGGTCGGAACGCATCAGGCACGTCGCTGGCCGGAGATCATTGCGGTCGGCGAGCGCTTCCACGCGGCTCTGTACGGGGTTCCGCGGCCATCTTTCCTTGACCAGCGATCCAGCCCGTGGGCGGTCAGCGACCGAGTCGCCTGGGGCGAGATACCCGCGAGTGACTTCCCCTACGTTAGGCACCTGCCCGAGCTGGTCTCAGCACTGCGCCCAGTCACCGCCCCCAGCCAGCTGATCCACGGAGACCTTACGGGCAACGTGCTGTTCGACTGCCCTCAGCCGCCAGCGATCATCGACTTCTCGCCCTACTGGCGGCCCACCGCCTACGCGTCGGCAATCGTGATCGCCGACGCCCTTGTCTGGGAAGGCGCCGACCGCCAGCTCCTGGACGCCGTCGCCCACATCCGCGATTTCGGCCAGTACCTGGTTCGCGCTCTGATCTTCAGAGCAGTGACCGACCGGATAATCAGCCAGGAGGACCCAGCAAACTCAGCTGCTGAAGACGACGACGCATGGGCCAGTGCCGTCGACCTCGCTTGCCAGCTCGCGGTTCTTCGAGATCTCTAACGATCTCTCATGGTGGGGTTACAGCAGGGTGTGAGGTCCAGGCCGGCGGGCCATGATCTCCTCCTGCACGCTCCCCATGCAGGCCCGGAACTCCGGCTCGTTGTCAAACGCCGCCACCACCACATGCCGCCGCTCCCGCCGCTACGGGTCATCGCGGTAATGCCGGACGATAAACCGCTTGATGCTGTCGTCCCCGGAGTCAACTCGCGCCACAAAACAACACTAAGCCCGGCTATCCCGCATCATCATTCACGAAACCCGGCGCGCGGCCAGGCGCGCGGGCCGCACGCCCCGACGCCCCGACTTTCCGAGCAACACGACACGCCGGGAGGAGGGATTAAACAGGGACAAGCCGTTAGATACGAAGGGACGATGCCGTCCGGTCGGAGGTCAGCCTCCTTGTTTGCGCCTTAGCTGCTCGAGCCGCTGAATGATCTGGGGGTCAGCCCCCATCTTCCGCGCTTGTTCTTCCATGCGCCGCAGTTGCGCAAGATCAAACTCCGAGCCTGCCAGTCGCTTCTGCATCTCGGCGGGCGTTGGCGGTTCCGGCCGGGGTTTCGCGATGTTGCCGATACTGCCGATCATGAGGAGAACCGCCGCGATCATTCCAATGACGATTAGCAAACCCATATTGCCCTCCAGAGCGAAAAGTCCTTTGCCCTACTCAGTGGTCTCAGGCTGACATCTGATACACGGAGGGTGGCCGAGGCTGTCGCACAGCAAGAAAGAACACCGGCAGAGGCCACCGTCCGCGAATGGCGGGCCCGCCACCGAGCCTGACCCGAACCCGCCCTCTCGTGCCGTACTAGGCTGAGCGCGCTAGAGACCCATTCGCGTGTCGGACGTGTCTGCCGAGGTCATGCGGAACGGGAGGCAACTCATGCCACGTCTCTATGGTCCCGGGCACTTCACCGAGGATCCTTACTCACAAGTCGTTTCGCCTCACGGCATTCCGGTGGACGATCTCGTCGCTGTCCTCCAGAAGGAGATCAGGCGCAGTCACGTCGACAACGCCGTGCTCGCCGCCTACGAGATGTTCACAACCTCAGCGGATGTCGCTCAGCACCTGTGGCGGCGCCTGCGGGTGATCGCGATTGAAGACGTGGGGATGGGTCTGCCCCTCGGGCCTGTCTTGATCGACGTGCTCCACCGTAACTTCAATGCCACCCCGGGCGGGGACTGGATGATGGCGTGTCACGCCGTACGCCTGCTCGCTTCTGCGCCTAAGGACCGCACCAGTTCCGAGCACGCCGATTGGGTCGCCGCGAAGGTCGCTTTCGGAGAAGCGCTCGTCGAGGTCCCGGACTACGCCCACTGCGTGCACACACGTGCCGGTCAGGAGCTGGGCCGCGGTCTGATGCAGTGGTGGGACAACGGCGCTCAAGTGCGCGACGAACTGCCCTCAGCGGATCACCGCTACCGTGAGGAGCTGATCGAGATCCACCGCCGCGACGAAGCGGTCATATGACGCTCGCCGGGGGTTGAACGGCGGAGGTCTCGTGAGATTTCGTTCTGCCAATAGTGTCGGATCCGGGGCGAGGCGTTCGTAGCAGAGGC
>Ga0306920_100003301_pt1 | contig 20422 bp, 19 predicted proteins | sample flu12Cox44000170_FD_204666 | JGI IMG/M metagenome (GOLD analysis project Ga0306920, IMG submission 204666) | Lab enrichment of tropical soil microbial communities from Luquillo Experimental Forest, Puerto Rico - flux4day.12C.oxic.44.000.170 (v2)... | ecosystem: Environmental > Terrestrial >... | reverse complement strand
ACGGCCTTTCGCGGGAGGAAATGCCCGCCAAGATCGCCAAGCTCTATCGCGGCCACTGCGCCGCCGATTCTGTCCACGGCCCGACCCTTGAGGCCGCGTTTGCGCGCCTCGATGCCGCCGGCATCAAGTACGATCGTGCGGAGATCACCGCGACCTTGCGCTGCCCGATCTGCGGTTGCAGCATCATTTCTGGTCCCGGCGCACTCGATGGTACCCGTCAGGGTCCGCCTGCGTTCTGAAGCGCCACGCTCAGTCCGGCAAACCCTTTCGCATGGCGGGTAATCTCGTGCAGGGCGCGGTCTTCACCGTCATGGTGGTGCGCGCCGGGATGTTGCGCGATTCCGCATTTGAGTTCGAACTCGCCGGGCAGGTCCAACGCAGCCCGCGATTTTTCCTGAACGCGCCGGTCGTGCTCGATCTCAAGGATGCCGAGGATTTCACGCAGGCGCCGGAATTTGGCGAGGCCAAGCGGATCCTGCGCCGCCATACCTTGAGCCTGATCGGCGTCCAGAACGCCACGCCGGCACAGTTGGACGCCGCCGCCACCGCAGGTCTCGCCAGCTTTGCGCCGAATGCGACGCAGCCTACGCGGCCGCGCCCTGCGGAAGCCGCGCCCGCACCGCATCACCAGACCGCCCCGGCCGCCGCCAAAGCAAGGCTGGTAACTCAGCCGATCCGATCGGGGACCCAGATCTATGCCCGTGGGAGCGATCTGATTGTCACCGCACCGGTCAGCCCCGGTGCTGAGATCATGGCCGACGGCAACATCCATGTCTACGCCGCCCTTCGGGGGCGCGCGCTCGCCGGAGCCGGCGGCGATGTCGAGGCGCGAATCTTTTGCAGCCGGTTGGAGGCAGAACTCATCAGTATCGCCGGACGCTATCTGGTCAGCGATCAAATCCCATTGGAAAGGCGGGGTTTAGCGGCGCAGATCGCGCTCGTCGATGACCGGTTGACCATCGAGCGAAATTGACGCTCATCTTGGGGGTGGCACCCTCGGGGCGGTGGGGAGACCGCCGCGTGGGGAGCCATGGGAAAAAAGGGGGAAATCTTTTGGCAAAGGTAATCGTGCTCACTTCGGGCAAGGGGGGCGTCGGCAAGACCACGTCGGCGGCCGCAATCGCCGCCGGTCTCGCCCTGCGCGGCAAGCGCACGGTCGTTATCGATTTCGACGTGGGGCTGCGCAACCTCGATCTGGTGATGGGATGCGAACGCCGGGTCGTGTTCGATCTCATCAACGTCATCAACGGTGACGCCAAGCTGAACCAGGCGCTGATCAAAGACAAGCGCAACGACAATCTCTATATCTTCCCGACTTCGCAGACCCGCGACAAGGATGCTCTGAAACGTGATGGCGTCGAGCGGGTGCTCGAAGAGCTGAAAGAGGATTTCGACTATATCGTTTGCGACAGCCCGGCGGGGATCGAGCACGGCGCGATTACCGCGCTTTACTTCGCCGACAGTGCGATCATCGTGACAAACCCTGAGGTCTCATCGGTCCGCGACAGCGACCGGATCATCGGCATCCTCGCCTCGAAATCGCGCCGCGCCGAACACAATCTCGAACCGGTCGATGTGCACCTGCTGCTGACCCGCTATTCGCTGGAGCGGGTCAAAAAGGGCGAGATGCTGTCGGTCGAGGACGTCAAGGAAATCCTGTCAATCCCGCTGCTCGGCGTCATTCCCGAGTCGGAATCGGTGTTGCGCGCTTCTAACACTGGCACTCCAGTCGCGTTCGACCAGGAGAGCCCCGCGGGCCGCGCCTATCTAGACGCCGTCGCGCGCTTTGTCGGCGAGCAGCGCGAGATGCGATTCGTGCAACCCGAGCGCCGGAGCATCTTCCGCGCGCTGTTCGGTAGAGCCTGATGATGATGCGTCTCTTCGAGCTGCTCTTTCCGGAGCGGCGAAACAGCGCGGCCGTGGCGAGGGACCGCCTGAAGATCGTCCTCGCGCACGAGCGGGCGAGCCGCAACGCTCCGGAGTTTTTGCCTGCGTTGCAAAAGGAGCTGCTCGACGTCATCGGCCGCTATGTCGACATCAAGAGCGACATGCTGCGCGTCAATGTCGGGAGATCGGGCGACACCTCGTTGCTCGAAATCAACGTCGAGGTCGATGCCGCCAAGATCAAGCCAATCAAGAAAGAAGCCGTGGTGAGCCCACGGCCGGTCCCGGCGGTGCGCTTCGACCCTGATGCCATGGCGCCTTGGGTGAGGCCGAGCTAGCACGTCTATTTTTGTCGCGATCACTCGAGTGAGCGCCGCGCCGCAGGATTTGAGCACCGGCAGCGTCTCCCTCGCGTAAAAGCCGCATCGAGTTCTCGGACAGTTCGTGTGGCGCGCCGCCATAACGGAACGTGCCGCGCAGCTCGAACTCACCGACAGCCTCACGCCGCGCTTCGAGTTCGCGCGGGATGCGGTCGGGGCTGCCCCCAAACCGCAGCGCGCAGGAACGCCTCGAGGATGTCATCGCGCCAAGTTTCGCGCGCTATCTCGGCCTTCTTTGCGCAGGCGTGGCACCCTTTCGTCGTCGCAAGATGGCCGCTCAGGATCTCGTAGTGTTCGAGATCGCTGTCGACGAACGCGCCCATATGCCGGTGCGTGAAGGTCTTCGGTGCCGTCCATCCCCATTTGAATGCCGGCATCGCTGTTGGCCGTCGCTGAAGCGATTAGTGTACAACCCAATGAGCCCGCGCGAGTGCGCTTAGGAGGGAAGGCCAAAAATGCCCGAAGATACCCCGTTTCTTCATCTCGACCGCCGCGAGCTGATCAAGACAGGCATCGCCGCCGGCGCAGGCGCCTTGCTGCCATGGCAGGTCGCCCGCGCGGATCTCCCCGGCGTCGCCCGCAACCGCACTCTGATCCTGTGCTGGGGCGGTCGTGAAGGCCGCTGGGTCGATTGGGATTTGTGGAACCCCTACGCGATCGGCTCGAACCACCAGAACGGTCCCAATCTCATTTACGAACCCCTCGCCTATTACAGCGCGTTCGCCGACAAGACTTATATGTGGCTCGCCGAAAGCTACGACTTCGCACCTGATTTTAAGCGCCTGACGATCAAGACCCGTTCCGGCATCAGTTGGAGCGACGGGCAGCCGTTCGGCGCCGAGGATGTAGCTTACACCCTCAACACGTTGCGCGACCTCGGCCCCAAGGTGCGCTGGGGGGTCGATGTGCAGCAGGCGGTGGAAAAGGCGACCGCGGCCGATCCGAATACGGCGGTTATTGAATTCAAGATTCCGGCGCCGCGCTTTTTCTTTTTAATGACGTACAAATACGACATCGGCGTCTACATCGTGCCAAAGCACATCTTTGAGGGACAGGATTGGACGAGCTTCAAGCACTTCGACTTGACGAAGAAATGGCCGGTCACGACCGGCCCGTGGCAGGTCGCGGACGCCTCGCCACAGCAGAAGGTGTTCGACCGTCGCCCGTCTTGGTGGGCAGCCGAACGCAAACTGGCGCCGCTACCTGCGGTTGAGCGCAATATCAGTCTGCCTTTCGCCGGCGAACAGCAGACGGCGCAGGCATTAATCAGGAACCAGATGGATGACGGCAATGCGATGCAGCCCGCCACCTTTCCGACAGTATTCCGCCAGAACCCGAATGTCATCACCTACACCGGCCAGAAGTCGCCGTACGGCTACATGGATTGGTGGCCGATCTCGCTCTACGTCAACAACGAGCGCGCGCCCTTCAACGACAAGGACGTGCGTTGGGCGCTCAGCTATTATATCGACCGCCCGCAGTTGATCGAGGTCGGGTATCTCGGCGCCAATACCGCTTCGAAATTGCCGATGCCGCCGTATCCGCCGCTACTGCCCTATTTCGACGCGGTAAAGGATTTGCTGGCCAAATACGATACCAACGAATTCGCGCCAAAGAAGGGTGACGCGTTGCTTACGGCCAAGGGCTTCAAGAAAGGCGGCAACGGGGTCTGGGCCGATGACGAAGGCAAGCCCCTCAACGTTGACATCATCGGCTTTGGCGCCTCGGGGCCGGCGATCGGGCCGGTGCTGGTCGAGATGTTGAAGCGCCGCGGCGTCCAGTCCAGCATGGCGCTGCCACCCGATTTCGACGACCGCTTTCAAAAGGGCCAGTTCGACGGCGCAATCTACGGCCATGGCGGCTCGATCAATGAGCCCTACGCGACAATGCGGCTTTACCAGAGCGCTTCGATTGCGGTTCCGGGCGCCCATCAGGCGAATTTCTCGCGCTGGAAAAATGCCGAGTACGACAAGCTGGTGGACGAAGCCTACGCGGTTGCGCCTGATGATACGAAGAAGCTGACCGACATCTGGCGCCGCGCTATGGAGATCTGGCTGCCCGAACTACCCGATATCCAACTCGTGCAGAACTACCACCGCATCCCGTGGAACACGACTTATTGGAAGCACTGGCCGACCGAAGAAGACTCATACGTCAACGGCGCGCATTGGCACCTCACTTTCGCGATGGTGCTGTGGAGCCTGCAAACCGCGTGAGCCTCCGATGGGTTTCGCGGCGCTCTACCCATCCCACGCGGGTTTTCGGAGGGTGGGTTGAGCATCGAGGTTGGGGCAGGAATTGCGTTGTATCGGCAACGTGCGTGGTTCGAGACGCGCTTCGGCTTCGCCGACGCGCTCCTCACCATGAGGTAAGCCCATTATGGCGTTAAGGAAATTCCTCATCCTGAGGTGCCTCGCGAAGCGAGGCCTCGAAGGGCGCATGACATTTTTTCAGCTGTCCGGCATTCCTGCCCAGTCTCAGCGCGAAACCCACCACTAGCACACAATGCAAGCCGCCTATATCGCGCGCCGGTTTGGTGTGTTTTTGCTGATCGTCTGGCTCGCCGGCACACTCAACTTTTTTCTGCCGCGCCTCTCGGGACAGGATCCGGTGCGCACCAAGCTGTTGCAGCAGGCGGCGCTCGGCGGCTACGTGCAGGGCGGCATCGATGAGATGACCCGCGAATACGAGCAGCGCTTCGGGCTCGACAAGCCGCTGTGGCGCCAATACCTGACCTATCTCGAGGACGTCTCGCAGCTCGACTTCAACTACTCGATCGCCAACTACCCGCGCACGGTCCGCGAACTGATCGCCGATGCTCTGCCGTGGACCATCGCCCTCCTCGGCACGACGACACTGTTGTCGTTCGGCATCGGCACCTTGCTCGGAGCGCTGCTTGCCTGGCCGCGGGCGCCGCGTTGGATGGGCTGGCTGATGCCGCCGCTGTGGGCATTGCACGCCATCCCGTTTTTCCTGCTCGGCCTCATTCTGACCTATCTGTTGGCGTTTCAGGTACCGCTGCTGCCGATCTTCGGTGGCTATTCAGCGGGCGTCACGCCCGAGCTCAGCTGGAGCTTCGCCTGGGACGTGTTCCAGCACGCGCTGTTGCCGGCGCTTTCGATCATTTTGGTTGCGACTGGCGGCTGGGCGCTCGGCATGCGCGGCATGATGGTGACGACAATGGGCGAGGACTATGTCGTCTTCGCCGAAGCCAAGGGGCTGAAGCTGCCGACCGTGTTCCTGCGCTACTGCGTGCGCAACGCGATATTGCCGCAAGTAACGGCGCTCGCGCTGGCGCTCGGCCAGATTCTCTCCGGCGCCGTGCTGGTCGAGGTCATCTTCGGCTATCCCGGCATTGGCACGTTGCTCTACCAGGCGATCCGCGAGAGCGACCATTTCGTAATCCAGGGCATCGTATTTACCGTCATCGTCGCGCTCGGTTTCACCACTTTTGTGCTCGACGTGGTCTATCCCTGGCTCGACCCCCGCATTTCTTATCGCCGATTATGATGCGCGGCGCTCTCCGCTATGTCAGGCGCAACCCGTCACTCGCGGTCGGCGTGGCGCTGGTCGCCGCGCTGAGCCTGTTCATTATTATCGGCCATCTATTGGTTGACACCGAGGATGCCCGGCCCTTATCTGTGCCGGCGCTGCGGCCGCCTTCCTGGGACTACCCGTTCGGCACCGACCGGCAAGGCCGCGACCTATTCGCCGTGATGGTTGCCGGCACACCCCTCACGTTACGCATCGGATTCATCGCAGGGTTTCTCGGCGTCGGTCTCGGCACCGTGCTCGCTTTCACCGGTGCCTATTATCGCGGGCTCATCGACACGATCATCCGCGGCATCGCAGATATCGGCCTCACCGTGCCGGGGCTACTTGTGCTGATCATCATCGCGGTCTCAATCAAGGGGACTCTGACGGTCAACCAGATGGCGATCGTCGTCGCCTCGCTCGCCTGGCTCTACCCGACCCGAACGATCCGGGCGCAAGTGCTGTCCCTGCGCGAGCGCGGTTATGTTGAAGTAGCGCGGCTCTCGGGCATGAGCGGACCCGGAATTATCTTTTTCGAGCTGATGCCGAACCTCTTGCCTTATCTCGCCGCGACACTGGTCGGCGCGGTATCCTCGGCGATCCTCGCCTCGATCGGCCTCGAAGTGCTTGGTCTCGGCCCGATTGACGCACCGACGCTCGGCATGACGCTCTATTGGGTCAATTTCAACGCCGCGATGATCAACGGCTGGTGGTGGTGGTGGACCGCCCCGACCGTGATTATCCTGATGGTCTTTCTCGGCCTGTTTTTCCTTACGATTGGGCTCGACGAGATCGCCAACCCGCGCCTGCGGAGAAGCGTGTGAGCGAGCCTGTCCTGCGCGTCGACGGCCTTTCCGTTGCTTTCGGCCACCCGCTCGGCAAAGTGCACGCGGTGGACGATGTCAGCTTTGCGCTGGCGGCGGGCGAGCGCTTCGGCCTGGCGGGCGAATCCGGTTCCGGCAAATCGACTTTGGCACTGGCGATCCTGCGCATGATCAAGCCGCCCGGCCGCATCGAGGCGGGCGAGGTTTGGCTGGGAAACACGCGGCTGGCGGATCTTGACGAGGAAGGCATGCGGGCGCTGCGCCTGGCCGGTATTGCGCTGGTCCCACAAGGCTCGATGAATTCCCTCAACCCGGTGCTGCGCATTGGTAAGCAAATTGCCGATGCATTCACCGATCACGGCCTTCATCTCAATCGTGGCGAAGAGAAAAGGCGCATTGCTGCGCTCCTGGTTCAGGTCGGCCTGCCCGAGGGTGTCGCGCGCATGTACCCGCACGAGTTGTCGGGCGGCATGAAGCAGCGCGCCTGCATCGCCATCGCGACGTGCCTGCGGCCCAGGGTAATCATCGCCGACGAGCCGACCAGCGCGCTCGACGTCGTCGTGCAACGCCAGGTGATGGCAACGCTGGCGCGCGTGCAGGAGGAGCTGGGCGCGGCGGTGGTCTTGATCGGCCACGACATGGGGCTGATGGCGCAGTTCATCGACCGGCTCGCCGTGATGTACGCCGGACGGCTAGTCGAGGTGGCGCCGATCGCCGAGATCATCGACCGTCCCCGCCACCCCTACACGCGGGCGCTGGTCGCCTCGTTGCCCTCCCTCGAGACGCGCGGCGCGCTCACCGGCATTCCCGGTTTGGCGCCGCTGTTGCGTGATCTGCCGCCCGGTTGCGCCTTTCATCCACGCTGCACCTTGGCGACGGAGCGCTGCCGCGCAGAGAGACCCCTGCTGCGCCGCGTCGATGGCACCGAAGTGGCCTGCCATCTTGCGTGATGCAGTGGCCCCGCTGATCGAAGCCATCGATGTCAGTAAGCGGTTTGCCGGCGGGCTGGGCCGCGAAAGCACGCTCGCGCTTGCCGGGCTGTCCCTCGCGGTTCACGCCGAGACGCCTTCGATCATTGCGGTGGTCGGCGAAAGCGGCTCGGGCAAGACGACTTTGGCGCGACTGTTGCTCGGTCTCGCGGAGCCAACCGGCGGCGAGGTCCGATACCGCGGCACGGACTTGCACAAGCTGACACGCGAAGAACGGCGCACCTTCCGCCGTGATGTTCAGGCGGTGTTCCAGGACCCTTACGGCGTTTACAACCCGTTCTATCGGGTCGATCACGTGCTCACGGCGCCCGTGCGGCGCTTCCAGCTCGCCTCATCGCGCGCCGAGGCAAGGGAGCTGATCGGCGAGGCTTTGCGCGGGGTCGGGCTGCAGCCGGAAGAAATCCTCGGCCGCTTTCCACATCAACTCTCGGGCGGTCAGCGTCAGCGGGTAATGGTGGCGCGCGCGCTCTTGCTCGGGCCCAAGCTGATCGTCGCCGACGAGCCGGTCTCGATGGTCGACGCCTCGCTGCGCGCAACGATCCTGAGCTCGCTGCGCAAGCTAACCGACGACCGCGGCATCTCGATCCTCTACATTACCCACGATCTTGCCACTGCCTTTCAGGTAAGCGATTCGATCCTCGTGCTTTATCGCGCCCACCTCGTTGAAGCAGGCGCCGCCGAGCGCGTCATTGCCGCCCCCCAGCATCCCTACACACAGCTCCTAATTTCCGCGATCCCCCGTGCCCATGCGGCGCGCGACTGGCTGATTGACGAGGACGAGGAGACCAGGAAAGGCCGGGCGCCTCTCAGCGCCCACGGCTGTTGCTTTGCCGACCGCTGCCCGCATGCCGCTTCCGACTGCCTTGCGGCGCCGCCCGACCTCTATCATACCGAGCAGCGCCGCGCCGTGGCCTGCGTGCGATTCCGCGACCATCCGGCTCTCTCCGCCGGCGCCCTTGGCGAGGTATTGCACTTCACCCCAGCCCTTCCCGGGGCTCCGTGTGATGAGTCCTTTCCGCACAGCGGGCAGGCGGAGTAGACTGGTGCACCGCCGAGGGAGAGTGTGGTGGGGGACCGCCGGTTCGTCGTCGAGCTGATCAAGCCGTCGCATTACGACGACGACGGCTACGTGATCCAGTGGTGGAAATCCTGGATCCCGTCCAATTCGCTCGCCTGCCTTTACGGGATCGCGGCGGATCTGGCCCAGCGGCGCGCACTCGGCCCCGAGGTGGCAATCGAGGTCCGCGCCTATGACGAATGCCACACCGTCATTTCGGTGGGACGGATCATTCAGCGGATCGGGAATGCCGATGCCGGGCTTGTCTGTCTGGTCGGCGTGCAGTCGAACCAGTTCCCGCGCGCGATGGACCTGGCCGCGCAGTTCCGCGGCGCGGGCATTCAAGTGGCAATCGGCGGCTTCCACATCTCGGGATGCCTGGCGATGCTGCCGGATCTGCCACCCGACCTCGAAGCGGCGCGGGAGCTTGGGGCCAGCCTTTTCGCCGGCGAGGCCGAGGGCCGGCTCGGCGCGGTCTTTGCCGATGCATTCGAGGGTCGGCTCCGGCCGATCTACAATTTCATGGACGACCTTCCGGCTCTACAGCAGCAGGTCACGCCATTTTTGCCTCTCGACATCGTGCAGCGCTACGGCGAGACGATCGGCGCGTTTGATGCCGGACGCGGCTGCCCGTTCCAGTGCAGCTTTTGCACGATCATCAATGTGCAGGGGCGCAAGTCGCGCTGGCGCGACGCCGACGACGTCGAGCGGCTGGTGCGCGCCAACCTCGCGCAAGGCGTGTTCCGCTTTTTCATCACCGACGACAATTTCGCGCGCAACCGCAATTGGGAGGCGATCTTCGACCGCCTCATTGAGATGCGCGAGCGCGATGGGCTCGAACTGCAATTCATCATCCAGGTCGACACGCTCTGCCACCGCATCCCGAATTTCGTCGAGAAGGCTGCGCGCGCCGGCTGCAAGCGGGTCTTTATCGGGCTCGAAAACATCAACCCCGACAATCTACTGCAGGCCAAGAAGAAGCAGAACCGGGTGCACGAATACCGCCAGATGTTCCTCGCTTGGCGAGCCCAGCGCGTCATCACCTATGCCGGCTATATCTTAGGGTTCCCGGGCGATACGCCGCCGCGCATCGCGCGCGACATCCATACCGTGCAACAGGAATTGCCGGTCGATCTGCTCGAATTTTTTATTCTGACACCGCTGCCCGGCTCGGCCGACCACCAGCAGCTGTGGAAGAACGGGGTGTGGATGGACCCCGACATGAACAAATACGACCTCGAGCACGTCACCACCGGCCATCCGGCGATGAGCGCCGCGGAGTGGCAGGAAATCTATCGCCGAGCCTGGGACCTCTATTATTCAGCCGAGCACATCGAGACGATCTTCCGCCGCGCCAAGGCCTCGGGCATCAAGCCGGTGCGGCTGTTAAACCATATCCTGCAATTCTATTTCACCTTCATTCAAGAGAAGGTGCACCCGCTGCAGGGTGGCTATTTCCGGCGCAAATTGCGGCGTCACCGGCGCAGCGGTCTGCCGCGCGAAAACCCGCTCATCTTCTATCCGCGTCGGGTCCGGGAAGTGCTCGACACGCATGCCAGGCTGGTTGCCTTCTACATCCATCTGCACCGCATCCGCCGCCGCGTCGAACGCGACCCGAGCCAATACATCGACCGCGCGCTCGCGCCGATCGAAGGTCCAATATGGCCCCGCCGCGAGGCAAAGCATTTCTCCGTATCGCAAGGCCTTTCGCCTACGCCCGCTCCTTGACGCGCAGCCTGTCGGCCCTCGTGCTGGCGCTGGTTCTGTCGGTGGAGGCGAAGGCAAAGGACACAGGCTACGTCTTCATCAGTAACGAGAAAACGAACAACATCGCCGCGATCGATCCCAAGCAGGATTACAAGATAATCCGGTGGATCCCAACGTCCCACCGTCCCCGCGATATGAAGTTCGGCGACAATCGCAGACTGCTCTACGTGGCTTGTGGAGATGACGACGTGATCGATGTGATCGATGTGGCGACGCTCAGGGTTGCCGATCACATACCGACGGGTCCCAGTCCCGAGATGTTCGCACTCAGCCGGGACGGAAAGGCGCTCTACGTCTCCAACGAAGAGGCTTCCTCGGTACAGCAGATCAGTATCGCCGATAAAACCATCACGCGCGAGATTGCAACTGGTGCCGAACCCGAGGGCGTCGCCATAAGTGCCGATGGCAAGAGCCTTTATGTGACGTCCGAGGTAACTGATATGGTCCACGTGGTGGACATTGCAGCCGGGGCCGTCACCGACAACATCATCGTCGGGACGCGGCCAAGGCGTTTTCTCTTGTTGCCTGATGGGAAGGAGCTCTGGGTCTCCAATGAATTATCAGGCCAGGTATCGGTGATCGATCGCGCGGCCAACCGGGTTACGGCGACGATCGACTTCCTGCCGCCTGGTTTCCGTCAGGTCGATGTCACCCCCGTGGGCATGACCATGACCAAGGACGGGAAAACCGCTATTGTCGCGCTCGGACGCGCGAACCACGTCGCCTTCGTCGATACAGTAACACGGAAAATCGAAGATTACGTGTTGGTCGGAAGTCGTGCGTGGGGTGTCGCGCTCAGTCCCGACGAAAAGACGCTCTATGTCGCCAACGGGCTGAGCGACGACCTTTCGATAGTCGACATGGAAGGCCGCAAGGCGATCCGGGCAGTGCCGGTCGGCCGGGTGCCACACTCGGTTCTGGTCGATGATTAAGGGCGCCCGCGGTCTGGCTGCCGCCACACTGGCAGCAGTAATGAGCGCCTCACCCCCATCAATAGCTGCGCATCCTGAACCGTCGGAGACGGGCGAGATCAAGCTTGGCTACGCCGAGTTGACCGATGACGTGCGATATGCCAACAGAGGAGAGCATTCCGGGATCGTCTTCACGGACCTCGGTCGTCCTTATCGAGGAAGTCAGGTGGCCTTGGAAGATGCGCGGGCGATCGGGCGGGTCATCGGGATCGAGTTCTCGATGGAGAAGGCGACCGCCAAATCTGTCGACGAGCTCCTGCAGCGGATCTCGGATTGGATGGAGAGAGACGGCGTTCACTTTGTCCTTGTCGACCTCCCCGCCGTGGCGCTGAAGGACCTCTCGCACAGGGTTGCGGACAGTCGTGTCGCACTCTTCAACATTTCGGCTCCGGAAGATTCTCTGCGCGGCGAGGATTGCGCGAAGAACGTTCTGCACACTTATCCCAGCGAGGCAATGCTTTCGGATGCTCTGATGCAATTTCTCGTGGCCAAGGGCTGGCTGCAGATCCTCGTCCTGCAAGGCCCGGCGCCGGAAGACGCTGCAATGGCAGCCGCACTGCAACGGTCGGCGAAGAAATTTCGTGCCAACATCGTCGAGACCAGACCGTTTTTCCTGACCAACGATCCGCGCAATCGGGAGCAAACCAACATTGTCCTGATGACAACGGGTGCCCGTTACGATGTCGTCTATGTCGCCGACAGCAGCGGCGAGTTCGGCCGTTATGTTTCGTACGAGACGAGCCTCCCGCGGCCCGTCGTCGGCAGTGCCGGATTGGTGCCGACGGCATGGTCCTGGAGTTGGAACCGGGACGCCGCTGTGCAGCTGCAGCATCGGTACGAGAAGGTGTCCCCGCCGCGTCGCATGAACGGCGCCGATTGGGCGGCCTGGGAAGCGGTCAAGGCAGTGACGCAGGCGGTAATGCGGACGCGCTCGACCGATTTCGACGCAGTCAAGGGATTCCTGTTGAGCGACAAGCTCGCTCTCGACACGGTAAAGGGCAATCCCGGTTCATTCCGCGCCTGGGATCACCAGTTGCGCGCGCCGATCTTGCTCAGCACCGCCGACGCCGTCATCGAACGGGCTCCGTTGCCACAGTATCTGCATCAAACCAATGTGCTTGACACCCTTGGCATCGACGCGCCGGAGTCGGCCTGTCGGTTCTAAGCATTCGACGGGGCTGTAGTGAAGCCAGCGGTGCGCTTGGGCGGATGGCTCGCCCTCGCCGCGGTCTGGCTGGTTCCGATCGGGCAACTCCGGGCCCAGGACCGGCCGACACGGCTCAATCTCTGGGACATCCACATTGGTGAGAAAGCCGCCGAGATCCCGGACGCGTTCGTCAACTATGCCTGTGGGACGGGTGGCGGGCCGCCTTCGATCCCGCTCGCGAATTTCGCCAAATTCGAGAAATGCCGACCCGACGCCAATGGGCTCCGCGAGGTATATTTCGAGTATGATGATGAGCTCGAATACTGGGCGCGCGCGCTCGACCTCAAGGCGGAGATCAGGATGTACGCCGGAACTTCGGCGTACGAGTTCCCGGTAGTCGCTTCTGTACTGTTCGACGACGCGGGGCTGGTGAAAGGTGAGCGCCTGGTCACCGACCCGCGCCAGCAATTGTCGCGCGACCGCAACGAGTTCTGGGTGCTGGCGGATTTTATCCGCCATCGCTTCGGCGACGACGGTTGGGTTTGCAAAGACTTAACGCCCAATGCCGGGGAGAGCCCGGCCGGCTCCAATTTCATCAAAAATCACTGTGAGAAGACGTCGCGGGGGGTGCACCTCGTTCTCGAACAGCGTTACTTCCAGAAAAAGGGGCAGCAATTCGTCGATCCGTACACCGGAAAGGCCCGGACGGAAGATTATGAAAGCGAGACCCGCTTTGAGATGTACGATGCGGCATTGCCTCTCATGAAGACCGGCGTGAACTGACGTGCTCCCTCACTGCCCGATGGTGCCGTCCACGAGAACGGCGCCCTTTGTCTTGATCCCTTCTGTGACGGCGCCCTCCAGATCGGCCTGTTGCAGTCGCGAGCCACGAAAATCCGCGTTGGTCATATCTGAGCCGGAGAGATTGGCTTCGTAGAAATCGGCCTGTTTGGCGGAAACGCCCTGCAGTTTGGCATCGTTCAACCGCGCTCGCACAAAGCCTGCGCCGTCGAGCACGGCGGCGGTCAAGTCGCATCGACTGAGGTTCGCACCACTGAGGTTCGACTGCTTCAGAGTAGCGTGAGACAGATCGCTGCCCGCCATCTCCGCATCCATCATCGTGGACAGCGACAGGTCCGCGCCGCGCAGTACCGCCCGGGTCAGCCGGCTATGGGCCATATGCACCTGCGTCATGACGGCGCCTTCGAGCTGCGCGCCGCTCATATCCGCCCCGTACAGAAGTGCTCCGGTAAGATCGGCGTCGGTCAAGGAAGCGCGTTTCAGGTCGGCCTTATTGAGATTGGCGTCCTGCAGCTTGGCATGGTCCAGCCTTGCATTCGCGAGTTTAGCCCGATGCAGGACCGCGCCACTGAGATCGGCGCCGGTGAGATCGGCGCCGCTCAGATCGCGCCGCTTCAGTTTGGCTTCGCGGAGGTGGCAGCCCGGGCAATCCTTTCCCGTGCCCGCCAGGAATGCGTCGCGATCGGATGCCGAGGCCGGCGGAGTAGGCTGATCCGCGACCGTCCCAGCCACAGCAGCGAACAGGAGCAAAGGGGCCGCTCCGAGCCTGAGCAACAAACGGATCGTTGATTTCGCCCGGGTGGTCGTTCGAGGATGCATGTGCGCGCCCTGGACCTGATTGCGCCGGCTGCTGGGCAGTCTATAAAATTGTCAAATCGGCGACAAATCGGCCCGACGGCCGTGCTGGGTGGGATTTTTCGATCGGCGCCTCGCCAGGGGAGGAAATCATGATCAGGCTGTTCCGTTCTCTGATGATTGCGATGTTCGCGACCGCGGTCGAAGCAAACGAGATCAGCGGGCCGGCGAAGGCGGTCGATTCCACGGTCATCGAGATCAACGGCCAGCGTATCATGCTCTTCGGCATCGACTCGGTGATGCGCAAGCAGAATTGCACACTCGGCGGCAAAATCTGGCAATGCTGGGCAGCAGCAGTGCGCGAGCTCGAGATCTTGGTAGATCAAGGGCCGGCGACCTGCGAGATGATGGGCGAGCCCGACGTTTATGGCCGCCTGCTCGCGCGTTGTACGATCAACAGCCAGAGCCTCAACGAACAGCTCGTCCGCCGGGGCTACGCCGTCGCACGGCCCAGCGAGACGACGGACTATGTCGCGGCCGAGGCCGCGGCCAGGGACGAAAAAGTCGGCCTGTGGCGTGGCCAGTTCATGATGCCGGAAAAATTTCGGCAGGCTGCCGGCATTTTCGTGGAACGCCCATGATGCGTTGTCACCCGCTTTCTCGGGCCTCGATTTCTTCCGCCCTAGCTTTTGCCGGGATAATTGCGGTGGCAGTGGCAACCGCGGCCGTGGCGCAGGACGCGGCCGACGGGGAGAGGATCTGGAAGAGCAAGGCCGGGTGTCCGCAGTGCCACGGTTGGGCCGGGGACGGTTTCCCCTCCGGCTTCCACTCCGAGGGCAACGCGCCCTCGCTGCGCGAGACCCAGCTCACCCGCGATCAGATCCGCGAGACCATACAATGCGGGCGGCCGGGAACGCCGATGCCGCATTTCGATCGCTTCGCGTATACCGACAAGCGCTGCTATGACATGACCGCCGCGGATCTCGGCGACCTCGAGCCGATCCGTGCCCCGATCACGCTGCAGTCTTATGAGATCGATGCCGTGGCCGGTTACGTCGCCATGAAGATCAAGGGCGCCGGGCCGGTGACTCGGGCACAATGCGCCGAGTTTTTCGGTGCCGGGGGCGCCGAATGCGATAAATACCCAGAGCAGCCGGAAGCAAAGCAAAAATAACGACCGCCTGGAGGGGCGGTCGTTTTCGCATCAACGGCAGCTGTATCGCGCCTCAGAGGCTGAAGACAAACAGCATGGACGTATTCTGCATGTCCTTCAGCGCGGGCGACTTGTTCAAGAAATCCCTGGTCTGAACGTTGCCGCCGATCAGCACCGCGACATATTGCTTGCCGTTGACCGCATAGGTTATCGGCGGCGCCGAGCTGAAGGAACCGCTATTAAAGCTCCACAGCGGCTTCAGCGTCTCGTCGTCGAGCGCATAGACGGTTCCGTCCGTGGTCGTCGTGAAGACGAGACCGCCGGCCGTCGTCGTCACGCCAGAGGTGATGCCGTGCTCCGTCGCCAGCTGGGCGACCTTCTTGCCCGTCGCGGGATCCATCGAGGTCACGCTTCCCTTGACGTCCTCAGCGTTGGCGAATTTGCCGCCCAGCCAAAAGTCGCCGCTGTTGTCGTTGAGCGGATCGACGGTGATGAACGAGCAGGCCTCGATCCCGCCGCCATAGGAAAGGTGGGTGCGATGGCTATAGGACGTCGGGAAATAATTGACCCCGCCCTGAATGTTCGGGCAACCCTCCAGCCTGTTTTGCTCGCGCCGTGACGCTTTGCCGATCTTGTAGGTTTGCAGAGCCTTGTTCGGGTCGTATTCGACCGGCTTCCCCGTCTTGGGATCAATCCCGTCCGTCCAGTTGATTTTCTGGGCGTATTGCTGGGCTTGGATGAACTGCCCGTTGTTGCGGTCGAGCGTGTAGAAGAAGCCATTGCGGCTGAAATGCGCGATGATCTTGCGATCCTCGCCGTTCACCTTCGCGTCGATCAGCTGGTTGATCCCCACCTCGTCATAATCGAGGAAGTCGCCGGGCGTGTACTGGAAGTACCAGACAATCTTGCCCGTGCCGGGGTTTATACCGAGCGTCGAGTCGGTAAACAAATTGTCGCCCGGACGATACTCTGGGTCGAACATCGGGACCGGCTGGCCGGTACCCCAGATCGTCAGCTTGGTCGCCGGATCATACGAGCCGGTTTGCCAGAAGGAGCCGCCGCCATGCTCCCACGCATTGGTCTCGCCCTTCCAGGTCTCGCTGCCGGCCTCGCCGGGGGCGGGTACAGCGTAGGTCCGCCAGAGCTTGTCGCCGGTATCCGCGTTGAACGCGTCGATATGGGCGCGCGCACCCTGATCACCGCCGCTGCCGCCGACAATGAGTTTGTCGTCGATCACGAGCGGAGCCGAGGTCAAAGTGCAGTGAGTTCTCTTGGGATCGTCGAACTGGACGGTCCTGACGAGCTCTCCGGTGTCGGCCTTGGTCCAGATGACCTTGCAATCGCCGGTGACGGAAATGACAAAATTCTTATACAGCGTGACGCCGCGGTTCGAGGCGACCATAAAATCAGCCTTGTTGGTGCCCGGGTCCATGATCCAGGCGATCCTCGCCTTGCCCGGTTCCTTGACGTCTATCCGGTAGACAGAGCCGAAACCGTCGACGACATACATGGCGCCGTCATCGACGAGGGGCGTGCTCTGATGGCCGCCCAACGGGGCCTTGCCCAGGCCTTCGACGCCACCCAGCGCCACCGTGAAAGCGACCTTGAGATCCTTGGCGTTGTTCTTATTGATCTGGTCGAGCTCGGAATAGCGATGCGCTGCATAGTCCTTGTTGACCATCAACCAGTTTTGCGGCTCGTTGTCGGCGTTCAACAGCCGCGATCCCGTGACTTCCCCCGCCGTCGCCAAGAGCGATGTCGAAGCGAGTATGGTTGACGCCAGAAGTCCGATGCGAAAGATCGAGCGGTATTTCATGGTTTCCTCCTCACCTGCCGAAGGCGTTTGGCTTTTACTTGATGGGGATTTCACGATCGAACGCCTGGCCTGATCTCCCGAAGCATTTCACCAGCTTGCGTCGGGCGACTTCCAGATCGAGGACCGTTACCCCCAAGATGATGAAAAGGTTAACATCACCCTCGCCGCATTTCAACATTCAGTCACTCGCGGCCCTTGGGATGATGGCGACCATCAAATCGCCTGTTTTGCGTTGCATGATGGCGAGTACCGATAAGTTCTAACCGGCTTCGGGGCGGCGGGCGCGTTACAACCAAAACGGGATTTTGCTGCTGATTCGCTGCAGATAATTGTTGAATCAATGAATGGTTGCAGTCCGGCGCAACAGGGCTTGCGATAACAAAAGCATTCGCGTTTGTTAGCATAAGAGCGGCTGCGCATTTCGGCGCCGCACAATTTCGACGAGACGGCAATGGCAGCCTACCAATACATCTATGTGATGAAGGGTCTCGGCAAGACTTATCCCGGTGGCCGGGAGGTCTTGAAGGACATTTGGCTGTCTTTTCTGCCCGGCGCCAAGATCGGCGTGCTGGGGCCGAACGGCGCCGGCAAATCGACGCTGTTGCGCATCATGGCCGGCGAGGAGCGCGATTTTGCCGGTGAGGCGTGGGCCGCGGAAGGGGCGCGAGTCGGCTACCTGCCGCAGGAGCCGGCGCTCGATGACACAAAGGACGTGTTCGGCAACATCATCGAAGGGCTCGCGGAGACCAAAGCCTTGCTCGACCGCTTCGAGGCGGTGAGCGCGCGCTTCGCCGAAGACCTCTCGGAAGCCGAAATGGATGCGCTGATCGCCGAGCAGGGCGAGCTGCAGGAAAAGATCGATCAGGCCGGTGCCTGGGAGCTCGACCGCACCGTCGAGATTGCGATGGACGCGTTGCGCTGCCCGCCGGGCGACGCTGATGTCACGACGTTGTCGGGCGGCGAACGCCGCCGGGTGGCGCTGTGCCGGCTGTTGCTGCAGCGCCCCGACCTGCTGCTGCTCGACGAGCCGACCAACCACCTCGACGCCGAGTCGGTGGCCTGGCTGCAGCGCTTTCTCGAGGATTATCCCGGCACCGTCGTGACCGTCACCCACGACCGCTATTTTCTCGACGAGGTGGCGGGCTGGATCCTCGAGCTCGACCGCGGTCGCGGCGTTCCGTACGAGGGCAATTATTCGGGCTGGCTTGAGCAAAAGCAGCAGCGCCTCGAGCAGGAAGGCCGCCAGGAGGCGGCGCGCCGGCGCACCCTCGAACGCGAGCTCGAATGGGTGAGGCAGAGCCCGCGTGCGCGTCAGGCGAAGAGCAAGGCGCGGCTTTCGGCGTATGAGACGCTCGTCGCGCAGAGCCGCGAGCAGGCGCCCGAGACGGCGCAGATCGTACTGCCCCCCGGACCGCGTCTTGGTGATCTTGTCATCGAGGCGCAGGGCGTTGCCAAAGGCTTTGGCGACCGGTTGTTGATCGAGGGGCTCGATTTCCGCCTGCCGCCGGGCGGCATTGTCGGCGTGATTGGCCCCAACGGGGCGGGCAAGACCACGCTCTTCCGCATGATCACTAGGCAGGAGGAACCCGATAGGGGCGCATTCCGGGTCGGCGAGACGGTCAAGCCCGGCTATGTCGACCAGTCGCGCGACACCCTCGTCGCGTCGAGCACGGTGTGGCAGGAGATCGCCGAGGGCCGGGACGAAATTGATCTTGGCCGCCGCAAGATGGCGAGCCGCGCCTATTGCGCGCTGTTCAATTTCCGCGGCGCCGACCAACAAAAGAAGGTCGGTCAATTATCGGGCGGGGAACGCAACCGCGTTCATCTCGCCAAGATGCTGAAAGCCGGCGCCAATGTACTGCTGCTCGACGAGCCCACCAACGATCTTGATGTCGACACCTTGCGCGCGCTCGAGGAAGCGTTGCTCGAGTTCCCCGGCTGCGCTGTCATCATCACACACGACCGCTGGTTTCTCGACCGCGTCGCCACGCACATCCTGGCCTTCGAGGGCGACAGCCAAGTGGTCTGGTTCGAGGGCAATTACGCCGATTACGAGGCGGACCGCCGGCGGCGCCTCGGCGCCGAAGCGGACCAGCCGCACCGTATCCGCTATAAGCCGCTGGTGCGCGCGTGAGCCGGTTTGAGATACGCTCTTGGGCGGGCAGCAAGACGATTAAGGCGATCGTGCGCTGGTGCCTCCGGCCTTTTCGCGAAGCATCGCGATGAGACCCTGCAATTGTCCCCCGCTATGCTGGATGACCGATGCGAACTCGGAGCGCTGCGTCACCGCCATGCTGATCCCGTCCACCGAGACATCGCTGATTTTATAAATCCCGTTGCGGCCGGTGAGGCGCCATTCGACTTTGATCGGCGCCGAGCCGGCGGGGCGCAGGATCTGGCTGGAGACGATAGCGCCGTCACCGTCAAGTCGGCTGCCCGTCACTTTGAACTGCTCGCCGGCGTATTCGGCGAGCCGCGTGGCGTAGGCGAGAGCGACGTAATTCTCGAACAGCCTGACGAATTCCGCCCGCTGTTCCTCCGTCGCCGTATTCCAATAACGGCCGAGCACAAAACGGGCGATCCCCGGCACGTCGAAATCTTCGCGCAGCAATTCGCGAAACCGCGCCACCCTCTGCGGCTCGTTGGTCCCCTTGCCGAGCACCGCGAGCGCTTGGCTACCGAGATTGCTGATCAGCGCGGTCGGATCCGCCGCCGCCGCTGCCGGCGGATGAGCGGCAAGGACGCCGGCCATCAGGATAAAGGCGCCAGTCAGAAAGAAACGTCGCTCCATTACTTGGATACCTCGGAGAGATTTGATGCATCCGAGATCATAGCCGGTCGGGCCGCGGTATTCACGGACGTAAAAGGCGAGCCGTGGTCCTCGCGCCGGCTGAAGCCGGCCTTTGGCGGCAGTTCCTCTTCTTTTTCATGGCGGATCAGCGCCGCCCGCCGCTGGCGGTAGAGCGAGCGAATTGTCGCATAGTAGTCGAGCGAGGTGCGCTCGATGTCGGCCAGCGTCTCGATATAACGCGACCGCGTATCGATGCCGCTCAGGGCCCCGCGAGCATACGGGATCCAGTACAGCGTCCAGGGGTTTCCGCTGACGAGCCGGTTCCACGGATCGCCGAAGCCCTCGGCGAGCTGGCCACCCAAATCGCGCGGGGTGGAGGGGCCAAGGATTGGCACGACAAGGAAGGGCCCTTCGGGAACTCCCCACGTGCCGAGTGTGAGGCCGAGATCCTCTTCGTGATAAGGAACGCCCCAGCGGCCCATGACATCGACGGTCCCAGCCATACCAATGGTC
>Ga0306920_100003300_pt1 | contig 20430 bp, 18 predicted proteins | sample flu12Cox44000170_FD_204666 | JGI IMG/M metagenome (GOLD analysis project Ga0306920, IMG submission 204666) | Lab enrichment of tropical soil microbial communities from Luquillo Experimental Forest, Puerto Rico - flux4day.12C.oxic.44.000.170 (v2)... | ecosystem: Environmental > Terrestrial >... | reverse complement strand
GTGCTTCCGCCCTTCGAGTTCAAATCCTGGCACGGGTACACGCCTCGCGGCCTGTTAGTGCAGCTCTTTCCATTTCAGGTCGAACAAGGGCGTTCCTGATCGTTCCACCTTAATCTGGTTGTGGCCAAAGGACAGCTTGCCTTGCGTGGTTGAGTTGAGCCGCAGGGCGGCCTGAAAGTTCGGTATATGGAGGGGGCGCGGGGCGGCCGATTGCGCCCAGACTCCAGGAGAGGCAGGCGATGCGGACATAGATGTACCTCGAGCCGCGCGGCTATCGAGGATGGCCCCTAATACCTCATCCGAGACCCCTTGTTTTTTGAGCTCGATCAGTGCTGTGGCACTGGTGGCGAAACTGGTTTCTGACAGCTGGATTTCGCGCTGGATGATGTTGTCGGAGATTCCGGCTTTAACCATCCTGACGATATCCGCGTTGGTAAGCAGGTCGCGCTTCTCAGCTTGAGCCAACGACCCCGCAGGAACAGCCAGCAAGAGGGCCGATAGAAAGGTCAGTTGGAGCAGGTGGTCGCGCATGTGTGGTCCCTCCCTTGCACGAAAGGTGGAATGATCCCAGCCGAGACGGACGACTGCCTCCCGTCATCTTAGCCGCCATGGGAGGGAACGCGCAAAGAATTCGAACTTGCAGGATTAATTTTTCGGCTGCCCCTGTGGTTGTCGAGGATTGCGTGCCCCGCTTGAAGAAGCCGGGCTCCACCGCGCCGCCCCTGCGGGCGTAATTCCTGGCAGCAATTTCATGGTCTTCGATCGCCCAAAGGCGCCCAGCTGTGGCTCAACCTTTACCGGAAACGTGCAACTACGATGGCCTAACGGTACTGAAGATGGTTCTCCTCGAGCCAGTCGCGGGCGACGCGTTCCATCGCCTGCTCCCTGTAGTGATACCACTCTTTTTCGATCCCCAGTCGCTGTACGGTTCGGCGGAAGAGGCGAAAAGCGCCCGCGCCACGGGCAGCGTTGGACAACTCAGCGCGACAGAGGCAGTTGTCGAGCTCGTCGGCAAAGTCTTGCATCATCCGCCATTCATCGATATGCACACGGTCGGGCAACTCCAGCATGCGCTCGTCTTCCAAGGCGCGTTTGATCTTGGGCAGAAAATCGCGCATCCATTCGGGAGCCTTTTCCCAGTTGCCACGCCTGGCGTAGTTGGCCCCTTCCTCATTGAATGTGATGATCTCACCCGAGTCAGGATCGAGATAGGAACACAGTTCGTCGCTCTGCAGGTCAAGAGCCTCGATAATGTCGCGGAGGGAAATCACTGCGGGCATGCGAGTCCTCCACAGGCTGTATAGTCTGCCAATCTTAATGGCAACCCGGTTTCGAAGCCAACAGCTTACCGCGTCCCGTACAATGTTGCCGATGCCTCAAACGATCACCTCGTCGGCGCTCGCTATTCTCAAAGGGGTGGCGATTTTTTCCGGCCTCAGTGAGCAAGAGTTTGCTTTTCTGTCAGCACGCGTCGTGCCGCGCCAGTTCAGTGCAGGGGAGATGATCTTCAGCGAGGGCGACCCTTGCCCCGGCCTGTACGTCGTCGAGACTGGACACGTTCGGATTTTCAAGAGCTCGCCTGGCGGTCGCGAGCAGGTACTCTCGATCGACGGCCCAGGCAGCTCGGTGGCGGAGCTGCCGATATTCGATGGCGGAAACTATCCGGCATCAGCCCAGGCTGTCTCCGAATGCGGACTGCTATTTTTCAGCAAACAGGATTTTCAATCGCTATGCGTGCAGCATCCGCAGGTGGCGCTCAAGGTGTTGCGCGTCGTCGGCGGCCGGCTGCGCAGGCTGGTTGGCATTATCGAGGAGCTTTCGTTCACCACGGTGCGGCACCGCCTGGCTGCCATGCTGGTGCGGCTGGCGCGGTCGCAAGGCACGCGCAAGGGAAGTGGTATCACCACGACGCTGCCGGCGAATAACAACGAACTGGCGGCCCAGATCGGTACTGTCCGCGAGCTGGTATCGCGCAACCTGAGTCGGTTTCAGTCCGAGGGCCTGATCGAGATCGATGGCCGAACCATATTTATTCCTGACCTGAAAAAGCTCGAAGCTGAACTGGAAGTGGCACAATAGCCGGAGGAGGCGCAGGCGTGGAAATGCGAACCCGCATCGTTTCGGTGTTCCTCATGGCCTTCGTCGTCGCCGCATCGAGCGGCCGCGCTGCGCGCCTGACCGCTGCAGGGAGGCCAACCATGTCGTTTGCTGTGAAGAGTTCCGCCTTTGGCTCCGGCGCTGAGATCCCAAAAAAATTCACCTGCGAGGGGCCGGATCTCTCACCTGCCCTGGAGTGGAGCGGCGCTCCGCAAGGTACCGCGGGCTTCGCGCTGATCGCCGACGATCCTGATGCCCCTGCCGGCACATGGGTACATTGGGTAATCTGGAATCTGCCTGCCAACGCGAACAGTCTGCCTGAAGGCATACCTCGCAGCGAGCAGTTGAATACCGGAGCGCGCCAGGGAAAAAATGACTTCCGCAAAGTCGGGTACAACGGTCCCTGTCCCCCGGCAGGAAAACCGCATCGCTACTTCTTCCGGCTGTATGCGCTTGACCGGAACGTCGAGCTTTCTGCCGGCTCGTCACGCAGCGACCTGGACGCCGCGATCAAGGGACACATCCTGGCCCAGACGGAATACATGGGAACATTCCGCAGATGAGCCTTGACCCAGCTGCACGCCTTATGGGCGAGGGGCGTCAGTCACTCCAGGCGATCCGTCTCCAGTTTTAAAGGTATGCGTAGGGTGTCGTGGATTGCCTGGGGGAGCGTTGCCCTCCATTGCGAACGTTGAGCATGATGCTGAGCGCGGGAATAGAGAAGCACGGCGCAGGCATATGCGGATGATTTCCCCTCATGCCGCGGTGCCTACTTCGCGCCTTGCGGAGGATTCTTCAGTACGATCACCAGCACGCGCCCATCGGACTTGATTTCGCCGCCGGTCGCGGTTTTCGCCGAGGTAATCGGCTTCGACCTTGTCATATACTGCATCGCCTGTACCCACCCGGCCTGCTGCAGGGTCGCCCCGATGAAGTCACGCTCGTTATCGACATCCTGGTCGATCTTGTGGGTAATCGCGCCCTGTTTGCGCTCGTCTTTCTCGATGCCGATATCGTGCGTTCCCGCTCCCGCCCACATCGTGCGCTGTTGGGGCGCGCTGAACGGTGCATCCCAGATTCGGAAGTGGTGACGTTGTGCTGCCACCATGACTGCCTCTGCGCGCTGGTATCCGAAGTCCTGCGGCCTCCCAAACAAGTAGAGGATGCTCATCGGAACGGTAACGTAGACATTCTTCTGAAGCGTCGCCAGCACCGCGCTGACCACGGCATCCTGGTTGCTCTTGTCCGCGGGCAGCCAAGCCGCATCCTTCAATGCAGTGGTGACTTGATCCTTTGTGCCGACGATCACGAAGTTCACCAGGTCGCCGGGATTGCCTCCGTTGGGTTGATCGGTCACTCGATAAGGGAGCTTCTGATCGAGTTCGGCAAAGAGTGACTTGAAATCGTAATTGCCGGCGCTTGCCGCGGCCCCGCTGGCGGTCGCAGCCGCCGTGGCCACGCGATCGATCGTCGCCTCGTACTTGCCTTGCGGCGACTGCATCTGGTCCTGGTTGATAGCGAGGTATAAACGTCCTGCGATAGGAGCTACGACGGTGCCGTCAGCCCCTAGAAAGAAGGGCGTGGCTGCATTGCTGTTACCGATGCGTCCCACCAGCGCACCACGTCCGGCACTGGGAACCATCAATGCGCGTAACGTGTCGACCCAACCTCGTTCCTTGCCAGCTGGCGTGATGTCGGTGTCTTTGCCCATCGTCACTGTGCCGGTGGCGGTGATATGCAGCTTGTCACCCGCTTTGACGTCCATGCCTGTGTCTACCCATGAGTCACCGGAGATGGTGACACTCTTGGTGCCGGAGGTGCTCTCGGCGAAGACAGCCGGGACGGCTGTACGGGTCGAAAGGGGCAAGCCCTGGGCATAGCCCGACGGACAGGCACAGCTGCTCATGACAGCGGCGACGGGAATCCAATGGGACCATTTCATAGGAGGATCGCAGCTCCCTCAGAAAGTATAACCAGTCTCCAGCCGAAAGGTTTCTAGGACGCGGGGGGCGCTCGTCGGCGGCGTCGAAGATCGGGCCGAACTTCGTTACAGCCCTACTTCTTTGCCTCGCTGAACATGACTTGCCCAGGTACACAGGATGGGACTTGGGGTGGCACCGCACTTGCCATGTCCACGGGATAAGGGCCTTGCGCCAAGGTAGGGAATCCTCAGATATCACCGGTGCGCATGTCGATCACCATCTTGCCGTACATCTGCGCCGAGCCATCAGGCTCGCGGAGCGTGGTATAGCCCGGCTCAACCAAAACAAGGATACCCCTCGCTGGCCTGGGCGGCAGGTGGTTGGTCAATCTTGCAACAGCGACTCTAGTGCCGGCTGTCTCAAGTAGAGTTTTGCTGAAACAGCACTTTGCACAATACTTGGAGGAGATGAAAGGGCAATACATTTGGAGCGTCCGTTGGTACGGACTTATCGAGAGAGTACAGCTTCCAAAACCGACATGAGGAGATTGGAACTACTTCCAATCCCAGCCGTTCTGCCCGTCGTGTCAACACCATTTCGGGGACACGTGTTTTGATCCAGGCCACGGTACGCATCCCAGATTGCGCGTTCTCCACATCGAGCAAACCGGAAAGACGCCTATTCGCCTCTTCTGTAAGTAGCCGCGAACGATCCGAGTAGACCTGCCTCATCTTTCTAACGTGGTGGCCGAAGTGACCTTCGTTGATGAATTCCGTCAGCACGGCCTGATCTAACGTCGGAGCATGGCGATCGATGAAGCTTCGTGCGATTCTAAATGCTTCGACTAACCGTTCCGGAACAACGATGAACCCAATGCGAAGAGCGTTGAAGAGCATCTTCGTAAATGTTCCAACGTAAATGACCGATCCAGATCTATCGAGGCTGTGCAGTGACGCGATCGGCTTCCCGGAATAGCGATATCCCGAGTCGTATTCATCTTCGATAATCCATGCCCCCGCACGTCCGCCCCAGGAGAGAAGTTCGACTCGTCTCTCTGCTGACATGACAGTTCCAAGGGGAAACTGATTGGCTGGTGTTACATACGCCACACGAGCGGCGGGAGATGACTTTATCGCTCTTGCAACATCTATACCGTCCCTATCAACTGGAATGGGAATCACACTCGCGCCAGCGCTCTGAAAGGCTTGAGAATTCGTGCCCTGGGATCGCCCTGGATCGTGTTCGAAGCAGCAGCGCAATCACTACCAGTAAGGCCTTGATTGACCAATCCAGTCGCATGAATTCTCTCCTCGGGCAGCCGAGCGCGTGATAACAGGCGGAATCGGCAAGCCCAGCCTCCACTTGCCCGAACTGTAGCCCTATCGACGGTGGGGTAGACGAGGCAAAAGCAGGAAGCTCCCGGAATGGCGCTCGCTGGGTTGCAATTGTGTACCACCTTCCAGGATCAGACCTGCGACCGTCCCGCCTTTCGCGGCGGGAACAGGAACTTCAGCATCGGGGCTACGCGCTCCGCCCAGGCAGATTCCGTGTGCTGTGCGCCGGCAATCTCTGAATAAGCCAGGTCGCGCCCAAGTTCCCAGCCCTTGTTGATTAACGCATCCTTCAACAAGCGCGCGTCGGGAAGGGCGCGCCTGGATTCGTAGGTTCCAATGTCGAGCCAGATCCGAAGGTCGGGTTTTCGGGTTATCTTACTTACCGTCCTCAGGATGGCCCGGTTGCGCCACCAGACCGATGGCGACATGATGCACAACTTGCCGAAGGCCCAGGTGTAGCGCAACCCGAGATACATCGATACAAGCCCGCCCAGCGACGAGCCACCCATGCCGCAGTTCTCCCCGCCAGGCAGGGTACGGTACTGGTGATCGACAAACGGTTTCAGCTCTTCTATCAGCATCTGGCCGTACGCATCGGCCTGACCGCCGCCCAGGCGCTTGTCTTCGACCGGGGTGTATTCGTCGATGCGGTGCGGTCCCGTGTTGTAAATCCCCACGATGATCAGGGGCTCGATCTCGCACGACGAAATCAGCGTATCGGTGGTTTCGCCCATGCGCCAGTAGTTTCCCTTGATGAACGAGGTTTGCGGGTCGAACAGGTTTTGCCCGTCCTGCATGTAGAGCACCGGGAAGCGGCGATCAACCTCCGCGTCGTACATGGGCGGCACATAGACGAGCAAGTCGTGCTTTTCTTTCACCAGCTTCGAGGCAAACTGCTTGTGCTTGCAGAGGCGCGACTTCAAGTCCGGCACGACAGTCGGTGGCGCGAAGGATGGGTTCGTTATAGTGGGCTCGGTCGACATTTTGTAGAATTGTGCGGCCGCACCTGTTCCAGGCAAGCTCTTCTTCGCTCGTCCGGGCGGCTTTTGGTGTGTGCGCAATTGGTCCCCTAGATTAACAAAGTCGCTAATTGTTCCAAACAAAATCTGTCGCAAGAGGATCGATAACGTGCATCGTGAATATCACAGATGGTGGTCGAAAGACCTGCAACGTGACATGGAGCTGCTGTGCTTCGGCTGGGGCGGTACCAAGGTCCTGGTTTTTCCCACCTCGATGGGCAAGTTCTTTGAATACGAGGACAACGGCATGGTTGCCAGTGTTGCCGACCGCATCGAGGCCGGGCAGCTGCAGATCTACTGCGTCGACGGCATTGACCTCGAGAGCTGGTACAACCAACACGCCCACCCCTACTGGCGCGTACAACGTCACCTGCAGTATGAGCGCTACATTTTGAATGACGTGCTGCCGCTGATGCGGAACAAGAACTGGACGCCGCGGACCATCTTTACGGGCTGTAGCTTCGGCGCCTATCATGCGGCCAACTTTGGCTTCCGGCATCCCGGCGCCGTGACCGGAATCGTCACCATGGGTGGCGCCTTTGACATTAAACATTACATGGACGGCTGGTACAGCGACGACGTCTACTTCAACAATCCTCCCGATTATCTGGGCAACTGTACCGATCCCTGGAAATATAACCACATCCGCACGGTGCTGTGCACGGGCGAATGGGACATGTGCTGGGAGAAGAACGAGCAATTCGCCGCCCTGCTGCGCGCCAAGGGCATCCGGCACGAGTTGTACGTGTGGGGCGACCACAGTTATCACGATTGGCCGTGGTGGCGTCCCATGGCGAGGATGTACCTGGAATGACGAAGAGAATGTTTGGCCAGAGAAGCCCAGGGTTGGGATTGTGAATGTGGACATCGCCGAATGGCGAGGAACCGCTCGGGCTATTGCCCTCGCCGGAATGAGGAGTGTGGCTCGGAATCTCTACTGTGGTGGCGGCGGGTCTTTCGCCGCTTGCGGGCCGCTAGTGTCCGGGTGCGAGTCCTTTCCGGAATCCGTAGGGGTGGAAGTTCGCGGTGCCCGCATCAACACCGGACGATCCTCCTCGTCCTGCGGTCGAGTGCCACCTGGATCCTGCGCTTGCGGATCGATGGTCGTATCGGTATCCAGGCTGCCGGTTCGCCGCATCAGCACCGGGCGACGGCTATCCTGCGGACCGCCGATGTGTCCCGCATTGTCCAGGGCGTAAAGACGTGCCTTCACGGTATCGAACTCGCTGGTGTTCACCACGTATTCCGGCCGCTCGGGCAGATACTTCGTGATCTCGTCCTCGGCCGACTTGATGCGATCCCCGTTCATCGGGTGCGTCGAAAATGCCTTTGCGATCGCGCGGTGTTTCTTCTTCTGGTCCGCGCCGAGTTTCTCGAAGAAATCGACGAAGGCGTGCGGATCGTAGCCGGCGGCATAGTCATATTCGAGTCCCAGCAGATCGGCCTCGCGCTCCGCATCGCGCGAAAACTTCAGGAAGCCCAACGGCACCGCCAACGCAGCCGCTTCACTGATGGCGTAGGCTACAGGACCACCGACGACCATCAGCGGGATCTGTGCCATGTTCCAGATCTGGGCGCGGGTCATGTTCTTGGTGGCATGGCGGGCAGCCACGTGTGCAATCTCATGCGCCATCACCGCGGCCAGTTCGGCTTCGTCGTCCGTGGCCAGAATCAGCCCGCTGTTCACGTAAAAAAAGCCGCCCGGCAGAGCGAAGGCGTTCACTTCTTCGCTGTCAACCACCTTGATCGTGAATGGAACTCGCGCGTCGGAGTTACGAACCAGGTTCTGCCCGATGCGGTTGACATACTCGGAAATAACCGGATCCGCTATCAAACGCGTGCTCTGCTCGATCTCCTGCGACAGCTGACGGCCGAGCGCGATCTCGCGATCGAGTGAATAGAAATTGATGCCGGTCCCTACGTTGCGTTGACCGATCAGCGAGACGTCATACTTGGCCTTCACCGCAGCGTGCGGGTCATGTGGGGCGGGCGGCTCGGTTACTACGGATCGGGGAGTGATCGGAGATGCGTTCCGATCCGGCGCTATGGATTCATCCCGATCGCTGCGTCCCGCCGATTCAACCTGCGCAGCGGTTGGAATCTGTGAGGTCGAGGAAGTTGTGGCCTTCTGCGGCACACTGTCGGTCCGTGACAGTGGTGGCTGCGATGCGGCGGCAGACTCTTGCCGGGATGCCGACTGCGCAGCCGGCTTGCTTTGAGACTCCTGTGTCCAGGCGAAGGAAGATAGTCCCAGGACAATCAACAGGGTGAACACACCCGTGGAACAGCGTTGGGGGAATGCGGGCCGAGGAACCGGGAGGAGCGACACAATTGCACCCCCTTGTAGCTTCTGATTATGCTTCCACAAAGCACGAGTGTGGAAGCGAAAACTTCGCAAACTCTTTAAGCAAGCACCAGCGCCAGCAAAGGAGTATGCCACTCTTCCTCTCGCCTGGCGTACGGCGGCAAGATAGCCGCGCTGCATATACCCGTATTGCCGCAGGGCTCGGCCAACCCTCTGCAGCCGTAAATCGAGGGATGGAGAGCGGAGAATTCCTCGAACCTGGCTCGCGAGGGGTATTCCTAACTTGTTGATTAATAGAACGAAACCACGAATAATCTGGACAATTCCCGAAATCTGAGTGAGTTGAACTCAGCCCTGCCTTGACATCCAATCCTGGGCGAAGTATGATTAGCACTCGTTGGCAGTGAGTGCTAGCAGCTGTTCTGGTTCTCACCGGCTTGCACCGCCGCCAACACCTGGGTCATTCCAACGAACTTCATGAACGATGTCGGCCAGCACGTGGAAAAACCGCGCCAAGGCTGAACAGACGTGTAAGCAAATCCAACCCCGAACCAAGCTTGAAAGGAGTTTACGAATGGCGACAAAGCTGACTCCCCTGCATGACCGGATCGTGGTCCGCCGTGTAGAAGAGGCCGAAACCACCCGTGGCGGAATCATCATCCCCGACAGCGCGAAGGATAAGCCGCAAGAGGGCGAAGTGATTTCCGTTGGCAAGGGCAAGACCAATGAAAAAGGCGAGACGTTCCCGCTGGCCGTGAAAGCTGGCGATCGGGTTCTGTTCGGCAAGTATGCCGGCACAGAAATCAAGATCGACGGTGAGGACTTCCTGATCATGCGCGAGGAAGAAGTACTCGGCATCCTGGAGGGCGCTGGCAAGCCCAAGGAAGTCGCCTCCCACAGGTAGAAAAGGCTGTCATCTATCGGTTGTCAATGAGCATTTCGACAACTGGGTCACTGACAACTGACAACTGAATTTTCAAGGAGATTGAAAACAATGGCAAAGCAGATTGTGCATGGTGAGGAATCACGCCAGTCGATCCTCCGTGGCGTGAATGTTCTGGCCGATGCCGTGAAGGTCACGCTCGGTCCCAAGGGCCGCAACGTGGTCATCGAGAAGAAATTCGGTTCGCCCCTCATTACCAAGGACGGCGTGACCGTGGCGAAAGAAATCGAGCTGAAGGAACCGCTCGAGAACATGGGCGCACAGATGGTGCGCGAAGTCGCTTCCAAGACCTCGGATGTTGCCGGAGACGGCACCACCACCGCAACCGTGTTGGCGCAGGCCATCTATCGCGAAGGCGTCAAGACTGTGGCCGCGGGAGCCAACCCGATGGCGCTCAAGCGCGGCATCGACAAGGCCGTGACCGCTTTGTGCGGCACGCTCGACGCCGAGGGCAACCGTAATCCCGGTGCGCTCGACAAATATTCGCAGAAGGTTTCCGGCGAGATGATCGCGCAGGTCGGCACCATCTCGGCCAACAACGACGAAACCATCGGCAAGATCATTGCCGAGGCCATGAAGAAGGTCGGCAAGGACGGCGTGATCACGGTGGAAGAAGCCAAGACCATGGAGACCCAGCTGGAAGTGGTCGAAGGCATGCAGTTCGATCGTGGCTACCTGTCTCCGTACTTCGTCACCGATCCGGAGCGCATGGAAGCGGTTCTGGAGAACGCGCTGATTCTCATCCACGAGAAGAAGATCTCGTCCATGAAGGACCTGCTCCCGCTGCTGGAGCAGATCGCGAAGAGCAGCCGTCCGCTGCTGATCATTGCTGAGGACGTCGAAGGTGAGGCGCTCGCGACCCTGGTCGTCAACAAGCTGCGGGGCACGCTGAACGTGGCGGCCGTCAAAGCTCCTGGATTCGGCGATCGCCGCAAGGCCATGCTGCAGGACATCGCCATTCTGACCGGGGGCAAGGCCATCACCGAAGATCTCGGCATCAAGCTGGAGAACGTCCAGATGCAGGATCTCGGACAGGCCAAGAAGGTCACCATCGACAAGGACAACACCACGCTTGTCGAGGGCAAGGGCAAGGCCGGCGACATCGAGGGCCGGGTGAAGGAAATTCGCAGCCAGATCGACAAGACCACGAGCGACTACGACCGCGAGAAGTTGCAGGAGCGGTTGGCGAAGCTGGTGGGCGGCGTGGCGGTGATCAAAGTCGGCGCCGCGACCGAGACCGAAATGAAGGAGAAGAAAGCCCGCGTGGAAGATGCCATGCACGCCACCCGTGCCGCGGTGGAAGAAGGCATCGTTCCCGGCGGCGGTGTGGCGCTGATGCGCTGCGGCGATGCAATTGAGGCACTGAAGCTGGAAGGCGATGAGAAGATCGGGGCGCAAATCGTGCGCCGCGCGCTCGAAGAGCCCCTGCGCCAGATCGTCGGCAACGCCGGCGAGGAAGGCGCGATCGTCGTAGGTCGCATTCGCGAGTCGAAGGATGCCAACTTCGGCTACAACGCCCAGACCGGTAAGTTCGAGGACCTGGTCAAGGCGGGTGTCATCGATCCGACCAAGGTGACACGCACGGCCCTGCAGAACGCAGGCTCCATCGCAGCCCTGATGCTGACCACCGAGGCCCTGGTTTCCGAGATCCCGGAAGAGAAGAAGGAACCGGCAATGCCTCACGGCGGAGGCGGCATGGGCGGAATGTACTAACAACCGTGTGAGCGAATCGTGGTGGACGCATAGATCTTCCACCGCTCACAGCGAAACCAAGCAAGGCAATCCGCGCACCCCACTCAAGCCGGTCTGGTTGGGTGGGGTACTTTTTTGCCAGGGCTGCCCACTCCCATCCTGGGCGAGGCCGCAAGGGTCGAAGTATCTCGGCAACACCGGAGAGCACGGGGAGAGCCCGCGCAAGGTCACAGGGTACGTTCCCAGGTTTCACTCACCAGTTTGTAGCCGAAGTTCTTGTGGCGCTCACGGTGCACAACCTTGAAGCCGGCGTTTCTGTAGATGCCGCGAGCGGCCGCCAGATTGCTTTGCGTCCACAGGGGATGGTTCGATAGCCGGCCTGTCGCGCGAACCGGATACATTCGTCGACCAGGCGCTTGCCGATGCCCAACCCGCGGGCTGACAGCTCAACAAGCAGCAGCCGAAGCTGGGCAACGTTGCCGGATTTCTTCACCAGGAAAACGGATCCCACGATCTCGTTTTCCCGCTCGGCGATCCAGCAGCGTTCAACCCTGGGATCGAAATTTTCGACGAACCTGGCCACGATGCCCGCCACCAGGCTTCGAACCGTTCGTCCCAGCCATATTCCTGGGCATAGAGCGCGCCATGGCGGTGCACGACCCACCCCATGTCCCCCGGCCGCGGCAGTCGCAGGACGAAAGGAAACGGCGGGCTCAGGCGCGACGGCTTGAGCAGCTGTTCAACGGTTCGCATCGCGCTCACGAGGGTTTTCTGCTGCGAGAGGGAAAGCCTGTGCAGCAGGGATGCGACTTCCCGATTGGCCCGGGCCTCGAGCGGCCGGAATACCCGTAGGCCTTTCGCGCTCAGGCAGAGACGGACCTCGCGTTTATCGGCGGACGAAGGCTTTTCACAACCAGGCCATGGTCGTGAAACGATCGCAGGATGCGGCTCAAGTAGCCGCCATCGAGGCCCAATTCGTTGATGAGTTCAGTCGCGGTCGCGTGCTTGCGATGAGCGAGTTCGAACCTGACCCGCACTTGGGTCAGGCTGTAGGGGCTGTGGAGAAGCCCTTCCTCCAACCCCGATCTGGCGGGTGTAGAAGCGGTTGAAATGCCGGATCGAACGGACGGCACTCAGGGGTGCGGAGCGAACCACATCTTGGGATCGCATTGTAGCCCCCTATTCACCGGTGACTGCGAAACGGGTGAAGCAGCGGCCAAAATACCTGCTGAGTACAACCAATAAACTTGACTTGGTCAACTAATGCAGGGAAGCGCAAAAAAGCCCGGCAGGGAACCGCCGGGCTTTACGGAATGAAGGAGGACTTACTGGAGCCTGACCACGTTCCCCGCCTGTGGTCCTTTCTGGCCTTCGACGATCTCGAACTCCACCGGATCGCCTTCCTGCAAGCTCTTGTAGCCGTCGGCGTTGATCGCACTGTAATGCACAAACACGTCGGGACCATCATCCCGGCCGATAAAGCCAAAACCCTTTGCGTTATTGAACCACTTGACGGTTCCTTTCAGTCTCACGGTGTCGTCCTCCGGGCAGAGCCCATCAGCACCCTTCGAGGTGTGCTGTCGTAATTGTTGGTTGTTAAGCAGGTGAGCCCAGAAGCCATGATCGTGGCGCGATCGGTGCGAGCACGAGACCATTGGCGGAGTGGTTATTACCTGTAACAGCGTTCCTTCATTCTGCTACCCGTAGGTGGTATTGTCAAGAGAGTAATACGCTGTAACCCGCATTCCTAGCGGCTATTGGCACCCCACTTGCCATGTTTCGCAACCCCGCTACTGACACCTTGGTGTTAAGAGTACTGGGCCACTTGGAACTAAGGCCCGGGGCGGTGCCGGGCGAGGTACTCCTTCGCCCATAACAGTGAGGCGATGGTTTTGCCGTCGCGGACCTTGCCCGACATGATCGCCGCAATCGCGCTGGAGAGAGGTACCAGTTCGCACTCAATGGACTCGTCGTCCTCCGGTTTTGCTTCTCCGGGTTTCAAGCCGCGCGCCAGGAACACGGTCATGGTTTCGTCCATGAACCCGGGACTGGGATAGAAGAACAAAGCATGCTTCCACCTGGCCGCAGTGTAGCCCGTTTCCTCCAGCAGCTCGCGTTTGCCGGCGGCGAGCGGCTCCTCGCCTGGATCGATGCGCCCGGCAGGAACCTCCAGCAGGTAGTCTTGGGCGGCGTAGCGGTATTGACGCTCCAGAAGGGCCCGTGGCTCGGGACCGCTTTCCTCCAGGGCCAGCACCACGACCGATCCCGAATGGCGTACCACGTCACGTTGCGCCACGATTCCGTGCGGTTCCTTCACCTTATCGGAGGTGACATTGAAGACGCGGCCCTGGAAGACAAGCTCCGAGGAGAGAACTTGAACCTCCGGTTTGCGTCTTTGCGCGGCGCTTGTGGCTGTGGGATTGGCCAGGCTGCGGCGAGCGGCAGGTTTCTTCGAGGGCATGGATGTCAATATAGAACAGTTTTTGCGGAGCCCACGATTTTGCTGCCCGTCAGCATCTGGTATTCTGCCCGCCGTGCCAAACAAGCGGAAGGTCCATCGTCCAACCTCCGTCAGCATCGTCGGCCCCGGGAACCTGGGAACGGCTCTGGCTCTAGTGTTGCCTTCTGCCGGGTGGAAGGTGAAATTCATCGCCGTCCGGTCTGCCGCTGCCCGGAAGCGCAAGGAGAACACGGAGCTCGCACGCCGTGTCGGTGCACAACTGGTCCGCCTCGGTGTCGAACCTCTCGACACCGACGTCGTGTGGATTGCGGTTCCTGACGACGTGATCCTGCAGGTGGCCCAGCAGCTTGCCGACCGCCAATCGTGGAGAGGAAGGATCGTCTTCCACTCCAGCGGGGCCTTGACCAGCGAGCAGCTCGCGCCGCTGCGCAAGCAGGGAGCCCGGGTCGCCTCCGTTCATCCCGGTATGACGTTTGTTCGTAGCTCGGTGCCGCGGATGGCTGGTGTGGCCTTTGCCATTGAAGGCGACGCGGCGGCGACCCGCCTGGCGAGGGAGATCGTGGAGCGGCTGGACGGGAAGAGCTATTCCATCAACAAGCGCAGCAAGGTGCTCTACCACGTGTTTGGCAGTTTTGCTTCGCCGCTGGTGATTGCGCTGATGGCGTCCCTGGAGCGAGTGGGGCTGGCGGCGGGTATCGCACCCGGGAAGATCAAGACGATGATGGTTCCATTGTTGTGGCAGACGCTGCGCAACTATCTCAAGCACGATGCGGCATCAGCCTTTAGCGGCCCACTCGAGCGGGGCGATGTGACGACGGTGCGAAAGCATCTGGCCGGGCTAAAGGCCGTACCCGAAGCCCGTGAAGTGTACGTCGCGCTGGCTCGGGCCGCGGTCAAGAATTTGCCGGTGAAAAACCGGCTTCAACTGCAGAGAGCACTAGCAACCGCTGGCTCCCTCCGACGATCCCAGGGCAGGCTCCCCACTCGCGCATCGCGGCCCGCTCGCCCGCGACGGCCCAGGTACCAGGGGTGATTGCGCGCTACCAATTGGTGAACAGGTGCCCCATCTTCTCCTTCTTGGTGCGCAGGTAGTTCTCGGAGTGTTCGTAGGGTTCGACCTCCGCAGAGACCCGTTCGACGACCTTGATTCCCGCGTTCTCCAGGGCGGCAACTTTATCGGGATTGTTGGAAATCAGCCGCACCTGGCTCACCCCCAGCTGCTTCAGCATTTCGGCCGGAAGGGTGTACTGGCGGTAGTCGTTGTCGTACCCCAGCTTCTCGTTGGCCTCGACGGTGTCGAGTCCCTTGTCCTGGAGGTAATAGGCCCGGAGCTTAGCCATCAGGCCGATGCCGCGACCTTCCTGTTGCTCATAGATGAGAACCCCGGCGCCAGCATCGGTGATCATCGAAAGCGCCAGTTCGAGCTGCTGGCGACAGTCGCAGCGCATAGAATAAAAAACGTCCCCTGTAAGGCATTGAGAGTGAATGCGAACCAGGGGAGGCTTCGAGCGAAGGTCGCCCATCACCAGCGCCACCGCTTCCGTCTTGCGGCGATCGAGCTTGCCCTGACGCGCCAGCTCGTTGGCCTCCTCCGGCGAGAGGCCATCGGGCGCGGCGGTCGACTCTTCTTCAAAGCCGTAGATGCGAAATCGTCCCCAACGGGTGGGGAAGTTTGCCTCGGCTATTTTGCTGACTTTGGTGCGGATCACACTTCGATTATATGCTGCACAACTGGACCTGACGGTGTGCGCGAGGTCACAGACAAAGACGGAATGCGGTCCCTGGCAGACAGGAAAATAGGCGGCTCGCTGAGCCGCCCAGGGTTGCTGCTTAACCGCGATTAGTGGCCATGGCTTCCGCTGTGTCCTCCGCCACCCCCGGAGGAATGCCCCCCGCCGCCACCAGAGTAGTGGCCGCCACCGCCTCCACCGTAGCTGACATGAGGAGCGGAATAGCTACGGCTCGCAACGGACGGGCCGGAGCTGTAGCCTCCACCCCCGCCGTAGGAAGGACCTGAAGGATAACTGCCCCGGCTGCTGCCGGCGGAGTATCCCCCACTGCGAGCGTAGCCGCTGCTGCCGCCCGGGTAGGCCATGCCGTTGCGCCCATACGAGCTTGCTCCATACGAACGATTGGCTCCATAGGCGGACGACGCTGTATGGGCCGGAGCCGCGCGATAGGAGTCGCCGGCAGGCGGACCTGGCACGGACGACCGGGCGACGTTCCCCGAGCTGTGATCGGACTTCGATTGGCTTCCATGAGAAGGCGACGACTCACGCTGCGAGGGTGACGACTGGTGCTGCGCAGGCGTGGACGGTGCCGACGGATGGTTCGCAGGCCGACTTGTGAGCGGCGTGGCCTCGCCATTCGAACGATTCGGCTGCGAGGTGTAGCTCGATGGCGGCCGGGGCACATAGTGTCCCCCATTGGCCGCCGTGGCCTGAGGGGGAGTGTTGCCCGCCGTCGCGTGATTTGCCGTTCCCGGGTTCCCTCCTCGCGCGAAGCTGTCGTTGGCTGCCGGAGGCCGCGGCACGTTGTGCACCGCCGGATTTCCCGGAGCTGTTGCCCGAGCCTCTTGCGTGTTCTGCGGGTACCTTACGTTGTTATGGCCTTGCGCGCCTGTATTGGCCTGGGTGTTGGCCTGGGTTCCACCTGCGGAAGGTGGCCGCGGAACGTTATGCGCAGCGTTGTTCGCACCGAAATTGCCCGCCGTGCTGTTCGGGGAGGTGCCCGACCCGCGCGCCATGTTGCCCGCCGGACCACGATTTGTGCTCGGCGCAGCAGCCTGGGTTTCTCCTGCCCCACTCATACGCCCGGGGGGGGTCGCACGAGTCACCACGGAGCGATTAATGGCCGACGTAGGCGGTGTTCCATGGGTGAGGGGAGTATGTCCGCCCAGCATGGACTCCCGTGTGGGTGAGACCTGGGCGGTACGCACCATCTGCGCATTCTTCAATTGCGATTGCGAGACAGCCATGCCCGCCCGGTTGATGGCAGCGCCCGATGTAAATGCCGACTTTGGGGCACCCGTCACCGCACCATTCACATGCTGGTTCGCAAAATGAGTGGCCGGGAAGTTATTGCGATAGTAGTTGTTGGTGATGTTGGTAATGTTGGTGATGTGCGTGTTGGTAATGTTCACGTTGCGGAAGTACGCCGGGCTGCAATAGTGGTTCCAGTATCCACCGCGCCATCCAGCGTAGTACCAACCGCCGCGCCATCCCCAACCGCCGTACCATGGAAAGAATGGTTCACCCCAGCCGAGCGGGAACCAGCCAAAGCCGACGCCGACACCGAAGCCCCAGCCTCCTCCCCAGCCTACGCCGACACCGAAGCCGGGACCTCCGATCCAGCCGACCAGCGCCGGTGCATAGTAGGGACGCCAGTAGCCTAGTGGTCCGGGAGACCAGCCCCAGTACCCATCGTAGTTAACCCAGCGCCCGTAGTGGGAGGGAGCAAAACCCCACGGCGCGTCATCGACCCAGGTCCATCCCCAGGGATCGATCCACACCCAGTGACCATAGCGATACGGAGCCCAGCCAACCGGAACGGAGTTGGGGACCCAGATCGCGCCGTAGGTCGGGACGTCCCGCCACGTACCGTACTGGTCGAGGTCCTGCGCGCCGATTACTCCAGGTGACACGTAGCGAGCCGACTGGGAGTTTTCCAGGCGATTATCGCGAACGCCCGCCCAATCATCGAAGCCATCGCGCGCCGGGGCGCCCTCCGCTGTGTGCTCGAGCGAGTTGCTGTTCCTGAAGCGAACCTGGTCGCCTGCATTGATGCGAACCGCGTTGCCTTTTCCGGTAGCCTCGCCGTAGCCCTTGCGCACGGTAATCCAGCTCTCGTCGTCGTTCGGGAAGACATCGAACCGGTAAACGCCGGGCTTCATGACGGTGAAGGCCGCGTTCGGAGTATCAATCTCGTAGATCTCACCGCCCTCCAGGTGCCGTACCGTGACTTCCAGCGTGCCCTGGTCGAGCTCGATCTGCACCGTGTTGTCGCTGACGTTCGACAAGGTGACGCTGGTTTCCGAGTTCATGCGGATAAATCCATCGCCAACATTCAGCTCGGCCTTCGAGTTTTTGTCGGTCCAGACACGATCAGCAGTAGTAAGAGGACGGTTCTGAGTCGCCGCTACCCAGTCGTTCACCCCGCCGGGCTGCATGGAGACCTCGCCCGACATGTACTGGATCCGTGCGACCCGCCCGGGAATCTCCGTGCCCTGCCGTCCGGGCTGTTCCGGTGGGTTCTCCGGAGGAGGACCGGACGGCTCGGACTGGACCGTGTCCGGGCTGGGTGGACCAGCAGGATTATCCGGCGCAGGATTGTCTTGCGCCAGGATGGTGATCGCCGATACCGCCAAGAACAGCAGCGTTGCGAAGATGGTTGTCGACCGCCGCCGCGTTTTCATCGAGTAGCTCCTTACACCTCCAAGCATGAACTCACCTGACCTGCAGGGAGGCGTATTACCTTATACCTACCCGGTAGCAAGGGTTTTCTTCCACTACCAATCGTGTAAACACCAACAATTTCACAGAGTTGCGTCACACTTCTTTACATAGTGGCATGCCGAATTTACACGCTGGAGGCAACCGTGGCGAGGTTCCAGGATGGGGGGACGATCAGCAGTTCTGTGGCAAACCGAACCAGGTTCCTCGCCGGTACCAACGGAAGAAAGCAATAATGAGGACGCAACCGGGCGTCGGCCTTCTCCCAGGAGAAGCACCAGGGAAGAGAAGAAACAATCATCAAACCGACCTCATCGCAGCCCGTGCAGCCGCCCAAGGACCTGGTTTTGCCGAGAACTGGGTTGTCGTAGCCATGTCACCAAAATGTCAATTTGCCGTAACAACTTCATGATCATGCCCATAGCGCGCATAATTTTGTCACAAATTTGTTAACTGGCGGTTGACTCTGCTTTGCGAACTGGGTTACCTGTTGACTTCGGACAATCAAAACTGGGAACTGAGCGTATATGGAAAAAATCCTGGTGATCGAAGACGATCAGGCGGTGCAACGCGCCTTGCGGCGGACCTTTGAGTCGGCTGGTTTCGAAGTCAATGTCGCGGCCGACGGCGCGGTCGCGATGGAGACCTTCCGCGGCTTTGTACCGCGGGTGGTCATCCTGGACCTGCGGCTGCCCGGCAAGTCGGGCCAAGACATCTGCCGCGAAATCAAGCGCGAAGGCGCTAACGTTCCCATCATTGTGCTGAGTGCGGCCAGCGATGTCGTCGATAAAGTTCTCCTGCTGGAGCTGGGAGCCGACGACTACGTCACCAAGCCCTTCAGTCCGCGTGAACTGCTGGCGCGGGTTCGTGCAGCGATCCGCCGCCTGCATCATGCTTCCGATAAAACCGAGATTTTCAGCTTCGGCGATGTCGAGGTCAATTTTTCCAAGATGGAGTTATACCGGCAGGGCAGAGTTGTCGCCATGACGCCGCAGGAGTTCAAGATGCTGCGCTTCTTCCTGAACAACGAGGAACGCGTGGTATCGCGCAACGAACTGCTCAACGAAGTCTGGGGCTACCACAATTACCCAACGACACGCACCATCGACACGCACATGCTGCGCTTGCGGCAAAAGCTGGAGAAGGATCCCGGGGACCCGGTACACTTCCGCACTGTGCATGGCACGGGGTATAAGTTCGTCCGCTGAGACGGAATCGGAGGAGACCGGCAATGGGTTCGGTTCGGCTGCGAACCAAATTCCTGATTTCCATGTTGCTGACCTCGGCCGGCCTGACCGCGGTCACGCTAGTCATCGTACAGCGCACGGTAGAAAGGCAGGTCAGACGTGACCTTGCGGGGGACCTTGCCAACTCCGTTGCCACCTTCCGCAACGTGCAGAAAGAACGTGAGGCCACGCGGGCGCATTCGGTAGAGCTGATCGCCGACCTTCCGCTGCTTAAGGCGTTGATGACGCCCCCGTTCCACCGCGCACTCCACCCTCCCACGATCCAGGACGCCTCCACAGAGATGTTTACCCTTTCCGGAGGCGACCTGTTCGCATTGCTCGACGCTTCAGGGCGGTTCGTCGCGTTTCACGCTCGTTCGCCCGGAATTACACCCGAACAGGCACAGCAGGTGTTTGACGAGCGGCAGTCCCCCACGCCAGCGCGGCAGTGGTGGTTTGCGGGCACTCACCTGTACGAGGTGTTCCTGGAACCCATTTATGTGCCGGCGGCAGCCAACTCGATCGTGGGTACGGTTGCCGTGGGCTACGAAATCAATGATCAAGTGGCGAGCGACGTCAGCCGCATTGCGGCCAGCGATGTGGCCATCCTTTGTCAGCGCAAGCTCGTCGTTAGCACGCTGACTCCCGATCAGGCGAAAGCATTTCGCGTGGATGCGTGGCCGCAGTCCGGTCCCGACAACCATACCGACCTGAAGCTGGGGGACGAGACGTTTATCGCGTCGTCCATCATTCTGAATCCAGGCGAGTCGCCAGCCGTAACCATGGTGGTGATGAAGTCTTACGACCAGGCTACTGCGTTCCTCAATGAGCTGCGTCGGCTGCTGTTAGGTGTCGGAGTGGGGGCCGTCTTGCTCGGCAGCATTCTCGTGTATGTCACTGCTCTCACCTTTACCCGGCCGCTGGAAAAGCTGGTGGAAGGTGTTCGGGCGCTCGGCAAGGGCGACTTTGTTTTTCCCTTG
>Ga0306920_100003299_pt1 | contig 20430 bp, 20 predicted proteins | sample flu12Cox44000170_FD_204666 | JGI IMG/M metagenome (GOLD analysis project Ga0306920, IMG submission 204666) | Lab enrichment of tropical soil microbial communities from Luquillo Experimental Forest, Puerto Rico - flux4day.12C.oxic.44.000.170 (v2)... | ecosystem: Environmental > Terrestrial >... | reverse complement strand
GGGTCTCATCTGGCAGTGGGGCGCGCTCGACTTCGCCGGCGGCACCGTCGTGCACATCAATGCGGGTGTTGCGGGCCTCGTGGGTGCGTTCCTGCTGGGCAAGCGCGTCGGGCTCGGCCGCGAGCCGATGCCGCCACACAGTCTCACCATGACGATGATCGGCGCTTCACTGCTCTGGTTCGGCTGGTTCGGGTTCAACGCAGGCTCCGCACTCGAAGCCAACGGGACGGCCGCGCTCGCCTTCATGAACACCTACCTCGCCACCGCCTGCGCGGTGCTCTCCTGGATGTTCGCGGAGTGGCTGGTGAAGGGTAAGCCTTCGATGCTCGGTGCGGCCTCCGGTGCCGTGGCGGGACTCGTCGCCATCACGCCGGCTGCCGGCAACGTGGGCATCCCCGGTGCCTTCGTGATCGGACTCGGGGTGGGTGTGGTGTGCCTGTGGGGCGTGACCGGTCTCAAGCGCCTCATCCGCGCGGACGATTCGCTCGATGTCTTCGGGGTGCATGCGCTCGGCGGCACCTTCGGCGCGCTCATGACGGGCATTTTCAATTCGCCGGCGCTCGGCGGACCGGGCTCGACGATCGACTGGGTGACGGGAACGATGGGGTACCCTGGGGTGGGGAGACAGTTTCTCGCGCAGTTCGAGGCGGTGTCGCTGGTCGTGCTCTGGACAGCCACCGTCGCCTTCGTCGCCTTCTACGTCGTGAAGCTCGTGGTCGGCCTGCGGGTGCCGGAAGAAGAGGAGCGCGAAGGGCTCGACATCACCTCGCACGGCGAGCGTGCCTACGATTTGTGAGCCAGTGCCGGCGCGCAGCCCGGACTGCCGGGGCGCGAATGGCGGGCCACACCCGCCACTTGGTGGGTTCGGCGTGGTTTTGTATGGTGTGAGGCGTCGGAGGCGGACCCGACCGAGTGTGACGGAGTTCAAGGGACGCCACGGCCGGGAGCCGTCATACTGACAAGGCCGGAGGCACCCTTATGCTGCGACGCCTGTCCCTTAGCGCCCTGATCCTCGCCGGTGCGTCCACCCTCGCATGGGCGGACGTCTATCGCTGGGTCGATGATAAAGGCCAGCCACACTACAGCGATCAATGGATGCCGGGGTCGGAGGTCATCAAGACCAGCAAAACGCATCCGCCCGGGTACGACAGCGCGACACGCGCTGCGGACCAGAAGAACCTGACCGCATCCAACACCAAAGTTTCGGCGCAGCTCGAAGACAAGGACAACGCCCGCGCCGTGCAGCAGGACGTCGCCAGCCGGCGTGCAGTGCTGTGCAAGCAGTCCAAGGACAGCTACGTGAGGGCGATCACCTCGCGACGCGTCTACAAGGAAGGCGCGCAGGGCGAGCGCAGCTACCTCACCGACGCCGACGCCGACGCGTACCGCGAGCAGCTGCGCAAGCAGGTGCAGGATTATTGCGGCAGCGTGCCGCAGTTCGATCCGAATGCACCGATCCCGCCGCCGCAGCCGATCCCCGAGCCGAAGGTCAACCCGGCCGCCGCGACCTCGCAATAGCACCTGTACATCGCGCCGCCGCTGGCGCCGTGCGCTGCCGCGCACGGATCCGCCCGGCTGCGGCAGCCCGATTGCGAAAGTCCTATAGTGGCGGCCGCGGCCGCCCGGCCGTCAACGGGAACACCTAGCATGCGCACAGGTTTTGTCGGGCTCGGTGCCATGGGCACGCACATGGCGCGCAACCTGCACCGAGCCGGGCTGCTCACTGCAGTATGGAATCGCAGCAGCGACAAGGCACAGGCGCTCGCCACGGAGCTCAAGGTCGAAGCGCCGGCCACGCTGGCAGAGCTCGCCGCAACGTGCGACGCGATCGTCTCGTGTGTGTCGGCGGATGCGGATGTGCTCGAAGTGACACGCGCGCTCGCGCCGGCGCTGCGCCAGGGCGCACTGATGCTCGACTGCTCCACCGTGAGCGCCGAGACGGCTCGGCAGGCCGCGGAACTCCTCGAGCCCCACGGCGCGGACTTCCTCGACTGCCCGGTGAGCGGCGGGGTCGAGGGCGCGCGCGATGGCACACTCGCCATCATGGTCGGAGGCGCAGCAGCGGCCTTCGAGCGCGCACAGCCGATCCTTCAGGCGCTCGGTCGCACCATCGCCCACTTTGGTCCCGTGGGCGCGGGTGAGGCTGCCAAGGCGACCAACCAGATCATGGTCGCCGGCATCATCGAGGCGATCGCCGAAGCCATGGCGTTCGCGCACGCCGAGGGGCTGCCGCTGGACAAGCTGATCGACACGCTCGGCAAAGGGGCGGGCTCGAGCTGGTATTTCGTGCATCGCGCGCCGAACATGGCGCGCGGCAGCTACCCGGCGGGCTTCCGGGTGCGGCTGCACGAGAAGGACCTCGGCATCTGCCACGACATGGTGGCGCGCTTCGGCACGGCGCTCCCGGTGGTGGAGCGCATGCGCAAGGAATACGCCGAGCTCATCGCGCGCGGTTACGGCGATGAGGACGTCTCCGCCACCTTCCGCCTGAAGGAGGAGCTGTTCGAGCGCACCAACATCATGCGCGCACCCAACCGCGGCAACTCATGAAGACCGATTCCGGCGGCAGCGACGCGCTCTATCTGCCGGACTTCTGCACCTCGCGCGCCACGCTCGGCATCGTGCTCATCGTCGAGCTCACCGCGCTGGTCCTGACCCTGGCGCGCCAGAGCGCCACGATCGACTTCTGGACCGACCTCGGACGTACCTCACTGTTCCTCCTGTGGATCGGACTCGCCGGCGCGGCGCTGTTGTGCGCACTGCGCCCGCGGCTCTCGCACATGACGGTGGCGATGGGCTCGGCGGCGGTGCTCGCGCTCATCAGCACTGTGATTGCCACGGTTTCGATTTGCGCGTATCTGTTCGGACGCACGGCGATGGTGGTCGATTCCGGTGGCGCCGGCCTGTTCCCCGCGGCGCCGCGGGCGTTCGTGCTGCGCAACGTCGCCATCGGACTCATCGTGACGGGGCTCGCGCTGCGTTACTTCTACGTGGCGCACGAGTGGCGCCGCAGTGTCGAGCTGCGCGCGGCGGCGCGCGTGCACGCGCTGCAGGCACGTATCCGGCCGCATTTCCTGTTCAACAGCATGAACACCATCGCCGCGCTCACGCGCAGCAACCCGCCGCGCGCGGAAAGCGCGGTGCAGGACCTCGCCGACCTGTTCCGTGCCGCGCTCAGCGACAAGCGCGACACCATCACGCTGGCGGAAGAGCTCGAGGTGGCGCGCACCTATCAGCGCATGGAGCAGCTGCGACTCGGTACGCGGCTGCAGGTGGAGTGGAAGACCGAGTCACTACCGCCCCAGGCGCTCGTGCCGGGGCTCATGATCCAGCCACTGCTCGAGAACGCGATCTACCACGGAATTGAGCCACGTCCCGAAGGGGGCACGGTCACCATCAGTGGCGAGGTCGCGGGCGGGCTGGTGACCATCGTGGTGCGCAACCCGCTCGACCCGATCCCCGGACTGCGCGAAGGCAATCGCCTGGCGCTCGCCAACATCCGCGAGCGGCTGAGCCTCATGTACGGGGAGCGTGCGCTCATGAAATCCGGTCGCTTCGACGCGGAGTACATCGTGACGCTGCGCTTCCCGCTCATCGAGAACCCGGCGCGGATAGCGGCCGCGGCGCGCGCCTGAGCCCATGCCCGAGGCGCTGCGGCTGAAGGTGCTGATCGTCGATGACGAGCCGCCGGCACGCGAGCGGCTGCGCGCACTGCTCACCGAGATCGGCGAGGTCGAGGTGATCGGTGAGGCCGCCAACGGCGCGGAGGCGCTCAGCCACACCCACGACCTCGCGCCCGATGTGGTGCTGCTCGATGTGCGCATGCCCGGCATGAGCGGGCTCGAGGCGGCGCGCCACCTCAACGTGCTGGAGGAACCGCCGGCGGTGATCTTCACCACCGCGTACGACCAGTACGCGGTCGAGGCCTTCGAAGCGCAGGCCGTCGGCTATCTGCTGAAACCGGTGCGCAAGGAGCAGCTCGCCGCCTCCCTCGCCCGTGCCGGCCGTCTCACCCGCGCGCAGCTTCAGACGCTCGCGGCGGCCGGCGCGCGCCGCAGTCATATCGCCGCACGGCGGCGCGACGGGCTGCGCCTGATCCCGGTGGAGGAGGTGCAGTACTTCCTTGCCGACCAGAAATACACCACGGTGCGGCACTTGGGCGGTGAGGACCTGATCGAGGATTCCCTGCGCCTGCTCGAGAGCGAGTTCGGCGCATCGTTCGTGCGCATACACCGCAACGCGCTGGTCGGGGTGAAGTACCTCGAGCGCATCGAGCGCAGCGTGGAAGGCCAGTACTTCGTGCGCCTGCGCGGCTGCGATGCGCCGCTGCAGGTGAGCCGCCGCATGGCGGGCGAGCTGCGCGAGCGGTTCAGGATATAAAAAGGGGCCGGCTCCTCGCCGAAGCCGGCCCGCAGTTCCGAACATGCGCGGCGGCGACCGCGCGCGGAATCCTCAGTAGCTGTAAGCGCCGTACAGGCCGAAGGTGCGTGGCTGGTTCGTCAGATAACCGAGTCGCGCGGTGCGGCCACGCTCGTAGTCGAGCGCGAGATGCGCCGTCTCGTCCCAGAGGTTGTTGATGTAGGCCGCGACCTGCCAGTGGTCGGTCTTCAGTCCAAGGCGCAAGTTGCCGATCGTGTAACTCGGCAGCTCCGGGTTGAACATGAACGAGCTGGTGGAGAGCGGGCCGCCGAAAGCATCCAGGCGCTGCGCATACGGGTTGGCCGCGTTCGGGCAGCCCGTGCAGATGTTGCCCCAGCCGGGCTGCTGGTTCTCGAACTGCGAGAATGATGAGCCGACGTACTGCACGGTGAAATTGGTGAAGAAGTCCCGGCCGCTAGCCAGCGGCACCGTATAGCCGACGTACGCCGCGGCCTGCCCCTTCGGTGCCGTCGGCAGACGATTGCCGTCCGCCAGGCCGCCGACGACCACCACCGTCGATGGGGTGCCCGGCGGAGAGCCCGCCGGCGGCGGTATCGTCGAATTCACGGTCGAGGTCAGCTTGGCATCGATGTACGATGCGGACACACCGAAATCCCAGTTGACGTTGGGTCTCGCAAAGAGCTCCATCTCGACGCCTGCGCTGCGCGCGGTCGGCACGTTGAAGACCACGCGCGAGGAGCAGGTACCGGCGGTAGTCGTCGCCTGCAGGTCCTTGATGTCGGAGTAGAACACGTCGATGTTGAAGGTCAGCCGCTTGTCGAGCCACTGCGTCTTCGCGCCGAGCTCATAGTTCCAGGTCTTCTCGTCCTTCCAGTTCGGATTGTTGCCGAACACGAGCTTGTCGGTCGGTGAGCACAGCAACAGGTTGATCGGATCGTTGATGCCGCCGAGGCGGAAGCCGCGGGCGGCCTGCGCGTAGAGCTGCGAGTCGTCGGTGGGCTTGTAGCTCACGATGAAGCGCGGTGAGGTGCCGCTCGAGTCCGTTGAGGCTGGCGTCACCTGCGGAACGCAGGTATTCGGTGTCCCCGGCCCCGTCCCTGTAACACAAGTCTGGCCAGGGACTCCGGGAGGGACAAAGCCAAAGACGCCGCCGAACAGCAGGTTCTTGTCCTCGGTAAACTTGTAGTAGCGCAGCCCGGCAGTGAGGGCCCATTGGTTGGTGACATGCCAGGTGGCCTCGCCAAAGGCGGCATACTGCTTCAACCGGTAACTGAGGTCGGAGTAGAACGGCGTATCCGCCGTTGGCGCGCCGAAGTCCTGGCTCGGCGCACCGACCAGCGAATCGTAGGTCGGCGTCGGCAGGCTCTGGCCGTAGTGCCGGTCGACATGCTGGAAGAAACCGCCGATCAGCCAGTCGATGTTCTGGGAGCCGTTCGATGCGACCCGCACCTCCTGGGAGATCACGTTGAGCCCGGTGCGATCGTAAAGAGGCGAGGTCAACCGCACGCTGGCCTGGTCGGGGATCTTCAGAGCATCGTACGTGATGCTGCCGGTGAGCTGCGTGGCATCGCGCAGTACGCGCACATTGCGATGCGTGTAGGACGTGATCGAGGTGAGCGTCGCAGAACCGAAGTTCCAGTTAACGTCGAGATCGGTCAGCACGAACTGATCGAGCAGGCCCTCGCGCTGCTGAGTGTACTGTTCCAGGTTGCCGATGGTCACGGGCGCCACGGTGGTGTAGGGATTGGCGAGGATGTTGTACTGATCGACCCGCGGGAAGCCGTTGGTGGTCAGGTTCTGGTAGACGACGCGCGGGATGATCGACAGCGAGTCGTTCGGCTTCCACAGAAACGAAAGCCGTGCGCCGCTGCGATCGCCGTCGTTGACACTCTGGTTGACAGTACCGCCCGGCTGGATCGCATTGGCGAAGCCCGGCAGATGACGGTAGTAGAGCACCAGGCGCATGGCGGCGGTGTCACCGAGCGGCACGTTGAATGCACCGCGGGCCATTCCACCGGTACCGCCATCCTGGACCCCTTCGATAGAGCCATCCGTAAACATCTCGACTCGGCCAAGCTGCGGCTGGCGCGTGATGTAGCGCACCGTGCCGGCCTCCGATCCGGCCCCGAAGAGCGTGCCCTGCGGGCCGCGCAGCACTTCGAACCGCTCGAGGTCGAAGAGCTCGAGGTCGGGCGTAAACAGGGCGATCGAGATCGGCGACTCATCGAGATAGACACCGACCTGCTCCTTTACGCCCGGCTGATCGCGGATGACCTGCCCGGAGCTGATGCCACGGATCGCCATCTGGCTCTGGCCGGGCCCTAGGTCCGCGACCGTGAACGATGCGATGTTGCGCGACAGATCGACGAGATTCTGGGCACTGGAGTTGCGGATCTGATCCTGGCTGGTCGCCGACACCGAGAACGGCACGTTCTGCAGGTTCGCCTCGCGCTTCGTGGCGGTGACGATGACTTCCTGCAGCAGGGCGCCTGGGGTCTGCTCCTGTTGCGCGCTCGCGACAGCTGGCGATAGCAAGGAGCAAACGGGTATGGCAACGGTAATCAGGCTCCTGATGAAGTTCGGTCGAGCACACGACATGATCGTTCCCTCCTGAAAACACAAGGGCGCAGTCCTGTGGGCTGCATCCCCTGGCTCATTGTTGTGAACCGCCGGACCGTCAGCGATTTACACCATGATACACATCATCGTCTGTTTATTGCCACAAGCATCCAACAGCCTGCGAGGACGCGACTTGGGGCTTGCAGGAGCGCGACACGAGGGAGGGGCGGACACATTCAATTAACGAGAGCCGGAGTCTTTGATCGGAGGCCCAGTTGAGGCATTCGGTGAATGGTTGAGCTACTCTCTCGTGGGTCGGGGGGCAGCGTGGCCAACGGAGCACGAGGAGCGCAGCCGCGCCGCGCAGAGGTTTCGATGTCAGTGGCAAGCTCCGATGCCTCATCCGTGAGTGCAGGCCCGGGTCACACTCGCTGGGTCAGAGTGACTCACTGGGTGCTCGCCGCGAGTGTTCTCGCGCTCGCCGTCACCGGCTTCACGATCCTCATGGCCCACCCGCGGCTCTACTGGGGCGCCGTCGGCAATGACCTTACTCCAGCGCTCATAGAGCTACCCGTCAGCCGAAACTACCGCCACGGCGGGTGGGAAGTGAGCACGCCGGTCTTTCCGGATGGCGGGCGCGCGATGAGCGTGATCCGCACCTACGATATCCTGAATGAGAACAGCTGGGCCCGGAGCCTGCACTTCCTCGCGGCCTGGTTCCTCCTCGTCACGGGGACAATCTATCTCCTCGCAGGGCTCTTCTCCGGGCACCTGCGGCGTGACCTGATACCGCGTCGCAGCGAGTTGACGCCGCGGTTCGTGCGGGACGACGTCGCCGCTCACCTGCGCCTGCGTACGCGGCCGGCGCCCGGCGGCCCTCCGTACGGGTTGCTGCAGAAGTGCACCTACTGCGCTGTCGTCTTTCTTGGTCTGCCGCTCATGGTGCTGACAGGCCTCGCGATGTCTCCGGCCATGACCGCCGCTTACCCATTGCTCTCAGGGGTGTGGGGCGGAACCCAGTCCGCCCGCACCATTCACTTCGGCGTGTTTGTCGCATTGATGCTGTTTGTCGTCATCCACCTGGCGATGGTGAGCCTCTCCGGATTCCGGCGGCAGATGCGCGCCATGACCTTTGGAAAGCCCACATGAAAACCGGCCAAGTGATCATCAGTCGCCGCGCGATCCTCACCGGACTCACATCAGGCGCGGGACTCCTGCTCGCCGGCTGCCCGGATACGCAACCGCCCACCTACGGCAATGTGCTGCGGATGGCCGACAACCTCACCTACAGGGCTCAGCGCTTGTTGTTGCCCAGAAACTCCCTCGCCCGGGAATACGACCGCCGCGACATCACTTCGATTCCCGCCATCGGCACAACCAATCCCGCCGACCCGCACGAGGAGTTCTACGACGCGGCGGGCGGCGCAGCTTACGAGCGGCTGCGCAGCGGCGGCTTTGCGGACTGGCGGCTGACAATCGATGGTAGCGTCACGAGGCCCGGCAGCTATTCCCTGGATGACCTGAAGCATTTTCCCGCCCGCACGCAAATCACCAAGCACACTTGTGAGGAAGGCTGGTCGGCGATTGCCGAATGGACGGGAGTGCCATTGCGCCGCGTGCTCGAAGCCGCCGGTCTGAAGCCAGGCGCCCGATTCGTGAACTTCTATGCCTTCGATGGGAACGTCGACAGCATCGACATGTTCGATGCCCTGCACCCGCAGACGCTCCTCGCTTACGGCATGAACGGCCGCGACCTGCCGATCGCGCACGGCGCGCCTCTGCGCGTGCGGGTCGAGAGGCAGCTCGGGTACAAGAGCATGAAGTTCCTCCACCGCATCAGCGTCACGGACGAGTTCTACGATCCCGGCAAGCTGGGCCCGCTGCAGAACGGTTGGGCATGGTACGTCGGGATCTGAACGGCCCCCGGCAGCAACGCGCTAGAGGATGTAACGGCTCAGATCCTCGTCCTGCACCAGTTTCCCGAGATGAGCGTCCACGTACCTGGCGTCGATGGTGACCTTCGCCTGACCGTCGCCCGCCCGATCGCCAGCTTCGTACGAGACGCTCTCGAGCAGCCGCTCGATGACCGTTTGCAGGCGGCGCGCACCGATGTTCTCGGTGCGCTCGTTGACCTGGAAGGCGATCTCGGCGATGCGCCGCACGCCGTCGGGAGCGAACTGCACCTGCACGCCCTCGGTGCCCATGAGTGCCTGGTACTGCGCGGTGAGTGAGGCATCGGGCTCGGTGAGGATGCGCACGAAGTCGCCCACCTTGAGCGAATCGAGCTCGACGCGGATCGGCAGCCGCCCCTGGAGCTCCGGGATCAGGTCGGAGGGCTTCGACAGGCTGAAGGCGCCCGAAGCGATGAACAGCACGTGATCGGTCTTTACCGGTCCGTACTTGGTGGCGACGGTGGAGCCCTCCACGAGCGGCAGCAGGTCGCGCTGCACGCCCTCGCGCGAGACATCGGCGCCGATCGTCTCCTGGCGGCGCGTCACCTTGTCGATCTCGTCGATGAACACGATGCCGTTCTGCTCGGCGTTGGCGAGCGCCTGGATCTTGAGCTCGTCCTCGTTGATGAGCTTGCCGGCCTCCTCGTCAGTGAGGAGCTTCAGCGCCTCGCGCACCTTCACCTTGCGGGTGCGCGTGCGCTGGCCGCCGAGATTCTGGAACATCGCCTGCAGCTGCTGCTGCATCTCCTCCATGCCCGGCGGCGCCATGATCTCGACCCCGGCGGGCATGGCGCGCAGCTCGATCTCGATCTCGCGATCGTCGAGCTCGTGCTCGCGCATCATCTTGCGGAATTTCTGGCGCGTCTCGCCATCGCGCGCCGTCGACGGCTCGTCGGTGGAGAAGCCCATCATGCGCGGCTTCGGCAACAGCGTATCCAGCACACGCTCCTCGGCCGCATCGAGCGCGCGCTCGCGCACCTTGGCCATCTCCTGCTCGCGCGTCATCTTCACGGCGACGTCGGCGAGCTCCTTGACGATCGAGTCGACGTCGCGACCGACGTAGCCGACCTCGGTAAACTTGGTCGCTTCCACCTTGACGAACGGAGCGTTGGCGAGCTTCGCCAGACGGCGCGCAATCTCGGTCTTGCCGACGCCGGTCGGGCCGATCATGAGGATGTTCTTCGGGGTGATCTCCTGACGCAGGGGCTCCTGCACCTGCATGCGCCGCCAGCGGTTACGCAACGCAATGGCCACGGCGCGCTTGGCCGCGTCCTGGCCGACGATGTGCTTGTCGAGCTCCTGAACGATCTGCCGGGGTGTAAGCGATGACATGAGATTTAGGCTCCCGCGCCCTTGCGCAGCTCCTCGATGAGGAGGTTGCGGTTGGTATAGATGCAGATATCGGCGGCGATGTTGAGCGAGTGCTCCACGATGCTGCGCGCGTCGAGCTGCGAGTCCTCGAGCAGTGCGCGCGCCGCGGCGAGCGCGTACTGGCCACCGGAGCCGATGGCCGCGACGTCGTAGTCGGGCTCGATCACATCGCCATTGCCGGAGATGACGAACAGCTTGTCCGGATCGCCGACCAGCAGCAGCGCCTCGAGGCGCCGCAGGTAGCGGTCCGAGCGCCAGTCCTTGGCGAGCTCGATGGCGGCACGTGTCAGGTTGCCGTATTTCTCGAGCTTGCCCTCGAAGCGCTCGAACAACGTGAACGCATCGGCGGTACCGCCTGCGAAGCCCGCCAGCACCTTGCCGTCGGCCAGGCGGCGTACCTTGCGGGCGTTGCCCTTCATGACGGTGTTGCCGAGGGTGACCTGGCCGTCACCGCCGAGCGCAATCGCGCCCTTGCGGCGTACGCCGAGGATGGTCGTACCGTGCGGATCGAAATAGGGTTGGTGGTTCATGATGGCACTCGAGCAGGGAGCGATGACAGGAGGCAGGGCCGCTGACCTCCCCGCGGGCCTAGGCCTTACGGCGTGCCCGAGGATGGGTAGCGTCGTAGATGCGGGCTAGGTGCTGGAAGTCAAGGTGGGTATAGATCTGCGTGGTCGAGATATCCGCGTGACCCAGCAGTTCCTGCACGCCGCGCAGCTCGCCGCCCGATTCGAGCAGGTGCGAGGCAAAGGAGTGGCGGAACAGATGCGGGTGCACGTGCACTCCGAGTCCCTGGCGCCGCGCCCACAGCGCCACGCGCGCCTGCACCGCGCGTGGGCCGAGCCGCGCGCCGTTGCGGCCGACGAACAACGCGTTCTCATCCAGCCGGGCGAGCGCGGCGCGCTCCAGCAACCACTCGCGCAGCGCGCGCAGCGCGAGGCGCCCGACCGGGACGATGCGGGCCTTGCGGCCCTTGCCGAGCACGTGGACCACGCCGTCCTTGAGGTCGAGGCTCGAGACATCGAGGCTCACCAGCTCCGCGAGGCGCAGCCCCGAGGAGTACAGCAGCTCCATCAACGCGCGATCGCGTGAGCCCAGAGGATCACCCTGCGCCGCGATCTGCAGCAGGCGCGCCATCTGATCGGCGTCGAGTGTCTGCGGCAGACGGCGCGCGGCCTTTGGCGCGCGCACCTCGGCGGCGGGATTACCGGTGATGCGTGCGCTGCGGCGTTGACGCACGCCGGCGGAGCCCCCGCGCGTCGCGGCGCTCCTGGCGGTCTCCGCCGCCGCCTCACGCAGCAGGAAGGCGTAGAAGCTGCGTACCGCCGACAGGCGGCGTTGGATGCTGCGGGGGGCGAGCCCACCTTTGTGCGAATGGGCGGCGAAGCGACGCACGTGCTGCGAGTCGAGCGCGCCCCACTCGGCAATGCCTTCGCGGTCGCAGAACTTGACGAGCGCCGCCAGATCGCGCGCGTAGCTCTGATCGGTGTGTGCCGAGAGCCGCCGCTCGCTGCTGAGGTAGCGCCGGAACCGGGTGAGCCACTCGAGGGCGGCGGGGGTCACCGGTGCGCGGTCTCAGGAGGTGCGTTCGCCGCGCAGCGAGTCGCTCACCAGCTCCGCGAGGCGGGCCAGGAACTCGGTGCTCATGCCCGGGTGAAAGCGATCGCGGTCGGGGCTGCCGAGCGCGAGCAGTCCGAGCGTGCCCTTCTCGCCGAGTGGCACGAGGGCGACGGATCCGAGCTCGAGGCCCTCGGGACCGAACAGGAACTCGCGCTGCGAGTCGCGTGCCTGGCCACAGCGCGGCTTGCCGCTGGCAAACAGCGACTCGAAGGACTTCAGGTTCGGATCATCCGCCGGCACGCTGCGTACGAAGCGCGGCGTCAACGGGTCCACGGCCGGCGCGCCGATGAGCACCAGCACGGCGTGGAAGGCGTCGAAGTCTTCGCGCAGGCCGGCCTCGATGCGCGCGAGCGCCTCCGCGTGCGGCACGATCCGCAGCAGGCGGCGCGTGAAGCGATGCAGCCGCTCGGAAATGGCGTCATTGGCACGCGCCACCCGCACGAGCTCGGCGAGCTTCCCTTCGAGCTGCGCCTGCTTCTCGCGCAGCACCTCGATCTGCCGCTCAGCCAGCGAGATGGTCGAGCCGCCGCGCGCGTGCGGCAGCTTCAGTCGCGCAAGCACGCCCTGGTGGCGCTCAAAGAACTCGGGGTGGCGCTGCAGGTAGGTAGCGATGCTTTCTTCTTCGCCGTCCGCTGCAGCAAGACCGCGAGCATCTCGTGTCGTCATATTGCTCTAGACCTCGACGTGACCCTGGAATGATATCTGTACCGGGCCGGTCAGCCAGATGTGTTCCCCAACACCGGCCCAGTTTACCTGCAACTCGCCGCCGCGCACGCTCACCCGCACGCGCGCAGCGAGCCACCCGCGCCGCCCCGCCACCGCGACGGCCGCGCAGGCGCCCGTACCGCAGCTGCGCGTCTCTCCCGCGCCGCGCTCGTACACGCGCAGCCGTACCTCCTCGCGCGAGACGATCTCGAGAAAGCCGGTGTTCACGCGCTTCGGGAAGCGCGGATGGCGCTCGATCAAAGGCCCGAGGGTGGCGACCGGGACGCTGTCGACCGATGCCACCGTCACTACCGCGTGAGGGTTGCCGAGCGAGACGACCATGATCTCGAGTCGCTGACCCCCCACCTCCAGCGCGTAGCTGTCGGCCTCGGCGGGCGCATCGAAGGGGAGCGAGCGCGGATTGAAATCGGGCACCCCGAGGTCGACCGACACCGCGCCGTCGACGGCGAGACGCGCGCGGATCACTCCCGCCGCGCTCTCGAGCGTGAGCGCACCGTCGCGCGCGAGACCGCGGCGCTCGAGGAGAGCCGCGATGCAGCGGGCGCCGTTGCCACACTGCTCGACCTCGTCGCCGTCGGCGTTGAAGACCCGGTAACGCGCCGCGCTGTCCGGCCGCCGCGGCGCATCGAGCAACAGCGCCTGGTCGAAGCCGATGCCGGTGCGGCGATCCGCCAGGGCGCGCAGTCGCGCCGGATCGAGGAGGGAATCGGGGACCGGCGCATCGAACACCACGAAGTCGTTGCCGACCCCGTGCATCTTCGTGAATTCGACGCGCATTGCGCCAGAGCATAGCCCAATCGTGGCGTGGGCGGACCCCGGGCCGGCGGCGCGAACTGACGCGCCCGTCAGTCGCGCAGCGCCGCGCGCTCCTTGAACAGACACCGATCCATCACCGTGAAGATTCCCGCCTGCACCGCGCGCGCCGCCGCCTTCTCATCGACGATGTCGATCCGCTCGTCGGGCCCCATCACCTCCGGCAGCTGATCGAGGGAGGCGACCGCCGGCTCACCGAGAATCGACTCGGCGAACGGGTTCACCGGGATGATGCCGTAGCCGAAACGCTGCAACGCCTTCGCCACGCCGTGACTCGGCCGCGTCCGGTCCGGCGACAGACCGACGACGGCGATGGTGCGGGCGGCACGCAGGAGTTCCGCGACCTCCTCCGCCTTCGGGTTCAGAAACATGCAGGCTCCGTGGCCTTGGCCAGGCCGTACGTCTACAGCACCTCGCGAAATTTCGCTTAGCGCGCCTACGCGCGCCCATCGATGCGCAAGACGCGAAATTTCGCGGGGGCCCCGCTAGTCTAGCCGCGGAGCCTTACAGGATCGGGACATTGAGCCGGAAGGAACACACGGTGCGCATCGAGCCGCACGGCCGCACCCTGCTCGTCGCCGCCGACCAGCCGGTGCTCGAGGCAGCGCTCGCCGCGGGGCTCAACCTGCCGCACAGCTGCAAGTCTGGGCACTGCAGCTCGTGCCGCGCGCGGCTCGTGGCGGGGGAGATCCGTTATCCGAGCGGCCGGCCGCCGGGCATCACCCTCGAGGAGGAGCGCAGCGGGCACATCCTGCTGTGCCAGGCGCGCGCGCAGTCCGATCTCACGGTCGAGGCGCGCCTCATTGCGAGCGTCGCCGACGTCGAGATCAAGACGCTCCCGTGCCGCATCGCCGCCCTCGCCTCGCTTGCCCCTGATGTGATGCAGGTACTGCTGCGGCTGCCGGCGGTCGAGCGGCTGCGCTTTCATCCCGGACAGTACCTCGATGTGCTGCTCCCGGCCGGCCGGCGCCGCAGCTTCTCCATCGCGAGTCCCCCGCACGACAGCGAGCTGCTCGAGCTGCACGTGCGGCGAGTGAGCGGTGGAGGATTCACCGAGAGACTGTTCGGGTCCGGCGGCGCGATCGATGCACAGCTCACGGTGGGATCGCTCCTGCGCATCGAAGGACCCATCGGTCAGTTCAGCTACCGCGAGGGACGAGGTCCGGTGCTGATGGTTGCCGGCGGCACCGGCTTCGCGCCGCTGAAGTCGATGCTCCGCCACGTGCTCGAAACCGGCATCGCGCGTGACATTCATCTCTACTGGGGTGCGCGCCACGCGCACGATATCTACGAGCAGGCGCGCGTGCTCGAGTGGGTGCAGCGCCACCCGCGGCTCACCTTCACCGCGGTGCTCTCGGAGCCCACCGCCACCGAGGCGGCCCACAGCCGCGTGGGCTTCGTACACGAGACGGTGCTCACCGATCACCCGGACCTCAGCGGCTTCGAAGTCTATGCCGCAGGTCCCCCGGCGATGATCGAGGCGATACGCACGAGCTTCCCGCGCCATGGCCTCCCCGCCGGGCGACTGTATTTCGATTCGTTCGATTACGCGCCGGATGCCGGTCGCCGCTAGCCGTGTACTGGCGTGCCAGCACGCGGTGGCAGCGGGTCGGGCGGCGCAGAGGAAGCGGGCGCCGTGATGGCTCAGCCCATGCGAGCGAACTTCTCGGCGTAGTCATCGATTGCGGCGCGAATCACCGCCGCGGCTGCAGCAAAGCCGTAGCGGCCGCTGACGCGGATGTTCGGTGGCTCATCGGGAACGAGCTTGTAGGTGGCGAAGTAATGCTCGATGCGCTCGAGCAGCGCTGCCGGCAGATCGCCGATCTCCTGCGCCTCGCCCCAGACGTAATCGCCCTCGAGCACCGCGATGATCTTGTCGTCGGCCTCGCCGCGATCGATGATCTTCAGTCCCCCCACCACGCGAGCGCGCAGCAGCACCTCGGAATGATTGATCGGGCGCTCGCTGATCACGCAGATGTCGAGCGGATCGCCATCGCCGCGCTCACAGCCTTCGGCGAGGCGCCGCACCCGCTCGCCGCAATAGGTCTGCGGGATGAAGCCGTAGAGCGAGGGCGGCTGCGAGGAGGTGCGCTGCGGGCGGTCGACCCGCAGGTAGCCGGACGCCTTGTCGACTTCGTACTTCATGAGATCGAACGGGGTGATCTCGATGTAGGCATTGACGACGCGCGGGGCGTTCTCCCCCGGCTCCAGGCCGTGCCAGGGATGCGGCCGCCAGCGCGAATACGAGCTCGAGTCCGCCACGCTGCGAATTGTAGCGTCGGACTGCTATTCTTACGACGCCGTCACGGAGGATGCACAGCGAGCCGGCGAGGCTCACGGGGGGCGTCGCATGACCCACGCGGCGATCACGGGCTGGGGCAAGTGCCTGCCACCGGCTGTGCTCACCAATCAGGATCTGTCCACCCTACTCGACACGAGCGATGAGTGGATCGTGAGCCGCACCGGTATCCGCGAGCGGCGCATCTCGCACGTCGGGCTGGAGGAGCTCGCCTTCGTGGCAGCTGCGCGCGCGCTCGCCGCCGCAGGCCTCGCGGGCGCCGACACCGAGCTGATCGTGTTCGGCAGCTGCAGCTACGACGACCAGGTGCCCAACATGGCCTCGGGCGTGCAGCTGCGCCTCGGCGCGCACTCCGCCGCGGCCTTCGACATCAACACCGCGTGTACCAGCTTCCTCTATGGCCTTTCCACCGCGAGTGCGCTCATCCGCACCGGCGTCGTGAGGAACGCGCTGGTGATCGGCGCCGAGCTCATCTCACCCTTCATGGACTGGAGCGACCGCGACGTCGCGGTGCTGTTCGGCGACGGGGCCGCCGCGGTGGTGCTGCAGGCGACCCACGAGGAGGAAGGCCTGCTCGCCGAGAAGCTCGGCTGCTACGCGGACTCGCGCGAGACGCTGCGCGTACAGGGCATGGGCGGCCGCTATGCCAACCGCGGAGTGCTCTACGGCGTCACGCGCTGGCAGTTCGAGGGTCAGGAGATCTTCAAGCGCGCGGTGCAGGGCATGGCCGGTGCGTGCGAGGAGGCGCTCGCGCGGGCCGGTCTCAGCGCCGCCGACGTCGAGCTGTTCGTGCCCCACCAGGCTAACCTGCGCATCATCGAGGCGGTCGCGCGGCGCGCGCGCGTGGGGATGGAGCGGGTGTACGTCAATGTCCAGCGCTACGGCAACATGTCGGCAGCGACCGTTCCGGTAGCGCTGTGCGAGGCACTCGAGGAGGGACGTGTGCGCCCCGGGGCGCTGCTGCTCATGCCCGGCTTTGGCGGAGGCTTGAGCTACTGCGCGCACCTGGTGCGCTGGGGGCGCCGTACTGCACCGCTCGGGTCGAGCGATGTGCAGCTGCCACCCAACGATGAGACTGCCCTGACGCTGATCCGCAGATGCCTCGAGCGCAAGACGCGCCCGGCGGTCACGGCTACGGCCGAGCCGTTCGCTGAACTCTAGAGGGCTGCGCTCGCAGCGGCGAGTACCGATGGCGCCCGGCGGCGCGCGGGCTCAACCGCTCCGCCGCCGCGGGGGTCAGTGCTTGGCCTTGGCCGCCTTGCGCTTCTCCCGGGTCGGATCCTTGGCGCGCGACTTGCCGAATGAGCCGCGATAAATCTTGCCGCGACGTGTCCTCTGATCACCCTTACCCATGAGAGCCTCTCCCGATCCGTGTACGCGAAAAAGGCCGGTCGCCGCTACCGGTCAGGGCAGCGGCAGGCCGGCCTCGAGTCAGGGAGCGCTTACCAGCGCTTCGGTGCGCCGCCGCTGCGATTACCGCCGCCGCTGCGCTCCTGAGCCTCATTGACACGCAGTGGGCGTCCGCCCAGCTCCTTGCCATTCAGATTCTGGATGGCGCGCGAGGCATCGGCGCGCGACATCTCGACGAAGCCGAAGCCGCGCGGCCGGCCGGTGTCGCGATCGGTGATGATGCTCACCGACTCGACGGTGCCGTGCTGTGAGAACAGCTCACGGAGCTCGGCGTCGGTAGCCGAAAAAGGCAGGTTGCCAACATAGATTCTCGTCATGCAATCAAACTCCTGAAACGAACGCTATCAGCAGGAGCGTATGCCGAGAATCGGTGATTGGTCGGCGCACACACTGCCACCTGGTCGGGAACGATTCGTCTTTTCAGACTCGGAAGCCAACTCGCGGTCTAGGGTGCGGGCGGCAGGCGGCAGGAAAGGGAAAGGTCACGAACCGGCGCGGACGATACCGCATGCGGCGGGCGGGGCACAAGACGATGCCGGTGCTTTTGCGATGTGGACGGCGGCCGGAATGGCCGCGATCGCGGTGTCAGGCGGCTGACAGGCGCGGTCGAGACACACGGTGAGCAGCGCCACGGCGAGTCCGGCGCCCACAGCCCGGAACGGTCGGCTGAAGATGAACATTCCATGACACTCCGCGTGGCGGGCCGCAGCGGCGGCCCATGGACTCGGACTGTAGTCCCGGGCGTTATCCAGAAAAACAGGCTAATCGTGAATTTATTGTTCGTTTATGGCATACAATGAGGCATGGACCAGCTCGTGGCCATGCGCAGCTTCGTGCGTGTCGCGGATCTGCACTCCTTCACCCGCGCGGCGGACGCGCTCGGGCTGTCGCGCGCGGTGGTGAGCACGCACGTCGCCGATCTCGAGAAGCACCTGCGCTGCCAGCTGCTCCAGCGCACCACGCGTCGCGTCGGGCTCACGGCCGACGGCGCGGAGTACCTCACGCGCTGTCAGAGGATCCTCGCCGAGCTCGACGCCGCGGATGAGGCCGTGCGGCGCACGCGGCTCGCGCCCCAGGGCCGGCTGCGGGTCGATGTGCCGGTGGAGTTCGGCCGCGCGCTGCTGATCCCGGCGTTGCCGCAGTTCACCGCACGCTACCCGGAGCTGCAGCTCGAGGTGCAGTTCAACGATCGCGTGGTTGACATGATCGCCGAGGAGATCGACCTCGTGGTGCGCGTGGGGGCGGTGCGCGAGCCACACCTGGTAGCGCGGCGCGTGGTGGGAACGCGGCTCCTCACCTGCGCCTCACCCGAGTATCTGCGCACGCACGGCGTGCCGGCCATGCCCGAGGACCTGCGCCGTCACAAGATGGTCGGCTATCTGCCGACCGGCACGCGCCGTGCGCACCGCTGGCTGTTTCAGCGCGGCCCGCAGCGCATACGACTCTCGCTCCCTTTCAACATTGCGTTCAACTCCGCCGAGGCCGAGATCCGCGCGGCGATCCGTGGCGCGGGCGTGGTGCAGTCCATGGACCTCATGGTGGCCGAGGCGCTCGCGCTCGGCCGCCTGCAGGTCGTGCTGCCGGACTGGTCGGCGCCGGGGAAACCGATTTCGGTGGTCTGCCGCGCCGCCGTGCGTGACTCGCCGAAGATCCGAGTGTTCGCGGATTTCGCCGCGGAGCTGCTGCGCCGCTACCGCCAGCGCGTGGACGCGCTGCTCGGGTTACCCGCGTGAGTCCGCATCCCGCACACGCTGACCGCGTGCGCCAGCCTCAGCGCCCGGAGCGCCCCGCCAGCTGATCGAGCGCCCGGATCTGCCGGACGGTCGAGTCCGAGTCCGGCAACACCTGATTGGCCTGGCGGACGAACCCTTCGACCTGCGCCGGTGCGAGCGGCGGGCTGATGAGATATCCCTGGGCGAAGTCGCAGCCGAGGCGCCGCAGCAGGTTCCACGCCGCCGCATCCTCCACTCCTTCCGCCACCACCTTCAGCCCCATGCTGTGACCGAGCTCGATGGTCGAGGTGACGATGGTGACAGCGCCCGGGTCGGCGGGCGACATGAAGGAGCGGTCGATCTTCAGCTCATCCACCGGCAGCACCGAGAGCTGCGACAGCGAAGAGTGGCCGGTGCCGAAATCGTCGATCGCGAAGCGTATTCCGGCGACGCGCAGCCACTGCATGTTGCGCACCGCGAGCTGCGGATCGCGCATCACGCCACCAGGTCGATTCAACCTCGCTCGTGCTGGAGATCCACCGAGAGCGCGGTGCGTCGGCCGCGCGCTCGATGTCCCACAGCGCTGATGATGCAAAATGTCCGTCATGTACTCGAACACATGGACATTTTGCATCAGTCCGCAACCGGAGGCTGCATCGCCAGCTCCTGACGCCGACGTTGCGCTTCAGCGGTAGCGGGCGAGCACCTTCTCGAGCCCCTGCGAGCCCGGCGACAGCACCTCGTACGGCAGGCTGTTGAGCGGTGCATCGGGCGTGCCGTTCACCTGGTGGAACTCGTTCTGCGAGCGCTCCACGTACAGGAGGCCGGTGAGGTACTCCCCGGCTTTGATGCGCTCCTGGATCTGCGCGGCCGCGCGGCTGCGGTTGGTCGGATCATAGGCGGAATCGAGCTTGCGCAGGACGATGCGGCTGCCATCGTGCAGCACCACGGGCAGTGCCTCGCCCTCCCCGTAGTCGGCCGTGATCTCGCGCTCGAGCGGCACGAAGTCCGCGTGCACCGCGGGCTCGTAGTGCTCGCGCGTGTACGCGTAGCTCTTGGTGGAGCCCTCGTGATCGTTGAAGGTCACGCAGGGTGAGAGCACATCGATCAGCGCGAAGCCCTCGTGCTTCAGGCCCGCCTGGATGAGCGGCACCAGCTGCTGCTTGTCGCCGGAGAAGCTGCGCGCCACGAAGGACGCGCCGAGTGTCATCGCCAGCAGCACCGGATCGATGGGCGGCTGGAAGTTGGTCTCGCCCTTCTTCGCCTTGGTGCCGACGTCGGCGGATGCCGAGAACTGCCCCTTGGTGAGCCCATACACACCGTTGTTCTCGATGATGTACAGCATGTTCAGATTGCGGCGGATGGCGTGGCAGAACTGCCCGAGGCCGATCGAGAGCGTATCGCCATCACCCGAGACGCCGATGTAGATGAGGTCGCGGTTCGCGGCGTTGGCGCCCATGGCGATGGACGGCATGCGCCCGTGCACCGAGTTGAAGCCGTGACCGCCGCCCACGAAGTAGGCCGTGGTCTTGGACGAACAGCCGATCCCCGAGAGCTTCACCACGTTCTGCGGCTCGAGCCCGAGCCC
>Ga0306920_100003298_pt1 | contig 20440 bp, 15 predicted proteins | sample flu12Cox44000170_FD_204666 | JGI IMG/M metagenome (GOLD analysis project Ga0306920, IMG submission 204666) | Lab enrichment of tropical soil microbial communities from Luquillo Experimental Forest, Puerto Rico - flux4day.12C.oxic.44.000.170 (v2)... | ecosystem: Environmental > Terrestrial >... | reverse complement strand
GTCTCGCTCAGCGCGGACTCGACCACCACGACGCCGATTCGTCACTTCTCGGGGTCCAGCGGTGGCTTCACCATCACCGCCGGGCAGCCGACGACGGTTCCGACGATCACCCTGAGCGATGCGGGCACGGCCGGGACGAACCCGGGCGTTGCCATCATCACGGGCAACGTCGTGCCGGGCGACAACGCGCCGATCATCGACACCATCACGCTCGCGCCGGCCACGACTTCGGCCGGAGCGACGATCGAGGTGTGGATCGCCGCGCACGACCCCGACTCGGGCGACACGATCACCTACACGGGCACGCCGTCGGCCCCGACCGGCGTCCTCACGCCGGCCACCGGCACGCCGACTGCCCCGCCGATCACGGCCGCCACGCCGCACACGGCGACGCTCGTCAGCAACACCGCGGGCGCCCAGTCGCTGCTCGTCGTGGTTAGCGACAACCACGGCGCGAGCGTCATGGCGACGCTGCCCTTCACGATCGTGGGCGGCACCGTCACCGGCACCGCTGGCACGACCGGCACCGCTGGCACGACCGGCACCGCCGGCACGACCGGCACCGCCGGCACGACCGGCACCGCTGGCACGACCGGCACCGCCGGCACGACCGGCACCGCCGGCACGACCGGCACCGCCGGCGCTGGCGGAGCTGGTGGATCCGTCATGATGTGCGTGGAGCCGACGAGCGGCACCTCGGCCTGCCCGGCCTGCACCAGCGGCAACTGCTCGCTCGGGCCCTCGGGCACCGACGGCTGCTGCGGCTTGGCCTCGGCCAGCGACCAGGCGCTCTGCGAGGCGGCTGCGGCCTGCTTCGCCACCCAGCAGTGCACCACGTCGGGCGACGCGACCGTCTGCTTCTGCGGAACCAGCGGCAGCGCCTGCTTCGCGACGGCGGGCGCGGCGAACGGCAAGTGCGTCTCGCAGGTGCAGGCTGCTGCGAAGACCACGGACCCGACGGCGATCAAGGGGCAGTTCACCGCCCCGACCTCGGCGCTCGGCCGCGCAGTCAACCTGCTCGGTTGCCAGGGCTCCGTCTGCGGCACCGAGTGCGGGATTCCGTAGTGTCGTGAGCAGCAACGACGAGCGGCCGGGATTTTTTCCGGCCGCTCTCGAGCTCGAAGTGAGCTAAAGAGATGGGCGCCAGTTGATGAAACTGGCGCCCGTTTTTTTTACATGGCTTAGGTTTCTCGACCTTACATGGCTTAGGTTGTCTCGACGTGGAAAGCCACGAAGATGCATGAGCCCCGACGCCTGATCGCCGCTCGCCTGATCGCCGGCCTGGCCGCCTGCCTCGGCGGAGGCTCGATGCCAGGCTGCGGATCGCCTCCCCCGCACGAGGAAAAGGGCGATCTCTCAGTTCAGGTGACGCTACCAGCCACCGTGGTCTTCGATTCCCTCACCTATCAGGTCTCCGGCAATGGCATCCAGCCCATCGTCCGGAACGTCACGATCGTCGGCTCTCCCACGACCGGGTTCGCTTACTTTTCAGGCTTGCCCGCGCACCCCGGGTACGACGTCGAGGTCAACGGCACCTCACACGACGGGCTCACCATCTGCGCCGCATCCGGCAAGGCGAACATCTTGCCCGAACAGACGACGTCGTTGAGCCTGACGCTCGGTTGCGCGACCAAGGGCGGGGACGCCCTCGTCACCGGCGTATTCGCGTGTCACCTGATCTCGTCCGTCGTCGTGGCGCCGGAACAGACCTCGGTGGGCGGCGGGGTGACGGTTGCAGCTCAGCCAATCGATCTGGACGCCGGCGCATTGACGTACAGCTGGACCGCGACTTCGGGAACCTTCGCCAACCCGTCCGCGAGCAACACGACCTTCGTCTGCGGAACAGCCGGCTCCATCGCAGTAACGGTCACGGCCACCTCCGGCCAGTGCTCCGACCGCATCGCGATGGCCGTGCAGTGCGTGGCAAATTGACAATGTCTAAAGCTGCCCCCAATGGCATGCGAACGACATGCGCTCGCGATCCAGGTGCTTTGTTGCAGTCCTGTGACATGACCCGTTGGGTCGATCTTCTATAGTCCGCCGCACGAGGGCGCCGGCGGGTGGAGTCGAGAGATGGAAGCGACTGGCGAGCCGGAGGGTGCACCCGGCGCCGCAACGGTAGAGGCGACGATCAATGCCACTCGCCCGAAACCGGACTCATCCGTGGAAGCGAGGAGCAGTATGACTAGGCGGGCCAGACCAGTTCTCTTAGCTGTGGTGCTCTCCGCGAGCGCGTTCGGCGTCGACTGTGATCGCCGAATCGTGATCGCGCCGGACGACACCAGCGGTCGCGTGAGCCTGGCGCTCACGCTCTCCCCGACCGTCACGATCACCACGGTCACCTACAACATCTCGGGCAATGCCATCACTCCGATCATGGGAAGCATCGACGTGTCGGCCGTGACTCGGGCCACCGCGCTGGTGACGGGCATCCCGGCCAGCTCGACCCCCTATGTGGTGGCGCTGGCGGCCGATTCGACCGACGGCAAGACCCACTGCGCCGGGAGCTCGAATGTCACGGTCTCCGCCGGCGCGACCGCAAACGCGAACGTCGTCTTGCTGTGCCGAGGTCCAAACGCCTCTACGACCGGCGGCGTGGGAATCAACGGCACCGTCGACAACTGCCCGGTCATCACGGGCTACTCTGCCTCGACTCTTCTCGCCCCGATCGGCGGAACGATCAGCATCGGCGTGACCGCGACCGACCCGGACAAACTGGACACCCTCACGTACTCCTGGGTCTTCAGTCCGGCCGGCACACCTGGCGCCGGGATGATCGACTTCCCGTCCTCATCGATGGCCACGTTCACCTGCCTCGCCGCGGGCACCGTCCCGATGAACATGATTGTCAGCGACGGCGTGTGCAAGACTGAACAAGACGCGCTGTTCACGCTTTCGTGCGAGGTCGGCGCCACGGGGACCGGTGGGACGACGGGCGCGGCCGGCGCCGCAGGGACGGCCGGAGCTACTGGCGCTGGCGGGCGCGGCGGTACGACCGGCACGGCCGGAACCACCGGGAGCGCTGGGACGACAGGGAGCGCCGGAGCCACGGGCGCGGCCGGAACGTCGGGCGGAGCGGGAGCCGGGGGCGCCGGCGGAAGCACCGCGATGTGCACGGAGCCGACCTACGGAACCGCTGCTTGTCCGACCTGCACGTCCGGCAACTGCTCTCTGGGTACGAGCGGGACGGACGGCTGCTGCGGCTTGACCGCTGCGAGTGACCGTGCCTTGTGTGTGGCCGCCGCGATGTGCTTCGCCTCCCATGCCTGCACTGCCTCGGGCGACGCCAACCCCTGCTTCTGCGGAACCAGCGGCAGCGCCTGCTACGTGACGGTGGGCGCCGCCAACGGCCCGTGCACGGCAGAGGTGTTCGCTGCCGCCGGGACCTCGACCCCAGCTCTCATTAAAGGGAAATTCACGGCGCCGACCTCGCCGCTCGGAAGGGCCGTCAACCTGGTCGGTTGTCAGGGATCCGTTTGCTCATCCGAGTGCGCGGTTCCGTGATTCGCGCCCGGACGGTGGTGTCGATCTCGATCTCGATCAGGGAGTTTGTTGCACATGTCGAATAGGAGCTTGACCAGATTGCTCGTGGCCGCGAGGCTTTGCGCGACGTTGGCCGTCGGCCTCGCCTTTGTTCCGTGGCTCGGGTGCGGCGGCGGCGGGGGTGGTACGCCCGACGCTGGAGGGAGGACAGGCACCGCCGGAACGACGGGAGCCGGTGGCGGTGGGCACAGCGGCACGAACGGGACGGCGGGGACGACCGGGACCGCCGGAACGACCGGGACCGCCGGGACCACGGGGGCGACCGGCTCCGCCGGCACGACGGGCACCGCCGGGACCACAGGCGCGGCAGGCACGACCGGCTCCGCCGGGACCACGGGCACCGCCGGCGCGACGGGCACCGCAGGAACTACGGGCACCGCCGGGACCACGGGCGCGGCAGGCACGACGGGCTCCGCAGGAACCACGGGCACTGCCGGGACCACAGGCGCGGCCGGTACCACGGGCAGCGCAGGAACCACGGGCACCGCCGGGACCACAGGCGCGGCCGGCACGACGGGCACCGCGGGATCCGGGGGCGCCGGTGGCGGTACGGCCACGTGCACCGAGCCGACCTACGGAACCTCTGATTGCTCGTCCTGCACGACCGACAACTGTTCGCTCGGTCCGTCCGGGACCGACGGCTGTTGCGGATTGACCGACGCCGGCGACCGCGCGCTGTGCGCGGCGGCGGCGACGTGCTTCGCTGCCAACAACTGCACGTCCTCCGGCGATGCCAATCACTGCTTCTGCGGCACCAGCGGCAGCGCCTGCTATACAACGGATGGCGCCGCCAATGGCCCGTGCGTCGCTCAGGTCTTTGCGGCCGCAAAGACCACGACGGCGGCGAGCATCAAAGGGGAATTCACCTCCTCGACCTCGCCGCTCGGGCGCGCCGTCAACCTGCTCGGCTGTCAGGGGTCGGTCTGCGGATCCGAGTGCGCGGTCCCTTGATTTCGCGACGGGGCCATGGTGGTCACGGGGCCGTTGACGCGTGTCTAAGGCGAATCTGATCCGGTACTCTCGAGTCCCGCAGCTGGCCGCGATGCTCGCTGTCGGCCTGGCGGTGCTTCCCTCGCTCGGGTGCGACGGGTGCGGCGGCGATCAGTACGCGCAGCGCGACGCCGGCACGGACGCGCCCTTCGAAGGTGGGGCGGTGTTCATCGAGGCCGGGTTCGACAACTGTCCCTCCGCGGCCATCGAAGTCTCTCCGTCGACGGCCAAGATCGGCGAGGCGGTGAGCCTCACCGGCAGCGCGACCGACGCCGACCGCGACCCATTGACCTTCTCGTGGAAGGCCTCCGGCGGAACGTTGGGGAGCACATCCGCGCAGGAGACGACGTTCACCTGCACCGATAGCGGGCCGGCCACCTTGACCCTCAGCGTCTCCGACGGCGTCTGCACGACCATGCAGTCCGTTTCGGTGTTTTGCCTGGCCATGCAGGACGGCGGAGCGGCCGGGAACACCGGCTCGGCGGGGGGCACGGGCGCAGGCGGCTCGACGGGGACCGGAGGCTCGGGCTCCGGCGGCACGAGCGGAGGTGTCAACACATGCCCAGGCGCTGAACCGACGCACGGCTCCTCGGCCTGCCCAGCCTGCACGGTCGCCAACTGCTCCCTGGGCCCGACAGGCACCGACGGCTGCTGCGGCCTCGCCAGCCCGGCGGATCAGGTGCTGTGCGAGGCGGCTGTGGCGTGCTTCGCCGGCAACAACTGCACGTTATCGGGCGATCCGGTCGGTTGCTTCTGCGGAACGAGCGCCACCTCTTGCTACACGGTCAAGGGAGCTGCGAATGGTCCCTGCGTAGCGCCGGTCGTTGCGGCCGCCAACTCGTCGGATCCAACCGTCATAAAAGGAAAATTCACGGCCAGTACCAACCCGCTCGGGCGGGCCGTCAACCTGCTCAATTGTTGGGGCTCGAGCTGCATGACGGAGTGCCAGACTCCGTGAAAAAATTTGTACGATGACGACTCGCGGGCGGCGAGGTCCCAGAGGCGGCCGGCGATCGACCGGGTCGTCCGTTCGCCGCGCGGACGAAGCCGAGGTCGCCGCCAGAGCCGGAGCCCGCCGCGTGCAGCTTCGGTTCGCGCTCAGGTTCGCCGCGGTGGCGGCGGCCCTGTTCTGCATTTACGCCTATCCCTACCCCGAGCACGGGCGAGCCGAGCGGTGGTTCGGCTCCTACCTGCACGCGTACGCGCGCCTCGGTGGCGCCGTCATCTCGGTTTTCGATCGAACCGCGACCGTGACGGGGAACGTGATCGCGGGCCGGTTCTCGCTGAGCATCGTCAAGACCTGCGACGCCATGGAGGCGAACCTCCTGTTCATCGCGGCCGTCGTGGCCTTTCCCGGGCGCTGGACCCGGCGGCTGGTCGCCGCCGCCGCGGGCGTGGCCGCGCTCGTGGTCCTGAACGTGACGCGCATCTGCAGCCTCTACTTCGTGGGCGTCCATGCTCCTTCCGCTTTCGAGCTGCTCCACATCGAGATCTGGCCGCTGCTGCTCGTCGTGGCGGCCGCGATCGACTTCGGCCTGTGCGCTTGGTGGATGGCGCGCCCATCTCGCGCACGCCTCCTGGATGGCGCTCCCGTCTCGGGCGCTTGAGCCGGCGATCGACTGTCGCATGAGCCTCCGTCGGGCCGCCGTTCGAATCCTCTCGAGCGGGCCGGCGCGGTTCATGTTCCTCTTTGCCTTGTTCGTCCCCCCTTGGCCGCTCTTTGGACGCGCCTATGGGGGCACCGTCGCGGCCTTCGCCCGGATGGCTGCCGCCGTAGCCGGCTCGGGTGCGACGATCCGGATCGGCGCCGGCGGCGGGCACGACTCCGCCTCCGATCCATGGCACCTGCGGATCCATGCCGAGGACCCGACCACCGGCGAATACGTGGGGACGGTCCTCGATCTCCGCCGCGCCGGCTACCTCGCGAGCGCTGTGTTCGCCGCGCTCGTGCTCGCGACGCCTCTGCGGGCCCGCAGGAAGCTCGGTCTGCTCCTCGGCGGCTTGGCCCTGCTGCAGGCGCTCCCCCTGCTGCCGCTGCTCTCGTTCTTCTCGGGAAAGCTCCCCGTACGCGTGTTCGACTTCGGCTCGACCACTCGAGCGATGATCGAGCTCGGTTATCATATCCTCGTCGCGCCGCCCGGCATGGCCTACGCCGTCCCCGCCTTGGCGTGGCTCCTCGGCGTGTTCGTCCTGGACGCCGATGCCCTCCGTCTTCCGCGCCTCGCCGCCGCGACGACAGCTCCGGCGCAACCGAAGCGTGCTTCGTCGTCGGACCAACACGAGCCGGTCAGGCATCGGCGGCCGCGGTGATTCGCGGGGTCGGAAGCTCTTCGACTACGGGAGCAGCTGGCACTCGTTGTAGTAGGGCTTGACCGGCATCTGGGCGCCGCCGCTCTGCAGGTAACTGAAGACGGTCATCCCGGTCGCGATCGCTCCCCGTAGCTCCCAGTTCAGCATGTTGTCGGCCTGCTGGGCTTTGAGCGTGTCGTCTCCGAACTGGAGGTCCACGTAACGCCAGAGGACGGCGTTGGTGTTCGCCAGGAACTGGGGTGGGCAATCCGGCATGTGCGTCGTCGTGCGGATCGGCTTGTCGGCGAGCCAGGCCACCGCGGTCTTGTCCGAGGCATCGAGGCAGGCCGGGTAGTGGTTGGTCGGGCTCACGCCCATCTGCTGAACCCTGTTGTCGTCAAGCACGGGCGCGTTCGGCGGATAGCCGTTGGCGGCCGCCGGCGCCGGCGGCGGGGCGCCGGGGGGATATCCGTCCGCGTAGTAGAACGCTTGCAGGGTGACGTCGTATCCGCCTCCCATGGTGTTGATGGTGGGGACGTACACCCGGACCACAAGCGGGCTGAAGCGCGTGCAGAGCGTGGTCCACATCTCCTTGTCGCCGTTGACGGCGATGAGAGGAGTGTCATTGAAGTTGTACGGTGGATAGAACATCGGCTCCGCGCCGCGCACGAACTGCTGATGATCGTTCTGCCCGTAGTGGCCGTTCCTCTGGTCGAGGTCGGGGAGGAAGACCGAGCAGAGGCCCTTGGCCAGGTTCAGCATGTTCGCGGAGGCCGTATTCGATCCCGGCAGGTAGACGAGGTCCTGCCGCGCCTCACCGAAAACACGAGTCGCCTCGACCTGGCTGATGATGTCCTCGGGAATTCGTTTGAGCGTCCCGCCGAGCGCCATCCAGGCCATGTAGCGCGAGCCCCAAGCGAGCGCGACGGTCATGTCCGCCCCGGACGTGCCGATCGTCCCGAACGTCGCGAGCAGGTTGGCGCCAGGGCTGGACGACGGGCCGAACAGTCCCTCGTGGAAGTTCGCCGGACGGGCCTCCCCCTCGGATGACGCGGCCAGCGCGTCCGCCTGGAGGCCGTGGCCATCAGCCTTCGGCCCGTGGCAGTTGAAGCAGATGTTCCGGTAGAGGGCCGCCCCCGGGGATGTCATGTAGACGAGCGCGTCGCCCGAAGGCTGGGTAGCCGTCACCCATGCTGGCGGATTCGAAAGGCTCGAGATGGTCGGCTGCGCGGCGAGCTTCTGCGCGCATTCGGGCTTTTGCTGCCAGAGGGCGAACGGAGTCTCGGTGGTGGCGTACGTCCGGAGATCGTTGGTCAGGCTGGCTTCGTTGACGGCTTCCACGGTCACCTGACGTGTGTGCTGCAGGTCGGCGCTGAGGCCCCCTCCCCCGGCGGGGAGAGCTGTATCAGGCTTCCTGTTGACGATAATGTCCTGCCAATCCGCCCGGCGCGGCGACCACGGGGGCGGAGGATCGGTCGGGTCGTAGTTGAACCAGTGCGCGTGGTACGGCACGCCGATGGGAGGCTGGGCGTATTCGCCGGTACGGGTGGGATCGTCGGGCGGCTGTCCACCGAGCAGGAAGCGAGTCACGTCCGGCCGGTAGATGCCCCCCCGAGCGCCTGGATTGGTGTCGAAGATGTCCGCGCCGAGGATGTCCTGACAATACTGGTACCGCACGCCGTCGTGGTACGCGGCCAGACGCGCGTCAGCGGCCGCGAGCGCCGCCGGGTAGGCATCGACGCCGTTTTCGTCGAGGTCCCCGGGTCGGACTTCGCGGTACGGCTGCGGGCTATCATCGTACGTCCCATCGCCTGGTGTCGATTGCGAGTTGGGGAGCCAGTATTCGATGAGCTCCGGCTTCTTGCGAACGGAGGGCAAGCTGACCATCCAGTCGCCCATGATGCGGGGGGCCCGGCAATCGTACCCCGCCGAGTTCATGGGCATGTGCGGGAAGGGGACGAAGTCGTCGAAGTACGGGAACGGCGTATCGACGTTCCTGTAGATGAGGCTCCGCCACGGGGCGAGAACGAACGGGGGTCCTGATGTCCGGTCCCCGCAATAGGCGCGGGCCAACTTGTCCGGGTTGTCCTTGCTGCAGGTCTTGGCGTTGCCGTCGGGGTTGAACTTGGGCGTCCACGTCACCTGACTCCCATCGGTGGTGGGATCCACGGACACGCCGTTGTCCATGCGGACCAAGTCCGATTTGGTGACCGGATAATCGTAGAGCGACGGCGTGATGTACGGAACCGGGATGTCCTGGTTGGCGCCGCGCGACCGCACGGGGCTCATGAGCTCGAACGGCAGCTCGAAGATGCCGCCGGAGCCGGAGTTGGGGTAGAACTGGAGCACGTTGGCGAGCTCCGGCTTGCTCACGCTCGGGAAACCGGCCGGGTTGTGGCAGTGCCCGCAGTTGCCGATCATGTAGGCCTGGGCGGTCAGCTCGGCGCTGGTGCGGGGCTTGCGGCTCCCCTGCGACTGCTCGAGGGGCAGCACGTCGGCAGGCGAGTCGATGCCCGAGATGACGCCGTAATCGATGAGGCGCTGGAGCTGCGTCACCTCGTCGTCGCCGGTCGGCTCGTAGGTGCCGCCCGTCCCGTTCGCCCGCCGCGCGACTTGGAGCGGGAAGAAGCCGAGCACGAAGTCGTTCGTCGCGCTGCCCATGTGACACTGGACGCAGCGGAGGCGGCCGGGGATCGCATAGTGCATCTGCAGATTGGGGTTGTCCTGGAGCGCGTTGTTGACCGCAGCCTCGAGCTGCGCCTCGAAGTCGGCCCCCGGCCCGATGCTGTCGATGATGCCCTGATACGCGAGCTCGTCGGTGATGTAGGTCCGGACCTGATCGGCGTGTGTCGTTCCGTCGCGGTAAGGAAGGTTGGCCAGCGTCGCGGAGGTCTCGTCGTCGCTCCAGACGTACGTGCCGAAGAGGGCGGTCTGCTCGACAGTGCCGTCGGCGGCCACCTGTGACGGGCGGGCGACGATCACGCGGGTCTCCATCTTCCGGTTGCGCAGATTCCCCGTGCGGTCGAGAACCTTGCGGAAGAAGGTCTTGTAAAAGCGCGTGTTCGGCGGGATGTCGAACGACTGCTTGTCCTTGTTGAACTTGACCGTTTGACCTCTCGGCACGCGGATGTGGCGGAGCTTGCCCGAGCCCGCCGACCAGAGCGGGTAGGTCGGCACGTAGGCGACGACGCCGGTGGCAGCCAGCGTCGCCGAGTCGAAGGTGGTGAGATCGGTGTCGGTGATGTCTGTGGGGAGCGCCGTCGCGCTCGCGAAGAAGTCGTCCTTCGACTGCATCATTCCAGAGGTGTCGGTCGCGAACCCGGCCGCGTTGGGAACGCAGTTCCCGAGGTTGGTCATGGCGTTGGCCATGTCCGGCGTGAACATGTAACCGGATGAGGACGAGGACACGGTGCTGGCGATCGTGAAGACGTCGCTGGGGCGGCCGGCCGCGAGCCAGGCATCGAGATACGCCGCGAGGATCGCCACCTGGTCATCCGGCTTTCGCGAGCTGAAGGGCGCACCGGCGGGCGGCGGCGGCATGTACACCTTCGGATCATCCGACGTGATGGCGGCGAGCCACGTGGCATCGATCGTGGTCGCGAAGCTGTTCTGGTCGACGTGCTTGCCGCCGTTGGTCGAGTCGACGTGGCACGAGCCGCAAACGGCGTAGAAACGAACGAACAGGTCCGAGAGGTGGACCACCTCCGTTCCCCCGCTGCTCGAGGCCACCGACCCAGTCAGGTCCGCGCGCGGGCTCAGATCCTCCGAGGCGTGTGCCGTCGAACAGAGCGCCGTCGTGACTGTCGTGGTCCCGGCGTCCGGCGAGAACGGGCCGCCGGTGGGCGGCAGCTGATTATTCGTGCCTGAGCTGCACGCGCCGTGCGCGGCCAGCAAGAACGCGAACGCTGAGAGTCGAAGCCAACGCGAAATCATCGTCGTTCGTCGGTGCGAAAATCCCGCCCAGTATAGGGAGCGAATCCCACCGGTCAATCGCGTCATGGACGCCATTCGATTTCCGGAGCCTTTTGTTTCGCGGGCTTTGATCCGCAGCACGGGCTCGATGCTCAATTGTCACAATCGGGCTCGGACCTTGCTGATAAGAGACAGCCCGAGCGCCGCTCGTGGCCGCTCCGGGGGTAGTTTCGGATGTCTCACCGAGGAAGATCGCGACTTGTTGTCCTTGCCACGGCGCTGACGATCGCTGCGCTGGTCCCTTGCGGCCGCGCAGCGGCCGCAGACAAGAAGCCCGGGGAGGCGCCTGGGCCGACCCCGGCCCCGGCCGGCCCGCCGCCGGATTTCAACCCGTCCTCGGCGCCGCCCGCGGACACCAGCCTGTTCGCGGGGCAGCTGTCGCGCAAGTTCAAGATCAACAAGGACAATCCGGAGGGCAGCGTCCCGAACGACAAGCTGAAGAACGAGAACCCGCTGGAGTTCGGCTACTTTCTGCAGGACCTCATCACGCTGGCGGAGCTCGCGCGGCGGCAGAAGGACTATGTGGGCGCGGTCAAATACTACCGGGCCGTGGTCGTGGCGGCGCCGGACAATGCGGCGGGGTGGAGCAAGCTCTGCGAGGCTTACAGCCTCTTCGGCGACCCGGTGAAAGCGGCCGGGACATGCAGGCAGGCCATCGAGCGCCCGGGCGCCGAGGTCAACGACTTCAAGCGCTACGTGGAGAACACTCTGAAGCAGGAGCCGCTCAGCGCCGAGCAGCTCACCTCGATCAACGCCGTGCTCGAGCATCTCGATAAGACGCCCGGCGGCGCCCTGGCCGGAAGCCAGCTCCGTTGCGAGCTCGGCGTATCGCTGAAGGATGTCAAGATGCTCGAGGGCTGCACCGCGAAGCTCGCCGAGCTCGCGCCCGACGATTTGGGCACGGTCGTCTTCCAGTGGGACCTCGCCGTACGCAAAGGTCAGGGGGCCCAGGCGGCCCGGCTGCTCAAGCGCGCTCAGCAGCTCGGTCTTCCGAAGGACAACATCGAGCGGATGCGCAAGTTCACGCCGTCGGGCGGGTGGAAGGTCTGGGCGGCGGGCGGGGTCGCGCTGCTACTGGCCGGCCTGGCGTTCGCGCGGTGGACCGCGCGCAGGCGGCGTGGCGGGTCGCTGATACAACAGAGCGCCTCGTAGTCGCCGCCGTCGGCGGCGACGACTCGCCCGCGCTAGGGCCCGTGCTGGATGGTGAGCGTTCCCACCTGCTGGGAGAAATTTAGCCAGCCGTCGCAGAGCGCCGCGGTCACCGCGATGCTTCCCGCCGCCCACGCCGAGGTGTCGACGTGCGCGCTGAACGAGCCGCTGCGCGGCATGCGGAGCACGGTGTCGCCGAGCGTGAGGACGCCGACGACCGGATCGCCATCCGGGTCCGTGACCAGCGCCGTGACATCCACCGATTGATCAGCCACCGCCGCGCTCGTGCTGAAGCGAAGCTGCGGAGGGTGGTTTTGCGGCGGCGCGTTGCCCCGCGGCGCTCCGTCGTCGTGCCAAGCGCGGATGGTCTGCCACTCCCAATCCGCCAGATAGGGCGCCGGGGGCGGCGGCATCTTCGGGCGCGTGCCCGGCTGGTCCGAGCTGATGTCCTGCCAGATGAGGTCCGCGAAGGCCGCCGCCATCGGCGTGTCGGCGCCGAGCCCCTGCGCCGCGTCTCCGCAGCTGGCCATCGTCATGTCGTAGAAATCGAAGCGATAGTTGGCACCCGTCACGCCCGCGCTCGCGCCGTGACAGCCCGCGCACTCGCCGGCGATGATGGGCTCGACGTTGGCCCAGGTCGCGTGCGCGGGCGCCGTCGGACCGCTGCATCCGAGCGCCGCGCACGCCAGCAGGGTCGAGGCGACACCCCGAACGAGGGCGCTCATTGCCCACCGCCGTCTGCCGGGCCACCGTCGGCGCGGCCACCCGGGATCGGTCCGCCGGGCGTTCTCCGGGCCCCATCCAGAATCCAACTCTCGACGAGCGCGATGTCCGGTTCGGTGAGCGGCCGATCCGGCGGCATGCGGTCCGCCCCGCGCGCGCGCAACATGTTCACGAGCCGAGACTGCGCGGGATCGAAGGGAACCACCAGCGATCGCAGCGACGGGCAGTAGGTCGTTTCGGCGATCGTCTCGCACCCGGCGTCGGGAAGGCTCTGGGGATTGGCCACGAGAACGCTGAGGGAGGTGAGGCTCGTGTAGCCGCGGTCGGGATCGGAAAAGTCCAGGCCGGCGACCGCGACCGCACGGCTGTGGCAACTCGGCGTCGCGCAACTCGGCTGGAAGATCGCGGGTGAGATGTAGCCCCAGGCGTAGGGCCGATCGTCGACCTTGCCGCAAGCAATCGGGACCAGACAGCCCACTGCGCCCAGCGCCATCGCAAGCTGCGCGGCCGAGCGACGGGTCCTGCGTCCTGGCTCCGGCTGTCTCATTCCTCGACCTAGTAAACAGGTAGGCCGTTTGGAGACGGGCGAATCACGAGCTTGGACGCGAGATCAGGCACGCCCGACAAGCCCAGCGTGACGTCCGGGGTCGGAGTCACGTCGCCGGTCAGGCTGCCCGGATTGCCGAGCTTCACGAGTTGATTGCTGAGGGCCACCCACAGCGCGCCGGCGTCGTCGAAGGCCAAACCGCCCGCGAACGAGGCAGTGCCGGTGGGGAGGTGCACCCTCGCGGCCGTCGTCAAGGCCGTCGAGCCCGAGATCGCGCCCGGGCTGGCGATCCGTTCGACGAAGTAACCGACACCCGCGCCTGTCACCCACAGAGAGCCCGAAGCATCGAAGGCGAGGCCGGCGAGCGCATCATGGCTCGACAGGATGGCGCTCGGCGAAGCGGTGACGTTCCCCTGCAGCGAGCCCGGGTTGTCGAAACGGAGCAGGTTGGAGACGCCGACGAACCACAGGCTTCCGGCGGCGTCGAAGGCGATCGCCGTGCCCTGGCTGAAGCGGGCCATGTCGACCGAGGTCCCCGGCGCGATCGTCAACGAGGGCGTCCACGTCGGGGTCCCCGCGGCGGCGAGCGGATCGTCGAAGCGGATGATGTTCGCGATGGAAACGCCGGCGCCTTTGTAGTTCATCACCCACAGATTGCCGCTGGCGTCGAACGCCAGGCTCTCCGGCCCTTGCAACGACGCGCCTGAAATGACGAGGTCCGGCGAAGGCGGCGCGCCGGTCGTGAGCTGGTCGGCAGGAAGGCGGATGATCTGATCACCGGTGATGGGAAGCAGCCACAGATTTCCCACGCGGTCGAAGGCCAGGTCATGAAAGCTGTTCACGGAGAACACGGGGACGAAGACGAATCTCGGACCACTGTTGTTGCTCGACACCGTCTGGGCCTTGGTGAAGGCGTTCACCGCCGAGCCGGCGAACCAGAGGTAAGGCGCATCGAGAATGCCTTGTCCCCCCATCCCGCCGCTGGCATCGCCGCCGTCCCGCCCGCCGCCTCCGCCCATCCCGGCGGACCCGTCCGTCCCTGCGCTGCCATCGCTTGTGGAGTCTCCCCCAGCCCCGGCCGTGCCCAGGGTGCCGGGCGCGCGATGATTACTCGTGTTCGTGCAGGCCGAGGCGCAAAGGCTGAGCCACGCGCAGAGCGCAATCGAAGCCAGTTTGATCGAAGCTATTTGTGAAGAACGCATCACGAACGCTGGACGCCCTCCATTTACGGGCGTCGGGATATTACGCACCCGGCGACCCGGCGAGCAAGAGGCCTCACCCACCGAATCGCTTCAGCTTTTCGTGCAACGTCGAAGGAGAGATCCCGAGCAGCCGCGCCGCGCTGGGCTTGTTGCCGCGCGTGAGCGCCATGGTCTGCAGAATGGTTGCCTGCTCGACGGTCGCCAGCGTCCGACCTCCGAGCGGCAGATGCTCGAGCGCTGGCGGAGACTCCACCGCCCGTGCGAACCGGAGGTGCTCCGGCTCCATGACCGCGTGGGACTCCATCAAGGCCAGGGCGCAGGCGAGCACGTTCTTGAGCTCTCGTACGTTGCCGGGCCAACGGTGCTCGCGCAATAGACGTACGGTTTCGGACGCGAGCTTTACCTCCGGTCGAGCGAGGTCGACGAGAAGCTGGTCGACGAGCGACACCAGATCGCCCAGGCGATCGCGCAGCGGCGGGATCCGAACGACCGCCGCCGCCAACCGAAAATAGAGATCTTGGCGGAATTGCTGCTCCGCGACGCTCGCGGCGAGATCGCGGTTGGTGGCCGCGAGGATGCGGACGTCGACACGCCGTTCCTGGGTCCCTCCCACGCGCCGCACCGAACGTGTCTCGAGCGCCCGCAGCAGCCGTGGCTGCAGATCGAGGGGAAGCTCGCCGACCTCGTCGAGAAAGAGCGTTCCCCCTCGGGCCCGTTCGAAGGCTCCGACGTGCTCGGCGTGAGCCCCCGTGAAGGAGCCCTTTTCGTGTCCGAACAGCTCACTCTCCATGAGATTCGCGGGAACCGCTCCGCAGTCGAACACGACGAACGGACTTCGCCGCCGAGGACCGGCGTCATGAACGGCGTGGGCGATCACGTCCTTGCCCGTGCCGGTCTCGCCGATGAAGGTCAGTGTCATGTCGGTCGGGCCGAGCCGCCGCAAGACCCCGATGATCTCGTTCATCGCGGGCGAGCTCGCGGCGATCCCGGCCAGCGTCCTGCCGGGGGACGGCCGCGATCGCAGATCGGCGGCGGCGTTGTCATTGCAGCCCGCGGCCGCTTGCTCGAACGCGTCGAGCGAAACGGTGTCCTCAGAGCTGCCGGACGCCGACGAGCCCTCCCTGGCCTCAGCTTCCATCACGCCCCTGCCTATAGCAGCGCCGTAAACGAGCCCATGTGACGATTCGGCGTAGAGATCGTCTCCCTTCATCGTCGTGGCGGTATCGGCGATGCGCACGGCCGTTCATCCTCGATGCAGCGTCACACCACCGCACGCGAAGTTGCGCAGCGCACACCCTCATCGTTTGCATGGGGCGTTGACATCTCGCCCCTGGCACTCGCCGACTTCGCGCGCTCGCGCGGAATGGACGGCGGGCCCGTCGTCGCTGACCTTTGTCGTCGCTGGCCCGGGTGATCTGCGAGCAGGTCGGAGCGCTGTCTGACTCCGAAACCAGTCGGCCAGGCGACGAATCCAGGGATAGATTTATCTGTAAGCTCGCCAACGCGGTCGTCCGCGACAGGTCGCCGAAACGGAACCGAGCCGGAATCGTCACATGGGAGCGTCCGTTCCCGCTGATATAAGCCAACTTGCATGGAGACAGCCACAGCGGTCCTGCGGGCGTTTCCCGCTGGAGTTCCAAAATCTAGAGCCCTCAGGGCGCTCTCGGCCGGGAGACCTCCCGCTGCCGCGGCAAAAAAGCACGGGTTCGGTTCCGTCCTGGCGGTGTCTCGGGCGATGGACGAGGTCTTCTCGCTCGTCGGGCGGCTGGCGCCCACCGACGTCACGGTGACGCTGACGGGGGAGACGGGCACCGGGAAGGACGTGTTTGCGCATCTCGTCCACGAGATCAGCGCGCGCGCGGCTCGGCCCTTCGTGGTGTTCGACTGCGGGTCCGTTCCTCAAAACCTGATGGAAAGCGAGCTCTTCGGACATGAGAAGGGCGCGTTCACGGGGGCTCACGCCGAGCATTCCGGGGCTCTCGAGCGAGCCCAGGGGGGGACGCTGTTCCTCGACGAAATCGGCGAGCTGCCGCTGGATCTCCAGCCTCGGCTGCTCCGGGTGCTCGACAACGGATCGGTGCGTCGGGTCGGGGGCGCGAAGGAGCGAAGGGTCGATGTCCGCATCATCGCGGCGACGAACCGGGATCTCGGTGCGCTGGTCGCGGCCAAGCACTTCAGGCAAGACCTCTACTTCCGCCTGGCGGCGGCCATCGTCAACCTGCCGCCGTTGCGCGCTCGACTAGATGATCTTCCCTTGCTAGCGGCCCGGCTCCTGAAGGATCTCGGCCGCGACGACGTGCGCATGGACGACGCGACGCTGGAAGCGCTGCGCGCGCACAGCTGGCCGGGCAATGTTCGGGAGCTCAAAAACGTGCTCGCCTGCGCCCTCGCGTTCGTCGAAACGCGCGTGCTCGAGCCGCGGCACCTGCGGTTCGTCGCGCCTCCGGCGGAGGAAGCCGCCCTCGACCGCCTCCCCCTCGGGGGGCATTCGCTCGAGACCATCGAGCGGGCCGCGATCCGCCAGACGCTGCTCGCTACCCACGGAAATAAGGTCCACGCCGCGAAGCTCCTCGGCATCGCGGCGTCCACGCTGTACGAGAAGCTGAAACGGCTCGGGCCGTAGACGGCAACGTCGCCCCGGGGCCTGTCGAGGCGTCTCAGGGCTTGGCCGCCGCCCACGCCGTCAGTCGCTCGGCGGTCCAGGTGTTGGCGACGCGCGCTGGATCGATCCAGGCGCGCTCGGCGTTGCGGGCGGCGTTGTGAATGCGCGCGAGCTCCTCGGCGCGGTGGGCGTCGCTGGTGAGCACGTAGGTCACGGCGCGTGAGCGCGTGCGGTGGAGGGCGGCGACGGAGAGATCGAGGCGAGGGAGCGCGCCGTTGACCTCCAGCGCCGTGCCGGTCTCCTCGGCCGCGGCGGCGAGGGCGTCGACGTCGAGGTCGATGGGCGGGCGGGCGCCGATCATGCGCGCCGACGGGTGGCCGATGAGGCGCACCTCCGGATCGCGCATGGCGGTGACGATGCGCCGGGTCTGCGCCGCGCGATCGAGATCGAAGTGGTCGTGCACCGAGGCCAGGCACCAGTCGAAGCCCTTGCGAAACTCGAGGTCGTAGTCGAGCTCGCCGTTCGGCCCGATGTTGAGCTCGACGCCGTGGAGCAGGCGGATGCGATCGCCGACCGTGGCCTGGAGCGCCTTGATGCGCGCGCGCTGGGCGAGCAGCGCCTCGCGGCCCACACCCGACACCGTCCCCTCGGCGTGATCGGTGATGGCCAGCACACGGTAGCCGCGGTCGATCGCCGCGGCGATCACCTCCTCGATCGGCGACCGGCCGTCGCCGGAGACGGTGGTGTGCACGTGGAAGTCGCCGATGAGCGCGGGCATCGGCTGGGGGAGCGCGCCCCGCTCGGCGGCCTCGATCTCGCCGGCGTCCTCGCGCAGCACCGGCGGGATGAACGGCAGGCCGAGGGCGGCGTAGATCTGCTCCTCGGTCTCGCTGGCCACGACGCGGCCGCCGTCGATCTCGGCGAGCGCATACTCGTTGAGCGTCCACCCGCGCGAGAGCGCCCGCTGGCGCAGCTTGATGTTGTGCCCCTTCGAGCCGGTGAAGTAGAGCAGCGCCGCCCCGAGCTGGGCGGGCGCCACCACGCGCAGGTCGACCTGCGTGCCGCGCCGGGTGACGACGCTGGTCTTGGCGTCTCCCTGGCCGAGCACGCGGTCGACGAGGCTCATGCCCAAGAGCGCCTCCATCACCGGCCCCGGCGCCGACGCGGCCACCATGACGTCGACGTCCCCCACGGTCTCGGAGAACCTCCGCAGCGACCCGCAGACCGAGGCGTGCGTGACGCCGGGGAGCGCGCGCAGGTGGGCGACGATCCGCTCCGCCAGCGGCAGCGCCACCGAGATCGGCGTCCGCTTGCCCACGCCGTCGGCCTCGAACCGCGCCAGCGACTGCGCGAGCTTGTCCTCGGACTTCGGCCCGAAGCCCTTGAGCGCGCGCAGCTTGTGCTCGCCCAGCACGCGGCGGAGGTCGTCGATCGACTGCACGCCGAGCTCGGCGCGCAACCGCTTGACCGCCTTGGGCCCCAGCCCCTGGATGCGCAGCAGCGCAACCACCCCCGGCGGGTGCTTGGCGCGGAGCCCCTCGAGCTTCTGCACCTTCCCGGTGTCGACGAGCTCGCGGATCTTCTCGGCCGTGCTCTTGCCGATCCCTTCGATCTCCTGCAGCTCCTTGACGCCCAGCTTGCCGATGTCGGTCGCCTGCGCGGCGATCGCCTGGGCGGCGCTCTCGTAGGCGCGGACCCGGAACGACTGCGGGTCCCCCTCGTCGAGCATCGTCAGCTCGCCGAGCTCGTGGAGCATGTCGAGGACGTCCTCTTTGATGTCGGCCATCTCCCCATGTTGTAGCCTCGAGGCCGTGGCCCAGGAAGGGACAAAAGCAGGCGCAAAGCCGCCGAAGCCGCCGAGGACCAAGAAGCCCGACGGCGCCGAGGTGTTGTCAGTCGGCGGCCGCGAGGTCCGGATCACCAATCCGGGCAAGCCCTACTTCTCGCGCGAGGCGAGGCTCTCCAAGCTGGAGATCGTGCGCTACTACCTGGCGGTCGCGGACGGCGCGCTCGGCGGCATCCGCGATCGGCCGATCGTGCTCAAGCGCTTCGTCGACGGCGCCGAGGGGGAAGCCTTCTACCAGAAGCGCGCGCCCGAGCCGCGGCCGGACTGGTTGCGCACGGTGACGCTGTCCTTTCCTTCGGGCCGCACGGCCGAGGAGGTGGTCGTCGACGACGCCGCCGGGCTGGCCTACGTCGTCAACCTCGGTTGCATCGAGCTCCACCCGCACCCGGTGCGCGCCGCCGATCTCGACCACCCCGACGAGCTGCGCGTCGATCTCGATCCCGGCCCCGGCGTCCCCTGGGCCGACGTCCGGCGCGTGGCCCTCGAGGTGCGCGCGCTGCTGGAGGAGCACGGCCTCCGCGGCTGGCCCAAGACCAGCGGCTCGCGCGGCCTGCACGTCATCGCCCGCCTCCACCCGCGCTGGACCTTCACCGAGGTCCGCCGCGCCGCGCTGGCGCTGTCGCGCGAGATCGAGCGCCGCGCCCCCGAGATCGCCACCTCGAAGTGGTGGAAGGAGGAGCGACGCGGCGTGTTTCTCGACTACAACCAGAACGCCAAGGACCGCACCACCTGCTCGGCCTACTCGGTGCGCCCGCTCCCCGACGCCCGGGTCTCGGCGCCGCTCGAATGGAGCGAGGTCCCCGACTGCGAGCCCGGCGACTTCACGGTGGCGACCATGCCCGCGCGCTTCGTGGCCCGCGGCGATCCGCACGCCGGCATCGACGGCGCGCCCGGTGCGCTCGACGGGCTGCTGGCGCTCGCGGCGCGCGACGAGGCCGAGGGCCTGGGCGACGCCCCCTGGCCCCCCCACTTCCGAAAGATGGACGGCGAGGCACCGCGCGTGGCCCCGTCGCGCGCACGCGGCGCCGCCAAACCCCCGCGCGTGAAGATGCCGCTCATCACCGTCGCCAACTCGCCGAGCAAGGCCGACGCCCTCGCCGGCCTCGAGCGCTGGAAGGCCCGCCACCCCGACGCCGCCACCCACCTCGCCGTCGACGACGTGCTGGTCGACGCCATGCGCGGCCGCTCGTCGACCTGGACGCGCATCCGCGTGAACCTCCGCCACGTCCCCGAGGACGTCCGCCCGCCGCAGGAGACCCCCGACCCCGACGACGATCCGACGCGCGAATGGCGGCGGACGTGGGCGGAGGCGCGCAAGAACGGCCGCTCCGAGCCCTGAGTCAGCGGCGGGCGGCGAAGATCGCCGCCAGCTCGTGCGGCGCGACGACTTCTAGTTGCTCGTAGGTGCAGTCGGTCGGCTTCTTGTCCGGGCGCCAGCGGCGGAAGTGGGCGGTGTGTCGGAAGCGTGAGCCCTGCATGTGCTCGTAGGCGACCTCGACGACCAGCTCGGCGCGGATCGGCTCCCACGACAGATCCTTGCCCTGGCTCCAGCGGCTCTTGACGCCCGGGACGCGGTG